>ULVL01053886.1_pt1 | contig 94148 bp, 103 predicted proteins | sample 1959381 | NCBI WGS metagenome assembly ULVL01 (sample SAMEA4835785, study PRJEB28245) | human gut metagenome | biome: gut microbiome; material: fecal sample | place: Denmark | collected 2008
AAAAAAAATGTGAGAAATCCTTTTACAGGACAGAAGGGTAATCCCTATATGTCTTTTGATGAGGACTCGGCAGTTATTCATAGAATGGCCACTTTAGGTATTTGTGTTCTTGATCCTACGAGAACTATGTCAATTATTCCTGCTATATTGCAGGGTTAATACAATGGGAGTAGGTACTCCTACTCCCTATTTTTTTTTAGAAAGGAGAAGATATGGCAAAAAATAAAGTAGAAGAAAATATAAATTACGAGACACCTGAATTTGAAATAGATGAAGATTCTATCAGAGAAGTCTCTATGAGAGAGGTTTCAAAGTTGCATCACAATCTTGAAGGAGAGAGCAATGCTTCTGAAGTGTTGGAGAAATCTAACACTGTAAAGAATAATGCTCTAATTAATTGTTTGAGAAAAGAGAGAGTTATAGTAAGACATATACCAAAAGAAGGAGGAATGATCACAAACCCCAAACATGTGTTATATGGAGGAATGGCTGAAAATGCTAGCAGAACATTCGTAGTTCCTAGATTATCTTCTGGTATGTTTGTAAATGTTCTTACAGATGCTGAGAAAGCTTTTCTAGAGGAAATTATGGGGCTTGAATATAATTCATTAAGTATCTACAAGAAAGTCGATAATTTCTGGGATGACTCTAACGAAAATGGAATTTCAAAGGTAACATTGAAGAAGCAAGATAATTATTTTGATTTATCTAACCCGGAGGATTATATAAGATATAAGATACTACTAGCCAATAAAGATTTTATCGCTTCTTCATTACAGGAATTACAGGACCATCCAAAAGCTACCTATCAGTTTGTTATTGTAACAGAAGGTGATGAGATTAAATCTGCTAGAGGAAATATGAGTAATACTATGAGATGCTATAAGGAATTCGGTAAGGTAGAAAATGATATAGATACATTAAGAGTAATAATAGAATCTATAGACGGAAGACCTACATCTCCCACTGCTAAACTGGAATTTTTGCAAACGAAAATTAATAGTCTTATTCAAGCAGACAGCAAACTCTTTTTAAGAGTGATTACTGATCCCCTGCTTAGTACTAAGGTTCTTATAAAGAAAAGTATTGAAGCAGGCCTCATTTCAAGTAGAGGAAACTATTTATACTTGAAGAGTGATAATACTCCTCTATGTGAGATTAATGAGGAACCTACTCTGAATATAGCTGCTAAATTCCTTAATTCTCCTAAGCACCAGGAATTGAAATTTTCTTTAGAAGCAAAGTTAAAATAGTATGAATAATAAAGAATTCTCTAATGAGTTTGACATACTTTATAATAATCTAATGAGTAATAATGCAGCTCCATTGAATGAGTATGAGAAGAGTGTCTTACTTACTCAATCCCAAGAATCTATAGTGATAGATATATATAATGGGAGATTCAATGGGGAATCCTTTGAAAATACTGAAGAAGTTACAGAATATATAAGTAACTTAGTTAAAGAAGTTACTTTAAGTGATAAGATAGAGAATGAGGCTCATAAGAATTCTATATTCTTTCAACTACCGGAAGATCTATGGTTTATAACTTATGAATCTGTTAACTTAAGTGATGAATCTCTAGGATGTGCAAACAATAAAGATGTAATCGTAGTTCCAGTATCTCAAGACAACTTTTATAATGTATCGAGGAACCCATTTAGAGGTCCCAATGATAGAAGGGTTTTGAGATTAACTATTGGAACTAAAGCAGAATTAGTTAGTAAATACAATATAAAATCCTACACTGTCAGGTATCTTTCTAGACCAGATCCTATCATCTTAGAGGATCTGACAGGCTATGGGGTAAGTATAAATAATAAAACAAAAGTAACAGAGTGTAAACTAAATCCTGTAATCCATAGGGCTATACTTAATAGAGCAGTTTCTCTTGCTAAGGCTATATGGTCATCAGGTGCATAAATAATCTATTGTATAATTTAATATATATATTAAAATGGCGACATTTAGTACAAATCAAGCAAGACAACTTTATGTAGCAGAAGCATTAAAACCCTCTAATGTTATTTCAACTGACGCAGTCGGCTCTATTGCAGTAAAATCTGACACAGCAAAAAATCACCTGTATTTTGAATACATGGGAGCTGGAGGTATGTTAAGAAGTGACCTAATAGATATTAAAAATATCATGTATGCTAAAGCAACAGATGCTGATGATCTGGCTCATGAACTAGCTAAGTACAAGGTAACTTTAGATCCTACTGTGAATGGCGGATCTCCGACGGCTGGTCAGGATTATATCCTTAGAATTGCCTTTAGAAACTATATTGGTATGTCTGAGGAAGATCAATACTTTAAATATGGCATGGTCCATGCAGTGTCAGGAATGACAGCAGGCAGTTTTTATCAAGAGCTTTACAAGTCACTGAAAAAGAACTTCTCAAGAGAAACAGAACAGTTGTTGGACTTTAGCTTGGAAGGAACTGCAGCTAAAGTTACTATGACTACTAATACTGGTATTACAGTAACTGCAGTAGAAAATGGGGTAATAGGGAACTCTATTAAATTTGCTGTAGAATCTATTACTGCTACAAATGCAGGTTTCAGAGTAACACAAGAAGATGGATTTACCGTTATCAGGGCTTCCTTGACAGCTGCTAAGAAAACTATCAAAGATTTGAAGGAGTTGGTAGCTGCTAATCCAGGTATAGCAGCTATGATTTCTATAGCTGGTACAGATGGCACAGCAGTACAATTAGAGGCTACTCCGGTTGCTCTTAAAGGAGGAGATGCTAGTGGACTAATAGTAGAAGAAGCTCCTCAGGAATGGATACTTGGAACATTCCCACAAGTTCCTGTAAACTTTACTCTTATGCCTGATTCCATTGTAGTTAATGGAGATGACAGAATTTGGGGCTTAGTAGAAAAGCAAGCTTCTACAAATAGTATTCCAAATGGGCATAAGATTGCAGATCTTGAATATTTCTGTATGGGTGAAAGAGGAGATGTTTACAGAATGATGGGATTCCCCAATGTTATTAGAACTAAATATCTCGTAGATCCTGATCTGAAATATAATACCATTGATATTCATTATGCTTATGTAGGTCCTAATGAAGCTGTTCAAAAGTCAGAAAAAGATATTACAATAGTAGTTCCTAAAGTAGGTGCTAATAACCAAACTAGTAATAAACTTACTAATGATATTATCACTGCCATCAATAGTGCTACTGGATTGACTATTACAGCATTGGATGTCTCTGCGTAAATTTAATCAAATAATTAAGGGAGACTAAGGTCTCCCTATTTTTTTTATTTTTAATATCAAAGCTCCATGAAGTTTAATGAATTATATGTTAATCCAGAAGGATCAATGTTAGTAATTGAAGTGTCAGTAGATGATGGAGATAGCAATTATCCCAAACAGATTATTATAGATAATCAGGATACTTACATAGAAGGTAATCCTAGTAGTTCTCCAATATATCAAGCCATAAATTATGCAGAATCTAAAGTTTTCAGATTAGAGATACCTAAAGAGTCTATAAACATATCTGACAATCTGCTGTTCGTATATTGCAGGAGCAGTGATGATAAAATGATTATGTGCCCTGTATGTAATTTTTATAGACTATATCAAAGCTTCATGCCTTCTATAAAAGTTATAGGATCATCCTGTTGTTGTCTACCTAAGGGATTTATAGATTGCATATTAAGGTTTAAGGCTTTAGAATTGTCTATTAAAGTAGGAAACTATTTGCAATCTATACAATTTTGGAATAAGTTCTTTAAAGAAGAGAAACTAAAAAATTTATCTAATAATGGATGCTGTAAATAATTACCTACTCAATTCATTGAATTCTTATTTTAATGCTTTATCAAAACTTGGATATGTATCCTATAATAAGGTAGATAAGTTAATAGCAGCATTATTCCTTATTGAAATATTAGAAGTTGGTTATAATTCTATAACAGAAGAGAGCTATAGAGATATTGGAGATGCATTAACTTGTCTGCTTGGGTCAAATTGTTTACTATCTTACCCTGAATTTAAGAGAAATGCTACAGAGGAAATGAAGCATAATCCATTCTTATAATAATTAATATAATATTTATACTAGAAAAATGATAATATCCTTGTTGCAAGAATAAATTTTACTTATCTTTGCAATAAGGATTTTTTATTATATACAAATATGAGTACATTTAGAGAGTTGACTTATTTAGTTTTGGATGAACTTAAACTACATTCTGATGATTCTACATTCACTGAAGACCATGTTATGATTCTTCTTGATAAATATAGGGCCTTTCTACTTAAGCAAAGATATTCAAGTGTTAAGAAACGAATGCCTTCCAGTAATTATCAGACTATATGCTTAGATTTAATTCAGGTTCCTGCTATATCCGGTGAACCTTGTGAGGGGGGAATCTATCTTAGAAGCAAAGATAAGATACCATTTCTTATGCAAATTGGGACACCTAAGGTTTATCCAGTTGATTATTACCAAGGTGACATAGCTTATGTTAGTAGAGATAGGATGAGATATGTAGGGTATAACAAATTTCTAAAGAACATTATTTATTGTTCCATCGGTCCTGACAACTATTTATATTTTAAGTCTTGTAATCCGCAACATCTATACCTTGAGCATGTAAGACTTACTGGGATATTCTTTAATTCCATCAGAGCCTCTGACCTCCAATGCCCTGATGAAGAAGGTAAAATCCCATGCGATATATTAGATAGAGAATTTCCTATAGAGGATTCCCTTATTTCCCCTCTTGTAGAGCTGACAGTTAAAGAGCTCTTGGGAGCTTCTTACAGACCAGCTGATCCTGATAACAATGCTAAGGACGATTTATCTGATATGGCTTCTTTTATAGCTAGGAATACAAAGAGTAATTTTCAAAAACAATTAGAATAATACTATGGCTAATCCAGAAGAGGTAATAAGCTATGAAGAGTTTAGAGGTCTAGTTAATAAAGTAAAAGGAAGTAGACATCATAAAATAAAAAACTCATATGGAGTTTATGACGGATATAAATTTTACAGGAAGACTAAACCAAAAGAATCTAAATATATACTTACAGAATCTCAGTATTTTTCTATCATTAGAAAAGTAAATAAATTACTGGCTGATTTATTATCAAAAGGTGATGATGTTACGTTACCATGTAGATTGGGAAAATTAGAAATAAGAAAATATAAAGCTAATATTGTTTTAGAAGGAAATAAAATCAAGACTAATCTCCCTATCGACTGGGATAGAACTCTTAAATTATGGTATGAAGATGAGGAATCCTATAAGAATAAAACACTTATTAAAGTGGAAGAAAAAGAAATATTTAAAATCTACTATAATAGAAATGTAGCTAATTTTACTAATAAATCTTTCTATACTTTTCATCTAAATAGAAATATAAAGAAAGAACTAAAGCAAAATATAAAGGAGGGAATAGTAGATAGTTTTATGATATAAATTATTTAGATATGGCTGAACAATATTCAAGTATAAAATTAATTTTAGATAAAATACTCAGACATCCTCTTATGCAAGATATAACATTAGAGACAGCAGTTGACTATTGTGTAGATTTCATGAGGATTGTTGGAACACCTAGTATATTTGAAGAAAAAACAGAAATAATTAGGGTGAAAGAATATAGGGCTATTCTTCCTTGTGACTATTACCAAGTTATTCAAATAAGGAAAGTTGGAGGAGCAGCCTTCAGATATTCTACAGACTCATTCCATATGAGTGAATGTAAGCATGATTATAAAAGAGGTGTAAACGATTTAACCTATAAAATACAGGGCAATATTATATATACATCTATTGAAGACGGAGATATAGAGATATCCTATGAAGCTATAGCTACTGATGAAGATGGATACCCTCTTATTCCAGATAATAGTAGCTTTACTAGAGCACTTGAACTCTATATTAAGAAAAAACAGTTTACTGTACTATTTGATTTGGGGGAGATAAGTCCAGCTGTACTGCAAAATGTACAACAAGAGTATGCTTGGGCTGTAGGAGATTGTGAATCTGAGTTCAATAGATTATCTATTGATAAAGCTGAATCCTTCTTTAACTCCTGGAGGACTCTTATTATAAGGGATGGGGAGCATAGAACTGGCTTTAAAAACAATGGAAGTAAGGAAAGATTAAAACTATATTAATATGCAGCGGGGACAATCTATTTTCAAAATTAGAGGGATGCAGAGAGATTTAAGTGTTTCTGCGTTCAACTCTCAATATTCTTATGAAAATAAGAATATTAGAATAATGTCTACAGATGATAATACTCTGCTAAGTATATCTAATGAGAAGGGAAATATATCCCCCTATATTTATGGGATAGGAGATTCTATAAAAGGTATTCCAATTGGGCAGTCTCTTCTTAATGACGAATTAGTAATATTCTCGTCTGGGCAGATAATTACCCGGAAGATAAAAGATATAGATGCTTCGTCTAGTACTATAAAAGATTTGACAGCTACTGAGAGGAACATTAAAGATATTGATTCTGAAGATTTTAAAGATAAAATATACAAGATATGGTTAGATGGATTAAATATAAGAGGAAAAATCTTATTCTCTGGTGATTTGAAGTTTGATCCAAAGTATCCTATAGAAACTGTCTCATTATATGAAAATGAGAATTCCAAGAAGGTATATTGGGTAGATGGCCTAAATCAACCTAGGGTTATAAACATAGCCTCTGAAACAAAATGGAAGGATAACTCCTTCAATTTCGTGAAAGAGGTAATATCTCCTGATAGTGTTACTATAGATACAATAGATGGCGGAGGACAATTCTCTAGTGGAGTAATACAATATTGTATAACATATGTTAGCGAATATTTACAAGAAAGCAATATAGTTTATACATCTCCTCTGTATTTTACTTCTTCTGGAGGTAAAGGAGGCTCTCCGGAAGAGTTATCTAACAATTCCTTTAGGATAAATATTTATAATCCAGATACTTCTTGGGATTATGTAAGAATATATAGTATTTTTAGGTCATCTATAAATGCAACTCCGGAGGTTAAAAGAGTTATAGACTTAACCATAAGTGTAGCTAATGAAAATAGTTTGGCCTATACAGATTCTGGAAATTACGGAGATATAGAAGATCCTACAAAACTTTTATATGTTGGAGGTGTAGAGGCTGTGTTTGGAACCATATCACATAAGGATGGTACATTATTCCTTGGAGACATTAAGGTTAGTAATGATCACTTGTGGGTAGAAAATAATACAAAGGCTAATATAGTATTTGGCACAGAGAGAATTTTAGATAGGCTTCCACCCCAGCAAGGAGTTTATAGTTATGAGAATACCTTACCTAATCCAACAGAGAGAATATTTAAATATGGGGAAACTTATAGACTTGGAATACAGTTCCAAGATAAAGTAGGTAATTGGACTAATCCTATATTTATAAAGGATATAGTAAATAATATTAAACCGACTGGCGGAAGAGAAATAAGTACTGGAAGTGGTACTGATAAACAGAATGTTGGATGCTTTTGTGGTATATTTGATAACAATAACATCCTAACTAAATATTTAAAGGAACATGGATATATTAATGCTAGACCTCTGGTGGTTTATCCTAAATTTTCAGAAAGGACTATCATAGCTCAAGGAATAGTGTGTCCTACTGTATTTAGAGCTTCTGATAGATACAATAATGCTCCTTATGCTCAGTCCTCTTGGATATTTAGACCATTTGGAATAGGAGAACAGGGTAATATGGGTACTACCACTTTTAACAGCCATGGTTATAGGGCTGAGTTTAGGCACTGTATGCATTTACCTCCAGTGAACTATAGAGAGTGTGAAATACAAAATGCAGGACTCGATAGTTTGAGTCTTGTTACTCCATTTATAACTTCTAACCATTCTATTTGGATCAATAATTACGGAGATGAGTTCTTTGTAGATCATTCAATTTTCACTTTTCATTCTCCAGATATTGAATTGGGGGACGAATTTACAATGGATAATCTATATAACTATAGGATAAGAGTAGTAGGGATTGTTCCTATAAGTTCAAAATATGTTACCAGAACTTTGTCCACTTCTTCCCCCACTTTAACTTATACATATACTGGAGGAAGCTCAACTGGATATGGAAGGTATATCGAAGGACAGGAAATTTCTTTAGATTCTAAATTGGATATAGCACAAGCATGGTATAGTATTGGAGCTGATGTTTTGTGGATGGATTATGCTGTTAAAGGAGATAAGGTAGTAGCTAGAGAAGGAAATTATTCCTGGGGATATCTTACATACCTGTGGCATAGAAATGGGTCTCTTAATAATGATAATGGAGGAGGATCTGCTAAGTTAAAATCCAAAACTGAAGCAATGATGAGATTCTCCTATAATACTTATTATCTAGATACTCCTGTGCTGATACAGAGTAGTAAAGATTTTCCTGATATGTCTATATGGGATTCTAATGAGGTATCTGCTATATATGTGGGGGATAAAACATATTATGGTAATATAGACTCTATAATATCTCCGGTAAAGGGAGAAACAGGAAACTATAATTATCCGGTAATTGTAACTGGATCATCTAGTGATCAAGGTATACCAAGATATATATATAGAGGTTATGCAAGAAAACCTGAATATACTAATCCAGGTTCTGGAGGCAGTGTTCCTGTGATGGATACTAAGTTAACTGGTGCTGTTAGCATGAAATATAAATCTCCCAAACACTTAGTCATAAATTTGGGAGATATATATACTGATAGCAATAGTCAAACGAATTATACTCAATGGATACTTCCACAAATTAAATCTGAAAATGGTAACATTATAAATCTTCCTTATGGCGAAACCCAGTCTAGTCCTCCCTTCTGGACAAATATAAGTTCAGGAAATACTATATTTAATTATAGAAGTATAGAAATACCAGATGATATAGGAGATTATTTCAGTCCTGGTTATGATATATCCGCTGGAGGAGGAGTTATGTATCTATGTGATATAATAAGAGACAATATAGATGAAACTACTCTATTTGGAGGAATGACTAAGGATGCTATGTTAGCTAATGAATGGTTAATAGCTGGGGAAGATACATCTCTACAGAACTTATCTGAAAATGATGGATTTTATGTGTATTGGAATTGGGGGGATACCTACTATCAAAGATACGACTGCTTAAAGACTTACCCATTTGATTCAGAATCCCAAAATAATGTAGTAGATGTTTTATCTTTCATGTGTGAGACTAGGATAAATTTAGATGGGAGGTATGATGATAATAGGGGTACTAAAAATCTACTCAATATTAACATAGACAACTTCAATAAGATAAATAAAGTATATTCTCAGGATAATAATTACTTTATCTATAGAATGACTGACTCTTCAACTGAAGTTAGAGAATTTCCCAATTCTATAACTTGGACAAAGACTAAGACTAATGGAGAACTAACTGATTCCTGGACTAATATAACTTTAGCTTCTGTCCTAGACTTGGATGGAGATAAAGGAAAGATAAGAGCCTTGAGAAGATTTAATAATGAGCTTATAGCTTTTCAGGACAGAGGAATAAGTAATATATTATATAATTCAAGGACTCCATTATCCTCTACAGATGGTATTCCCATAGAGTTAGCAAATTCAGGAAAAGTAGATGGAAAGAGATATTTATCAGATAAAATAGGATGTACGAATAAATGGTCCATAAGAGAAACTCCTAATGGAATTTATTTTATAGATGATATATCAAAAGGTATATTCTTATTTAGTGGAGAAATAGCTAATTTATCTGATAAGTTAGGTTTCCACTCCTGGATAAATAGTAGATCCACAGATGTGAATATATGGAATCCAATAGACTTTGAAGGTTTTGTAACATACTATGACAAAGTAAATGGAGATGTATTTTTCATCTCTGAAGAGGAATGTTTGGCATTCTCAGAACCTCTAGGTCAATTCTCTTCCTTTTATAGCTATGAAAATACTCCGTTTTTCTCTAATATAAGAGATAGAGGTCTTTTTATAAGACCTTCCTCTGAAGAATCTAACTATAAATTATGGCTCCATAATGAGGGGGATTATAACATGTACTTCGATAAATATCAACCATTCTATATTACGGTGATAGTAAACGAGAACCCTATTCTAGATAAAATATTTACTAATATTGAATTTAGATCAGATTCATGGAAATCCGGGGAATTAATTAACTCAACTTTTGATACCTTAAATGTATGGAATGAATATCAGAAAGGAGTAACAAAACTATCTAATCTATCATCAATCCCCTCTTCTTTGAAAGAAAGATTTAGGATATGGAGGGCCAATATTCCAAGAGATTGTTTTAATCATAGAGATAGAATTAGGAATCCTTGGATATATCTTAAGCTCTCCAGAACAACAGAGAATACTAACAGAACTATACTTCATGATTTAATAGTTAAGTATCTATATTAGTTACAATCAAAGTAACAATGAGTAAAGAATTGTTTTATTCATTGTTACTTTTTTTGTATAAATCTTGCATAAAATATAAGTTTGATTTATATTTGCAAATAAAATATTATTGTATGAATAAGAGATATCAAACTGGATATATAAAGCAAAAACCTTATTCGCTTAATACTCCATCTTTTAATCTTGCAGATCTTAGACTAGAAGATATACCTGAAACACCTTCTATGTTAAATTCTAATGATTGGTTAAATAATATAGGGTCTATTGCAGGGGGGATTAGTGGAGTAATTGGGACATCTCTGCAGAATTCTAGAATAGGTGATACTTCTGACGTGGAAGATCAAATAAATTCTGCTGCTAATTATAAGGTAGGAGCCTACTCTAATGAGTCACTACTTGATGAGTGGGGCAATTATAATCCATTAGATTATGTGACTTACTCAGATATTAGAGGAGGAAACGTAGCTCAAAGAGGGTTAAATACTTTATCCTCGATAGGTTCTGGAGCAATGGGTGGAGCCTCTATTGGAGGCCCTATAGGAGCTATTGTAGGAGGAGTTGCGGGTCTTGGAAGTTCTATAGCAGGTTGGCTGACTGGAAATGCTAAGGCCAGAAGAAAAGTTAAAGAGTTAAATAATAAAATAGATGCGGCAAATAGACATGTACAGAGTTCATTTGTTAACTCGGCTAGATCTATAGATGAAATCAATGATATGAACATATTATCTAATTATTCAGCTTACGGAGGTCCTATAAATATGAGATCATTCTCACCTATGTCTCCTTTTGGAAATAGATATAGTAAAGGAGGAGCTATAAGAATTAAACCTAGTAAGAGAGGAACTTTTACAGCTGCTGCGAAGAAACATGGTAAATCAGTGCAGGCTTTTGCTTCTCAAGTATTAGCAAATAAGGAAAACTACTCTCCAGCTATGGTTAAGAAAGCTAACTTTGCTAGAAATGCAGCTAAATGGAAACATGCTGATGGAGGTAATCTTAATACCGTAGCACCTTTAGTTTATCCAGCTCCTGAGTGGATCTATAATCCTCTTGAAGAGCCTGATAATGCTCCTGTATATTCTCCTGATAATTATATTTCAGATGCTCAGTATATAGCAGATAGGTGGGCAGCTGAAAATTCTATTAAGGAAGGATGGGATCCAAATACTAACACTTATTCTCCGCACCCAAGTGCAGAAGGAGGGAAGAAGACTGTAGGTCCTGGCATAAAACTAGGAGCATATAAAGGATTTACTCAAGATAGACCCTATACAATAGAGGAACTAAATAACCAAGTAGTAAAAATATCTAGAGAAAAGGAAAAGCATATTAAGAAAGTTTTAGGTACTGATACTATCTCTCCTCAAATAATGAGAGGGTTAGTAGACCTCTCATATCAAATAAAGGGAGATATTGCAAAAAAATATCCTCTATTATTAGAGGCAGTAAAAGAGGGGAATTTGAATAAAATAAAAGAAGAAGCTAAAGTACATTATACACCTAAAGGAAAAACAAAGCCTATAGAAGATACTAGAAGAAATAAGTTCAGAGAGGATAATTTTTGGTATTATGAATTAGGAGGTCCTATAAATACTCATGGAGGAGTATTTGATAATGGTGTCACCATTGTAGGTAATGGAGGAACTCATGAGGAGAACCCATTAGAAGGTGTACAGATGGGTGTAGATGAACAGGGAATACCTAACCTAGTTGAAGAAGGAGAAGTAATATTTAACGACTATGTATTTAGTAATAGAATAGAAGCTCCTAAGAATCTCAAAAAAAGATATAAATTTAAAGGAAAAACCTTTGCTGACGTAGCTAAATCTATTCAAAAGGAAAGTGAAGAAAGACCTAATGACCCTATTAGCAAAGCTGGACTAGATGTTAATATGGCTAGATTAGCAATGTCTCAGGAAGAGGTAAGAAATAGTAAGATGAAAAAGAGAACTTCAAATAAATATGCTGGAGGAGGAGTATTGCCATATATGAGATATGCTCCAGCTGTAGGGGCTGGAATAAATGCTTTGACAGACCTTATTGGCTCAACAAATAAATATGACTATTCTAATATAGATTTAATTCAAGATGTAATAGATAATCTACAGACTGTGAGTTATAAGCCTGTAGGAAATTATCTTACATATAGACCTTTCGATAGGAATTTCTATATAAATAAACTTAATTCTCAAGCTTCTGCTACAAGAAGAGCAATAGAGGGATTATCTGGTGGAAATAGAGCAACTAAAATAGCAGGAATAGTAGCCTCTGATTATAATACACAGGGGAGACTAGGTGATTTAGCTAGACAAGCTGAGGAATATAACTTAGCTCAAAGAGAGAGAGTTGAAGCCTTTAATAGAGGAACTAATCAACTTAATTCTGAAATGGGTCTGAGAGCAGGTCAAATAAATAAACAGAATGATGAACTAAGACTTAAATCAGCTATTACTCAAGCTCAACTTAGAGATCAGATTGATTCTGCTGTATCTGCTGCTAGATCTGCTAACTTAAATAACTTCCTGGACTCTTTAGGGGATATTGGAAGAGAAGAGACTATATTCAATTTAATAAATAGTAATCCAGGACTTAGATATGGATATGCTGGTAGAACTGGAAATATAGGGTATAAGACTAGATCTAAAGGTGGTTATTTAACTATTAAAAGGAAGAAATAATATGGCAAGATATGTAATAACTAATAGTAAATTCAAACCTTTTTCTTATGCTGAATTAATACAACCTATACAACTTGCTGAAGTTGCTCATCAAGCTGTAGAAGACCAGTATAATGAATTATCTACTAAGGCTAATGTATGGGAAAATATAGCTAATGAACAGGATTCTCCATACACATATAATATGTATAAGACCTATGCAGATGATTTAAAATACCAGGCTGGCCAGCTAGCTACTTCAGGTCTTACTCCTGCTTCTAGACAAGGCTTAAATAATATGAGGACTAGATATAGTCAGCAGATAGTACCTATCGAGCAAGGGTATGCAGCTAAAGTAAGAGATATAGAAGCTCAGAAACAAGCTAAGTTAAAGGATAACACTTTGATGTTTGATAGAGAAGCAGCCTTTACTAATCTAGATGATTACGTAAGAAATCCTAACTTAAGTTACACTGCTTATTCAGGACAGACTCTAGCATCTCAAACTTCTCAAATGGCCAGAAATTTAGCTAAGGAGTTAAAAGAATATAAGAAAGGTAAACCTATCGATGCTTATACTAACACCTTCCTGACTAAATATAATGTATCTTCTGATGATGTTCTATATGCAATAGAACATCCTAATGACAAAAGAAGTAATAAAGCATTAAGAGCTATAATGGATGCAGCTGTAAATGCTTCTCCTATTCCTTCTTGGGGAGATATGGATACATTAGATAGAGCTTACCAGTATGCAGGAATGGGATTATGGGATGCTATTGGAGAGGAAAGAGTAACACCTATAGAGAATTATGGAGCAAGACTAGCTGCTAGACAAGCTGCTGGAAGCTCTTCTTCAGCAACAGTTCCTAGAGTACCATGGAGAGCCATACCTATAACTAGAACTAATGAACAAATAAGGAATACTACTCAAATGAAGAGTGATGCTGAATTTCTAAGAGAGTTAGCAAGTAATCCATCAAAAGCTCTTGATGTTCAAAAAACTTATTACCCTGGTGTAAAAGGTAGAGGAGAGCCAGGTAGTGCTGATATTAATATTGCTCCAGGAGATGTTGTAACACAACCTTATATGAAGAGACTTTCCGATATAAGTAAAAAATATGGTATAAACGTCAACTTTAATATAGGAGATAACGGAAATAATTCTACAGAAGGGTTAATTAAAGCAGCAGAAGAATTAGAATCTAGAATAAGAAAGAGTGCTATAAGAAGTACAGGCTATGCTCTTACAAACACGAACTTTGATTTAGGGTCTAGAATACTAGCAGAGAATATCAGATCCAGAAGTCAAAGAGCAAATGATGACACTGGAGCATTTGAAATAGAGGATGGAAAAGTAAAAAGTAAACCTTCTAAGTTAGAAGACGTAATTGGTTATATTAATAAAGATGCACAGATTGAGTTTGATCCTTCATTGGGTGTGGTGCTTAGAGGAAGCATTCAAGATGGTAACACATATAAGACTAAATCATTCCTTCTTGACCCAGAAGTAATAGCTGGAGAATCTATAAATGTTGGAGGGAGAATCTATAATAGATATCAATACCTTATAGATTTAATTAATGAGAGTATAGAGAATAATGATGTAGAAGCTGCTACTGCTATATCTACTAGATTAATGGAAGATTTAGATAGTTACTTTAATTCTATAGCAAAGACACAAGGAAATACTATGTCAGCAAAAGAAGAGGAAGCAGCTTCTTATTATAGAAACTAAAATTAATCATAATGGCAAATGGAATAAATGATCCTTCTAAAAGGGGAATTTCTGGATTAAAAGGTTTAAATACCACTGAAGGGATAAATAGATATCTAGATGAACTTGGATATAGTAGGAGTATACCAGAATATAAAATGAGAAAGGCTGCATCTCCAGAACCTATAATTCAAGAGGTTGGAGAGGTAGGAGTAGGAGATTCTTATTTCGATAGAGGTATAACTTCTCTTACTCAATTACAAGATTTAGAAAATACCAGGGGAGAGTTACAACCCTGGTATTCTCAAATATCAAATGGTTTAGCTAAAGGTGCAGTTCTAGCAGGTACTACATTCTTAAGTGGTACTCTTGGATTATTGTTTGGTGCTAAAACAGCTATAGAGGAAGGAAGATGGTCAGGACTATGGGATAATCCCTTTGATAAAGCATTACAGTCAGTTAATGAGTGGGCTGAAGAAGCCCTTCCCAATTACTACACCAGAGAAGAGCAAGAAGGCCCTTGGTATGATAATATATTTACTGCCAACTTTATAGGGGACAAGTTTATAAAAAACCTAGGATTTACAGTAGGAGCTTTTTATGGAGGTAATCTCATCTCTAAGACCTTGAAATCAACTGGGCTACCTCAAATAATAGGTGCTATAACAAAGAGCTCAAAAGCTCCAAAGCTTGTAACATCTGGAGTAGGAGCTGTAGCATCTGCTGTTAATGAAGGTAGAATAGAAGCATTAAATAATTCAACTGATTGGTTTAATTTACAGAAAGCACAGATCGATGATGATTATACTAGTAGATTAGATGCTATAGGTCAATCTTATGTGAGAGGAGAAGATGGTACTATTACTTTAACTGGGAATATAAGTGAATTAGGTCTAGCTCTACAAGAGGCTCATTCATCGTCTATCAGTAGATTAACTGAAGATAGATTGAAGATGGGTAATATGGATCTATTGATGAACCTACCAGTACTTACAGCTTCTAATATTATCCAGTTCGGTAAGATGTATGCTAATGGATTTAAGACAGCAAGAAAGGCAACTAACATAGTTGGAGAAGCTGGAGAATATACTACTAAAAGAACTATAGGTAGAGGGGTAGCTAAATCTACTATGGGAGCCCTCTCTGAAGGTCTTGAAGAGATTTCACAAGGAGCAGCAAGTAGAATATCTGGTAATTATTATGAAGATGATGTAAACAATTTCTATAAAGCTAAAATAGATCCGCAAGCTGAACAAGAGACATTAAGTTGGATAAAATCCTTTGCTCAAGGAATTAATGAAACAGTGAATGATGGATCATCTTGGGAAGAATTTTTTATAGGTACTCTTACTGGAGCTCTTGGCATGCCTAGATTCAGAGGAGTGAGAAGTAGTGATGGTAGATTACAGTCTCCTATTACTCTTGAGGGAGGAATCTATGGTGGATTTAGGGAGTATATGGATAAGATAAACAGAGAGACTGAAATAGCTAATTATATGAACAATAGAGTTCAGTCTCCTGAATTCAAGAATTATTACCAAGGGCTCATTAGACATAATAAATATCAAACTGATATGAACCAGGCTGTAGAAGAGAATAATGAGTTTGAGTTCAAAAATGCTGAATATGCTCAGTTAGTTTCTGATATTGCGATGTTTGATAATGCGGGAAAACTTGAGGATTTAACTACTCTAGTTAATGCCGCCTATGATACCTCTGATGAAAACCTTGCATCTATAGTTGAAAATACTACTTCCACTATAACTGATGAAAGTGGTAAAGAAGTTAAAGTTGGTCCATTTATTGACAGAAATGGTAATCCCATGTATAGTACTCCAGAAGGAAAGCAGGAAATGATAGATAAGCTGACTCAAACAAAAGATGAGATGCTTAATACTATCACAAGCTATACTAAGATTAAAGATGATATTGATGTAAGAACAGGACAACAGTTAAATGATGAACAGCTTGAAGAATTAACATGGCTAAAAGCTCAAATTGGTAATTGGCAGGATAGGGCTAATCAACTTTCAAGTGAGATTAAACCTACTATAGGTACTATATTAGGAAGTATGTCTCAGCTTGCTAATATGTATAATTCAGTTAAGACTGAGGAAGGTAGAGCTCATGCAGGATTAACTGATTTGTATAATTCTGCTGATAAGAATGAAAGGCAGATAAGAAAGAACATGTCTATCCTTGAGACTGTAAGAAATCTTGATGATAAAACCTTTACTTATCTTTTATCAAAAGATCCTAAGTTAGTAGAGGGAATCAAGTCAGTAGTAGAAAGTCCTCTTAGTGGTGTAGCTGCTGATGATGCACAAGTATTCAATGAAAAGATTGATGATATTGTGAAGTTAGTAAATGCAACTGCTAATTATAATACTAAACTAAAGGAGTATCTTGAGAATCCTACTAAACTTCAAGAAGACATAGTATCCTCTACTGAGGAGGTTGCTAAGAAGGAATCTAAGAGAAAATCTGATAATCTAAAGAGTAAGTTACTTTCAGCTACTAATTTATCTGAGTTTAGGCAGGCTCTTAATGAGGAAGAAGATATTGCTATAAAAGAAGAAACACTTAAATCTCTTGAGGATGAAGGTAATGAGATATCTAAGAATTATGAAGAAACAAACTCATATAATACAGAAGTACAAAGAGTAATTAATTCTCTCAATGAAAGTCCAGATATTAAAATGGATGCTCTTAAACTTCTTCAAGACCAATTTGAGAACTCTTCTAATTTAGAAGAGATAGCAAATCCTAACTCTATATATATTGATAACTCGTATGCTTTATATGATGACAATTTAACTCCTGAGGAGAATACTATTAAATTTCAAGAGGCTCAATATGCTCTTCTCAGAGCAATGAATCAAGTCAATAATGAAAATAGATTTAAAAATAGATTCTCACAAGATTATAGAACATTAAGGGAAAAAGGTAAACCAAATCCTTCAGCTCCTACAAAAGACACTACAGGAGATAGTGAAACCTCTACTATTCCTTCAGTTGATACTGGAGGGTTTCCTGTTACTACTTATGAGCCTCCTGCAGGTAATATAACTTCAACTCAAGTAAGAGATGAGAATAAGGAAACTAATGACAGAATAGAGACTCCACAATCACTTGATAGTAAACAAAAGGGTAAAAGGCCTTATTATAGACCTTCAATACCTGAACTGCATATTCAAGCAAGCAAGGAGGGAGATTTTAGACCATTCAATATAGTAGCTGCTGAAAGGGAGCATGGGGTAAATTTTGATGAGTTATATAACTATCTAAAAGATAATGGTGCATTTACTTATGTGAATGAGAGTAATCTAAAGGTAGGTGATGAGCTTGGATTTATGATTGACCCTGAATTCAATGACCATACAATTTTCATTGTAGATAGAAGAAACAATCAGATTGTAGGTAGTCTTGACGAATCTGACTATTCAGTAAGTAGATATGAAGGTCTTGCTGGTCTTGAAGAGAAGATAAAAGCTGAATTTGCACAAAGAGGTGATAAAACTAAGAAATTCATTGCTACTCCTACCACAAGAGTATCACAAATAATGGTAGGTAGAATACCTTATAGTACTGAGGAAAGAAGCTTGGCTAATATACCTAATGTATTAGGGGAAGGTAGAGAACCTATCTTTGGTATAATCAAGAATGGTACTCTTTCTACTAATGGTAAAATAGATGATAGTCTTATTATCAAACCAGTAGATATGGCTCAAAAAGAGGGTAGAATGTATCTACTTATTCCTAATGCTGCTGGTAAATATTCACCTGCTACTTTAAGAGTGAAGCACTTCAATAAAACTGAATTCAATCCTGATGATATTGAAATACAAAGCGCACAGATGTATAAAAATATACAGGAGTCTATTGAAGCACTTGCTAATTCATTGAGTGAAGATGACTTAAATAATGCAGTAAAGTCTCTTTCAACTAACCTTTACACTGGAGATTTGCATATTGATTGGTTTACATCAGATGCAGGTAATGGTATTAGATTTACTAAAGTACAAAGAGATGCTCAAGGTAATGAGATATATGAAGAGAAAGATGGTAAAAGGATAAGGAAGGAGACTGTAAAAACAGTATTCTTGACTGAAAAATGGGACCAAAATACTCTATATTCTATTATAGGAGATAAGGAGATACAGACAGGACCTGCTTTAAAAAATATTGATGATATCTCGAAGGAAATAAGGGAAATTCTTCTTGACTTCAATTTACCTCTTCAAGTGAATCTAGGTATGTTGAATAAAGGTGGGTACAATAATATGCTTATCAATTCTAATGTACTTACATCAAATATCTCAGATGCAAGGGTAATAAGTAGTTGGTTTACTACTGATTACTTTGATATAGAGGGTAACCTACATCAAGCTATAAGTCCTGCATCCATATCTCCAGATACTACAAGGAAGATAGAAACCCCTGTAGGTGGAACTGAAGGTGTTATCACAGGTACTAAGGTGGTTATTGATGGTGTTACTTATGGAGTAGACTTAACTACTGGTATTATATACGATAGTAATAATCAGAGAATATATCCTGAAAATGCTCAATTAATCAGTGACTTAGCTTGGGCAAATGCTAACTTTGGTGATGCTACCAATGGCTCTTTGATATGGAATAACAGAATTCTATTACCAAGTGGTCAGGTATTAGATAGAGGAACTCAAAAATATTTAACAGGTGAAAATGCTCAGAAGGTTAAAGATAAGATTGCTGGAAGAGAAAGAACTGTAGGAGATAGTAAGAAAGTCATAGCACAAATAGCTGAGAACCAAAAGAAAGTAGATAAGGCAAGAACTGATAGTGAATTCTACTATATACTTGAGGAAGATGGCCAGTATCATGCATATGAAAGAGTACATAATAGATTAGGAAGTAATTGGGTTGAGTCAAAGAAACAGTCTGATTCTCTCAAAGATATAAGAGTAAAATTATCTCAATTATCAGATAATGTTACTCAGTATAATAACTATTTGAAGTATTTAGGTAATCACTGGAAAGTTGATTTAAGTGCTTTTAGTGGGAAGATTGATGTAAGAAATAGAGATACTATTGTAAACATTATAAGGGATAGTATGTCTGAAACTAAGTCACAGAGAGCTCTAAATGCTGGCACTGCCGTAGATAGTGTAATCAGGAACTTCTTTACATCGAATGATACCCCTATAAGACCTGATAATATGAATGAGAAAGCCTTTGCAGACTTAATTTCTTCACTTACAGAAATTAGATCTAATATTGAATCAAGAGGTGAGAGATTTTTAACTAATAATATTGTACTATTTCAAAAGTATGCTGATGGAACAAGAGTTGCAGGAGAAGTTGATATTCTTTCAGTTGATGCAGATGGAAATTTTAGAATATATGATGTAAAAACAAGTAGGTATAGTTTTTATGACTTTATAGATAGATATGGTAACAAAGTAAATTACTTTACTAATCCATCAGCCACTCAAAGAATAAGTACTAGAGACTATTATACTCTACAATTATCTGCATACAAAAATCTATTTGAGTCTCAGTATCATGCTCCTGTTACAACACTTGCTATTTTACCATTTGTTATTAGCTATAATAAGGATATTGTTGAGGGAGTAACAAAGGAGAAGGGTATAATAATTACTTATAATCCTAGTGTTAATGTGCCATTAGTAGGTGCTGTAAAAGCAAGTGAGTCTACTTCTACTAATTCAACAGTACCAGTCTTTAATAGTGCTCTTGAAACACAAGATCCTATTAATAATGTACTTCCTGAATATAGTCTTGAGGATAGCAAAGTAGGCTATTTCGTAAGAGATAGTAAGTTGCATAAGAGCTACTTAACTCCTATTGGTAAAGTGAATGGTGTTGATGTGTATATGGCTAAGATACCTAATATAACTAAGGGATTTGGTAGACAGGGTGAAGAAGCTCATGTTGCAAGTAATTCATATATGGCGATATTTCCTAATGGTAATTCAATTACTCTTATTAAGAATGACCCAATGACTCTTACTGAACAGCAAGCTAAGGATACTATCAGGAAGATACTTAATGGTAATCCTCAGAGAGTGCTAGATATATCAAATGAGAAAACTCTTATATTCGATCCTTCATCTGCTCCTGCAGTTGAAGTACCTAAACCTGAGACTCCTGCTAATATATTATCCACCTCTACTGAGTCTGGAGCAGCTAAAACAGCTCAAGCTGAACAAACTGTAAATAATAGAAAGGCTTCAAGAACCAGACATAAATTAAGAGAAGTAGATGACGGAGTAAGAGGTATTTGGAACCAAGAGAGGGAACTTGCATGGGTAAGAAAAGTACTTCCTCAATTATCAGAAGATAACAGAATAAGAGTAGTAAAAGGCCTTATTAGAGTTGGTAGCCAAGGAACTTTAGCTTGGGGGCAATTTAACAATGGTATAGTTACTCTATCTGATATAGCTGCAGAAGGAACTGTCTATCATGAAGCATTCCATGTTGTTTTCAACCTCCTTCTGGACCAAACAGAAAGGCAAGGATTATTAGCTGAGGCTAGAGAAATGTATGGAGATAAATCTGAGTTGGATCTTGAGGAGGATATGGCAGAAGGCTTTAGAGAATATATGCAAACTAGGCAAGCTGAAGGACTTTTTAATAGGATAAAAAATTTCTTTAGGGACCTATATGTAAAGGTAACAAATTGGAATAGGATACAGCCACATCTTATTGCTTATTATCAGATGATAAATGAGGGCAAATATGCTGGAGATAAACTTGATATTTCCTTAATTAATCAATCTAGGAATAGAATAGTATCTCCAGAAGAGCTGGAAAAAGCATTGAATGATGAATTCAAGAAGGCTAATGAAGAGGTGAGAAAACTCAATTATAAAACCTATTATACCGTAGATGCAGCAATGAGAGCCTTTCGTAATAGTAATATAAGAGAAGCATTTTTATATAGAATTACTAGAGAAGGAGCCAATAATGCTGTAGGTCATAAGATTCAACTATTAACTGTCCCAATGTTTAATAGATATAAGGAAAGAGAATTGAACAGACTTAGAAAATCTACAGGAATTGAATTATTATTTGATTCTTTGGATTCAGATATTCAAATGCAGCTACTTAATAAAGGGTGGACTAAAGAGCAATTTGATTCTATCTCTATAGCTGAAAGGGATCAAGCTATTGCATGTTTAACTATCTGAACATTATGGTGAAATTTTTTATTGAGGAGAAAATAAAAAAAAAGGAGGAATATAGTTCCTCCTTTTTTATTTACAATAGGCTTCATTAGTAGTTACTTCTATTGTAATTAGTCCAATAGTCATAGCTAAGCCAATGACTAAAGCAGCAGTAAGTATTAGAATAATTATCATATTTTTTATTGTTTAAAGAATGGTATTCCAGTCTCCGGATGTAATCCTCTATAGATAGTTCTATTCATGGGAATTACAGGAGATTCAAAGAATGACTTATATGCTGTGCTATGTCCTTCATATCTGCCTGATTGTATCTCATCTGTATAGTTCCAAGGATTGAGTAATTTAGTTAAATCCAGTATATTTTCTATTGTATTTACACCAGCAGCAGGAGATTTAATGATCTTTAAGCCTTCTGAAATCATAGATTTTCCAGGTATCATAGCACCTAATTCAGTATATAATCTTCTCATCTGGTATTCAGTCATTCTGACTAGCCATGGCCTATCCTTATCATCAGACCACTCAATGAGACCTATAATAGCCATTACTGCTAAGAAATGCCCTGTTTCAGTTAAGGCTCTTTTTATATTAGCTTTTTCAGTAGAAGTAAGTTCATTCCACCTAGTGGCAATATTAAATTGAGTCTCTCTTAAATCTCTTGCAAGCTGCAATAGAAATCTACCACTCGTTCTATAATAACCTTCAGTCCAAGCATCTAAGTCATAGTTATATGAAGCTGATTTGAATCTTCTATTCAAAGATGGTTTTATCCACTTCCTGAACATCATACCCATTCTACCAATAGCCAATCTCTGCACTGCAGATCTATCAGCTTTATTATAAATACCGTGCATTCTCTGATTAATCGCAGCACTTCTTCGACTAAATTTAATAATATCATCTTGCGTGAAATCAGAACCATCAGCTTTTTTATAACCCTGCTTTAATTGAAGTTTAGCCCCTAGTTTCTTATTATTTTTATCAATAGGTACTACCTCCATGGCATCCCATAGACTAACAATCTTACCATTAGGAGCTTTCATCTTATAAGCATCTGCTAATGCTAAAGAAGTTCTATTCTGCATCCAGTGTTCTCCTGCATTATTCATAAAGAATAATGTAGATGTGCCAAACATTCTGCTGAACCAAGTCTTCCTATCAAAGTTCACTTCTCTGACATCCTGCTCATATTCCTGCATTACATTGAACAACTCATCCCATAGGGCAAGTTTGCTTGTCTTTACTCTATTGCCTATCTCAGCAAGATATGCAGGAAGAGATTGACCATATATCCTATCAGCAGTAATTGTATTCTTCTCATTGAAGAACTCACCAGCAAATGACTCAATTCTCATCATCACTTTACCAGTAGCTATATTGGAAATACCTGAAAGAACATTGAGTGCTAAGTTGTTCATAGAAGTAACTCTATTTACAAAGTTAGCAACTTTACCCTTATCAATATTTGTCTTGCCAAATGTACCTTCATCTGCCATGTATCTTCCATATACTTGCATTTCAAAGAAGTCATTCAGTCTTTGGACAAATCTTGTAGCTTCTCCTTCTTTGGTTAATTTACTCTCAACCTTTCTACCTACTGCCTTGAACTTTTCTACAAGTGGCTTACCCCCTTGAGTTTGAATTACTTGCCTTTCTCTTAACAAGTCTCTACCTAATTCAAGCACATCAATAACCTTGTTCATTTCATCAAAGTCATTAGCCATTGCAGCATAGGCTGTGAGAGTACTTACAATGTCAGTAGACAAGTCATTTGCACTTTCTCCCTCTTTCAGTTTAGTAAAGTATATAGGAAGAGTCTGTACCTCATTGCCTTCAAAGTCCTTCACTGTAGCTCTGTCTCCAAAGTCCACATCATCAGTTCTTCTAATAAACTCATCCTTGATACTTTTCCATATCTGCTTTGCCCCTGACCTCACACCATCAGATGACTTAACTCTCTCAAGTAAGTCCTTTCTTATCTTGACAGCATTAGTAAGTGTAGTGTACTTCTCAGGCAAATAAGAATCCAACTGGGACTTAATGTTCATCACTGTATCATAATACTCTTTCTGAGCTGCATTCAGTCTTTGGTATTGTTTATTACCATAGATTGACATCTTAGGTACTTTCTTACCATTGACTATTTCCATATTGGCATCAAACCAAGCTTGTCTTTCTTTCTTATACTTCTCAGCATTTTCACCAACAGGGTTCTTTCCATACTTCTCATTAAGAGATTTGAACATTTCCCTTACTTTCTCCTTGAACAGGGCTTGATTGATTTCAGAGATGTAATTACCACTTAAATCACCCTTACTATCCCTCTCAAACATCCAGTCAGTATTCTTAATACCAGCCTTTTCAAGTTTGATAGTAGCAGCCTGTAATTGTTTCATCACATCAATGGTTCTTGATCTTGCCTGTTCTTTACTCTTCTTGACAGCTTGATCCATTACCTTTAACATATAATCCGAAGAATCTGCCATACTATCCAGCCATCTATCAAAGAAAGATATATCCTTATCAGCCATCTTCACCAAATCCTCGGCCTTAATTACTTTACCCTTAAATTTGCCAAAAGGTATCATAATATTTTCTCCTACAAAAGGTTTGATAAAGTCTACAAATAATGGCATAGACACACTATTATATTTAACAAATAAGTCTCCAAGCAAGTTAGAAGTATCATTTAATAATACTCTCACTCTTTGACCATACCTATTGTCATCATATCTCTCTTCATCCACTAGTGCCTTCCTTATGTCCTCTATAATATTCTTATAAGAGTACATATAATTCCTCACATCCCTTAATACAGAAGCTCTCTCATTTACATTAGTTGCCGGAGTATCCCTTAGTAATTCAAGTCTGTAACTTACTTTTTGTAACTCTTCAAGAGCATTATCAAGAAAAGAGTAAATTCCTTCAATTTCATTGTTATCATATAGCTCCATTTCTAGTCTATCAATAAGGAGCCTTTGATTGGTACTAAATTGACTATTAGGATTTCTCTTTTCATAAATCTTAAGTCTTTTAAGCTCATTATTAATAATATTCTGTAGTACTTTTCTATCTCTTTGAATTCTTTCATTGGTTTGATAGAATAGATCAGATGACTTGATATTATCTATACTTATCTCCTCATCCATTCTACCATTAAGGATATCCCTTGCTAATCTACCAAAATCTTTATCTGCTTCATATATAGCTTTTTGTATCTGGTTGACATTTATGGTCTTGAAGAAGGATTTAATAGCTGAGATTACTCTCTCTAATAAATTCTTGTAGGGTTTCTGTCCTATAGGCTCTGACTTCAATAAGTGCTTTGCAAGTAATTTACCTGCTGCTTCTTTAGCTAACTTTGCAGTATCACCTTTGTAGAGAGTATTGTAGGTCTCATACTCATCACCAAGTATTTCACCTATAAGACCACTTGAACTGAGATTATTAATCAATCTATTGATAAGGGGGGACTCTCCCATTGCTTCAATAGCAAAGTGAGCAAACTCTTCAGGAAGAGCTTTTTCTCCCTCAATACCATTAGCCAATCTAATCATCTCAATCATTCCATTAGCAGCAGTTCTTGCCACATCAAAGTCAGTTACACCATTGATTCCCATCCTCTTCTCAAGGTCTGTAAGAGCACCTACTGCAATGCCATTAGCTGCCAAAATGCCTCTTAATCTACTATTAAGATTGGCATTATATACCATTTTGTCAGCATCAATTGAGTTAAGTCTATTTCTTTTCTCAACCTTTACTCCTATAAAGATTCTTGGGGATTCAGTGTCCTGAATCTTAATAATCTTAGCTACATAATTATCCCTGAAATCTGAAGTTTGATTGAATGAAATTACCTTCTGTAGTAACTTCTGGTAGTTCTCATCATTATTTACCCAAAGAGCAGGTCTATCCATTCCCCTCTTATAGTACCCTATTTCTCTATTGAGTCTTTCAAGTACTTTTGACTCGGGAATAATATCACTAAAATTGGTCTTTTGTAAAAGACTTCTCAGTGTGGGCTCATTGTTTTCATCTAAAGTTAGTCTTGGATTCCAATCCTTAATAAATTCACTACTCTTAGTAATTAAATAAAGTCTGGTAGTTTCTGCTCTGTTATTGCCAGTGTAGGCCAGTAGGTCTTTGAATAACCTACTGTCTACTATCTGATCTTTATTGTTTCTTACTTGAGGAATAATTGCACAATTTCTTGACATATCTTATTAACTTAATAAATTTGTTGCACCACAAATACTGTCACCATTCTCATCCTTGTATTCCACATTAGGCTGAATAGATGTTACATCATTCTCAGGACCTTGTGGTATTTCAAGAGGAGTACCATAAACACTCTCATAAGCTTGATTCAAAGTGTCTTCACTGAACGATTCTCTATATATATCATAGTTGGCCAAGTCTTCTTCTGTCATTTGAGGAGTATCATAAGAAGCAAATGTCTCATCAATAGTAGCGTTAGAATTATAATCTTTTTTGTTTTTCTCGATAGCAGAAGTTACTTCACTTGCTTCCTTTCTATACTCATATTCAATGAAACTGTTTCTGAATCCTAATGGTTCAATTCTTCTATAAACTGCGACATTAGACTCATCAACTCTGTCTGTAGTTAATCTGTAATAAATATATCCACCTTTGTTTCTTCTCGCAATGAAATCAAAGAAATCATATACAGGACCATCAGGAGTATCAATTCTCTTCCTGATAATCTTTTTATCTCCAAAGTTTGCATTTTCATCTATTACAAATGTAACTTCATCCTTAATCTCATTGTCTTCACCTATAAATGAAGTTGAGGTATCATCGGGAACTTCAGGAACAAGCTTTCTATTATCAAGGTGATTATAGATATACTGTTCAACAAAGTTACTATAATCATCCTCAGATGTAAGGAGACTTCTCAGTGTTTCAATGTACTCTGGAACTGCATTTCTTACAGCTACAGGAGCCAAGTGAATAAATGTGGAAGGACCAAATGCAAAGCCATTTCTGTAGAAGCTGTATCTGAATAAGTTAAGAGCAAGCTTTTGAGCTTCTGGGTTACTCATATATAATAGAGAAGTCCAGTCTCTCATATATCTTTCTCTTAGAGTGGGACTCAATTGACCAACATTCTTAAACACCACAGTGTCCACAGGATTTGTATCATTTGCCCTTATCACTCTAAGTCTCTTAATAAACTCAAGGTCAGCTATATCCTCATTCTCTGCAACCACTTTCTTGAAGTAAGTTGGGAAATTATTGATGAAGTCCCTTCTCTTGTCAGCAGATGTAATCATCTTTGTAGGATTACCATTCTCATCTACTGAACTCCAATCAGGTTCTGCACCAAAGAAATCTGTCTTAGACATTATATAAGCAAGCAAATCATTGTAAATACTATTCATAGTCTTCACATTTAATCTACCTGTCTTTGTCATGTTTCTAAGAACATCAACTACCTCATCAAATGACTCAGTGAATTGAGGGAAATACTTGCTTAACATTCTCTCTGATTGCTTCAATCCAAGTGTGTAGAATGCCTGTAAGAAAGGCAATTTACTTGCAAGCAATTGCTCTCTTATGTTGTCAATGTCATCATTAAGAGAAATACTGTCACTGATTACATCTGCCCCTACAAGTGGAAACTTGTCATTCTCCTCCATATCTTTCAAGAAGTCTTGAACCTTTTGGATTTTGAGCTTTGTATCAGCAATAGTTGGACCTGCTGCACCACCTTGAGTATCAGACCTTGTAGCTTGCACAAGCTGACCAAGGCTATCAGCAGTTCTCATTATTCTCTTAAATAGGAATCCTACAGCAACTTGTTTCTTGTAGAACTCAACCTTACTGTAATCAGAAGTCTGATGGGCACTTGTGATGCCTGCCATTTCCTTTGCAATAAGGATGTTGTTGGCAAGGTCTTCAATTAGGAAGTCATTATTCTTATAGTTATCATAAGTAACTTCTTCCATCATTGCAGCCTTCTTCTTATATTCTACAAGGATTTCATCAATCACAGTGTCCTTACCTTTACCTTCTCTACTCTCTCTGAAATAAGCCTGAGTAATATCCATGATAATAGGTTGTGCCATAAGCAGACCTATTTCAACAGGATTGTAACCAAGTCTTGAAAGAAGCATAGAGGCATCAGCAGTAAATGTGTTCTGGTTAATACCAGCCAGCACAGGGTCTTTCACATTATCCACAGATGCAGCCAAGAAACCTGCATTATTCTTTGATATGAACTCTTTGTCTCTATTCATAATATCATGTAGAGATGTTAGTCTCTTTCCATTCAATACAAATGAGCCATTTTCCACATCAAGACCTAATTCAGTATGCTGCATCAAAGCATGGTTTGCATTATGGTTTGCATATATACCAATCAGCTTTGCACCAGTCATATTCTGTTGGTGAAGTTGTACCTGAGTTCTTGGAGAGATGGGGTCAAGTTTTCTCTTGGTTCTTTCAGCAAGTTTGTCAAGTTCTTCCAAATCCATTGAAAGTAACTTAGTGATAACTGAACCATTAGGAATATTCAAATCCCTTCTCAAATCTGATTCATAACTTGAACTAAGGATACTGACAATTCTTGCAGCTTTCTTCTGATAATCAAAACCACCGGGGTTAAGAATCTTAGAAGCTGTATCTGCATTTGTCAGAACTCCCCACATCATATCTATCATCAAGTTATTTCTTGCTTCAAGACTATTCTCTTGTGGGGCTTTATTAAAGTCATACTTTACTTTCCTAATCTTAGGTGTAGCAAGTCTGTACTTCTCCTTGTTCTCTTTGAACCATTCCTTAAACTCTACAGGTGCATTTGCAAAGTCATCCATCAGACTGCCTTCTCTGAATAAAGAAGCCAATTCATCAAGTATTCTTTGCTCACCTTTGAAATCCTGCTTTGCTCTTCTGAAATCAAACTTCTCTACCTTAAATTCAGGCAACATGATGTACATTTTATCCACATCAAAGTCTGAACCTGATAGAGTAGTAATCTCAGCAGGAAGCATAATTGCAGAACCATTCTGTTGAGGTAAGAATCCCTTGATATACAGAGGAGCCATTGAATACTTATCCTCTGTTGGAACTCTGTAGCCAATCAACTTTCTAAGGTCTTCAGGCAACTTGTTGATGTCAAGTTCATGAGTTCCTTCTTTCATAAGAGGCTCATAGAACTCTCTTGAATAAGCTGGCATATAACATTCAAGATACTTGATTCTCTTGTTCTCACCTTCTCCTTCAAATACCACATGAAGCTCATCAGTTAAGCCATAATCAGATACCTGAATCAATGCTCCACCTCTAATCTTCTGTTTGGTGATTTTGCTCTTGATGATACTATTAAGAAGAGTCTGTACTCTTTGAGATTGTACAGGATCAAATAATGGAATATTGAACTGACCATTCTCATTAAGGGTACAGGCTCTGACCATATCAATTCCATATCTCTGATTACCTCTAATCTCTTCAAGTAGTATCTCCTCTACCTTCTTAGGGTCTTTGAATATATCATCTACATCCCTGAATGCCTGAAGGATGTTTTCAGTGTTAACAGCATTATATAAATCCAGCCATTCTTGCTTGGTCATCTTTTTACCATCAACCTCAATGATAGCATCTGATGCAATATCAGCAGTAATCAACTTTCTAATCTGAGTACCTACAAGCTGCACAGCATCAATAGCATGTTCAGGAGTTGCAGTCTGAATACCATAATCTTCATAGCTTATTTTATGTACTACATTAGGATTCTCAATACCATTAGGCATAGTAGTATTCTTCAATACCTCCTTTACTTGCCTGAAGTCACTAACCTCGTTAAGGTCAATAACACCTTGCTTCCCGACTTTAGTAGTAGATTCAAATTGAACTACATCAATATTGTTCTCTTCCATGAATTCATTAATAGCTTTAAGCTTGCTTGATTTACTAAGTGGACCAGCTATTAACTCATGCATGGCAAGTAATAAGAATTCAGAGTTCTTATGCTGTACAGGAGTCTTAATACCAGTATGACCTTCTACACCACTCATGTTGCTAATTTGGGTATATACATAAGGTTTCTTAGTCTGCCAGATAATATTAAAGTCAGCAATGTTCCAAGTACCATTTTTGAAATTATTATATGCCTGCTCCATCTCATCTGTCCATTGGCCAGACATACCAAGTATTGCTCTATAGGAGCTTAAACTTCTATAAGCCTGTGCATCTGCAACATTAACTGCCTTAAACTTGTTAATAATATTATCTCTATCCATCTTGGGCATTTCACCTTTCTTAACTCTCTCATCAAGAACTGTTTCAATATCACTCAGTACTGAAGATACAACCTCATCATCCTTCAAGTAGATAGTTCTTTCCCAATCTCTACCAATTCTTTCTCCCTTATAAGTAGCTTTGGTATTCATTCTAAGAGCTGGGGCATGAACCTCCTTATATCTCTTCTGAAAGTCCTCTACATTCTTATAGAAAGCTAAGTCGGTAGTAGTTAACTCAATAATTTGAGAAGTAGCTAATTTACTATTCCAGTAATACTCTCTTAATGCAGCCTTTGCATTGTTCTTTACCACAAGGTTTCTATTGATACTATCAGCTTCCTGCTTTGTAATATCACCTCTTGTAACCCTTTGAGTAACCATATCCCTTATCTGTTGAAATAGGTTTGCAGCTACTCTGTCATCTACTGGGTTATTGTTGTTATAATCTTTCAATAACAACTCCATATCAGTAGTCCATAGAGTAGTGCCAAAAATCTCTTTAGCCTTAATAAGAGATTTTGCAGTCCTTGAGTTCTGCTGTGTTTGCCCTGCAAAAGGCAGATATTTATATCTCCCATTTGGCAGTTCACCAAGCAGACCAATTCTTGCCCAATCTCTATATGCTTCTTCAAAACCATTATCCATGACTTCTCTAAGAGCACCTCTGATAAAATCCTTCAACTCAGCACCACTTCCCTCTCTACTCAACCTACTTAATCTGTCAAAGAATGTCTCTCCATTATCATATCTAATGGAATTAAGTGCAGGTAAGAACTTGAACTCAGCTCCTCCCATACTCTTTATACTTCCATCTTTCTTCCTGACAATATCATAGTTTGCTATAGGAGAGATGTTTGGATTGCCATTTTGAAGTTCCTCATCTCTTGCTCTGACAAGCATTATTCTGTCATATTCTTGATTGACTAAATCAGTCAGTTTATCAAGAATAATATCATCATAAGTCAGTTTGTTTCCATTCTCATCATATTCAACTCCACTGACATATTTTCTGAATCTGATGAACTCAGCAGAAGGAGCATCCGAAAGAATAGGAACATGATACCAAGCCCACTTGACACTTGTCCTGCTATCCTCTGGGTCTCCCCAATACTCAGTAAGAAGTGCTAAGGTATAATCTAAGTCATCCCAGTTAGTGTAGTCCACTTTATCAGAGTTCAATACTACTTTATGATTTAGGCCTCTTCTCATTTCCTCAGAGTTAACCAGTTGCTCTAACCAGTCACTTCTCCATCTCCCATCTTTAAAGAACCACTCATATTGCTTAAACTCAGTATTAATAAATTCTTCAAATCTCTTCCTATCTCCTCTTACATTCTTAAGCTGTTTAATTAACTTTCCAAGATAATTTGGGGTGACATGAGAGTAATAAGACTTATCATTCTCTCTAACACTACTTTCAATAGCATCTTCAGTTACATTAGCCATCATATTTGCAATTGCACTATAAGCTGAACCAAATGTATTAATTAAGTCTCCTCTCTTCTCTATTCCATCTTCTCCTGTTTCTGACTTTATTTCCCCCTTCTTGATTCCTTTGAATATAATATTCAATTGAGGTAGTAGGACCATAATAGGGTCAGTAAACTTAGCTATATCAGAAGTTCTAATATCAGTTAGTGCATTTCTTAATATAGAGGGATTGGCATCAATACCAATCATATTCAACAGCTTTAGTATAGTTTTCCAGATCCTATCATCCTCAAGAAGTTCTAATCTTGCTTCAGTATCCAAATTAGAGAATTTATTGTTTAGAGTTTCGACCCACTTAAGACCTTTTTCAGCATTTTCAATATTTATGTCCCCATTCTTCTCATATACACTATCATTATCAAGTTGCATACCATTCTCATAGTTATCTCTCCAAGCATCAAGAAGGTAATATACACCTTCAGGCTTGTTAATAGCAATGGTTTGCATCTTGAATGTACCATCAAGCATCGTCTTTTTCTTCTGGATCCAATAGGGTATAAAATCCTTTCTAAAATCTTGATAGAACTGAGAAAATAGAGTATCATCTTTCTCAAGTAATTCTCTTACTTGAGCCACCCAGGGTTTATTCCTTTCAAGCTCCTGTATAAGAGGAGTCATATCTTCAGAAGTAATCATATCTCTCAATTTATCAATAAGAGTTGCATAAACATAATCAGCATCTAAATACCTTAGATTACCCAAATCATCTTCCTCATACATTCCTTCATAGTCAAGCCTGGGTATTTCCCTAATAACTTTTCTAACTGCTTGAGATAATGATTCATGGGAACTAACTTGTCTAAAGTTAGTCATCCAGCCATCTTTAAAAGTCTCTTCCTTATTATAATCATCAGCTTGCTCATCAAGCTCACTATATCCTTCAGGAGTATCATCATTTAAGTTAGCATCTTTAGGAGCAATATAGTTCAAGCCAATTCTAACTCCTTCTGTCGTTATGAGTAATGTGCTAGCTTCTTCTGCCAAAGGTTTAAAGTTATCAACAACTTTTCTATAAGCTTGTTCCTTATATACAGCTTTTCTTCTTGCAGCATCCAATTTTTGTTCATCAGAGAATCTTTCAGATTCATCTATAACACCCTCATCAATTAATGTCTGCTCTCTTGCATTTATTGCCCCAAGTTCAATTTGTACTCTATTCTCTTCTGTATCGTTGATATAGGATTGAAATATATCCAATACTCTATCAAATAATCCAGCAGGGGTGTATTTCTTTATGGCATCAAATCTATTAAGGGAGCTTAACTCCATCTGTAATTGTAATCTTTCTTCATCAGAAGCTGTATCCATTCTCTTATTAAGAGAATCATTCATTTCCTGTAGTGCTTTATCTACCTCATTACTAAAGAACCTTGCAATAAGACTTACTCTATCTCTTCTTGTTCTTGGGTCAAAGTCTAAATCAACCTTAGCTTGTTCTTCAATAGAAGAGACCTTAGGAGCATCAAATGAAGGAGATAATGCTTCATCGAGCATCTCTACTGTATTTGCACTTCTTAGTTTAAATCTAAAATTATTAAGTTCTCTTACAGTAGGATACTCTTCAATAGATTTATTATTCTCTTTTTGCCACAAAGCTACAAGACCCTTTACAGATTCCTCTGTTTCATCTTGTAACTCCTTAGTTAGGTACCTAATCTCTTCAGTTGTTACTAAACAATTATTCATATAATATACTTGTTAAATAAAACAATAGCAAAGGTAAGTATTTATCCTTAATAAACCAAGATATTAAGTGTGAAAGTTACCATCAATTAATTTGATTACTAATTACAGTATGAAGAAATAAGAGGTTAATTTATATATTTACATCTAACCCCTTTAAGATGTTTATATTAATTTACTTTATCAGAATAAAGTAGCCTTTTGAATTCTTCCTTGACCTTAAGAAGAAAAAAAAATTACTAAGGGAGTAACAAGATCTCTCCGTTACTCCCATTTGAAAATTTTCTAATATTGTCAGGAAGAGATGTAAATAGATTACTCTACTACATATTTTACTCCATTATAAATAAGATGTGAAATCGTATTTATATTTACATATCTTTCTCCAGTCTCTTTTCCTGTTCTTTTGATGTCCATATCCATACATTTATATTTACCATCTCTAGAAACAAACTGCATCTTGTAACCTCTTAGTACTCTATCCTCTCCTTCAATATAGTCCTTTACAGGATTGTTTTGAATGAATTCTAAAGCTTCCTTATAGGCTGTAGCCATAGACTTCTTTTGTCTTTTAGCTTTATCTATTAATGCAATAGCCTCAGCTCTTTGAGATTCTCTCTCAGACTCAAACTGTTTCTTAGTCTTAGCCTTGTCTTGTTTCTTGAAGATCACAGTGAATACCTCAGAGGACTTAATACCTTCAAAGATAGTTCTTATGCCCGGAGTACCATCTTTCTTATCTTCCTTAGTAACCTTTACTTCTTTTTCATACTGGTCAGAAGTATTGAGCATATTATGAATATACTTATTGCCCAGACTTACAGTCTTACCACTCTCAAGATGTTCAAATACAACACTATCCTTCTTTATTTCTTTTACAATGTAATGAGACTCTTCTGAGAAGATATCCCCCACTTCAATTTCTGTAAGATCTACTTTCATGCTTTTATTATTTTAAAATATTACTTCTTTTGAATAAGCTGCATATACAGCAGTCATTTCAGTATCACCACTTGCTTCAAAGCTACCCATAGTAGTCTCATAAAGACCTCTTGTCTTTTCTCCTCCTCTTGCCAATGCAGCAGCTTCAACAAGTTGTGAAGTCTTTGAGCTTGTACTGAATGGAGCACTTACACCATTAGTAGTACTTGAGAGTTCTTTATACCACCCAGTTTTATTTATAGTCAATGTATCAAACTTGATTCCTTTCTCAGCAGCTTTCTTAGCTTCCTCTCTCCAATCAATTTGATTATTAACTACTCTATCATTGTAGCTATATCCTACCCTATGTGGTTCTGCATCCGCAATAAGGAGAACTGCTTTGGTAGAACCTTCTCTCCAATTAGTCTCTTCTACTATCTTCTTAATGACAAGTTCATAGAACTCATCACTATCACCTCCACTTGTACTCTGTGCCTTAGTAATGAACTCTATAAGTCTATTCTCATTATCAGTAAGCTCACATACTTGGTATGCCTTACCAAATCTATCTTTGCTTGGCATATCACAATAGTCACCAAAAGCCACTATTCCTATCCTCAAATCAGGATTCTGCTTGAAGAGTTTAGGAATCAGTTCCTTTACCTGCAACTTAACTGCCTTAATGTAAGCATTCATAGAGCCAGTAGTATCAAATGCAATCACCATGTCAAGCATACTATCATTTAGAGGTGATTTTGTGTCTTTTTTCTTAACTAAATTCGTTCTCATATTCTTTTTCTACTAAATACATTTCATCATTTTCAGCATCATATGCGACAGCAGAGTTATAGGAAGTAAACTTGTGAGCCCAACAGAATTGAACAAAATTAAAAATATTTGAAAAACAGAATATTTTAGGATTATCCTGCAGCCAGGCTTCTCTTAATTTATCTATATTCATCATACCAGTCCTTTCTTAACAAATTCTTCACTTAATGGAATAGCTAATTCTTTAGCACTAGGATGGGCATTAGGAGCACACCTTAATTCAAAGAAATGTTTCCAATCGTTAATAAAGCCAGTCATTACTAATTCTGTCTTTAAGGCATTAGGCAACACTGCTCTTGCTTGTTGAGGAGTCCAAGGATTATTCCTGAACCCAGTCTTATATCTCTTGTCAGGTATCTTATCTTCCCACTGTTTTAGTAAGTTAAGATAGTTAGCCTCGGCAGCTCTTAGTGCTACTAAGAATCCATTATAATAGGTATTACCTTCATAGTTATAATCCTCCAACCAGCACGGTTCAATAAAGGTAAGCTCATTACCAAACTTATCTTTAGAATAGTTGCAATAACGGGTACTCTCTTGAGCAAAGGAGAATACTCTATGTCTTACAAATTCATGGGACACTCCTCTATCACAAATAAATCTAACAGTAATTCTCTTTTCATGATGTCCAGTAGGTTCACAGACAAACTTCAAGTCATTAAGCCAACCCTTCTCTATCAATACTCTAAAGTTAGTAGTTATATAATGAGTAGGAATACAATGTATATTAGGAATATCTCCTTTAGGATACCTAAGAATCACCCTAGAGTAAGGATTATTTTGATATTTCTCTGACATCCTCTCATCTCCTACTACTTTAAGATATACAGTACCATGCTCCAACATAGCACCATGACCAGACTTAACCATTCTATCAACAAATGGTTTAGCTGAGTTCTCTGTAATCTTATCTTCAGACTTATAACAGGTTCTTCCAGCTCTTTCTATGGCTTTGTATATTCCATCTATCCCAGATTCCTGTTCTAAGATTTTCCATGAAGGTTTAATTAATTTCATATACAACAATTATTGATAAATAAATTTTACTAATTTCTCTTTTGGTACCATTCCAGATAATTTCCTTAAAAGATTACCTTCGTCGTCTGTAACTAGCAGTGTAGGGAGTGACTTAATGTTATATTTAAGAGAAAGTCCTTCTCCATCCATAGAGTCTATATTAACACTTTCATGTTCAATATTACACTCTTTCAATAACTTTTCTAACTCTTTACATGGTCCACACCAATCAGCATATATCTTTATTACTTTCATTTGTTTCCTCCTCTTCTGCAATATCTACTATTTCATTACAATCCTCACACCAATATTCATTATTTGCCCAATCTTCTTGTGCAAATTCTAAAGTATTAGCATCTACCCATGCATGCTTTAGAATATTTGTTCCTCCACAATTATTACAATGTAGAAGTCCTCTATTATCTTCACAGCTTTCTTCTTTCTCTTCTGGAGAGCTTGATACTAACTCTTTTGGTTCTTCATCCTCCCATTTAACTTCTAGAAAGTAATTATCAGGAAGTATTGCAAGAATTTCTGTATCATAAGCAAACCAAATGCCTTCATTTACTCTTTTTATCGGTTTTCTTAAATACAACTTCAATTCTCCGTATTTATTCCTTGCTATCCACATAGTTTATTCCTCCTTTAATTCAACTGGTTCATCGCTCCAAGTCAAATCTCTGCCTATGAGTTTCTTGATAGTTCCTTTTGGAAGGTATATGTCATCAGCAATATCTTCCACCCAAAAGGAATCATTCCATCTGTATGGTTCAAAGTCAAAAATAACTTCATCCCCATTCTTATGTACTGCCACCCATGCCATAACTATTCCTCCCATTCTATCTTTTGTATTCTAATAACATTAGCTGTGGTTTCTCTTGCAATTTTCTCGGCAGTTTCTTTATCATATATGGCTTCTTTATGAATAATTATCCATCCCTCTTTCTTTTCGGGGAGCATCATGAGATCTAGTTCAGTTCCAACATTACATTTTCCATCTTTGTTGTAATAGAATATAGCTTCACATCCTTTATCTTCCAATAATGCTATAATTGGATAATTACCTTTGTTAATAGTATCAAAGCAAATAATCCTTGCCTTTCTACCATCACGAGTACATACAGGTTTACCAGCTTTGGCTGCTTCAAGGTCAAAGGGTTTAAGATTACTTGCACAAACCTTTTCAGGTATGGTATCTCCTAATTGAAAAGCATTTTCTACTATCCATTCAAGAGTTACTTGTTTGGGGTCTCTATCAATAGCCCAAAGACCGCAAGTAGAATCATAATAATGTTCTAATTACTCATAAGTCAATTTCTTTTCTTCCATATCTTCTTTGTTTTGTTTAATTTCTACATAGATTCTTGTGCCTCTATTTTTGCATGTACCACCACTTAAACATGCTCCTCCTTTTTTGAAGATACAGAAGGCACAGCCTACGTATCCAGTTACAATTGACTGTACTTTCTTTCCATTTATAATTTCAGGTTCTCCTACCTTTTTAAGTTTCTTGAAGATTACAGATTTACCATCTTTTCTATAACATGATAAACATTCTCCTCTTATCTCAAATACATCACTACAATGAATATCACTCTTGGTAGCTAAATCACAATTCTCACATCCAAGAGATTTTGTATGAATACACTGATACCATTCTCCGTTGTACTCAAATATTTCTCCTACTTTTCTTTCCATGTTTATTCTTCGTAGGTTTCTACTCTAATATACTTTTTCATTTCCTTTATTTCAACTTGAATGGGGAAGTCATATTCTTCTTCAAGTTCAGTAGAATAAAGTGGCTTACTTTTATCCTGTACTTTCATAAGTTCGTCAATCAATTCCTGTACTGTCATATTCTTTTCTTTTTAAGTTTTCCACATTTTTTACATGTCAATAGGAGCTTATCACAAGTCTCATAACGAGTGATATGTAATATTATCCACTCATGTGAACATTGAAATTTCCTCAACCATTCCTTCATAAGATATTACAAATTAAATCTCTTGATTTCTTCCTTAGTAAACCAATGTTCCAATTTCAAAGGCTTAAAGCTAAAAAGCATTTTGTTATAGGAATGTCTATCATAAATTTTATTCCATTCTTTATGCATAGATTCATACTTATCAATATCTTCATATAATATGCGAAGCAGCTCATTATGAGCTCTATCTAGTATATGCGTTCTGAAAACAAATACTTTTTCACTTCTTATGAGAATATATCAGTATGTTCATTGCTTGTCTTCTTTCTTCAATTCCGTAATGAGGGCATCGGCACATTCTATTGCATATTGCGCTTGTGCCATTGTATTTTTGAATCCTGTTGTGTCATTGTTATGTTGTTCAGCAGAAGTCATCATATCTTTGGCTATCTCATACCTACGTTGCTCCCAATCGATAGTCTTGCATGGTTCTTCTTTAATAAATTCAAGTTCTGATTGCACGTATGTACACCAACTACGCTTGTTATCAACATATTGACGCTCCACTCCTCTTTTGGTGATAATATTTTCTGTCTGTGATACCTCTATGACTTCCCCTGTTGTTTTAACTTTCGCTTTCATTTCTTTATTATATCATCAACATTTCTTAATTTCTACTTCTAGACTATCTACCTTCCACTCATTTAAATTACCTTTATCTGGTAGTATAATTTGGTCTCTTACTGCTCCTTCTATATCACACTCTGAGTAGTCTATATCTTCGAAGTAATCCCCATCTTCATCTACCCCTGAATCCACTATTGTATAGTCATCTACCCATATCGGTACTATCTTACTTAATGTTATAGTAGCTTCAACCTCAATTTTCCTACTTGAATTTGATTTTATATTCCATGGGGAATGATCATTATGTTCCACTCCTTCTGGATAATATCCACTTTCAGTCATTTCTTCTTTTTCTTTAAGTTCGTATCTAGGTTATTCTCCTTAATCAACCTCCTAATAATCACGTCCTTAATGTTCTTCGGGATGCTGATATGCCCCCCTTCACTATTTATGTAAATAGAATGGCTTCCATTACATCTATCATAATAGAAGCCATTACTCTCTACCATTTTAATAAATTCTCTCCTTGTATATTGTTTTCTTTGCATGGAATCTTTTTAAAATCTACAAAATTCCTCTCATCTTTAGTAAAATCTCTACTCCATTCCAATCCACATAGGGTAATGTACTATATTCATCATGCTTTAGTGGTATCCCAAGAGCACTATCATCTATATAAATATGTGCAAATATCTTTTTAGAGGAAGTCCAATTATGTTGGGTAGGATTTTCATTGACACCATATAGAGGAATCTCGTTTTTACGAAACCAATCAATAGCTTCCTGAAGAGTATCCACAAGTCTAACACCCTCATTGGTAACACATTTATTGCTACAGTGACTCCTCATAGTATATAAGATAATTTGATGTTCTTTCTCTACTAGTTTTCTCAATACAGGTATTGCACCTATATCTTTACCTATTTTAGGGAACTCATGAGTTACACAAGTTCCATCAAAATCTACTGCTATTACCATCTACTTCCCTCCTTCGTTACTAGTTAGATATTCTATTTCAAATTCAGATTTAGGAATCTCAAAGCAACAGTGAGTCCCAAATTCAACCCATCTTAGTTTATATCCCAAGGATTCAAGCCTTCTAGATAAAGGTGCTTTAGTACTAATGATATTCACAAACTTATTATTTCCCATATAGTTTAATCCATTATTTCCTGTACCGTAGACTTTCCCTATCTTAGACAAATTAGGTCTACCAGGCTTATAGTAAAGCCCAGTAGCCTTGTGTTTCATTTTATACGGAATCATTACCAGTTTCTCTTTTATTCAACCACATCACAGTCATTATAGCATAATTAGCAAGATCCAGAAGGGTATCTTTAATAGACTCATTCTTAACCATAGCCTTCTTATTAACTAATGACTCCAGTCTATTCATCTTGTCTCCCATCCTTACTAGACCTGCTATAAGTCCAAACTTATTAAGAGAACAATCAAAGGAATTACCATAATCATGATTCTTAGCTGCATAAGTCTTAGCCATATTAGTAGTTATGTCCATAAAGGAATCTACACTACTGTCAAGTTCTGGTCTTTGCCCTAAGATTTTCAGTTCATTCATTACAGACCTTATAGGATTTAAAGCCTCTATAGATACTCCTGCTCTTATAGCATTTTCAAGTTTATCTATAAGATCTTTATACACTTTATTAATTTTTACCATTTCCTTAACTTATTTTCTTTTACTATACTATCTTAATTAATGTACCCAATAAGTAGGAAGAGGACCATTATCATCAAGATATTCTTTATAGCTCTTTGGTAAGTCCTTTATTTTATAAGACTGATTAGTTCTGATATTTACTAGAACATCTTCTCCCATAGAGGCTATAACATCGCCCTTAACCATGATCTTCTCTCCATTAAATTCAAAGTCTCCTATACATAATTTATGTCTGGACACGTCTACATCCAACTTTACCCTGTGAACAAAATATGCTCCAGCTTTAACCATTATATCATATAGTACTTTAGCTATATCTTCCGCTATCTCTTCTGGAGCTTCACAATTTATTTCCACATAATGTTACGAATATGTCGATTCCACATACTCTCTTTAAGTTTCCTTAAAGGTCGGACTATATCTTATAAGAATTTCCATTTATAAGCAAGTTGCCTGTTTGACAAATTCTTATCTACGCTTTTCAACTCCTCTTGGAGTTTACTCCATTTCTGGATAGTCTCTGAACTCCATAACTTATAAGAGTAACAGTCAATCGGATATTTAGCTAAAATGGAACTAATAATATTAGCCCCCTCATACTTATTTATCCCTAAATAGTAAAGAGGCCTACTATGATTATTATCACATCTAATTTTAGCTGTTATTCCTAAAGACTTAAAGAAAGGTATAAACACTTGTTCTTGAACTTCCTTAGTAAATGACTGAGTATTAAGATTATAATATAAATCTCTTTTATGCAAACTACCATCATCATAAAACCATAAAGCAATTCCTAATTCATCAAGATTATTTATTACCTCCTGAATAGGTAGTTGCTTAATCAAACTTAGTTCAAACCAGGACCCTCCATAATATGTATATATAGGAGTTTGAGTATAGCCATTTCTCTCAATACAAGATATTCTACCTTTTCCTATCAACTGTTTTTTAAACTCTAAATACTCCTTATGTTTACAATTTGAGGTGTAAATAATACTTCCACTATTAGTAGAACTAATACATCCATCCCCTAATCTGGCAGTAAGAAATACTTGAGTTTGTTCTCTTGTAAAGTTATAAAGCTGCTTATTGTCTATTTCTTTTAATTCATTTAAAATCATATTTAGAATTTTTACTGGTTTATTATTTCAATAATCTAGTATCTAAATCTTTAAGAGTTCCAAGCAATTAACGTAGTTTTACTACAACAAAATTACTTATCGTAGGGAGTAACAGTTATTAAAACTTTGAATAATAATCCATTTTTTCGTAAATATTCAAAGAAATTTACCATACTCACTTTATAGCATAAGGCTCCAGTATGCTGTATAGGATAATTAACGGATTGCCTATCAGAATCAGACTTCCTCTTAAAGAACTCTTTTACCATCTGCACTGTATCACATTTAGGAGCATCTATTTTCATTTCCCTATAGTAATCCCAAAACCTAGGTTCCTTAAACTTTACTTGTAGCTTCCTAAGATAGTTCCAATCATAGATATAGGCTCTATATCCAACTTTAGGATTAAGGTCTATATAGCCTTTACTGAACCAGTCCTTCTTTCTGAACCCAATATATCTTTTAAGACCATTAAAACCTTTCATATAATTGTCATATATCTCTTTAGCTCTTTTAGCTGTAAGCCCGAAGTTTCTCATAATGGTGTTGTCATTACCAGCATAATTAAAAGCAAACTCATAACCTTTAGCCTCACTTCTCAACTTATGATACTGCTTCTTAACTTCTTTGGCAGGCATATCTTTAGGAATTTCAGGAAATACTATCTTTGCAGTTAGTGTATGCAGGTCCTTCTCACCATAGGTAAGCTCTCTAATCATCTCCTTATCATCAGCTACATCAGCCATGATAAATGATTCTTGCCCTGAGTAATCGGCACTTATCCATTTATTGCCACTTTCAGCTATGAAACAAGCCCTAGTCCTAGCATCAGCAGGCATATTAAGCATATTTACGTACTCAACCTTAGCTGACTTGTCCTTACCTCCTGAGCTTATTCTTGCTGTATCAGTACCCAATGAGTTAAAGTTGGTATATAGCCTTCCAGTATCCTTGTCTATCTGCTTAAGTACATTTGCTCCATAAGTGCTGCACAGCTTTTTCATTTCCTTATACCTTATATATAAGGGAATAAGACTGCACTTATCCTTCTGAGGGCCTAGTACCTTAGCTCCTATACTGTCCTTATCCTCATCATCTTCTTTATCCAGAGCAGTGGTATCGACTCCATATTTCTTGAATAAGGGGATAACTTGTTTAGGACTATTCCAATTGAGAGTTACTTGGGGCTCGGTATTAAAACCTAAAAATAGGTTACCTTGTCTATCTATCTTAATATATTTTGAATTAGGCTCATGCTCTATAAGCCACTTATCCATTTCACTTTTAATACTGTTAAGAATAGATTGATCATGCTCCATTTTCTTTTGCCATTTATCTTTGTCCATCTTTACACCACAGTAGCACATATAAGCAATAGGAAGTATAGCCTTATTTTCATACTCCATGGCAGTAAGAAGTCCTTGCTTCTCTAATTGTTTCAGTTGTAATTCTCGTATCTTCTCAAGGTACTTTACATCATTAGCAGCATAAACTATAACATCTTCTGTAAGGCCTTTATAGATGATCTGCCCTCTTATAGACTTATCTAGTTCTATTCCAAGGTACATTTCACCTAACTTTTTCAGATTCATATACAAGACATACTTGGCTTTTGAACTTTTCTTACTAGGATCTGCTGGTACATAGTCATACCTAGGACATTGTATCTTATCCCATACTTCTGGACTTAATACAGTAGGGTAACCTAACCACATTAGTTTCTCTGCTAGAAACAAGTCATAGACATTACGAGGAACTATATGGTATTTATAAAGCCACTGTAGATCAAATTTGGCATTATGAAATAAGAAAAGCCTATCAGATTCAAGATAGTTTTCATATAAAGTAATATCTGTAGTAAGACAATCTATTACTACTTGAAAATCAAAGCACCCTAATTGCAATGACAAGAGCTTATCCTTATGACAACTTAATCCACTAGTCTCGGTATCAACTCCTACAATTCTAAGAGGTTTAAGTAGGGATAAACTCTCGTCTACCCCTATTATTTTGTACTTCTCAGGTTCAAATAATTCTATATTTTTCGTAACTACATATATCATTATTCAAATATTATAATATGTCCATACCCTATTGAATAAATAATAGACTTAACAACTGCTCCAGCTTCTTTCAGGAACTCTCCTTCTATTATCATGGGGCCTCCTGGCGGAGAAATAAATCTCTTAGTCTCTTCTACATACCCAGATTTCACATTTATATAATCATGCTTTAATACATAGGTTTTGGAATCTTTTCCACTCATATTCTTGAGTTTTCTTAGACAATTATCTATTCCTCCCCTAGAATTAAGTTTTATTATGTTATCCATTATTTCATATATGCTATCAAGTTTTTGAAATCAATGACATACTTATATTTTTCAAAGAATCTACTTCCTAAGATTCCATGGAGTTGTACACCGGATTCTTGCTTAATCACCTTGAATGCTGCATCTAAATCAGCCATATTGAACTCTTCTTCGAATTTTTTCCTTTTATATGTTACTGTAATTTTGCAAGAGCCAGTACTAACTTCATTTCCTTCAAATCCTACTACGCTAGATTCCCTATCAATGATTTCATGGTCTAGAAGAGATAGAATAGAACTGTTTATATAAGATAGATTGCTACCTGTATCCAATAGAAAATTTAGTTTCTTTCTATTACAGTTGAATGTTGCTACTGGCAGCTCTGTTAAATCCATAGATTCCTTAAATGAAATTCTACTATTATTTCTATTCCTTACTTCCATAATGGTATTAGCAATAAGAGCTACTGCTAATACCATTAATGCCACAATTATTATATCTAATATCATGCCTCATAATTTTTTTTAGTTATTATCTAAGTCCAGTGGAACCAAGACCTCCTCTTTGTTTTCCTTCCAGATTCTCTACCTCAACTAATTTTATTCCAGAACTTAATAGCCATTTTAACTTCTGCCATGTAGAAGCATGTTGACTAAGTCCGATTTCAAATTGACAGATTCTGTCCCCCCTTTTAATAGAGGTTTCTCTCAATGGGGAGCAGATATAGTTCCACTCATCCTCTTCTCCTTTATAGAGATTATCTACAAAACCCAAACCATTAGGGATAAACAATCCTACCTTTCTAGGTGTGCTACTCCTTGACAGTATTTTAGCTGTAAATCCTTTTGGTAATTCCATAGCTACCCCAAGTGGCACATAATAAGTCTCCATTGTTACATTTCTATATCCAACTTCATTTCCATCTTGATCTACTCTTTTCTTGAGAGTGCCTGATTGAGGAGCAGGAATGTCCATGTCAATAGCACTTTTCAAATCTATACAGTCTCCAAGTTTACTAATTTCGGGCATGCAGCCATCTACTAATACTTTCACTTTTATCTTAAGCTTCATATTTATTCTATTTCTTTTTATTATTAAAACAAATAATTGTAATCTACTATATGAGGGGGAGTCAAAGCCCTCTTCTTTTTAAACATAATTTTACTTCCTACCATAAAAGAGATACTATCTGCGTTATATCCTATAGCTTTAAGGTACTCTTCTACATTATCTATTTTATTAGCCACCTCTTCTGGTATTTTTATACAATCCACGGTGGAACTTTGATGATCCAATACTACAATTTCCATAATTAAATAGTTATTAGTTAATCACATCTTGAATAACCACAATTCATGCAGTGTGTACAACCTCCATCTCTAACTAGGTTTCCTCCACACTCTGGGCACACTTCTCCTTTAATCTCTGAAGATTTAATATACTTGGCTAATATTCTACACATGGCAGAACTGAAGGAAGTTATATTATCATTTACTTTTTTGGCTGTTTTAGTAATAAATTCAATGCTAACTCCATGTCTTAATAGCATTGATGAATACAAAGTAGCAGCTTTCTCCTCTATATTAGTATTAGCCAATTGTAAATCAGATAATTGAATAAATTTACTATCAAAGCTGTAATGCATTTTACCCTTCTTGATAATCTTTCCTTTGTGGGGAGGAATATCGATAGGTCTCAGAGGTCTGAATGCAAAAACCTCATAAGGCTTCCCTTCTAATAGTCCTACAAGAACGATAAATTGCTCCCCCTTTACTCTGACTTGATGATAGTCAGCCTCGAGCTCTTTAGGTCTTTTAGGAGCCTGTCTATTATCTATTATAGCAGGCTTTTCTATCTTATTCAGAACTCCTTCTCTGCAGCCATCTCTGTATATAGTTTGTCCTTTGTTTCCAGTCTTCCATGCTTCTATATAGATATCAGCAATTTCTTCCTCAGTAATTTCTTTTGGGAGATTTATAGTAGAACTGATGCTATGGGTAATATATTTCTGTATAATACCCTGCAACTTAATTCTCTGTCTCCAATTAATTTCTGATGCAGTGGATTCATAATATGGACTCTCCTTGAAAGCTACTTTAAGATACTCTATATCCTGCAACCTCTCTAGGTATTCATTACTATTAAAGTTACCTCCGAATGTAGAAGAACAAAGCCACTTTGCTAGATTAGGATGAACCACGGTAAATAGGGTATATTTCTCCCCCTTCACATCTGTGTAGTCGGCTCTGTCATTAGGAGACATACATTTTCTTTTTCTTTCATAGAAAGGTAAAAACACAGGTTCAATACCAGAAGAACATTGAGCCATAATACTCACAGTACCTGTGGGTGCTACAGTTGACCAACTTATATTCCTCCTGCCATAACACATCATCTTAGCAGTTGCTATAGGGAAGTTTCTATTGATGAATTCATACCACTTATTCTTACCATAAACAAATGATTTCTCAACTTCAAACTCCTTAGATGCATCCCAGGCTGGGAATGCTCCTCTTTCAATAGCCATATCTATTTGAGCATCAAACTGACCATTGAATATAATCTTCATCAGTTGCTCTACATTTTCAATACCCTCGTCAGAGTCATATTTCAATCCTAACATAGCTATGGCATCTGCTAACCCAGTAAACCCAAGACCTGCTCTTCTACCTCTTCTAGTAGTCTCCTTTATCCTATTCCACAGATTAAATTCTACAAAATCTTTTTCATCTTTAACTACATTTATGATTTTATCTATGGCTTCCAGTTCAAGATCTACCAAGTCATCTGCTAATCTCATAGCTTCGTAAGAATGCTTATAGAGCAATTCTTTATCAATGTAAGCTCCATCTGTAAATGGGTCTACTATGTAACTTGTTAAATTAATATGAATTAATCTACAACTATCAAAGGGACCCATTGGTATTTCACCGCAAGGATTTGTCCCGATCATCTTAAATTCTTCATAAACACCATCAGGAGCATAATTATGCATGGTACTTTCAAATATTATTCCAGGTTCTGCAGTATTGTATGCACAATGCATTAGAGTATTCCATAATTTTCTTGCTTTAATCTTTTTCAGGTAAACTCTCTTGTCAGCTGGAAAAGATCCTCCAATACAAAGTAATTTATCGTACTCCATTTCCTCTAGCTGTGATGGATCATAGTTGGCATGTACTGGCCATCTAAGCAAATAATCTTTATCATTGACCACTGCTTTCATGAATTCATCAGTAACCTTCACACTAATGTTAGCACCAGTAACTTTGGTAAGATCTTGTTTCTTAGTGATAAATTCTTCAATATCCGGGTGATTTATATTTATGCTTAACATCAATGCTCCTCTACGACCTCCTTGGGCTACTTCATTGGTAATGTCAGAACATACTTCCATGAAAGAGGCTGCCCCTGTAGATACTTTTGCAGCATTATTTACTTTAGTTCCTCTTGGTCTCAAGTTGGATAGATCATAGCCAACACCTCCTCGTCTTTTCATAAGTTGAACCTGTTGACTTCTAGTATTCATTATGCTAGAATAACTATCTTCTGGAGATCCTATTACAAAGCAGTTAGATAAAGAGACTAATTTTCCTGTGCCTAATCCAGACATGACAGAACCTCCAGGGATTACATACTTAAATCTTTTAAACAATTCGTATATATCCTCCTCTTTTAGCTCTTTCCTATTATATCCATAAGAGGATAACATTAATTTGTCCTTTTGACTGATAGAAGTATTATCTGCATATTCCCTCTCTATTCTACCAAATTCCTTAGCAAGTCTTCTATGCATATCATCAGGAGTTCTCTCTCCTTCCATAGCATACTTGTTTTTCCATGTAGAAGCTGCTAACTCATCTCCATTAAAGTAATTTAATAAATCATTCATTATTTAACCAATCTGTTATCATGTTAGTTTTTGAAATATTTATAGGATATTCTACATTATTAGTAGAATAATGGTGGAGCTCTGATACTATCTTACTCCAATGCCTACATAAGTATTGCTTGTTTCTTCCATAGATGTGATCTTCAAATCCAACAGTATCCTCATATATCCATATGAGAGGTTTTTTATTATATTTATTGATTACTATAAATCTGTAATCTAATAATCTATAATTCTTATAAAGATCATCCTTATCTAGAGTTTGCCTTATAAGATACCAATAAAGCTGAGCTTGTATCCAATAATTCCAGTCTATAAAAGATTTATAAAATTCCCATTCATTCTTTCCAGATGTTTTTAAATCACAAGGTATAATGGATTTATCCTTATGATTAACCACTAGTAAGTCCGCCATACATCTCAATGGGATCCCATTCCATTCTCCTTTGAACTTTAATTGATAAAACCTCTCTATTTCAGGATTAAATGGGTTATTAGGTTCAAAGTACCACTTAGTCATTCTATGTGTTTTCAATACTTCTACACATTCACAGGCACTTATGTAATCTTTAGTTGATACTAATGTTTTATCTTTGGATAAAAATAATAGAGAGTAATAATCTCTACACTCTTCTTTTATCTTTCTTATTCTATAGGAGGCATACTTAGGATTGGAATAATATCCACAAGATTCCCCAATACTTGATATAATACTGTCTGGTATTTGCTCTATACTACTATAAGATTCATGGCATGTATTGAATAGCATTTTGGCTACCTGAGCAAGAGAGTCACTAATGTCAGGAAGTTCAGCTACCTCATATCTTTTATTGAACTCTTCTTGACCATCTGTAAGAAGAGTATCTACCATACTACCAAATAACAAAGAAGGAGTCTCTACTTTATCATATAAATTCCTCAAACCATTAAATCCTTCTCTGTTAAATCTAGCTATAGTGGAATAAGAATAGGCTTGATCGGACCTATATTCCTCCTCATTTACTTTCCACGAAATATCATATAAAGACTTCATAATCCGAATTATTAAAATCATTGGGCAATTCAAGCCTCATTAAATACACATCTACTTCAGATTTGAGTATATGTAAACCTTCTAGATCAATTTTAGCATATTCTGGTCTTGGGTGTTCACTAGTCACATTCTTTTTTACTTTAAGTATTGCCGAATCTACTAACTCTTTTAATGAAGAGAAATCTCGACTGTCTAAGAATTTGTAACCCAAGTTAATATCTTTTTCAGGAAGTAAACTAATTAATTTTCTAATTCTCTCTACTGGTGTACTATTCATAATTCTTTATAATTTCTATTGCTTGAAGAAGCTGTTTCTTAGTATATACCTCAAAATAAATAGATTTCTCTCCTTTTTCTAGGTGTAATCTATCTAGGTAATGCAGAAACATCTTCTTTTTAATATAGAACACATCATTCTCTATCCCTTTGGCTTCGATATACACATTGAGATTATTATACTTAAAATAGAAATCTGGAGTATATCTAATACCTACCAATTTTCCAGTCTTCTGTACTAGCATCCTCGATGGACAATTATTTACCCCCTCCTCAAGTCTCTTGGCTACCTGTCTATCTGTCTCCTTATCATAATAAGGGGTTATTGGTTGGAACCCCTCCCATAAAGTAAAAGTCTTAGGCTCATATTGAGGATTGAATCCATGTTGCAGAAGGATATTATAAAATCTCTTCTCTATAACACTCTTAAAGGTAATGCTACTATCCTTGCAGACAGTAGCATTCCTTATCTTTTTATTTGCAGTTTTCATTTAAAGTCAAAACATTCTTGCGTTAGCAAATTTTGAAGCTCTTCCAATAATCCAAGAGCAATTTGGGCTTCTCTGGCAGATCTGAAAGCAGCGAAGTTTTTGTAATCCTTGATACATCCTTTTCTCAGGTTATAAACTTTCATACTAATTATATCTACCATGTATATGTCAGGGCTATTACTAATATGATCTTCATAATTGGCATCTAGATCGATAGCTATTTCCCTTAAGAACATAGTATATAGTGAAGCTGGACAAATATTAAGTAAGGTAAAAAGGAATTCCATAGAATTCTCTTCATTTAGACTGGATTTTTGGCATATTTTCCTAAGATAATACTCTACATCTTTTTCAGATTTAAGGGGTCCTTCTTCTAGATCTTCTCTCTCTACTATTAAACCTTTTTTAATTAGTTTACTTATGCTATTAGGAAGTACAATAAATTCTTGAATTACAGAAAAGTAATCTCCCCTACGTACTCTTCTTATAACGTCACCCATTTTTACTTCTTCACCTGCTTTAGTGTAATACCTTTTCTTATTCATATTTTTCTGTTTAATGTCAATATTCTTCATACCATTTTATGGAATACCCATAAATATCTCTTAATTTTTTATCTATTTCATCAAATAGATAATGAGGCATCTTTGTCCCACTCCTTGCAAAGTATGCAGGATGCTCAATTTTTAAAATGTGATTAAATCTTTTATTAATATATGGATCAAATGTTTGAGCTTGCTTACCGAATAATACATATATAATGGAACAAGAACATTCAGATAGATTCTTTAATAGTTTGGCTATGAATGGTCTCCAAACCATGACATGAGAACCTATTTTATTCATCTCCACTGTGAGGGCAGAATTAATCATTAATATACCCTGCTTGGCCCAACTCTCTAAAGTTTGGTCAAAGATAATATTATTGTGGGGAATTTCAAAATCTATTACTGCTTCTTTTATCACTTGAAGAGAGGGAGATAAATTCTCTTCTAAGACTTCCTTCCTATTTCCAAATAATACACCAGTGGCTATTCCTTTCTGGGGATAAGGCAATTTGTTACCCTAACAGCTCTTTATCTGTTAGTTCTATATGTTACCATATAGTTCGGACTATATCTTCATTGTTTCCAATGCAGGGCACTCGTGTCAGGTTTATTATTTGAGCTATTCACCTGTTAGTCTCTGAACCTTCTACATACTTTTATGCTCTTCTGTAGCTTGGCTGCTGATTGACTCATTAAGTTGTTCCAGCAATTCACCCTGTTTATCCAGAACCCTTCTTTTACTATAAGTAATTAGTTTATATTGCATGGATGGAATAATATAATCTTTAATTAGTTCTACAAACTTAGGAAAATCCTTAGCTTGTAGATACATACTATTATCATGTTTGCCTACAGTAAAATGTAAGTCAAATTTATTTAATAATATGTTAGCTAACAAAAGCTGTTCTTCAAGAGTAAATGAACAAGTAGATAAGATACATGAATTTTTAGTTACATAACCATCATCCATATACCATATAGCCAAACCTAAAGCATCTATATCTTTTACAAATTCTTCGAAAACTCTTTTATGACCATTAGAATCATAGTATTTTAATCTTATATTTGTAAAGATAGGATGTAATCTAGATTTAAATCTATACCCTACTAATTCGTGTGAATATCTTTTATTATTTATATGATACTCAACTATAGGAGATACTAAATTATACTTATTTAGTATATTCCATTTATACTCAAGATATTCTTTTTGTTTTTCAGAATGTGCTATACTAAGACACATATTCTTAGTTTTACTTCCTACTGAACAAAAACATCCATCTCCTAATAAACTTCCTATAAGAAGTTGTTTTAAGTCATTACCCATTTCTAAATCTTTATGATTCTTCATACTATCAAAATTTTTAATAGTACAAAGATAAGGTATTTGACCTAATATTACAATACTTTAAGTAAATTATTTATAGTTACTTATTAAAATCCTGCCCCAAAAATACTACCTTCAAATCTTCGAATGGACATAATTTAAAGGCCTTGAATACATCAGCTTGATTAGGACATATAGGTTTGTTTGTATATTCTTTAGATAGTACACTCATTACATGATTAAGTTCTGCCTTATCAATCACCTTAGTCCAACCTCCAAAATATTCTTCTGCTGTCATCTCTTCAATAATAAACTATTAACATTATCCTCCAGAAGATTATTTAAAGCCTCATTCATGTCTCTATCTTGGGGGGGATGAACAGCTCTTATAAACTCCTTAGCATCATCTATTTTCACCTCCACTTCATATTGGAATCCGTAATAATTATCCTCAGATAGGAAAGCAGGTATAACTCTATTGATTATATGCTTCTCTAAGGTACTTGATCTATCTATGAATACCTTTGGAGATACATGTACTATTATCTTCTTAGTAGGGACCAACTTGAAGTTCTCAACCTTGTAGCATTTATTTATCATTAATAGCATCTTCATGTAGCTATCAAATGCTATTCCTTTACATCCATAGTATATCTGATCTTTACAAGATACTTTATTTAAAGTGAGTAACCTAAACAGTTCTTTAATCAATGTATTATTCCCAGAAACTATATTATTTCTAGAATTCAAGGGCACAGCAATTCCTATCCTATGTTTTTTCTGCAGTATTTCTCCAGCTATACTTCCAGGCAGATAATCAAGTGATGCTTTTAATACAGTAGGAATCTCTATATCTACCTCTTTTTTTATATTGGCTTCGACAATTACTCTATAAGGATTCATATTTTCAGTTCCCAAAGACGGGGACTGCAGTACTGAGTAGTAATTAGCTGTTACTGCACTATATAAATTATCTATATATCTTTTTGAAAAAACCATCATGCTATAGTTTTAAAATACATTGTTTCTGCATTATACTCAGTATAGAATGGGAGATCTCTATCTATAAGAGGGTTACACTGATTTGCTACGAAGTTAATAAATAAATTAACTATAATAGATCCAATCATATTAGCCATAAAAGTAGTTTGTTTATAGCTACATACTGTAGGAGCAGCTTGAGAGTCTGAGAATAAATAGGGCTCATATCTTCGTTCGCCATCCGTGTCATCTCCTTTTATACAGAACACTTGAAGCTCTTCTGCTGCTAATCTGCCATCTATAAATAGACATTCCCCTCGTTCTTCTTCTGGTAATCTAGCTACAAAATTGGTCCAATTTCTGAAAGCATCCTTTCTTGCTTTCATATTATCAAATCCACAAATAGTTACTTTACTTATCATCGAATTCTCATCTAGCTTCTCATGCTTAGCTACAAAACTATAATAGTTTGAATAATTCGCTATCATATTTGCTGCAGCATCTACTTTGTAATCCCCTATTTGATTACTGTTATACAGTTGCCCAGATAAATTAACCCTTTCCACTATATCTGGATCATACAGGGTCATTGTATTAACATCTAGTCTAGATAACATGAATACCACATAACTTCCTATCCCACCCAAACCAGCTATAGTAACATCCTGTTTACGTGTTTTATCGAACCAGATAGCAGAATTAAATCTTGATGTTTCCTCACTTATCAATAAGGTCTCAGAATTTTTGGGGATTTCATCTTCAACTAAACTCTGAGATACCATCTCATCTATTAGCATTGAGTATTCCTTTTCACTAAGATAAAATGCATTATCTTTTATTCTGACTTCTCTAACAGGCATTCCATTCCAGAGGACATGCTCGATGCTAGGAATATTCCCTTTCCTAATTAATTCTAATACTTCTTCTATACTCTGTTGAGCAACTTGACCTAACTTCATCATACTTATTTTCTCCTATAGAATCAAATGTAACCGTTTAATATTTCAATAAATTTTTCTATGTATATATTGCTATCAAGATCTTCCAGCTCTTTCTTAATTGCAATAGCACATAATGTATTCATCTCATCTTCCTCTATTCCTTGTTTGATCAAATCTTCATCTATTGTGAACCAACATAGGAATTCTATGAATCCTTCAGCCCATTTCTCAAATATATTCAATCCTTCTTCTCCCTTCCCAAATCTTCTCTCATAGATAGGAACCATTCCTGCTACCCAAGATTTTATATTTATTTTACTTTCTCTAGGAATGACTACACTTCCTGTTACTAATTGAAGAGCTAAAGACTTTGCTAGATCCTTATTGAAACTATATTTCTTCGTAAATTTCAAAGTCTGTTGCTTCCAGCTTAAATCATCTTCTTCCACTAGACTGTGTGCATTCTCTTGTGCTAATGGTTTAAATCTGGATAGAGGCTCATGTGTATAAGAGAGAGTGTTAAATCTACTATTTACTTCCTGGATCTTCTTAAACCCTTCTATCTCTTTAAGTCTAAGTTCTAACTCAGTGTATTTATTGTATCCTTCTATCTCTATATCAAGATAGTAATATTCTAATTCTTCAGCACTAGACCCTTGTGAATTTCTAGTTTCACTAACCTGAATATTCCCGAAGCTAGGATAGCAGAAGCTTTCAGTAATACGCTTATTTATCAATCTTCTGGTTATAGCTGCTGTATAATCCCCTCGATTGTTAACTATTAAAGAAACAAAGTGATTCCTATCCAATCCTTCTTCTTCTAGGGTTCTTATATCTGTCCCACTAAAGAATGTATCCATGTTATTATGTGAATGAATAAGACCCATTTGACAGTCTAATAATTTAGGATTGCTTGCCATATAACTGGCTATATCAGGAGACATATTGAACTCTGTATAAGAACTACTTCCAATATCCATAACATATATATCCTCACATCTTATGATTAGGCTGTTATCTTTAAAAGCTCCTTCAACAGTAAAGAATAGAACTCCAGACCATTCATCTCTCCACACCTTCCTGCATATGCACCTTATTTTTTCTTCTACCTCTTTAGGTATTATCATTTTATAAGTAGTAGCACTCTTGGTCACAGGAATCCTCTGTTTCCCTACCTTGTTCTGATTTATCTCCAAAGTTTGATTTACTTTCTCCATATATACAATTTATTAATTTTAATATTTCACTTAGTATATAACTTATTATTCCCGGAAGTAGTATGATAGTTGGAGTAGCGCCAGTGTCATTCTCTTCTGCTATGTGGACCACCACTTCTTTTCCTTTAAATGTTCCCATTACCCCCAAATTAGCTTCATTGCTATTAAAATCTTCAATATTATCCTTTATTTCATATATAGTGTCACCGATTATATATACCTTCATTATAATTTTGGACGTTCCTGTGTCTAATCTTCCTATAACCTTCTTTGTGTACTTATACCTTCCTGTAGTGTTGAACCAATCAATGAATTCATTGCTTACTAGTATCACAAATTCTGTAGGGCTCATACCAATGGAGTAGCCTCCATTCCTATAATTGAAGGTCAACTTTTTTTGTTTTATAAAGTATTTCATGAAGTCATTGATCATAGGTATTAGATGTGGTTCCATCCATACTGATTTACGAGAATCAAGAATTAATTTTACTTTTGAATTAACATTATAAAAACTTACATCCTCTAATCTTCTATAAGGACCTCCACTCAAAGATTCTGTTGCTACATATTTCTCCAATTCTACACAAAACAATTTCCAAATATCTAGGTCATAATGAGCATTTAATCGATTTACTGTGTTTCTTATAGGGCCAGACCCTAAGCATACATCAAGAAACCTTCTATAATTTCCCCTAGGTATTCCGCATGCATGGGAATGCATATAATCATTAAGATATTGTACTCTTGTGTATTCACCTCTATTAAAAGAAAAGGATCCTACCATAGTGCCTGCTGTATCTAGGATGACTCTGACATATAATTCGGTAATATCTATAAACACATCATACTCATTACTGACTCTTACCTTTGGAAAATATATGAAGACATGGAAAAGTTCTGTAGATAATAATCTTAATAATATCTCTTTTAGAATATTAGGAATGCCACTTAAATCTTCGTCTGATATATCCTTCACAAGTGCTGTACTAGGTATATTCTCTGGAAGTGATAATGTATAGGAAGATGCTATATCCTCGATTTTGGTTTCTCCATAGACCATTAAGAATTTCTCCTCCATTTCTGAAACAGTAGGAACACCTTGTAAATCTACCTTATCTTCCCCGAAAAAATCCTCAAATACTTGTAGCACATTTGTTACATTTTGAAGATGTTCCTCAATTATGGTTTTTATAACTTCTCTAGTTTTTTCTCCTACCATATTTATATAATAAAAAAAAAGCAGGTAAGAGTTTCTCTTACCTGCTAATTAATAAATCTTTATTAAATAAATTTAAACATTTCGTCGATTTCATCATCTGTGTAGGATGAGTCGACTTTATTTGGTTCTGCGGGCTCAAAAGAAGGCACAATATGCTTCATGATCTCACAAAACTTGGCGTTGGTAATAACAGATTCTTCTCTCAAAGAATCTGATATTAGTTCTACAGCTACTTCAAGATTCTTTACTTTCTTCATTAATTCATCATTAGGTCCTACCGTCTCAGCAGATTGCTTGGGGGCATATCTATAATATTCAATTAACTTAAGAAGGTCTTCAGATTTACATCTGGTATAATCCTTTTTATACTCTTCAAGACAGACCTTCTGCAGGTTGTACTCCTTGATGAGAGCATAGATCTCTTTTCTGTTCATAGCTCCAGATCTAATCTTTTTATTAGGAACGGTCAACATAAATACAAGTTCACTGGTAGTCTGCCCCTTATAGGGAATATCATGAGGGAGAACAGAGTCATTATTGATCAACTCAGTCTTTGAAATCCCTTCATAGAATACCATATCTTGATAATCTATGTTTGCACTATCTAGATCTCTCTTCAGTTCTCCTAATGTAGTAGCACTAGACGTGATTACACTTTTTTCCTGATTTTTCGTAGATACGATTGTGATTTTTCTTGCTTCCATAATTAAATCCTATTAATGTGTTTATTGTTTGTAAAATAATCCCTTTATTATTTTAATAAAATCTTCTTTGTTTTGAAGGAAGTGGTATAAATCGGACACATCCTTTCCTCCTTCAAATTTCGGTAATGTTAAATTAATAAATCCGGTAGATTTAGCCAATTTTTCTCCATCTACAAGTCCTGCTTCATCATTGTCAAATAATATGAATATTCTTTTATACCTTCTTTTAAGTTCATTAATAGCCGTGTTGCTCATTCTATAGCCTTCCCCCTGAACAGCCAAAGAGGGAATACCAGTATTAGCCCATAGACAAAGGGCGTCTTTCATAGAGGAACATATACATACTATGTCTCCATATTCAGGTATCTTTGTCCATAAACTAATTACTGATAAGTCATGTTTATTACTCCACTTGTATCCATCTTTGTTGAATGGTTGATAGATTTTTAGGGTAATTTTCCCATCCTTTCTCTCAACATATGCATATGCATATTTGTCTGCTCTATAAACTCTTCTTACTCCATCCTTTATCACTATTTTGTAAGATATAGGATGAACATCAGCATATTTTAACCATTTTAGGGTTATTCCATAGGATTCCCAATACTCTATATCATACCTCTCCCATTCTCTTACCTTACATTGTAGGTCTGTCAATTTATTATATTTTCCAATAGTAACTGTATTGCATGGGCTGTATGACTTCATATTGGAACCATTAGAAAACTTAGGTATATCCTTGTTTATTCTCTCTAATACTTCCACATATGACATTCCCCACATTTTAGATAGGAGATCAAATAATCCTCCTCTATCTCCTGTAGACAAGTCGGTATAAAATATTCTTTTGCCATCCCTTGAATATAATCCAAAAGAAGGTCTTTTATCCTCTCTGAGAGGGGAATTGATTATACAAGGTATCTCTGTGATACCTAAATAAAAGTATAGAATACTAGATTCTGTTGTTTTCTTCAGTATGTCCTCTAAGCTAATTGAAGATCTTCCAGAGATAAATGGCATATTCACATTATTTTTCTATTTATTATTATTTATCAAACCACGGAGAAGATTGCACTGGCATATCAAAAGGAGATTCTGTCTGGGTTGTGTTATTATTGAAGTCGGTTGGTTCTATTGTATATTCTTTTAGGTCACAGACTTCAAACTCTGTAGTAGGATAAGCTCCGGCAGCTTTTCTATCTTGAAGTTCTGCATCTAGCTTACTATAATCCGTCACACTGTTTTTCAAGAACTTTTGAACATAAACAGCTTGATATTGTTTGCCATCTTCAGTAGTTCTTACCCCAAATAGACCTTTGACCCTATTCTTAGGCTGCAAAGAGATTGCTTCTCTCAATTCCGAATAATCTCCTTTGAAATAATTTTCAATCTTATCCAATCTAGCTTCCGCATCAGCTTTATTAGGAAGTTCTACCACTTCTCCATTAGATTTTCTATAGGATTTATTAGGAATATTTAAATATGCCTTTAAGAATCCTGTAAGATCCTCTTCTCCTATGTAAGCCGGTCTAAAATCAGCAGGTTCAAACCAATTGAGGTTAGATGGGATAGTGCCGGATTTTGCATTCTCTATAGGCAGCCAAGTAGTTTCTCCATATTTATTTATTACTTGAACTTTGCTTCTGTCCCTATTATATCTAACCTCTTTAGTAATGAAGAAAGGTATTTTGGTTTTCATGTCGATTCCATTGCATTTCTCAGGGTCTGTCTGTACAATAAAATCTATTCTTACTTGAGGAACTGTATGTTTATCCCCTTCTGGACCTACTTCAACTTCACTTAAATATGAAGGATCATCATTAATAGTAGTGTTATACAATTTTTCTAGTGTTTCCTTGTTAGGATTAACAGCCAATACACCTACTGAACCTACTCCGATGTACTTTTTAACTACATTACCTTCTGTGGATTCACTACCTGTGGCAAAAGCCATAAAGATTTTGTTCGTCATACTTAATATTTTTTAATATACTTAATAATAAATATTGTTTACTTGATATTTCTTAACTAAAGCTGGGACCTTCAGATGGTACATCATCATCCATCTCAGAACATTGGAAGAATTCATCATGGATTTCATACACTTTCTCTTTCTCATTAAATACTAATACACCTTCTTTTGGTTCGTATTTAGTTATTTTAATAGGTTTCCCGTTTCTATCCATTTTACCAGTATCCTCAACTACTCTGGTTATTAGTTCCTCACTAGTATGTCCTGTGAGCATTTTTACTCCAACTTCATGACCCTCTATTTCATTAATCAAGTTATCGCATTCCTTACTCAGTTCTTTTATTTGTTCTGTCAATTTATTCTTTCTAATAACTAAAGAACTTACATTTTGTGCTACTCTTTTTATGGTAGCTAGTTGTCTAATTGAAATTGTTTTCATGTTAATACACTAAAATTGTTTTGTTATTACTATCTTTTATTTCTACTATATTTAATTTACGCTTGTAATATTCTACTATTTCAGTAAAATATGTACCAATAATCCCAATACTTAAAAGGATCTTAATGAAATGTTTTGTTAACTCAACATCTTTATTGTGCTCTTTACAACAATATTCTGTGAATAGATTAATTACTTCTTCTGTTTCAATAGCTCCTCCTCTTGTAATTTTATCTACCACTCTAATTATAGTTTCCTTATCCATAATACTCCTTCATAGCCTTTGATACTATACCAAGATCATTTGGTATGAAGTCTTCATTGAACATATCCGCTGGAGATTTAGCAGGAATTTCTACCAATCCATCCATAAACCTATGAGTATAGAATCCATAAGTCGCTTCTCCCTTGTCATTGTACTTAATAGCAGAATAAAGTACCATTGGCACAACCTCTACTGGATTATATTGATTGTCAATAAGCTGCCCTATGGTACTTACCTTGTAACCGACTATAGTTTTATCACTTTGAACTTCTTCACTATGAAGAATCAAGAAAACATTGATATCCTCCCTCATTGATTCTATAGTCGAGATAATCTGCTGAAAGTGCATAGCTAACTCTGTATATTTACCATATCCAGTCTCCTTTGCTCTTTTGAAGTATTCCTTTCTCATAACGTATATAGCATCATCTAATATTACATTATGAACATGTGGAGCTCCCTTATCTATATTCTGCAACAGGCTTATAACTTGAGAATAATCATCTACTCTAAATAGATTCTTCTTGTCTTTGTTATAGAGCTTATTACTATCTTTGAATGGAAGTTTTTTACCTAAAACATTCAAGACTACTACCTCGTTAGGATCCAATCCTTTTATACTACTGGATTTGCCAGTACCACTCTTCCCTAAAATAATTACTGCATTTGCCATCTGTATTACTTTTTTCTATTACTAATGAATTTATCATATGCTTCTGTTACTCATGTGTGGAAATTACTTAATTTACTAAATTTATGGTGTAGCATTCTTGTGCTTCCCTCACTTTTTCTGTATTTGAAGAATAGTTTAGATGTAGTATCTCTCAGCTTATTCAAGTACTGATACACTTTTTGTATATTTTCCTTGTCACCAGGTTTAGGAAGTTCTTCAAATCTACACACTGCTCCATCGAAGAATAGAGGACATAATCCACCCATTTCTCCATCTCTGTTGACGATTACTTCTAGGAATCGTATATTATCTTTAAACTTAAGAATATCATATCCTTCATATTCCCTAAGTGCAAATCGGAAGGGAGAAAATAAACCAAGGACTACATTACTATCTCTCGAAGTATATTTACTATCTCCTAATCCAGCAACCGAGGGTCTTACTTTCCCTATTTTAAAAGCTTCATTGCCTTCTTGTTCAAAGGCTTGTTGTTGAATGACTACTGGAGAATAGTGATATCTGTTTCTTAAATATTTGGCACAATATTCACTGAGCTTATCAACAGACTGCTTTAATGTCATCCCCTTTTCAGTATCTATAAGATTAATAGTGTCAATCATTATAAGTCTGTACTCATTGGGGTTATCCTGTTCATACCTATCAAATACTTCTCTCTCTTGAATTATCCCTAACTCGTCTTTGTACTTTCCTATTTTACGATAAACTTTTCCATGTTCCTCAGCATATTTTACACAATATTTATATATGCCTGTTGGGTTACATGCTTCATCAGGAAATATCACATGCTCCTCAAAATACCTAATTATGTCTTGTACCTCATCAGATCTAATAATATCTAGTATCTCTTGCGGAACTGCTTTAATAGTACTCCTCAAATCTCTTGGGCTGATTCTTATCTTTCCTTCACTAAAGTCAAATAACAACCATGATATAAATCTTTGCAGTATCCTCTCAGGAGTTTCTTCAAGAGGAAAATACAATATCTTTATATCTATATCCGCTTTTGTGTAATAACAAAACATTAGCGGTTTATAGATGAAGGTATATGATGCAAACTGTGATTTGCCCCCCTTAGTAAAGCTAGTTATAGTATAATAACAGGATTGTTCTATACCTACAAAGTCAGTACCGAATCTCTTGAAGGGAGATGGAATACAGTTCAATTGCCCATTAAGGATCCGTTCTCTTCTGATATTGAGATTATCTAATACCCTTTCTCCTAATGTATTCATTTTAATGTAGATGTCCAATCATTACTTAATTCTTCTTGATCTGCATTCTCAATGTAACTAATTAACTCAGAATCTCCCTCTACTTCACCTGCGGCTCCTATCTTTTCTTTAAATATGAAATACTTTAACAATCTCATATATGTATAGTTCCCATTAAATCCTTGCACATATTTCTCTGCTGCTTGAATTATTTGTTCATCAGTAAATTTATTTCCATATTTCCTGAAAAACAGCTTGAGTCTTCTTACAATCAAGGCTACTCCTTCCGCCCAGTAATAATTAGTGCCAGCCTTCTTTCCCTTAGGAAATATTGCTTTTAATCTTTCAGCCAAGCTAACTAATCTATCTTGGGGCTCCTGTTCTTTACTAGAGTCTAAAATGACTGAATCTATCATTCTGGAGCCTTCATTGGTTAGTCTCCACCCTATAGGCTGTCCATTTTCATTTCTAGTTGCTGTAATAAAACCTTTTTGAATTAAGCTTACTTCTGCTTTCTTCAAATCGGCTTTATTACATATAGCCAACATTAAAAGAACTTCCCCCAAGCACATATCATTTTGCCTTATAGCTTCCTCATTTAAACATATCGTAGTCATAATTCCAAGTCCTCCAATCTGTCAATCTTAGTTATATATTTCCTATCTATTCCTTCTAGAACATTCTTAAGATATTCAGTGTCCCTCGTATTTTCATAATAGAATATAAATTGAATAGGATCTTCAGCTCTTAAACTTCTACCGAATTTCTGGATAAATGCTCTTTCTTGTCCATCTAGTTGTATAATTATTCCAACTTCGATATCGGTTAGGTTTTGCCCCTCCTGTAACATTCCAACAGCAAACAGGTTATTTATTTTCTTACGATTAAAATCCTTTATTATCTGTAAAGAATCAGTCCTCTTGGAATGTATGGCATTTTGACCTCCTAATTGTTCAGCTTGTTCTATGCTAGTACAGAAACATATAAACCTTTTATCTCTAATCTTATGTAATAGAGTTCTTACAAGGTCTGTTTTTAGTTCTCCAAGAAATCTCTTTCTTTTTGCTCCTGTTTGAAGCCACTTGTTTTTAATGAATTCTTGTCTTCTTGCTAAAAACAGTTTCTTCCAATACTCAAATTGGCCAGACAAATAATTATACTTCTGTTGCTCAGTACAGTGTATAACTAGAGTTGCATTCGGGTACTTATACTTGTTCTTTAAATACGTCCATCTGTCTGGAAATGAACAGTTGTAAGTAACCCTATCCTCCTTTCTTCCCCACTCCTCTATTATAGTGCAAGTCTGGTGTTTATCATCTAGGGACAAGGGAACAAGATATACTCTAGGTTTGGGCAGTATCTTCCACTCGATTGCTTTTTTAAGTGGAATTTTTGAGACTATAAATTCTCCAAAAATTCTAGTTACAGCTTGTATTGTACGCTCAGGAAGGGTAGCAGATAATAAGATTACATTATCTACAGTCATGCTAGATAAAACATCTATTTTCAAATCTGTTCCTAAGTGATGTGCTTCATCAAAGATAATTAGGTCCCACCACGTATCCCTATACTTGGATAAAGAAGCATAGCACTCTATCTTAATACTGTTAGATTTAAACTTCCATTTAGATAGTTCTACCTCCCAGTTTGATTTATGGGCAGTTTCAGCTACTACTAGAAGAACTTTTATGTTTCCATCTTTTTCTTTATCCTGTAAGTAGTTGGCCATTTCTATAGCTGCTCTAGATTTCCCCAAACCAGTAGCCCATAATAGGGCTACTCTTGGGTTCTCTATAATTAATTCAACTGCACTTTGATGAAGATTTTTTCTATTCATATAAGCTCCTTATTAAGAAATTCTGATATAGACTGCATCATCTTTGTAAGTTTAGGACTATTCTCTTTAATCTCTACTACCCATATTGTACACTCATAAGGGTCATCAGGATAACTCGTTTTGACTAATATTTGTATTATTAGAACTATAAACCATGCTATATTAAACCATGGAACTAACAATAAGAGCAGCATTATTATACGCATTGGAGTAAGAGGAAGTCTTCTACCAGAAGTCATGTCTAATCCCCAATGCTGGGGATAATAACGAGGACCTGCGGATGTTTGATTATAGTCATATACGGTAATATTCTTCCATATGAAGCCTATTACCATCATAGCTATTACTACAAAAATAATCATACTATTTGCTTATTTTACTTATGTCTAAAAATACTCCACTATTTCCATTAGAGGTTACTGTCGGTACAGTGCCATTCCATTTCTCAATCCACATTTGTTGTAATATTTGAGGAGTTAAAGATTTGGTTCTTAGCACATTAGCCTCATACTCAGCCTGTGCTGCTATTACCTTCTTTTGAGCCTCAGCTTTAACAATAGCTAACTCATTCTCTGCTTTTTGGCTCTTTTGTACAGCCTCATTTTTACTATTTATGCCTTCTATCAGAATTTTAGGATATTGTAACCCTGATGTAAGTTGTTCAAGTTGGAAATTCTCTTCTAATAATTCCTTAGATAGTTTATCCTCTATTGCTTTTTCAAATTCTTCTCTCTTACTAACTAATTCATCAGTAGTATAAGCATTTAATTGTATTCTGAAAGCATTTCTTACATAGTTGTATAGTGTAGTATTAATAACCTCTGTAATATTTACCTTTCTGTATTTCTTAAATACTTCTGCTGATTTACCATCGACTATCTTGAGAGAGATAGTAGGATCTACTACAAAAGAACTGCCATCTTTAGCATTGACACTAAATGGAGGATAATCTACAGTTTGAACGAATGTTGGATACTCATAAATAGCAGTTGTTATAGGATTATACCATACCATTCCAGTTACTAATGTAACTTTATCAACCCCTTTGTCGTCTCCATAAAGATTGACTTTGATACCTTCATAACCTGCATCTACTCTCTCAGCACAACTAGATACAGAAAGTATTAGTAATGCAACTAGTAATCCAAAAATAAATTTACTTTTCATCTTTTTTACTTTTTAATTTTATTATTGTTAAACATTTGGTTTTGATTGAAATAATCGATAGGAATATGATAATAAAAAATCCAATTATATTCTCTACTGTATTAGATGTGGACATCATTACTAATCCTATATTAAGTATAGTAACAAATAGGATAAGCCACACTGCTAACTTAATTATTATGCTTGTTCTCATTTTTGAATAGTATTATCAAGAGTAGAATTACCAAACAGTCTGTATTCTTTCTCTTAGCTGTTTATTATTACAGCATATATAGTTAAAGAGCTTACTAATGATTTTATATGTATCATAAATATTACATAAATCCCCTCCCTTTTCATCTAGTTCGTTTGATACACACAGCATATCCAATTTGTTCTTTGAAGCTTCCATAGTATTCAACACTTGATTAGTTAATTCGATTACGGTATTTCCTGAAGATATAAAATCATCTACCATTATGACAGGAGAATTAGTCGGAATACAAAGAGATCGTCCCTCATGATGACTTCTTGGAAATCCATATACTACAACATCTCTTCCCATTTCTACTAGTTTAGTAGCTATTCCACCTAACAATATATTTCCAGATCTATTAGTTCCGACTAAATATAATATTCCTATCTTCTTATCATATACTTTCAAAATGTTCTGAACTACACTATGTATATAGTCAACGTTCAACATAAAGTATTCCCCAGTAGGGTAAGTGCAATCTACATATTTGTCATAGTATAGTAACTTTGCATTAGTTGTTTTCATTATTATTTACTTTAAGGTAAAAAAAAAGCAAGGTAAGGAGGTACTTACCTTGCTTTATTCCATTATTGGTTAATCCTCAAATATAACATAAGAATCAACTATACCTCCAAGAGATTTGGCCAGCTCATTGACATTGAACTCTACTCTAGCTTTTACCGGGAGGCTCAACCAATATGATTTTCTGTTCCAATATTTTTTTGGAATATCATCAATCATTCCTTCATAAGCATCTCTACTTATGTTTATAGTCTGCTTGGCAGGCTTGAACTTTCTAGTAGTATAATGTATTACCTCCGGCTTTTCCTTTTTCTTTCCATCTACTCTTATAGTATGGACGATTACCTTCTCCGGATCTTCTGCAGTTTCCTTCTTAAATATCTTCTTTCCATTTTTTAATACTTTTACTTTGCGAGTTGTTTTAAGGCACTCCTCCTTGCTAAACATTGTTCTTCCTGGAAGAATAATGGTTAGGCTTAACTTAGTCTCCATCATATTTAGTCGATAATTAGGGTATCTTTATAAATATTGTCTCCGCATTCATCACAATGTGCTATTACTTCTGATTCTCCCATTATTTCTACTGCTTGAATCAGAAAATCTCTCAATAGCTGTTCATTATTTATCTTCTCTATAACCTTTAGAGCCTTCTCTTTAAATTCTTTAGGATCTAAATCTATAGTCTCAACTCCATCTATTGTTAAAGAATGAGCTATGCATCCAGATGTATATTCTATTTTCATGTCATTTAGTTAAATTTTCTGTTAATATCTATCCTCTTATTTTATATTAAGATCTTAGCAACTTCACATAAGTCTATAAAACAGTTAAGGAAATCTGCTCCACCACTCTATTTAATCTAATAGAGAAATCTTCATAAGGAGTTATAAGAATTAAAATTGAAAGGGTCACACCCTCTGTATACACCAGACAGCTTGCTCCTTGACTAATAAACAAACTATGATCAATTAAAGGTGTATTGAAAGTAGGTATAGCCTTATTAACTTCCTTCTTGACCCTATTATTCACCTTTCTGTTTCCAAGCAAGTGAGGCTCAGCCTATAAGTTAGGCGGCAGCTCTATAAGTGTTGCCAGTTAAAGTTTTGATGTCTTTCCATCAGTCTTTACATGTTCTCTTACCAAATAATTAGCAATCAAAACCAAATCATGCCCCGTATTATAGTGGAAGAAGTTGCCAATACTGATTTTTGCTGTATATAACATCTTCTTCCACCTATAGTCAATCCTTTTTCATTTTTCTTACTTTCTTTCCAGATTTCATTTTCTCTATCTTTTTCACCTGGAGTTCTTTATTGCTATAATCATTAATATTTATTCTTTTCATTTTTCTATTTAGTCTTATTGAAAAATAATTTGAATATTGTTCTCCAAATACTAGGATTTTTACTTTTTGGTTGTTGAGTGTTCTCCATTACAGTCTTTCTGTTATAGTTTACACTCTTCTTCCCTACTGTGATAAAGACAGTATTTGTCTTGTCATTTGAGTCTTTCCTAGATAGGCAATGATACCACCTGTTTGCGATACTTTTTGGACTTCTGTTTATTTTAATAGCTACTTCTCTGAAACATTCTGATAAATTGTGAGGGTTTTTCGCTACTATACTAAGGATAAGGCTGTCTTCTTCCTTAGTAAATCTTCTTTTAGTTGTCATTTTTTTTAGAGTTAATTAAAAATATAAATAGTTATAGTAACTCCTCCCAGACTCGAACTGGGATTAGAGGCTTAGAAGGCCACTGTTCTTTCCATTGAACTAAGGAGTCTTTTAAAAATGATAGTCTATTCCTATCAGTCAAATAAACAAAAATCTTTATTGAATCTGAGAAAGGTATAAGTGTTTTGCTATACGTATAATTGCTATTGAACCTATATTACTCCTATCTTTCATGGGCTTTTTGTATTATTATGATTTCCTGCGCACTCCTAATAGGAATCGAACCTATATCTACTCTCTAGAAGAGAATTGTTCTATACATTGAACTATAAGAGTGTATATTGCCTATCTTCGCAGATTAACAATTCGTTTTAAAATAAATTAAGTACTTCTTTCCCTAGAATTTTAATTGCTTTTTCTGCATCCTCAGGATTCTTAAAATAGATAATACCTGCATGTTGTGTTCCCTTATGTTCAAATACTTCGATCTCCCCATCTTTATAGAGTTTCCCTATAAAATATCCAGCATTTTCTGTAGTTTTTTCCCAAGTTTTATTGAAGTACTCAGCAATGAACTTTAAATGTGCTAATGTTTGTTGTTTTGTTACTTCTTTTGCTGTAAGTGGAAAAATCTTTCTTCGACCTATAATAGCTGTCATGATATATTCAAGATCTATATTTAATTCACTTTCCTTGAAAGTACTCAATGCTAGTGTTCTTAGTGCTAAATTATCACTGTTGTACCATTCTCTTGCTTGTTCTAATGTTACTTTTATTGTTCTAGATTCTTCCGTGATTGCTTCTCGTTTATTTAAGTTGTGATATGTTTCTGGTATGCTACCATTTATTAATCCTATTAGTTGATTAATACATTTTCCGTTTATTCTGGTGATATAGATATCCTTAAGAACCAAACCTTTCTGTCTCCTTTTTGTACTTGGATCAAATCCTACTACCATCATTTGAGGGCAATATCTAGGATCTTCGATCATATCATATTGTTTAACTAAGTCATAGTTACATAAAAATTTGTACTTTTTATAGTTAGGGATTTCACTAACTGGTACTTTATGATCTGTAAATATTACTATTATTGTTCTCATGTTATCTTTTTTTTATTTGTTTAACCATTTATCTAGAGTTAATTTTTTCAATTCTTCTTTAGAAATAGTCTTGTAACAGATATAACACATGGATATTATTATAGTTATGAAGTGTAGGAAGTACCCATTGTCATATATGCTATCTACTCCTGCTAAGAAGAGAAAAGACAAAAGGAATGTTACATATAGCAACACTCCTTTTATAATCAGTTTTATGACTCTCATCTTACTTACTTTTTTGAACTATTATCTTGTGCTGCAAGATATATAAAGAATGCTCCTGTTAATAACAAGCATAAGATTGTGTAATAAGGTTCTTCCATGGTTATTTCCATATTATAGTTACTGTGTTTTGTATTAAATGTGCTTCTTGTTCTGTTATTGGAATTAACTTATCAAAACATTTAATATAGGCACATTTTATTTCTGTATAACTCTCAATTACCTTTATATTTTTGGTATGATGCTCCAAGAGATAGCTTTTATATATCTCTCTTGAGAGTATGTAATTATCTGAACTACATATTCTCGACTTTCTAAATTTAGTTCTTGACATAGTTTTAATTGTTTGTTAGTCTGTTATTTGCATTTTACACCTAAAACTTATTCTACTACTTCCTCTATCATATAATTATCCTCCCAAAGAATGTCCCTATAGTATTTTAAATTACAATTATACTTAGTAAAGTGAATAAGAAACTGGTGTGTTCAATGTCTTACAAAGTTATTAAGTTTTTTATTTATTAGATTATTTCAATCCAAGTTCTTCGCCGAGATTCTCCAAAGCTTTCAAACCTTTTTCAAGGCTTTCTACAGAATCTTGTAAGCTTACAACCTTACCGAAATCAAGAGGATATTCAGTTTTAGCCTCTACAAGTTCATTTTTAGCTTCCTCTAGCGATTTCTGTGTAGCTAAGAGGTTGGATTGATATTGCAGTTTTGTGGACTTTACTGCGTATTCGATAGCCTGCTGGGACTGTTCCTCTGCTGATAACAGCTTTTGTTCTTTGTAATTTAATTTCATTTTCATTTTTCTTAAGATTTTTTTCTTCTTGAATATTAATTAAAGTGCTTTCAACCTCGTATTCATATACATACCAACTATTATTAGTAGGGTTAGGAGCTAGATTATTACCATATTCATCAAAACCATGTACGAAACCATTATGTCCTTCACCATCTGGTCTTAATATGACATATCCATAATTCTTATTAAAATTATTAAAACCCTCTGAAAAATAGTATCCAACTATTTCACAATCATATAGTCCCCAACGAACTATGTCTCCAATTCTAAATCTAAATTTAGAAAAATCTAAACTAAATCTAAATTTAGAGGAATCTAAAATAGATTTATTCATAGTAAATAATTTAAAATTTATACTTCCATTTTTAAGTTAATAATTGATTCTCTAGTAGGAATCGAACCTACGACCTCCCAAGCATCTCCTGCTGGGCCTCTACCAACTGAGTTATAGAGAAAACAGAGACTCATTAGCAGTACTATAATAACATACTAGTATTCACTAATTCAACATCTCAAAATTTAAGCAACCGCATAGCTGATTAGGCTAATTCTATTTATTTTTTGAGTTAATCCTGACACAAAAGTGTTTCGTCTTAATTTTCAAAGACTCCTCAGAGGATTTTATAAACAGTAAATATAACTATACATTATAGATTGTGTGTAGAATATGATAATTTAAAATGGTTAGATTGTTGTGAGGGGGTTTATAATACTACACACTCAATCATTCATTACAATCAACTATCAAAACACTAAACTATTAATGCAAGAAGATTATTAATGCTAAAAGAAATAAAAAGAAAGGATAAAGTGCATTCCACACTCTATCCCTCAATTACTCTTATCCCAATACCTAAGTTATTGGACATTCTCATTCCATTCTAAAACACTATTAATGTCTAAAAAAAACATTATTAATGCTTAAATGATAAAAACACTATTAATGTTCAGAGGAATGAAAAAGGGGTGCAAAGCACCCCCTCATTAGAATGATGCAAGTACAGGTGCTCCACCATTACCCTCTTCATGTAGAAGCCAGAAGCTATCTCCGTCAGGAGTAGTGACATTGCTGAGCATAGGATTTGTGGGAATTCCTTTTGATGCTACAGCTCCAGTACTACTTCCAAATGTAAAGAAGAGTTTGTCTGTCTTAGGATTCCTCTTAACATCAATGCGTGAAACATGCATTTTGTCCTTAAATTGCTCAACAGTTAAAGTTGCATTGAATACAAGATTCTTTTCCATAATGGTAATAATTTAATTGTTAGATAATAAGTTAATACCGGGGGAATATCCCCACTGGCTAAGTGATGGGGGAGGTGTGGTTGGTGTACATCTCTCTCATATAAAACAAGCCAAGAAAAAAAAATAAAAAAAAAATAAAAAATAAATTTTTCATAGCACCGAAATAAAATCTCACTAAATAATTTGCATATATTATTTATTTTGCTTACATTTGTACCTGTTGAGAATATCTACAGTTCTTATCTCTCCAGAGATTCATACCATAAAGTTGATGTACAGGCTTTGGAGATGAATAGGGTAGTAGTTCCAAATAGGAATGAGGTAACCCCTATACAAAAACTGTCTTAGTTATAAGGAGTGGTAGCCTACCAATGTAGATGAGAAAAGGTTGAGGGTAAAAGGCTCTTGGGGTAAACCGCCCACTATGAAATTCTAAGATAAGGGGATATAGTAATATATCCTCTAATGGATTTAAAAAAAATTAACAAATCCATAAGGGATAACTATACCCTAAAAGAAATAAAGTAAAATATAAAATAAAGGAAAAGTAACATGAAAGAAATCATTGTAGGAAGTAATGATAGCAGATCATATTTACCTTCATCAGGCATGCTATTCAAACTATGGCACTCTCTATTCTCTAGAACCCAATCCAAGAATATTTTCGAACAATTGGAGACCTATATTAACGGAATTAAAATATCCTGTTTTGATTTAGTAATAAGCTTTAATCAAAAGACATTAAAGTGGGAATTTTCCAATAAGAGATTTAGATATAAATCTAATTATACATTATTTGATATACTTGATCTCCTACAAAAGGAAAACGTATATATTAGATTAAATCTAGGGAAAGTATCTTACATAGAAGATAATGAAGGATTTATACAGCTATGTAAATATTTGGAGAAAAATTATCCTAAAATTAGATTCTTCGGAGGATATAGGATAAAAGATGGTAAGCAGCTCTATAAATTTGATTCAGATATAGTGGATTCAGATATACACTTATGGATAGCTTCTTCAATGAAAGATTCTAAATGGTATGAGAAGGTACTTCCGAAATTGTACTCCAGAAGAAAGAATAAAGAAAATTATTTAAAGGTAAAACCAGGAATAAACTTGTTCGATTTTGTATAAAATTCATAATCAATTATAATGTATAAAATACAAGAAAAATTAGATGAGATAATAAAGAACCAAGAGATCCTTAATAAAATTCAAGTGGCTATTTATGATCTATTACTAAGGATAGAAAGTAAAATGCCATCTGGGGAAAAGAGTTCTTAAGAAATTATTTAGCGGATATAGCTGGAACTATAACAGCAGAATTAGGATTAGTCGATATATTGAATGAGATAAAGAAAGGATAAGAAAACTTATGAAAAAATTAATTATCGAGTGTAATGGAAATATAGTTAAAGTTAATTTGACTGTAAACAATACATCAATTATAGATTTTTATAAGATAAAATCAGTGAACGATATGATGGATATCTTAGATAAGATAAGAGAATCTAGTAAAGAATTTTATGCAATACACCATAGAGGTATTATTGGAATGATAAATGAATGGAGAGCTCATAATCTCCTTTATAATTTGCATATAAAGAGAGATAGAACAGGAACTGTTGATCTTAATAAAGATCAGAGTATATGGGCGAAAATAGCTTATGCTATATTATCTTTCCTATATTTTTAACATAAAATAACAAGAAATTATTTGTATATTTAAATAAATATGTCTACCTTTGTAGACACATAAATGATATAACTATTATGTATGAAGATATACTATTAACTCCTTTAGATTCCTCAAGAAAAGGAGAAGTAAACAGTACTCAGGATTTATTTATCTCCTTCTTGAATAAATTGGAAGGATGGAAAACTAAATGTAAAAACCTTCATTGGGCTGCTCCCAAGAAAAACATTCATGTATATCTGGATGAGTTCCTAGATATTTTAGGAGATTATCAAGATGGATTGGCTGAAGGTTATATGGGAATTCTAGGAAAGATGCAACCTAATGTGATAAAGGGAATACCAAGTGATACATTGAATGCTATGGACTTCATAGAAGAGGTAAAAATAGATACTTTATCATTTTATGATAAAATTCCCCAAGAAACTGTGTATAAAGGTATAACATCTGAATGTGAGACTTTTATCCAAAATATTAATAAGTATAAGTACTTGTTTGGTTTATGTGATATTAGACCTTATTAATGTGTTGCTCCCTTCTTCTAACGACTAGGAAATCAGTTTTGTACTCTGAGAATAAAGGTTTGAATCCTTTAGGGAGCTCTAAGTTTTTATTAGTTTACTAAGGCAATGGAAGTGAGAAATGTAATGAGTGTATTCATTGGGAATACAGTGAGAGAAGTTATTAACTTTGCTAACAATAATTCTATATCTAAAGAAGATATAGTTTCAATAATGAAAGACAAAGACCAGATATATCTTATTTATTATAGACATATCCCAATTTAAAAGAAAGCTAATATGGAGAAGCAGGAAGTAGTAGAAAGAGAACTAATGTCTCAAGAAGAGTTTGAGAAGTACATAAAAGATAACAGTGGATTGAAAACTTTTGAAGCTGTAGGAAGATATAAATCTGTGAGGAGAGCTATTAAAAGAAATCATGTAACTGGAGAAGGATTTCTCATTCCAAGAAGACCTTTCAATAATAGAGCTAATACTAGTAAAAAGAAAAAAGCTCATAGTAGAAGTGTGAATGAATACAAGAAGAATATTTATGGACAACTTATTAAATACTACAAAAGAGAAGCTCAGTAAAGAAGACTATGAGAAGATTCCAGTAGCCTATTGTAGAAACTGTCTATCTTTAAATATCATGAAGATAGATGATGATGATCCAGAACTTGACTATTGTGATGAATGTGGAAGCACATCTGTCTTAGTAACAAATATAGATAAATGGAGAGAATTATATAAAGAGAAATACGGGAAACATTTAATATAAATAGTATAATGGAAGAGAATGTAAAAGATACAGCAGTAAAAGAGAATGCAAAAATGAGTTATGAGCAGTTAGAGAATGTAGCACATCAATTGAGTGAGCAAGTTAAACAATTGTATGCAAAACTTCAAGAATCTAATCTAGAGAATATGTTCAAAAGATTAGATTATCTCTTTAAGGTAATTGAAAATGCTCATGCATTTAATGCAGAATTCATTTCTAAATGTACTTCAGAAATAGAGTCTTTAATGACTCTTCCTGACCCTGAAGATGAACCTAAAGAAGATTCAGGCCAATCCGAAAATTAAATATATGAATAGGAAAGCTAATAATGTTATTAGAATTCCTACTTCACTAGATGGTAAATTTTTTGAATACTGGTTTAAGTTTCTTAGACCTTTCCATAATTTAACAGACAGAGAAATAGATGTTATTGCATGTTTTGTAAAACATAGATATGAGCTCAGTAAAGTTATCAAAGATAATGACATACTTGATAAAGTTACTATGAGTGAAGATACTAAAAGAAAAGTGAGAGAAGAGTGTAATATAACTCTTCCTCATTTTCAAGTAATTATGGGAAAGCTAAGGAAGAACAAGGTAATAATAAATGGTAGAATAAATCCTAGATTCATACCTAATATAGAGGAAGGATGTAATGCTTTTCATTTATTGTTATATTTTGAATTAAAATGAGGTATGAAGACATTTTGAATAAAGTTGCTATAGATTTAGGTATCCCAATTGAAGTAGTAAAACTAGCCTATAAATCTTATTGGGAGTTCATAAGGCAAACTATTCAATCCTTACCATTGAAGGATAATCTAAGTGAAGAGGAATTCTCTAAATTAAGAACTAACTTTAATATTCCAAGCCTGGGAAAACTATCTTGTACATTCGATAGAATGACTAGGATGAAAAAGAGATTCGAATATATAAGTAAATTAAGAAAGAAAGATAAATATGATTAAAGTAAAAAAGATACGTCCTATGTTCACTACATTAGTGACTACCATGAATAAGTATGAGAATGATGTAAAAACCTCTACTGGCCTAATAGATACAAGTAGACAAAAAGGGACTCTAAAAGAATATCAGACAGTACTTGCTGTAGGAGACTCAGTAAGAGGAATTAATGTAGGAGATATTGTATGTATAAATCCTTCTAGATTTGCAGTTAAAAAACATAAGGAGGGATCTTTAAAAGATGGTATTGTTACTGATAATCCAGTTGTAACCTTCAATTTTGACATAATCGAACTGGATAATAAGCAATGTTTACTACTTCAAGACAGAGACATTGATTTTGTAATTGAAGATTATGAGGAAATTCCAGATGTGGCTCCTTCAAATATAATCATACCTAGGAAAAAGAAAATTCTTTCCTAAATTCAGGAAGGCCAGTCAGTTAGTTGGCTGGCCTTTCTTTTATTTTTTTTTCTTTAATTTTCTTTATTTATGAGTATAGAAGATATTATAGAGTCTTTGAATAGGTACATACGTCTAGAAAGAAATGAACAAGGGATCTCTGTTAACAGCCATCTGGTTTTGCAAAGAATTGTAGAGCCTAATTCGACATTTAAATCATATAAGAAGTATGAATGGATAGTGTGGCTCATTGACAATGATTCTAAATATAAAATTGTCATAGTTTCTCTTACAGAAAAAGTTCTGAAAGATCAAGAAGAGGGAATAAATAAGAGATTATGTAATTCTTTATTAGAAGCTCTTTTTAGATTTATAAGAACTGAGGATTACAATCAAATAGTAAATGGTAATTATAAGGGAGGAAGTCTATGAGGTTATTAAAATATGAAGGATTTAAATTGACATTTGAACCGGAGTTACTTACCATAAAAGTCTTTAAGAAGCTTCATCAGAGAGATAAAACCAAAGATAAAAGTAAATTTTTACAGGAGTTAGGGTATATATATTTTTTTGTAGATCCTAGATCTGATTTTCAAATATATACTGATGAAGAGGAGAGACATAAAAAGATATTAGAAGGTATAGGAGTTTCTGACACTTGGAAGATAGATAAAGATTTACAAGAAGCTATAGATTATTATGCTAAATTCAAACCGATATCAGCTCTGTTATTAGATGATACTAGAGCTATGATTAATGGATACAGAAGCAAGTTAAGAGCTTTAACAGCTACTATGGCTGATCTGGATGTGAAAGAAACAAAAGATGTAGGAAGTATAATAAAGCAAATACCTTCTCTAGTAAAAGATTTGGATGAAGCTGAAAAGGCAATTACTAAGGAAATTGCTTCAAATGATAGAGTAAGAGGTAGTGTAGAAAAATCCATGTATGAAGATCTTATACTGTAGCATATTTTATTATGGATGAAGAAGTATTAATACAAACTAATGAATATCAAACTCCTATAACCAGAGAACTTTTATCTAAATATCCAGATGAAGTGGTAGAGCAATTTATGGACTTCATTTCTACAGTTCCTTTTATTCAGAATCTTATTTCTCCTTCTAGACCAAAAATAGAAGATTTACCCAGAGATAAGTATAATAGAGCTATTATAGATATAACTAACCCACCAATATATAAAGATGCAGATTATTTCAGGCAATCTGCATTGTATTTTCTAAAAGAAGGGGTATATACAAAACTTATACCTAATCCTAATCCTAATAGTGAGTATAGAAGATTCTGGGATAGAGAAATAGATAGATGCTATAATGGTCTTCTAAGGGAATCTGATGGAATGTGGATTCCAGGATATTTATATTGGTTCCTCAATTATTGTCCAATGATGATAAATGAATATCAGAAGGGCAAAAAGAAAGCTATAAGAAAGGAGGGATTCGGGCTATTCTTTGAAGGAATTTGGCTACGGTATCTATACCTTAATGACGCCAGAGAAGAAGGCCATCATGCTGCAGAGCTTGCTAAGAGAGGTTGTAGTAAAAGTTACTCATTGGCATCTATAATGTCAAAAAATTTGATAATAGGGGAGTCTGTGGAAACTCAAAGAAGAAATATTACAGTTCTCACAGCATACCAAAAGGAGTATCTTAGAGATGATAAGGATGGAACTTTAAGTAAGTTTGTTCCCACTTTATCTCACTTGTCAAAATACACTCCATTTCCTAGACTAATGATTAAACAGTCATCTAATGAGATGACCTGGCAAATGGGATACAAGGATGAGTATGGGAAACTTCAAGGGTCACTAAATATGGTTATGGGGGTATCTGCTAAAGATGACTCTGATAAGTTAAGAGGAAAGAGAGGTTGGATATTATTTGAAGAGTTTGGTAACTTTAGTGGACTACTGGAGCTTTACGATGTTACTAGAAAATCAGTAGAAGATGGTGATTTTACTTTCTCTCTAATGTATCTTGTGGGTACAGCCAACAATAAAGAATCTAATTTCCAGTCTGCTAAAACTTTATTATATGCCCCCAGTTCTTATAATATAAAAGAAGTAAAAAATGTATATGATAAGAAAGGTCAAGGAAAAGATTACTTCGCATATTTCTTTCCAGCTTACTTAAATAGAGCAGGATGCTTTAATGAAGATGGAATATCGGATGTAGTAATGGCCCTATTACAAATATTGAATAATAGATATAAAGCAAAATATGGGGCTGATCCAACCTCAGTATTAAGAGTAATAGCAGAAGATCCTATTACTCCTGCAGAAGCTATTATAAAGGTAAAAGATGCTTATTTTAATGTACAAGCTCTTAATGAGAGAGCTTCTCAATTGGATAAAAATCCTAGCCTATATAATGATATATATGTTGGGGAATTATATATTGATGGAGAAGGAGAAGTAAAATTCAGACCAACTGATAGTACTCCTATACGGAGTTATCCAGTTGATAATGATACTAAGGGAGCATTGGAGATATATGCTATGCCTGAAAAGGACAAATCTGGTAAAGTATTCAATAACAGGTATATTATAGGAGTAGACCCTGTTGATAATGATGTAGCTGAATCCTCTTCATTATACTCATGCTTTGTATTCGATTTATTTACTGATACCATAGTAGCTGAGTTTACTGGAAGAAATCCTTTTGCTGATGATAATTTTGAGATAACAAGATTATTATGTTTGTTCTATAATGCAAGATGTTTGTATGAGAGTAATAAGAAAGGAATATATGCATATTTTAAAGTTAAAAGAAGTGTTCATCTTTTAGCTGAAACTCCAGAGTATCTTAGAGACAAACAACTTATAAAGTACAGTAATGTTGGATCTAATGCATATGGAGTAAATGCCAGTTCTGCTATTAATAATTATGCTAATTCTTTATTAAGAGATTGGTTTAATAAATTAGTTCAGATATCAATAGAAAAAGAAGATGGAACTTATGATCAAGTAAGTGTTCCTGTAATACATACTTTAAAAACAAGAGCTTTAATAGAAGAGGCTATACAATTTAATCCTGAAATCAATGTAGATAGAATAAGAGCTATGGGAATGGTTATGATATATAGACAAGAATATATTATAAGATATGGTGATAATATGAATGCTGAGTCTAGAGAAAAATATGATGAGGACGATTTAAGTAATGATCCCTACTTTAGAAATAACTACGATCTTAGATTTGGCAGTAAATTTAGCTAAAAAGAATGTTAGGAATTAATAAACTACTTATATTATTGTTTTAGAAAGCAGTTTCACGTAACTTTGTAAAGAATAAAATGAATCAAATATGTCTGAATTAATAAATTTACCTCCACAGCAATTACCATTCTCCAAGAAGAATAAGAAGTGGAGAAAGGCACATCTTGATTGGGCTGACTCTAAAACTTTCTTCAACTATAGTCTTGTAAGAAAATCTGTAATTCATAAAAAGATCAATTATGACCTTTTGAATGGAAAACTTCATATGTCAGATATAGAATTAGTGTTGAACCCTGATAGTATAAAGGCTGGATTTGTTCCAGATAGGATTCAGCATTATCCTATTATGAATAGCAAATTAAATGTGTTAAGAGGTGAAGAATCTAGAAGAGTCTTTGATTATAGAGTGATTGTAACTAACCCTAATGCAATCTCAGAAATAGAAAATAATAAAAAAGAAGAATTATTAAAGAATCTTCAGGAACTAATAGCTAATACTTCTAAATCTGAAGAAGAATTTAATCAAGAGCTAGAAAAACTCAATGATTACTATACTTATGAGTGGCAAGACATGAGAGAAATAAGAGGGAATGCTATACTTAATCATTATGTTAAAGAATATAATATCCCATTATTATTCAATAATGGCTTCATGGATGCAGTCACTGTAGGAGAAGAAATATATCAGTGTGATATTGTAGGAGGAGAACCTATAATAGAGAGATTGAATCCTCTAAAAGTTAGAATATTTAAGTCTGGTTATTCTAACAAGATAGAAGATGCTGATATGATCATAATAGAGGACTATTGGAGTCCTGGGAAAGTTATAGATACATATTATGATGTTCTAAGTAAGAAGGACATCGAATATATAGAAAATATTCCTGACCATGTAGGACAAGCCTCTATCGACTCAATGGATAATATAGATGAGAGGTTTGGATATGTGAATAATCACATGGTAGGGGAAGAAATAAGTACAGATGGATTTTATTTTGACCCGTTTAATCTATTTTCAGATTCTATCTCAAACTCCTTACTTCCATATGATCTAGCAGGAAATATTAGAGTGCTAAAGATGTACTGGAAATCCAGAAGGAGAATAAAGAAAGTTAAATCTTATGACCCAGAAACAGGAGAAGAAATCTATAATTTTTATCCGGAGACTTATGTTATAGATAAGGATAATGGGGAAGAAGAACAAATACTTTATATAAATGAAGCCTGGGAGGGAACTAAAATAGGTACTGATATTTATGTAAATATGAGACCTAGGGTAATACAGTATAATAGGTTATCTAGCCCCTCCAGATGTAATTTCGGTATTATAGGGAGTATCTATAATCTTAATGATAGTAGACCATTTTCTTTGGTAGATATGATGAAGAGATATAATTATTTCTATGATGTTATTCATGATAGGCTAAATAAGATAATGGCCAGAAACTGGGGTAAACTCTTGAGATTAGATCTTGCTAAAGTTCCAAAGAAATGGGATATAGAAAAATGGATGTATTATGCTAAAGTCAATGGTATAGCAGTTGAAGATAGCTTCAAAGAAGGTAACATTGGATCAGCTACTGGCAAACTTGCAGGAGCTCTTAATAATTCCTCTTCTGGAGTAATAGATGCTGAGTTTGGAAATTCTATTCAATCACAGATTAACCTCCTAGAATTTATTAAAATGGAGATGTCCGAGGTAGTAGGAATTACTAGACAAAGAGAAGGACAAATAAGTAATAGAGAGACAGTAGGAGGAGTGGAAAGAGCTACCTTACAATCTTCTCATATAACTGAATGGTTGTTTGTTGTACATGATGATGTAAAGAGACGAGTATTAGAGTGTTTTCTGGAAACAGCTAAGATAGCTTTTAAGGGAAGAAGTAAAAAGTTCCAATATATTTTATCAGATAATTCCATGAGAATTATGGATATAGATGGGGATGAATTTGCAGAAGCTGACTATGGTTTAGTTGTTGACAATAGCCAAGGTACTCAAGAATTAGCACAGAAACTGGACATGTTAGCACAAGCTGCTTTACAAAATCAAGCATTATCATTCTCTACAATCATGAGATTATATAATTCTAGTTCTTTAGCTGAAAAGCAGAGATTAGTAGAGAGAGATGAACAAGCTATACAAGCAAGAAATGCCCAAGCTCAACAGCAACAATTACAGACTCAGCAACAAATAGTCCAATTAGAGAATGAACAGAGATTAGCTGAGATGCAGCAGAAAGAACAAGCTAATATAAGGGATAATGAAACTAAAATCATTGTGGCTCAGATACAGGCTAATAGTAAGGAAGATGGAATAAGTGAGCCTGAAACTGATGATGATAGAGCTAATTTAAGAGAGAAAATTAGGGAGTTCGATGAGAAAATGAGATTAGAAAAGGAGAAACTTTCCTTTGAGAGAGAGAAGCATTCAGATGATGTAAGAATAAAAGAAAAGTCTTTAAAGAAGAATAAAAATACTAACTCTAATAAATGAATAAAATGGTAAGAGTCAAGGACATAATTATTTCAGAGTCTGCTCCAAATGATCCAAGAGTTGGATGGATAACTACTAATGATAGAAAACCTGTACTTAAATTCAATATAAATGGAGTATGGAAGGATATGATGAAGGAGACTGATAACCCAGGAGAGGATGTAGATAATTACTATAGAATATTAGTAGATCCGGCTGGGGGTCTTTGGTTGCTGTCTATATATGGAGATGCAGATTTGAACAATGATGAGCAGATTACTGATATGACCGTAGTTTGTTTCAGTACTGAAGAATCCTTAATGAGATGGAGATTTGTTGCCGGATACACTGTTGGTCAGTATAAGGCATTAACTGGAGAAGCTATTTCAAATGAAATTGATTTTGATGATAAGCATCAATTTCCATTATATATTGACTCAGATTTAATTAGTTCAGCAAAATATGGTCAATTAGAAGACACAGATACTTTAACAGAGATACTCCAAAGGTTATGGGGTAATTGTGGGGAAGGAACTGTAAGACAGTTTACAGACGGCTATGGAAACATATACAATGTATCTAAAGTAACAGATAGTAATACTGTTTCAGTAATTAAGTATTTTCCAGAAAAACAATGGGTAACCTTTTTATTTGGGTCTAATGTGAGCTTCTCTGATAATGCTGCTATAATAGCAGCTATGAATGGAGGGAGCACAGTTACTATAGATTTAGCAGATATACAATCTATTATATCTTCTACTAGATATGGAAATACAGATAATTCTAATGTTACCCTTTATCCTAATCAGACAGTATGGTGTTCTGCAGATGCAGAAGCATTAAATGTTACCATCAAAACAGATGGTAGGGAAAAAAGTAGTGCGATGTCAGGAGTAAGTTATTTGGCTTGTAAACCTTATGTTAAGACTATAAATCTTACAGCTGGAGCCAATATCAGTATATTTCCAAGTGGTCCCTTGAGCTTAACAGGCCGTGGAAACAAATTAGTACAATTTACCTTCATAAAAACAAGTGAAGGAATTGCTTATGAGGTTTATGTTAGTAAATTAGGAGAAGATTTTTAAGATTATGGGAGTGATAAGAAAATTAAAAGATAAAGAACTGGTTGGAGGAACCCAAGATGAAGAAGTTTATCCTGTAACAAGTACACAATCAGTTTATAATAGTCAGAATAAGACATTGGATCAGCTGTTAGCTCTTAATCTTCCAATAAATATTTCTGCCAATTATTTTGGCAATTATTCTGCCACTGCATACTCTCTTCAAGAGGCTATAAGTGCAGTTCCCTTATATGATAGAAGGATTGGATTTGTAGGAACATTTTTATCTAAGGATTTGACTCCGAATAAGTGGGTAACCATACAGTATAATGGTGTATCTGTAGATAGTAGTGCTTGGATTAACCCTGATAATTGGGTCCAAATGTTATCTGAATTAGACATAGTTCAGTCTAGTGGGGAATCTGAAGATAAAGTAATGAGCCAGAAAGCTGTTAAGGAGTTTGTAGAAGGATATAGTGACTCTAAGGTAGTATATGATATCTCCTTATTTGATGCACTATCTTTTGGAGATAATGTTAGTGATGCTTTTGTGCCTATATCTGGTGGATTTGAAGGTATGTCTAAGTTTCCTTCTATAGGGGATAGGGTAGCTAACGTAGCTTATGGTTCTATCCAAGGAGTGGTAATATTCTCTGGGATAGAACTAAGAACAGGCAGAAAAGTGGTAATATATACGAGTTATGGAGGAGTAAATACTATATATATCAATAACAACTCTGTCTCTAATATATCCAGAACTCATGTATATAATTTTGCCTTATTAAAGACTATTAACGGTGATAGCATGTCTTCAGAACTTAGAGCTGCATTTATACCAGTGGGGGGTAATGAATTAATTCCTCCTAGAGCTGGAGATGTAGCTGTTTCAGCCGGATCCTCTGAAAGTGCCGTATTTGTTTCAGTTACCTATGATGATAGTGCCTATACCATTCATTATATAGTAAATGATGAGCATAGGATGATAAAAGCATCTTCCGATTGGGTGATACAGGACTATACAGTATATAGCTTACCGGAGTTAAAGCACTCAATAGAAGCTATGACTGCTACATTACCTTTATCTAATTTTTTATTACTAGAAACTGGAGCCTCACAAGTAGATGTTGCTAAAGCACTAAATATGAGTGCTAGCTCTACTAGTGGTAAGATATCTGCTTCATTAATCAGATTAAGTACCATTCCTATAATTGATCTAGTATCTAGTAATACTGATACTAGTAAGAATAGAATAAAGTGCAATATAAGTGAACTTACTGAGACCATAGGTACTTCAGCTAAAACCTTGCATAGAATATCTTTTATTTATATGGGTAAGACATATGATTATGACTTCTATGCAAAAGATAATAATGAATATACTGTTAGAGTTACAGTAGGTGGGTTAAATGTAGAGACACTGTCGTTTGCTAATATTCAGGCTCTGAATAGTTCTTCTAATGTCAATACTATAAAAACTGCTTTAAAAATAGATAGATCAAAATCCATTAAGTCTAGACTGGAAGAGCTATCAAAATGTACAGTAGTATTAATCCGTAATAATGCAAGTGACAATTTTGAGGATAGAACTTATGTAAATTTATATAAAAGTAGAAGGAGTATAAGTTCTACTTCATATGCAGGTGTAGCTATGACCTATATGAGTTCGGATTATATACAAACTACTTTCTTCTATAATCCAACTCCGGAAGAGGGAGATTTAGATTATTCAAAAATACATAGAGAGGTCTATTTATTGGGTGAACCTTCAATTGACTAATATTATGAATGTTAGACATGATGATGATTTTAAAATTTCTGTAAATTTTGTTGGAGAGGATGGCACTCCATTAAATAACTCTGAGGTAAAGTTTAACTTTGTTTATCAAGATTGTGAAGACAATAAATATGAAGTATCTTTTGATGGAACAACCAGATTGAATAATGTAGTCAGAGGTAATCGTATTGTGATTATATTTAATGCTAACACGTTTCAGAGAGGCCAACTATCTGTAACAAGGAGATACCAAGTGGATGATAGTGATTTTAATGATGGGGTATGGAACTACAGTTCTCCTCAAGGTAGTGAATTAATAGATGTGATTATAATATAATTAGATATGCAAGATTCCTGTATTACAGTACAAGAAGTGGAAGAAGAAATAATCTGTCCACAACCTCAGATTCAAGTACAAGAAAAAGTAGTAGTTCCGGCTATTGTTCAAGAAGTACAAAGACAATATACATTAGACCCATTATGGGATAGTCTCGAAGAAACTCCAAAAAACCATATACAGATGATTGTATATAAGGGGAGAGATGAAGATTATGATGTGTCTTTTTGGTTTTATGACCAAAATATACGTGTAGATTGGGGTGATAGTATTATTGAAGATTTTGTAAATAGTAAGCCTGGATTTGATAGAGTAAATCATAAATTTGTTGATGGAAGTGGTAAGTTAGATAGTAATGGTGAAAGATTTTGGTTTGTAGATATTACTATCATTAAAGATAATATTACTTACAATACTTTTAAATTATCAAACTATAACAATAATCAAGATTATAGTAAATCCATTATAAAAGCAGTATCAATAAATAGAGAAGGGTTGTATACCAATTTGGAAATTTCTGATATTTCCCAACAATATCTTCCCTATGTAGAATATGTAAGAGTTCATGGTAACTATATAATTTTCAGGAATGATAAATTGGAGTCCAAATTTATAAAAGAGATAAGATTTGATAGTAAGGATATAAGGTTTGAAAAATTATTTGGGAATAGCTTTCCAAATAATTATCCAGTTTATCCAATAAATATATTTAATCATAAGCTAATAGGCTCATATGGTGATGCTTTATTTGCCAATAAATATTCCCCTATATTATTAAATAAATCTTATGATTTGCGTAAATTTACTTTTTTCTCTTTATCAAATTTGTTTGAAGGTAATACAATTGTAGAAGAAATATATTTACCAGAAATTTGTAGTGAGAATTGGAAGTCACTTAAATATATGTTAAATGGTTGTACAAGACTTAGAAAATTAGTTTTCCCAAAAGACCATACATTATTCTCCTATGTAAATAATTTAACAGCTTCTTTTGGGTTATTATATAATTTAGAAGAAATAGAAAATTTCCCAAATGAGAGTATTGGGAAATTTTCTGATGAAGCCATAATATGTACTGGATTTAATTTTTTTAAATATAGTATGGGTTTTGGTAATGATAAGATAAAATTGAGGTGTTTTATTGCCAATGATTCATATATAAATTCATTACAATTCAGCAATGAATCACCATTTGATTCTGGGAGTACTCATATAAATTTATTAAGAGCCAAATTTGAAAAAGATAGCTTATTATCATTATTTAATAGGTTACCAGATTTTACAAATTCAAATAGTAGAACTATTAACATAGTAGATAATCCGGGGACATCTGAACTTATGGAAGAAGATATAAAGATAGCCACGGATAAAAATTGGGTTGTAATTACCAAATGATATGAAACATTTAGTACCAAAAGAAGGATTCCTATTTGTGAACAAGGATTTTACAAATGGAGTAATAATAGCAAGGGAATTATTTATACCAGATGATTATAATCTGGATTTATATATGGAATTACCAGAACAAGAAGCATTAGAATTACAGGAGAAATATAATATAGAAAATGGGAACTATTATAATAACAGGTAATAAAGGAAATGGAGGGGGAGGACTCCCACCCCAACAAAAAAATCGACGTGGCGGCGGAGGGGATTAAATTCTCTTATTCTACATTCGAGGAAGTACCGGAGATATTCGACTTTTCGAATGTGACGGATTTGTCATACATTTTTGACACCTGCAAATCTCTAATTTCTTTACCCTCGAACTTAAATTGGGGGAAAATGACTAACGTTGTAGCGGCATTTCGTGGCACAACAAGTCTAAATTATGAAGTAAATATAGAGCCGTTAGATGTGCTGTCATTAGAAGGAATTTTTCAGAGAAGTAATATAGCTAAAATCTTAAATTTATCCGTTCAAAGTGCATATACCGCATTTAACGCCTTTGAAAGTTCAAAACTAACGGAAATAGGCAATATCGATTTACCGGATATCGTCACCGCGACATACGCTTTTTCAAATATTCCTATCGTTCATTTCCCGAAGATAAATATTCCGAAAATTGCTAATTGTAGCTTTATATTCTATAATAACCAATCTATGCAATCTCTTGAATACTGGGATTTTTCGAACGTAACAGTAGCAATAAACATGTTCAAGGGGTGCTCGGCTTTGTCGTCGATCGGCGATGTGATATTCTTGCACACCGCTCTATCGCTGGCAGATTCCCCGAATATCGATGAAGATACTTTAAAACTGTTAGGAGGATTTGCCTATGCTGCCGGAGAAAGCGGTGTAGCTCCTTTAAAAACTTTGGGACTACCGGCCGCTGCGTTGACATTTAACACGACTGCACAAACTTATTTGGAAACAGAAGGTATCATAGCGAAACTGACAGATGAGAATTGGACGGTTAATTTCACCGATTCGATGTAATGGATAAAAGAACACAATCAAACAAAACCTCATAAAAAACAAATACCCATGAATATAGAAGAAAAAAGTTATCAAAAAATCACTCCGGCAACGGAAGGTAATTACCTGACTACCTACCGAGAAGGCGATGATATAAAGACTTACGAGGGAGTAAAAGCGATGTACACGCCGGCAGACTTCGACGCTTCAACCGTAAGGGAGATTACACCGGAGCAACATCTAAGCTACCAAAAAGCCAAAGAACAGGCTTTGCAGGAGGAAACAGAACAGGGAAATAATGCTTAAAATGCAACTAATAAGATAATAAATGTTAGTATGTATGATCAGTACTATCAAGAAATATTTATGGATTATACTAGTAATAGTATTAGGTCTGCTTATGGTTAGTACTTGTGTACTATACAATAGGTCCAGAAATTTAGCTAATGAACTTTCCATTTCATTAGCTAATGAAAAAGCCTTTTCTGCAGAAAATTCTATCTTAAAAGATAAGAGTAGAGTGTTTCAATTTAGAATAGAACAATTAGACTACTACAATGATTCTCTTCTGGAGCAAATGAATAAGGTCAGGAAAGAACTTAAGATAAAAGATAGTAAGTTAAAGCAAATGCAATACCTATTAGCTCAATCTTCTAAGAAAGATACTATATTCTATAGAGACACTATATTTAAGGATGCAACTATTAATATGGATACTGTGCTAGGGGATAAATGGTATAAGTTACAATTAGGCTTGAGATATCCTAACACCATAATAGTTAATCCAGAATTTACTACTGAAACTAATATAGTTTGGAGTGTAGATAAGGAAACTATAAAGCCTCCCCACAAATGCTGGCTTGTTAGATTATTTCAGAAAAAACATAATGTATTGAAAGTTGATATTATAGAAAATAATCCTTATTCTACAGTTAGAAAAAGTAGATTTATAGAGGTGATAAAGTAATAGTAAATATTTTATTTATATAATTGATTATATCAAACTATTTGTATATCTCTGTTTATCTTTAATAGGCATATAAAATGGATAATAGAATTATAAATAGAGCAGAGGTTATTAATTCTCTGCAAGTGAGTGTACTAAGAAATATACCAGCAGGTGATTTTAACCCTGGGATTGGATTTTTAGTGAAAAATATTACTGAGGGGAATATACAACTTCAAGTGAGACCTGCTGGTCAATCAGAGTTTATAACTACTGTCTTATATCCTGGCTGGAATCCAGAGATTTATTCTGAGATTAAAGGAGTATTAGCAAATACCTTGCAATATGGATATTAAATACTAGGTAGGAATAATCTTGTACCTATCAATACTAATAGAGCTGTAACCCATCTAACTAAATTCAACTATCATAATAGTAATTATGTGTTAAATATTCAAGCTAGTACCTTTACAGGAGGAAGTAGGCTATGTATAGGAGGAAAAGTAGATGGTCAAACCGCTGGAGATATGTTTTTTTTTCACAAATTTCTTCTGTATCCTTATTCTATGCATGTAGATCTTTTAAAAACACAATTAAAGAAATTGAAAGTAAAAAATAATTTTTAATATATGGATCCAAGTTTAATTACAGGAATTGTAACTTTGGGTACTAACCTAGCTACAGGTATAGTAACCTGGTTACTAGCCAGAAGAAAATATAATACGGAAGTAGACTCTAATGAGATAGAAAACTTAAAGAAATCTCTAGAGTTTTATGAGGATATAGTAAGAGATAATAATAGAAAGCTTCAATTCTATATTAAACTTGCTGAAGATAATAGAGTAGAAGTATATAGATTGAAGGGTACTATTCATAGATTATTAAACAATTCCTGCTTGGATAATATTTGTACTAAAAGACAATTCTATACTGAGGATCAAATTAGGGATATTTTAGGAGAGGTAGCCCCTTGTACTGAAGAGGATGAAAAAGAATAATAAAACAGGTATATGGAATTAAATCTAAAGAGAGTATCAAAAACTAATAATTATACCATAGGACAGCTATATATTAATGGTAAATATGAATGTGATACATTAGAGGACACTGACAGAGACCTAACTAGTTCAATGTCTTTAGAAGAAATTAAATCAAAGAAAATTTATGGTAACACAGCTATACCGAAGGGAATTTATAAGATTACCTTAGATATAGTAAGTCCTAAATTTAAAGATAGAGTATGGGCTAAGTTTTGTAATGGGAAGTTGCCTAGACTTCTTGATGTTAAAGGTTATGACGGAGTTCTCATTCACGTGGGAAACAAAGTAGGTGATACTCTTGGGTGCATTCTAGTTGGGGAAAACACTAGTAATGGAGTTATTAGTAATAGTACTATTACATTTAAAAAACTTTATTCCAGCCTTTTAGAAGGTAAGAATAGAGGAGAAGAATTAACTATTAAAATAGAATGATTATGATGAAAAGAAGTGGATGTAAAGGGAAAGGCAAAGGAAAAGGTAAAAGTAAAAGTAAATAATTATGGGAAGACCTAGGGCATTAAATGGTACAACTGGAGCTTCCTCTCTTAGAAGAAGAAGAGAACTGAAGAAGAAGAGAAAAAGATAAGGTTTAACTATGAGAAGATTAGTTATCTATAAGTTGGAATTGATCTGTGTGAAATATGTTCCAATAATTATCGCTCTCCTTAGTTTACTAGATAATATATTAATGTACTATGATATTAGCTTAGATATACTTTCATATATTGCTGGTACATCTATATTAACTACTATTCCAATGTATATTAGTAGTTATATTTACAAATTTTGTAAATATCATAGGATGTTTATACATTATATAGTAGTAAACAAAGTAATAGCAATGGTAGATAACTACATCATAATACCTTTAAGTGATTTCTACCTGTTATTATCTAATATGATAATAGCAGGTATATTTTTATTTTTTGTATTGTACTTTCACTTAAAATATGGAGGGAGAAGCAATGATTAATCTAATTAAAGAATATTTACTGAAGTTGGTAGATAATATTGATGCTGGAAATTCTAATTTGACGGAAGATGAAACAATTAAATTAATTTCTGTACTGAAAGAATTAACTGATAGGGAAAGAAGATTAAGTAAATATGAGTCTTGTAGATATTTAAATGTTAGTAGAGCAACATTTGATAACTATGTAAGAGCTGGAAAATTACCTAGAGGTGAACATATAGCAGGATTTAAAGAATTAAGTTGGTCCAGAAAAGACCTTGATGAATTCATTCAGAAGAGTAAAAGTAATCACAGCTTGCGCAGCAAGCTAGAATCACAGCTTGCTTAATGTCCATAATAGAATTTATTAATATGATTGAAACTAGGAGGGAAGTATGATAACAAAAAGGAGATTAAATATACCTATATTTAACTATAAGTTAGTTATAGTTATATATGATAAAGAGGTCTCTTTGAAAGATTTAACAGAATGTCCGATAGCTTGACTGAAGAAGATATGTATGAAATAATGAAAATGGCTAGAGAGAAGAAAAACTCTGGAAATGAACATTTTAATGAATCATACGCAAAATATCTGGTATCTAACATGTACCATTATGAAGGTGGTAGAAAATATGTTGGTGAAAAATTCAGTATGGCTAAGGCTAAAGAAGTGTGTGAAAGATATAGAGGAGTTATCCCACAATCTTTTACTCATGCAGATGTGTATGTAGCTATTAACGAGCATTATCATAACTGTAGTGAATTATTCAAGTCATGGTTTGGAGAAGACATAGACCAGAAAGTCATTGAAGCAGCTATATTATTCTGGTTCAAGGATGATGATTGTAAGAGTAATTCGAAATTGTGGAATCATTTCAAGGAAAACTAATTATAAAGGGCAAGTTATCTTGCCCTTTATTTTTTTACTTATCCTAAGTATAAATAATTTACTTATATTATTAATATAACTCTTCTTTGATACTTGTTGCAAACTTGGTTTATATATATCTTTGCATTGTTTATTAACGAAAGGAGAAACAAATATGACTGAAGAGCTTAGTTTGGATAATATCCTAGGGGCAGATGAAATAGAAAATCTGTTCTCAGAGGAAGAAGAAACACAGGAGGTTCATCAAAATGATGATAAGGATAATCCTGAAGAAAATAAAAATGATAAAGATAATGAAACTACTGAGGTTATTGATGTAGATAATTTATTTACTGATTCACCAGAGAGCGTAGGTAGTGGAAAAGAGAACAATACAGGGGATAGGGAAGATACTTATTCTGAAAAGGGTAAGGATGCTTCTCCCAATAAACACTTCTACTCTTCCGTTGCCAAAGCCTTGAAAGAAGAAGGTATCTTCCAAACCCTTGAAGATAATGAAGTTGAAGAAATATCTTCAGCTGAAGATTTTGCTGAAGCTGTGAATAAGCAAATTCACTCTATGCTAGATGATAGGCAGAAGAGAATAGATGAAGCTTTGAACTCTGGAGTATCTATTTCGGATATACAAAGGTGTGAAAAAGCATTAGAGTTCTTTAACTCTCTTCAAGAGAATGATATTATTGATGAAAGTGATAAAGGAGAAAAGTTAAGAAAACAGCTTATTTATACTGACTTCATAAATAGGGGATATAGTACGGAAAGAGCACAGAGAGAGGTACAGAAATCATTTAGCTCTGGTACTGATATAGAGGATGCAAAAGAGGCTTTAGCAAGTAATAAAGAATTCTTCCAATCGGAATATGATAACATCATAAGGGAAGCAAAAGAAGAAGAACAAAAAGAAGTAGAAAAAAGAAAGAAACAGGCAGAGGATTTGAGAAGGTCTATTCTTGAGGATAACAAGATATTTGGAGATCTTCAAGTAGATAAAGTTACTAGGAGAAAGATTTATGATAATATAAGTAAGCCTGTTTACAAAGATCCAGAGACTGGAGAATTGTTTACAGCTATACAAAAATATGAGATGGAAAACAGGCCTGAATTTCTTAAGAATATTGGAGTACTTTTTACGCTGACCGACGGTTTTAAGAATTTGGATAATTTAGTAAAGAATAAAGTGAGAAAAGAAGTAAAGAAAGGTCTTAGAGAGCTAGAACACACTCTCAACAACACATCAAGAACATCAGACGGAAATTTAAAATTTGTAAGTGGGGTTGAAGATGATCCAGAGTCCTTTATTGGAAAAGGATGGGAAATAGATGTGTAGTCTAAGTCTTTTCATAATTTTATGAAACATATCTAACTATTAAAAAACAACAGAAATGGCAGGAAAATTAGGAAAATTCCAAATGGTAGGTTTCCAACATTGGAAGGGTTGACTCACAAGTTAAGCCCTTGTAAAATTGGGTAAAATCGGTGAAGCCCTCCAAATAAAATTAAAGGGTAATACCGAGCTAACCTTTATAATAATATATAAAGGTAGTGTAACGCATAGAAGATGAAACTATGATTAGAAAAGCATGTATTTATAATCACATAGAATATAATTCTTCCACGAGTATCCAACATACTGAATAGTATGAAAATGTATGCTGAACTTACACAATGGTAAAGTGTAAGAACTAAGAGATAAAAAGCTCTTAGGATAACAGATTGTTAACAAAAGAGAACCACTTGGGTTCTATCTTCCAATTAGCTCCACAAAAAGCTACCAACCTTATGGTTCAATTGCTTGCCTATTACAGAGGTAAAACCCTTGACACATTCCTAAATCAGTTCCCAGTTAGAGAATTTGAAGATGATACTGAGTATTACTGGGATGTAATAGGTTCTTCAAGGAGAAATATTCCTCTTGTAGAGGCAAGAGATGAGAATGGCACTCCTGTTACTGCAGGAAGCCCTAATGTTGGTGTTGGTACTACTCCTTTTTATTTAGTCTTCCCTGAAGACTGGTTTGCTGATGGAGAAGTAATTGTTGGTCATTTGAACCAAGTATATCCATTCAGAATACTAGGTGACCCCAGAATGGAGGGAACTAATGCGGTGTACAAAGTTGAGTTGATGGGAGGTAATACTGCAGGATGCCCTGCAGAGAGACTCCTTGCAGGGGAAAGATTCTCTGTAGATTTCGCTCCAGTAGAGAAGGAATTATCAAGGAAAGTAGGTGATGTTAGATTCACTAGTCCTGTTTCCATGAGAAATGAGTGGTCTACAATAAGAATTCAACATAAGGTTCCAGGTTCTGCTCTTACAAAGAAACTTGCTGTGGGCATACCTATGACTAAAGCAACTGAGAACGGAGGACTTACCAAGTCTATAGCTACAATGTGGATGCATAATGTAGATTGGGAAGTTGAACAACAATTCTCTGAATACAAAAACAATGCTCTTGCGTTTGGTACTTCTAACAGAAATTCCAATGGGGAGTATATGAATATCGGTAAATCAGGCAATGCGATTAAGACAGGTGCTGGTTTAAAGGCTCAAATGGGCCAGCTAGCTGCATAAGCAGTCAAGAAATTAAAATTAACAAAACTAAGTCGGTGGAAGTCCTGAGATGGATAATACCGAGCTAACTATAGGAACTAAAAAGCTTATAGTAGTGTAGAGACTAGAGGTTGAAACTCTTTATATTATGACTAAATATGGTAGAATCTATATAATAAGAAATACTATAAATAATAAGGTTTATATAGGACAGACTAAAGTAAGCTTAAAATTGAGATTTCAAAATCATTTATCTGCCGCAAGAAATAACAAAGATTATGTTATAGGTAAAGCGATAAGAAAATATGGTGAAGAAAACTTTTATATAGAATTACTTGAAGAGTGTACTATAGAAGAACTTAATGATAGAGAAAAGTATTGGATTTCTTATTTTAATTCTACTGATAATAAATTTGGTTATAATATGTCTATTGGGGGTAATGTTATTAGAACCACTAAAGAATTAGACAAGGACTTAATAATAAACATGTTTAATTCTGGGATTCCAGCATATAAAATAGCTAAAATTTTGCATACTGGAGTACCTAATATTACTAGTCTATTAAAGAGATCTAATATAATTTATGGCTTAGGTTTGCAAAAGACTAATAAACTTGAGGAGTCTATGATAATAGATTTATATTTAGATGGTTATAGTACAGTAGACATAGGAAAAAAGTTTGGTAAAAATAAGAGTACGATAAGAAGAATACTCTTGAGGAATGATATTAAACTTAGAGCCTTTAAAGAGACTAAAAACTTGGGAAGAGATCTCCCAACATTACAATAGTAATGCTCCACGAGAGTTTTGCATTTAGATGTGGTAATCTAAATGAATATATAGTCCGAACTTCATAGTAATATGAAGAAATAGTGGATAAAGAGCCACTATGATAACATAATGTATTTGAGCAAATGGAAGTAGCTAATACTATGTATTATAATACTTTCAGCTTGAAACTTCTTGAAGATGCCTTGTATGAATTATCTGCATCCAAGTTGGATTTTGGTGATAGATATTTCTTAATCAAAACAGGTGAAAGAGGAGCTATCCAATTCCATAAAGCTGTATTGAATGTAGTTTCAGGTTGGACCCAATTTGTATTGGATAATAGTTCTACTAGAGTAATAGAGAAAACCCAGTCTAGATTACATACAAATGCATTGTCTGCAGGATTCCAATTTGTCGAGTACAAAGCTCCCAATGGAGTCAGAGTTAAAATTGATGTAGATCCTATGTATGATGATCCAGTTAGAAATAAGATACTTCATCCTCTTGGAGGAGTGGCTTATTCCTACAGATATGATATTATGTATATCGGAACAATGGATCAGCCGAATATCTTTAAGTGTAAGATTAAAGGTGATACAGAATATAGAGGGTATCAATGGGGGTTAACGGCGTAAGCCTTTACACATTTCTCAGCTCCCAAAGTTCTCCCCTAGAAACAGAAGTAGAGCTAGTAAAGAAAAACAAGGTTAATTGCTGGAAGTTCCTTAGAGCTTTCACTGCTTTTTAAACTTCAAACATTTAAATATGGAAGTTAAAGAATTATGGAAGCCTCTGCTAGAATATAAAGGCATAGAGGTAAGCTCAATTGGTAGAATAAGAAAAGCTGCTAATAAGAGTAGAAAAGAGAGAATCTTGACTGAATTTCCTAAAGATAGAGATGGTTACTACAGATGCTCTGTGCAAAGACTTGATGGAACATGGACTTCTCAACCAGTCCATAGATTAGTTGCCAAAGCATTTATCCCTAGAACTAAGAATAGAGATATAGTTAATCATATAGATGGGAATAGAACTAATAACAGAATAGAAAATCTTGAATGGGTAACTCCAAAAGAAAATGTCATTCATTCATTTAAATTTGGTTCAAGAAAAATTTGTAAACAAGTTCCCAAGAAGACTATTCTAACAGATTTCCAAGTTAATCAGATAGGGAAATTAAGAGAATTATATACAGTCAATCAAATAGCTAAACTTTTTAATATAGAATATCAGTCTCTCAAAAATATAATTCATAAAAAGAAACAATATGAAAGATTGGATGATCAGCAGCCAAGCATATATACTAGTGTATATGAAGGTTCAGAGACTATCCCAGATGGGAGTAAGTAGTAAGTACTACTGAAACGCCTTGCTCACTTAATATTAAGTGATGAAGATATAGTCCGAACTCTAATGAAAGTTAGAGATAATACATGGAAACGATGTATTAGCAACATAAAAAAAA
>ULVL01061757.1_pt1 | contig 80133 bp, 70 predicted proteins | sample 1959381 | NCBI WGS metagenome assembly ULVL01 (sample SAMEA4835785, study PRJEB28245) | human gut metagenome | biome: gut microbiome; material: fecal sample | place: Denmark | collected 2008
TTTAAATAAATAGGAGATATTTAAAATGCTTGATATCAACAATATGAAAAGATCGGATTTTTATTATGACCTGCCGCAGGAGCTTATTGCACAGACCCCTGTTGAGCCTAGAAATGCTTCGAGAATGATGAAGATAAACAGGCAGACGGGAGAGGTGGTACACGACCATTTCTATAATCTATGCAATTATCTCAAAAAAGGTGACTTGCTTGTGCTTAACGACTCAAAGGTGCTTCCTGCGAGGATATATGGCGAGCGTGAGGACACAGGCTCGTTCATTGAGTTTTTGCTTGTGGAGCAGAAAGAGAACATGGTCTGGGAGATTCTTTGCAGACCTGGCAAAAAAGCCAAGATCGGCACAAGATTTGTTTTTGGCGGTGGTAAGCTGAAGGCGGAGATAATTGATGTGTTGGAGGACGGAAACCGTATCGCACGATTTGAGTGCGAGGAGAATTTCTTTGCCACACTTGACGAGATAGGTCAGATGCCTTTGCCGCCTTATATTACTGAAAAGCTGAAGGACAAGGACAGATATCAGACGGTTTATGCTCATGAGCTTGGCTCGTCTGCTGCGCCGACTGCCGGTCTGCATTTCACTGAACAACAGCTTGAGGACTTAAAGGCAATGGGTGTGAACATTGCGTATGTTACTTTGCACGTTGGTCTTGGCACGTTCAGACCTGTTAAGGAGGAAAAGGTCCTTGACCATAAGATGCACAGGGAACATTATGAGCTTAGCCGTGAAACTGCAGACATGATAAACGAAACGAAGAAAAATGGCGGACGTGTTATTGCGGTGGGTACTACTTCATGCAGGACACTGGAGAGCGTGGCGGCATTCAATGACGGAAAGATAGTTCCATGTGATGGTTACACGGAGATATTTATTTATCCTGGCTTTGAGTTCAAGGTGCTTGACGGACTTGTTACTAATTTTCACCTGCCTGAAAGCACGCTTATAATGCTTGTTTCTGCATTTATGGGATACGAGAACACTATGAACGCTTATAAGATAGCGGTTGAAGAGAAATACAGATTTTTCAGCTTTGGTGATTGTATGCTCATAATATCTGAGTGAGGAATTAAGGTATCGCCTGCGGCGATGATATCTTATTTCAAACTTTGTTTTACGGAGGTTTTTTCTATATGAATGACGTTAAGTCAGGGGAGAAAAAGCGGCTTTATTTATATGATAATCTGAAATTTCTGCTTATAGTGCTTGTGGTCTTGGGGCATTTGATAGACGACAGCACTGTCAAGCTTTTTGGTGACGGCGGCGGTGAAACAGGTGTACCGCAGGCAAAGGTTTTTAGCGGCGCATTTGTGTTTCTGTATGCTTTTCATATGCCATTGTTTTTATTCATATCAGGACTGTTCAACAGGGGGCATGATGACGGCAGGAAAGTGCTTGGAAAGACGCTTGGATTTGTTGTTATCGGAATATTAATGAAATGCCTGAATTATTGGTCGCAGGTGAGATTTCAGACGGATTTTGACAAGGAAAACAGTGATGGCGAGATTTTCTTTGACCTTTTAGGCGGCGACGGTGTATATTGGTATATGTTTGCAATGGCGGCATTTATGGTGCTTTGCTATCTGTTAAGAAACAGCAGACCTTGGGCGGTGCTTACGGCGGCTATGGTGACGGCACTTGCGGCAGGGTATGACCCTAGCGTGGGCGATGAATATGAGCTATCCAGGATAGTGGTGTTTTTCCCGTTTTACTACTGCGGATATGTGCTTGACCCTGAAAAGGTGGCTGATTTTGTGAAGAAGTGGTATGTAAGGGTGCTGTCCTTGGGAGTGATAGGCATTTGGACTTATTTCTGCTTTGGAAAAACAAAGCTTGTTTATCCGCTGAGAATGCTTCTTACGGGAAGAAACTCTTATTTTTCCATATCTGAAGCAACGGACATGGATTGCACTTTTTTGAGCAGGCTTCTTGTTATGGGTATCTCGGCACTGCTTTGTTTGGCGGTGCTTGGTATTGGGCTTGATGTGAAGATTCCACTGATAACAAAGTGCGGCTCCAGGACTTTGCAGGTGTACTTCTGGCACAGGACTATTGTTTATATGCTCACATACTATGGTTATCAGGCATATCTTGCAAAGGCTTTTCCTGAACGTTGGGAGCTTTATCTGGCACTTACAGCGATACCTATTGTATTGGTGCTTTGCATAAAAATATTTGGTGTGCCACTGGATATGGTGCTTAAAGGAATAAGGGGCAGGAATAATATCATAAAGGAGAACGGAAATGGAAAATAACTTTTTTAAGAGCGTTATTGACGCAGACGATGCACCTGTGGTTATTTGCGACCTTGAGAATACGATAGTATATATGAACCCGACAGCGGTCAAAAGATATGAAAAGCGTGGAGGAGCGGCTCTTGTGGGCAGGTCCATAAAGGGCTGTCACAACGGGAATTCAAATGACAAGATAGAGCAGGTCATTGCATGGTTCAAAAAGGACAAGGGCAACAACAAGGTGTATACTTTCCGCAACGAAAAGGAAAATAAGGACGTTTACATGATAGCTCTCAGAAATGATGAGTGAGAGCTTATTGGATATTATGAAAAGCATGAGTACAGAAATATTGAAACTATGAAGCTGTATGATATGGAATAGGCTGAAAAAATAATTTATAAGGAGAATTTATGTTTACATTACTTAAACAAGAGGGTGCTGCACGCAGGGGGCAGTTTGAAACTGTTCATGGAACGATACAGACGCCTGTATTTATGAACGTGGGAACTTCGGCGGCGATAAAGGGCGGAGTTTCTTCCATTGATCTGAAAAACGAGCTTAAAACGCAGGTGGAGCTTTGCAATACCTATCATTTGCACGTCAGACCGGGCGATGACATTATATACAAAATGGGCGGACTTCACAAGTTCATGAACTGGGACAAGCCTATTCTTACAGACAGCGGTGGATTTCAGGTATTTTCTTTGGCCAAGCTGCGTAAAATCAAAGAGGAGGGCGTGTACTTCAACTCTCATGTTGACGGACGAAGAATTTTTATGGGCCCTGAGGAGAGTATGCAGATACAATCGCACCTTGCGTCTACTATTGCAATGGCGTTTGACGAGTGTGTGGAAAACCCTGCTGAGCATAGCTATTCAAAGGCAAGCTGTGATAGAACGGTAAGGTGGCTTGAGAGATGTGTCGCTGAGCAGAAAAGGCTCAACGGACTTGAGGAGACTATAAACAAGCATCAGATGCTGTTCGGTATCAATCAGGGCTGTACTTATGAGGATCTGCGTATCGAGCATATGAAGCGCATAAGAGAAATGGAATACTGTTCGGGCTTTGCTATTGGCGGTCTGGCGGTGGGTGAGCCTACTGAGGTAATGTATAACATTATAGAAAAGGTCGAGCCTTTTATGCCAAAGGATAAGCCGAGATATCTTATGGGCGTTGGCACACCGACAAACATAATTGAAGCTGTTTACAGAGGCGTGGACTTCTTTGATTGCGTAATGCCAAGCAGAAATGCACGTCACGGAACGCTGTTTACATGGAACGGCATTATGCACATCACTAATAAAAGGTATGAAACTGACCCTAGACCTATTGACGAGCATTGCGATTGTCCTGCTTGTCGTAATCACAGCAGGGCATACATTCGTCATCTGTTCAAGTCTGAGGAGCAGTTGGGCGGCAGGCTGGCAGTTATGCACAATCTGTATTTCTACAACACGCTCACGGAGAAGATAAGAGAGGCTCTTGACGAGGGCAGATTTGAGCAGTTCAGAAATCAATACAGCTCGCTTCTTGCTTCAAAGTGTGAGGATTAACAAAATATAACGGTATGACGCTGTTTTCGGAAAATGCAAAGATGTTATTTTGTATTTTCCGAGATGGCGTTTTTTGTTGAGTGGGGTCTATTTTGTTTGATGAAAGCATGGGTTTGTTGCTTCGATGGGCAAACGCTGTTCGCCCCTACAGAAAAGGTGTGGTAGCAGGTGTAAAAAGTGTGGGTGCAGATAAAAATATAAGGGAAGTCAAGATTGAATGTAAAGCTGTTTTTATACATTATACAGGGGGATTATATGAGTATTTTTGAGCTTTTTCTTACTGCGTGTGGACTTTCTATGGACGCTTTTGCGGTATCGGTGACTAATGGGCTTTGTGTCAGAAAGGGAAGAGTCAGGGGAGCATTGATGTGCGGTATCATATTTGGGCTTTTTCAGGGGATAATGCCTGCGATCGGCTATGCACTGGGCATGAATTTTGCGGAGTACATAGAGAGGTTCGACCACTGGATAGCTTTGATACTGCTTGGGTTCATAGGGTTGAACATGATATGCGGTTCGGGGGACGATGAGATCCAGACAGTGGGCAGGCTCACTGTTGGGGCGGTGCTTGTGCAGGGATTTGCCACCTCTGTGGACGCACTGGCTGTGGGCATAAGCTTTGCGGCTCTTGGTGTGGGCATAGTCAGGTCGGCGGCTTTTATATGTGTTGTTACGGCGGCCTTATCGTTCTGTGGGTTTATGCTTGGTAACAAATTCAGCGAAAAACTCAAAAGCAAGGCAAGGATAGTTGGGGGAGTTATTTTAATATGTATAGGGCTTAAAATATTCGCTGAGCAGACTATATTTACTTAAAACAATTTCCCTATTCACATAAATATGTATCACATAGATATCTTTGTGAATTTTAATTTAACAATTACAGGTGTGTATGTTCATAAACAAGCCACAATATCAGTGTATAATAAATCTCGTGATTTTTAGACAAGTGTATAAATTTGCGATTGATGTACAAACTTATGATAAGTGTACAAAGTTATGATATGTGTATAAACTTGCGATAAGTGTAAAAATTAGTGCATGGTGACCGACAAGTTTATGGAAAGTCGGAGGGAGGAAAGGCTTTTTGTATAGCTGGTTTTATGAAAAAGCTATTTATTTTTGATCTGGACGGAACGCTTGTAAATTCTATTTATGATCTTGGGGACGCCATGAACGCGGTACTTGAGAGAAATGGGTTTCCTCTGTTTGATTATGATACCTACAAGCATTTAGTGGGAAATGGTACTTTGAAGCTTGTTGAGCGGGCTTTGCCTGAGAAGCTGAGAAGCGAGGAGAACATCAAAAAGTATCATGCTGAGTTCTCTGAGGAATACAACAAGAGATGTGTGAACAAGACCAAGCCTTATGAGCATATCTGCGAGGTGCTTGACACGCTTCGCAATGAGGGCATTATGACGGCGGTGGCTTCAAACAAGCCTGACGGCTTTGTGAACTACATTGTAAAGAATATTTTCGGTGAGAAAGATTTTGACCTGATCGAGGGCAAAAAGGACGGTGTTCCGACAAAGCCTGCGCCTGAGATAATATACAATATTCTTGGCACGCTTGGGGTCAAGGCTGAGGAAGCTGTGCTTATCGGCGATTCTGATGTGGACGTTATGACGGCAAAAAATGCGGGCCTTGACTGCATTGGCTGTGAATGGGGATTCAGGGGCAGAGAAGAACTTGAAAATGCAGGTGCGAAGTATATTGCGGAAGTTCCGCAGGACATAGTGAGCATTTGTCATGAGATAAACAGGATATAATTAAAACGGAGGATTTCATATATGAGTTTTGTAATGGCTGATTTTTACAAGAGGTTTGTTGATGAGGAACTTGACAGCGAGGGCAGACTTAAAAGCTTTAAGCTTGACCTGTCTGAGAACTTCAACTTCTCATATGACGTTATAGACGAGCTGGCTAAGAACGTGCCTGATAAGATTGCTATGCAGTGGGTCAACGAGGAGGGTGAGGAGCATATCTTCACTTACAAGGATCTTTCTGAAAAGAGCAGTCAGGTGGCTAACATGATGCTGGCACACGGAGTTAAGAAGGGCGATTTTGTTATGGCTGTTCTTAAACGTCATTATGAGTTCTGGTTCTTGGCTTACGGTCTTATGAAGATAGGCGCTATCCTTGTGCCTGCAACTTGTCAGCTCAAGAAAAAAGACTATGTTTACCGCTTTGACGCTGCTTCTATCTCTTATATCGTGGCAACTGCGGAGGACGATGTTCCTAATCAGGTGGACAGAGCTCTTGAGCAGTACAGCGGCATGAAAGAGAAGTTTATCACTCACGGTGCTAAAGAGGGTTGGATAGATTTTCTCAGCGAAATGGACAAGTATCCAAAGACTTTTGAGAGGATCGAAACACACGTTACTGAGTCAATGCTCATGTATTTCAGCTCCGGTACTACCGGTTATCCTAAAATGGTACTGCACAAGTATTCACTGGCTGCGGCACACATTATCACTGCTAAGCACTGGCACCACCTTGACGAGAACTCACTGCACCTTACTGTTTCTGAGACAGGCTGGGCAAAGTGTGCATGGGGCAAGATGTTTGGTCAGTTTATCTGCGGTGCAACAACATTCGTATATGACTTTGACAGATTTATTCCTGCAAACGTGCTGAAAGTAATTCAGGATTACAAGCTGACTTCTTTCTGCGCACCTCCGACGATGTACAGATTCTTCATTAAGGAGGGTCTTGAAAACTATGACCTTTCTTCACTGAAATATAGCTGTATCGCCGGTGAGGCTCTTAACCCTGAGGTATTCAACAAGTGGTATGAGTACACAGGTCTTAAGCTTATGGAGGGCTTCGGTCAGACAGAGGGCGCTGTGCTTGTGGGCAATCTTTACGGCATGGAGCCTAAGCCGGGCTCGATGGGTAAGCCTACACCGCTTTACAATATCGGTATAGTTGACAACGAGGGCAAGCCTGTTAAGGTAGGCGAGACAGGCGAGATCGTTGTTTACGCTAAGAGAGGCGAGAACCCTGCGCTGTTCAAGGAGTATTACAGAAACCCTGAGGCAACGGACAACGCTTGGAGATTTGGTATGTATCACACAGGCGACACTGCTTACATGGACGATGACGGTTACTACTGGTATGTTGGAAGAACGGACGACCTTATCAAGGCTTCGGGTTATCGTATAGGACCTTTCGAGATAGAGAGTATCCTTATGGAACACCCTTCTGTACTTGAGTGCGCTATCACGGCGGCTGATGACGCTATCAGAGGCAAGGTAGTTAAGGCTACTATCGTGCTTGCAAAGGGCTACACTGCTTCTCCTGAGCTTGCTAAGGAGCTTCAGAACTATGTTAAGCAATCAACTGCGCCTTACAAGTATCCTAGAATAGTTGAGTTCGTGGACGAGCTGCCTAAGACTATCAGCGGTAAGATACGCCGTGTTGAGATAAGAGAGAATGACAGCAAGAAGAATGGGTAATTGATAAATCCTTAGATATGATTCCTATTGCAATGGAAATAATGCCAGACCATATACATCTTCTTGTTGATTGCAAACCTCAGCTTAGACTATCCGATGCTATTAAAATTCTTAAAGGCAATACCGCAAGATGGTTGTTTTTAAGTCACCCAGAACTAAAGAAACAGCTATGGGGATGACATTTATGGAATCCGTCATATTTTGTAGCTGCCGTAAGCGATAGGTCTCTTGAACAAGTGAAAAAATATATAAATGAGCAAAAAATCAAATAATCAGAGAAAGGAGGCTTCACGATAATGAAGATCTACACAACATACAAAGTAAAGATAAAGGGATATAATCATATATTCAAGGATACGATATCCATATATCGTGAAGCTGTTGATTATCTTCTTACTGTGTGCTATGATAACTGGGATAAGATATCACAGTTAAACGGCAAAAGAAAACTATCCTTGGTTGAACGCCTTGTGCATAGAACAAAGGATAATCCACATCCTACATATGATTTTGATTCAAAGTTCTACAAACTGCCTACTTATTTAAGAAGAGGAGCTATCAATGAAGCTATCGGCAAGATAGCCTCATATACAAGTAATCTTGATAACTGGAAGAAAGAATGCAAAGGCAAAAAGCCTTCTTTTCCGAAAGCAGGATATGTTTATCCTCGTATGTATAGTCGCAGAATGTTCAGAGAAGTTGATAAGTACACAGCTCAGGTGAAGGTGTATATACGCAATACCTGGGATTGGATAACTATTAGATTGAGAAGATCGGATATGGATTACATATACAAGCATTGTAACGATAGAAAAAAGTGTGTTCCAACTCTTCAGAAAAGAGGCAAAGAGTGGTTTTTGGACTTCCCATTTGAAGAAGAAACAAAACTAACAAACAAAAGCGTGTTTGAACAAACCATAGTAGCTGTGGATCTTGGCATAAATACAGCCGCTACCATAAGCGTTATACGCAGCGACGGCACTATCATTGGAAGACATTTTTGCAAGCTTCCTAAAGAAACAGACCGTCTAACGCATAGCATTAATCGTATAAAGAAAGCACAGCAGTATGGTAATAGTAAAACACCAAGGCTTTGGGCTAGAGCAAAGAGTATAAATCACGATATTGCTTGCAAAACAGCAAATTACATAATGGATATATCAATTATGTATAACGCTGATGTAATTGTTTTTGAACACCTTGATAAAAAAGGGAAAGTAAGAGGCTCAAAGAAACAAAAGCTCAAGCTGTGGAGAAGCCAGGAAGTACAGGCTATCGTAACAGATAAAGCACACAGACTGGGAAAGAGGATAAGCCATATATGTGCTTGGGGAACAAGTAAGCTTGCCTATGATGGCAGCGGTGCTGTTCTTCGTGGCAAATATGGCGGCTTTGATACTTATGAGCTTTGCAAATTTAAAAACGGAAAGACGTACAACTGTGATCTGTCTGCTTCGTATAACATAGGAAGCAGATACTTTGTACGAGAAATACTAAAATCCTTGCCCATGAGGGAGAGGTTAGCACTTGAGGCAAAAGTTCCTCAGGCTGCTAGGAGAAGCACCTGCACGTTATCTACATTAATTAGCTTGAATGCGGAGCTTATGTCTTTATCGGCATAGGTTTCTGAGTTCTAGCTGTATTTGTAGTAACGCTGTTCCCGTTTCCTAAAGAAACTACGTGTATTTATACACTTATGGGAAGCACGTGACTTTAGTCATGTGAGGCTTCACATATGTGTCCACTTTATTGAAATGTGTTGACTTTTGCACATTTCAGGTGTATAATAAAACTGAAAATAGATAAGAAAATGTACAATGCTCTTATGGGTGTTGTGCATTTTTTGTATCATATGGTTATCCTAATTGAGAGGTGAATGTTTTGCAGGCGGTTTATGAATATCCTCCGAAGCTGTCAAGGGCGGAGAGGCAGGTCAAGGCGGCACATGATATTGAAGAACACAGGAAAATGCAGAGGAATATGTATAAGAATATCCTGCTTGGGGTCGTTATCATCATAATTGGTGCGGTGTTTGCAAGTACGGTCTTTGCAAAGGTCCTGCTTATACTGCTGGGGGCTTGCAATTGTTCTGTGGGCGGGCTTATGTACTGGTATTACTCGCTTTCACGGGACGCTGATGTTTACACAAGGATATATGAGGATCACATGGAACACTCTCAACGCATGGGGCTTTCTAAAAGCTATCTGCACATTTGTCTTTACTATGAGGAAGTAGAGAAGTCTTATCAGACGAATAAGGGAAGACTCGTTTGCGTGCTGAAAAATGTGGAGAAGTCAAGCTTTGTGGTAAAGGACAAAGAGGGCAGGGAGAAAGCTTTTGTGCCTGAGGACGGTATGCTGGCTCTGAGCTTTCAGGACACTAAGGGCAAGCTTGTGCTTATCAATGACTTTTATGAGAAGATAGGTTATCCCCACAAGGAATACAACAAGTTAGAGGACGAGGAGGACGATTATTACTCCGAGGAGGATATGAAGTGGGACAGGCTTCATAAGCATGGGCTGTAGTTGTAAACTTTTTGTTAAGCCCTTGAAATGTGGGGCAGAATGTGATAACATATTATTGTATCAATACACTTAAAACACTATGACCGAGAGAGTAGTTTTGCTAAGGGCCTTCAGAGAGAAGCTGCGGCGTGTGTGCGTTTTCTGAAAGCGGCTTTATATCCTGACAAAATGAAGTTCACTTGCGAGTGGTCATGCCGAATGAGAGATAGTCTTTAGTAAGCGTGAACGTCTGTCTGCGTTAAGGACGGAAGAGTGTTGGCTCTTTACTGATAGGTGGTATAAACAAGAATTTCAAAGTCTTGTCCTGTTTAGTCGGGGCAGGGCTTATTTTTATAGGAGGATAAGTAATGAAAGAACAGTTGAAAAGCATTGACGAGCGTGCGAAAGAAGAACTTTCACATATTGATGACGCCAAGCTGTTGGAAGATTTCAGAGTAAGATTTCTTGGCAAAAAGGGAGAGATAACTTCCATACTTAAACAAATGGGTAAGCTTTCCGCAGAGGAAAGGCCTGTTATCGGTCAGCTTGCAAACAAGGTAAGAGCTGATATCGAGAATGCTCTCAATAAGCGTAAGGAAGAGCTTAAGAGCAAAATGGAGCAGGTAAGGCTTACAGAGGAAGCTATAGACGTTACGCTTCCGGGCAAGAAAACAAGAATAGGCAGACCTCACCCTCTGAACGCTACTCTTGAAGAGGTAGAGGAAGTGTTCCTTGGTATGGGCTTTGATATTGTGGACGGTCCAGAGGTTGAAACAGACCATTATTGCTTCGAGGCACTGAATATGCCTAAATCTCACCCTGCAAGAGATACGCAGGATACATTCTACATCAATGAGAACGTTGTTCTTAGAACACAGACTTCTTCAGTTCAGATAAGAACAATGGAAAAGAGAAAGCCGCCTATAAGAATCATTTCACCGGGCAGAGTTTATCGTTCTGACACAGTGGACGCTACACATTCACCGCTGTTCCACCAGATAGAGGGTCTTGTTATTGACAAGGGCATCACTATGGCTGACCTTAAGGGTACTCTTGAGCTGCTTATGAAGCGTCTTTATGGCGAGGACACTCAGATAAGACTTCGTCCGCACCACTTCCCATACACAGAGCCTTCTGCTGAAGTTGACCTTATGTGCTTCAACTGCCACGGCAAGGGCTGTTCAATGTGCAAGCAGGAGGGCTGGGTAGAGCTTCTCGGCGCAGGTATGGTACACCCTAAGGTACTTGAGGGCTGTGGCATTGACCCTGAGGTTTACAGCGGATTTGCATTTGGTATCGGTCTTGAAAGAATAACAATGGGCAGATACAACATCAACGATATGCGTCTGCTTTATGAGAACGATATGAGATTTTTAGAGCAGTTCTGATGAATGAAGTTATGAGCCAGAGCAGGCTTTACAGAAAGCTTGTGCCGTCAAAGGCTAAGCTTGTAACGTCGGCGGCTATCAGCACACTTATGGCGCTGATAGTAGGCGTTGGCGGTGGGTTATCGGTCATGCTTGTAAAAGAACAGCAGAGTGCATGGGATATGCTCGTGCTATGTGGGTTTCTGGTGATTTTTCTGGGTATCCTGCTTTTTATCGGAATAAGAGGATTTAAAAGGCAGGTAAAACAATGCAGAGGGAACCTTGCAAGGCTGGAGCAATTTGACGCTCAGGATATGCTGGCTTTGGAAAGCGAGATAGAGGGAAGCGAGTTCAAATACAAGACCTTTTATCTACTTGACAGATATATGTATGTGCCTAAGGCTAAACTGCTTATAAAATATACGGATATTAGAGAGTTCAAGACCATAGTTCACAGCACAAATGGTGTCAATGACAGCATGAAAGCTGAGATAACTGATAATTTCGGTATAAAATATACTGTGAACATAAAGCGGTGGAAGGATTTCTATATTTATAGACCGCTGTTTTTTAAGGACTTGGACGAGAAGATACAAAACTGCGGTAAATGATAAGATTACGGAGGAATAATAAATGGATTTGTCAATGAAATGGCTTGCAGACTATGTAGACTGCGATATGCCGATAAAGGATTTTGTTTCCGCTCTGACGCTTTCAGGCTCAAAGGTAGAGTGCTTTGAGCAGGAGGGCAAGGATATTTCTAACGTTGTTGTGGGCAAGGTAGTTTCTATGGAGCGTCACCCTGACTCTGACCATATGTTCATCACTCAGGTAGATGTTGGAGAGGACGAGCCTGTTCAGATAGTTACCGGTGCTCAGAATGTTCACGAGGGCGATTTTGTGCCTGTTGCAAAGCACAAGTCATCTGTACTTCATGAGGGCAAGCAGGTGAAGATAACAAAGGGCAAGCTGAGAGGCGTTGCTTCTAATGGTATGCTTTGCTCACTGGGCGAGCTTGGACTTTCTGTTCACGATTTCCCATATGCTATAGAGGACGGAATTTTTATTCTCGGCGATGACTGCGACAAGACAGTAGGCAAGGATATCCATGAGGCTATAGGATATAATGATACGACAGTTGAGTTTGAGATAACTTCAAACAGACCTGACTGCCTTTCTGTTATCGGTCTTGCAAGAGAAACTGCGGCTACTTTCGGCACTGAGCTGAAGATCAAGAAACCTGAGTTCAAGGGCATTGACGGGGATATCAACGATATGCTCAAGGTAAAGATACACAACACTGACCTTTGCAAGAGATATATGGCCGGTATCGTTAAGAACGTAAAGATAGGTCCGTCACCTCGTTGGATGAGAGAAAGACTCAGAGGCTGCGGCGTTAGACCTATCAACAACTTTGTTGATATCACAAACTATGTTATGCTTGAATACGGCAGACCGATGCACGCTTTTGACCTCAGATATGTTAAGGACGCATCTATCAACATCAGAAACGCTAAGGCAGGAGAAACTATCACAACTCTTGACGGAGAAGTAAGAGAGCTTTCAGAAGAGATGCTCGTTATTGCTGACGCTGAAAAGCCGGTTGCTGTAGCAGGCGTTATGGGCGGCGAATACAGTGGCATCATGGACGATACAACTACTGTTGTATTTGAGTCTGCTTGCTTTGACGGCGCAAGCGTAAGAACTACAGCCAAAAAGCTTGGCATGAGAACTGACGCTTCTGCAAGATATGAAAAGGGTCTTGACCCACATGAGTGCTACGAGGCTCTTATGAGAGCTTTCCAGCTTGTTGAAGAGCTTGGTGCAGGTGAGGTCGTAAAGACTTACATTGATGAGAATTACGAGGACGAAACGCCTAAGACGGTTGATTTTGACCCTGAGTGGATAAATAAGTTTCTTGGTACTGAAATACCTGAGAGCGACATGGTTGAATATCTCACAAGGCTTGGTTTTGAGATAAAGGACGGCAAGGTAGTTTCACCATGGTACAGAGTGGACATTGCCTGCAAGGCTGACGTGGCAGAGGAAGTTGCTAGACTTTACGGCTACAACAAGATTCCAAACACTATCGTAAGAGGCGTTGCACAGGCTAAGCTCACCGAGGCGCAGAAGTTTGACAGACACATACAGAGATCTATGCTCGCTATGGGTCTTAACGAGATATCTACATTCTCATTCATTTCACCTAAGTATTTTGACAAGATAAATCTTCCTGCTGACTCAAAACTGAGAAAGACAGTTGTTATCACAAACCCTCTTGGCGAGGACACTAGCGTTATGAGAACGACTATCATTCCGTCTGTATGTGAAGTGCTTGCAAGAAACTACAGCTACCGCAACCCTGAGTGCTATATCTTCGAGAGAGGAAACGAGTATATACCTGTTGAGGGAGAGGTGCTTCCTAACGAGCCTGAAAGACTTGGTTTTGGTTTCTATGACACTGAGACGAAGGCTGATTTCTATGACATCAAGGGTTTTGTCGAGGGTCTGCTCTCTAAGCTCGGCGCACAGAAAGTTGAATTTGAAAAGGCTACTGCTGAATGTAGCTTTGACGAGTTCTATGCTTTCCACCCGGGCAGAGTTGCTGTCGTTAAAGTAAATGGTGAGGAGATCGGCATTTTTGGCGAGCTTCATCCGAGAGTTCTGGAGAACTACGGCATTGATGCAAGAGCTTATGTGGGCAAGATAAATGTTCCTGAGCTTATGGCAAGCTGTGTTGCTCAGAAGACATATGAGCCACTGCCTAAGTATCCTGCTACAACAAGAGATCTGTCTATCGTTTGTGATGACGATATCCCTGCGGCTCTTCTTGAAAAGACTATAAGCAAGGCTGTTGGCTCGATACTTGAAAAGGTAACGCTCTTTGACGTTTACAAGGGCGAGCAGATCGAAAAGGGCAAGAAGTCTGTTTCATACTCCATTTCAATGCGTTCACATGACGGCACGCTTACTGACGAGCAGGCTGACAAGGCTATGAAGAAAGTTCTTGAAGCTCTCAAGGCTATCGGTGCTGAACTCAGAATGTAAAAAATATAGCGCCTGATTTGTATAATGTGCATAAATTTTGCTTTTTGACTTGTTATTTTGAAACAAATGGAGTATAATAGTATCAGGCGTATTGCTGATATTAATACATTGCAGAGGGGCTGAGCATAATGCACGAACAAACTATGGAATTTTCAGTACAGCACGACAAGGAGGCTGAGCTGAAAAAGACACTTACAATTATATATGACGCTCTGAAAGAGAAGGGCTATAATCCTATTAATCAGATCGTAGGTTATATTCTTTCTGAGGACCCGACCTACATAACGACATACAATAATGCCAGAAGTCTTATTCGTCATATTGACAGAGATGAACTTTTGCAGGCATTGGTGAAGTCCTATCTTGAGTCATAACTGATATTTAAAGGCGGTAGTTTTTACCGCCTTTTTTGTTTTACGTCAGAATTTACCTGAAACGTATTTTTGTATAAAGCCGTTTTCTGAACATAATAGTATAAGATGATAAGAAAACGGAGGGCTTCATATGAAGATAAGAAATTGCATGGCACTTATTTGTGCAGTTGTAGCGCTCAGTGCTTGTGGCAGGACAGTGATAATGCGCGAGGGAAATTCATCAGAGGGAACAAGCTCGGCGGTCATCGAGCCTGTGGCTGTGGGAAAGAAAACAGCAAAGGAAAAGATAGATCTTTCGGGACTTTCACATGACAAGGTCGGATATGGTCAAGGCGTTCTTGTGGACGAAAAGAACAGGACGACTGGTGCGCTTGATTTTAATGCACAATACGGCAAGCTTAACGCAAAGGCTATAAATAATGATGACAAGATATATCTGACCTTTGATCAGGGTTATGAGAACGGATACACTGAAAAGATCCTCGATGTGCTGAAAGAGAAAAAGGTCAAGGCGACGTTTTTTCTTTTGCAGGATTATGCAGAGAAAAATCCTGAGCTTGTGAAGCGTATGATAGACGAGGGGCATATTGTGGGAAATCATTCGGTACACCATTATTCTATGCCGACACTTGGACAGGCGGAATGTGAGTCGGAGATAAAGGATTTCCATAAGTATATGGAGGAAAACTATGATTATACCATGACAGTGTTCAGACCGCCTATGGGCGAGTTTTCGGAGTTCTCTCTTGGAGTGACGGCAAACTGCGGTTATGAGACTGAGCTTTGGAGCTTTGCTTACGCTGATTGGGACGTGAACAATCAGCCTGATGAAGGGCAGACACTTGAAAAGCTTGTGAATGCGGTTCACCCGGGGGCTATTTATTTGCTTCACTCGGTATCGAAAACCAATACTGATATTCTCGGGAACTTTATCGACAGAGTGAGGGCTGGCGGATTTGAATTTGGCTGATAAGAGAATATGATGAAGAGAGGCCTTGTGCCTCTCTTTTTGTTATTTTAGGGACATTTGTAGCTGATTTGTAATATATTAGTCTATTGACAAATTGTTAAAAGTATGTTATATTTTAAATACGAACAGAAACATGAGTTTCTTTAAGGAGGAAATAAAATGGTAAAAAATAAGGTGCTTACACCTGTATTGGCAGGCGTTTTGGGTCTTAGCATAGTTGGCTCAGGTCTTGGCTATTATTTTGTAAATAAAGACAGTAATGATGGTAAAACTGAGGGCGGTAAGGCTAAGCTTACTCAGGTGGCAGATAATATAAACAACACTCTTGGTACGGCTGAAAAGGCTATCAAGGGCGAACTTGATTTTGCTTACAATGCAACGGCTACTGTTTCATTCGGCGAGGGCTTCACAGAGAAGGCAGGTGTTAGCTTACAGCCTATTTCTGTGACAACTGTTACAAAGCAGAAGGGAAGCAACACTGCAGCAGATGTTTCGCTGACATATGGCGGAAATAATCTTGTGTCTGCTAATGCTGTATATTCCAGAGATAACAAGTCGGCTTATGTTCAGATACCTGAGCTTTCTGACGCTTATCTTATGGTTAACGTTGACAGCCTTAAAGACAAGGTAGGCAGTGAGCTTTCTTCACAGGGCATTGACCTTGATTCTCTCTTTGATTCTGCTGAGGGCGCTGATGTTGATTTTGATACTGACGCACTTGAAAAGGATCTGGAGGAATACAAGAAGGTTATGGAGGACTCTTTCCCTAAGCCTGTTGACGGTGAGAAAAAGACTGGTGACATTGACGGAAACGAGTACAGCTATACAACTAAGGAATACACTATCTCAGGCAATGATGTAAAGGCTGCTCTTAAGGCTGTTCTTGACAAGGCTAAGGACGACGCTACGCTTAAAGATATGTTCAACAAGGCAGGCGTTGCTGACGAGCTTGGTATGTCATATGATGATATAATCTCACAGTATGCTGATTCTATGGATTCACTTTTTGCAAGTGATAATCTTGACGAAACTGCAACATTTAACGCTTACTACAGCGGTGATGATTTTGCGGGCTTTAGCTTTGAAAAAGACGGCGAGGGTGCAACTCTTTACACCATTCTTAAGGACGACGTTGTGGCTGTTGATTTTAGCCTTAACATGGGCAGTGAGGGCAGTGCATCATTCAAGGGTTCCGCAAATACTGTTGACGGTGTTACAAATGGCAAGTTCACAATGAAAATGGAAACTGCGGCTGATTCAGATATAGACGCTGACATGACTTCTGCTGACGGTGGACTTTCCCTTGAGCCTACCATGGCAGTTTCACCGAGCATAAACTTTGACACGATGGAAGCTGAGGTGACTCTCAAAGACCTTAAAGAAGAGGGTGACGCATTCTCAGGTACTATCAGATTTGATGTGAATGGTACATCTGATTCTCAGGCTGTATCAGGCTGGGTAGAGCTTGCTTCTGCTTCAACTGCTGACAAGCTTGATCTTTCTGTTGAGTTTGGCATGAACGGCAAGCAGTTTGTTACAATGGCAGTTACAGGAAATAAGACAGAGGCTTCTGACATCACTGTTCCGTCAGGCGACAAAATCTATGACATGACAAATGACGATCAGATGAATACATACCTTGCAGGCTGTGACAGTGATGGATTTGTTGCTAATGTAAAGAAAGTTCTTGGTGACGAGGTCTACAATATGCTTGTAAATGCAGAGGGTGATCTTGAGTCAGATTATGATGACTATGGTGATTATGATGATTATGATGACTATGATTTCTCTGATATTGATATGTCAGATTATGATCTGAGTGCAAATGCATAAAATGCATAATAGATAAAAAATTAAGAGGATCGCATTGAGCGGTCCTCTTTTTTAGTTGATAACACGATAATTCTCGGCTGCTTCTTCTTTTTTTACATACTCGGTGACATTGAGAACTTCCACCTTGACAGGCTTCTGACCCATATTTATGGTGATAATGTCTCCAACTTTCACGTCATATGAAGCTCTTGCAATCTTATCGTTTACAAGCACCTTGCCTGCATCGCAAGCTTCGTTTGCAATGGTACGTCGTTTAATAAGTCTTGTGACTTTCAGGTATTTATCAAGCCGCATATTTTCCTCCTTTGTAGTAAAAAAGACCTAACCCGCAGGCTAGGTCTGAGTGGCATAAGCTTTAGATTACTTGTTTACAGCGTCCTTAAGAGCCTTGCCTGCCTTGAATGCAGGAACTTTCTTAGCTGCAACAGTGATCTGCTCCTTTGTACGAGGATTGATAGCTGTCTTTTCAGCTCTCTCTCTAACCTCGAATGTACCGAAACCTACCAGTGAGATCTTCTCGCCGTTAGCAAGTGTCTCTGATACAGAATCAATAACAGTTGTAAGTGCCTTCTCAGCGTCCTTCTTTGAATAATCGCCCTTTTCTGCGATAAGATTGATCAGTTCTGCCTTTGTCATTGTTTTTACCTCCAAATTATTTTTAACGAATAAAGTTATTCATTCATTTTGCTCTCGCCAATAAGCGTCAAGCTCATTTATGCTCAGGGCGGTCATATCCTGCCCGTTTTGCCTTACAGCATTTTCTGTTTTCTCAAACTTTTCGATATAATTATTATTTATATCCGTCAGCACTTCTTCAGCGTCAAGGTCAAGCTTTCTTGCAAGTGAAGCACAAGTGAACATTATCTCACCAAGCTGTTTTGCAACTACGGCTTTATCACTGTCAGCACTGTTTTCAAGAGCCTTAACAGCATTTTCAAGTGCGCTGATATCATGAGCATTGTCATACTCGATACCTGCTCTTGCGGCACGTTTGCTTAACTTCTGAGCTCTCATAAGTGCAGGAAAGTTCTTTGGAACGCTTTTAAGGGTATCGGAATAAGTTTCCTGTCCCTTGGTTTCTTTCTTGATAGTGTCCCAATTTTTAAGCACTGTTTCAACGTTGTCAGCTTCTACGCTTCCGAAAACGTGTGGGTGTCTGATGATAAGCTTTTTACAGATATCAGTTATAACATCGTCAAGTCTGAAATTGTTGTTTTCGGTCTCGATAACTGTATGGAAAACCACCTGCAAAAGAACGTCGCCAAGTTCTTCTCTCATCATTTCAGGAGAGTCACAGTCAATTGCTTCCATGACCTCATAGACTTCTTCAAGAAAATCTTTCTTGATAGACTTATGGGTCTGGACTTTATCCCACGGGCAGCCGTTCTCGCTTCTGAGAATTACCACGATATCCGCAAGATCATTGATATCAAAGCTGTCTTTAGCAAGCAATTCCTTAATTTTATCGCTCATTACATCATTACCTTTCCAAAAGGGTGCTTATTAATAATAAACCATTTTGCTCAAAATTTCAAGGGTTTTGCGGATTTTTTTTTGAAAATATGCAATTTACAATATTTTTCGGCGTTTCGCACAATAAATATAAACAAAAAAAGTACATTGTGCTACCAATTCCTATAGAAAAAAGGGTCACAAATCTATGATTTATTTGCAAATGGGCTATTTTCGTAAGTGTTTCGTGTGACAAAACGGCTGTCACACTGCACATGATAGCGGCGTAGGTGGGCTTTACGAAAATTTCGCTCACTTTTGGTTTTAGATCCGTCATTTTGCAAACTGAGCGTACGGATAGGACGCATATGAAAACCTCTGAAACAAGAGTAGAAATAGCTGCTCCTGATATATTTATTATGGGCTGTCTTATAAGTATAATGTTCAGAAATAGCTTGATAATTCCACCTGCCAACATAATTATTATGGCTTTGTGAGGTTTTCCGAGGGTTTGCAGGATAGAAAAGCAGGGAGTTGCTATGGCAAGGAATATTACTGCTATTCCAAGTATGGACATTGGCATTATACAGACCTGTATCTCAGTTTCTCGGCCTCCGAAAAGAAAACGCAGGATAGGTTCTGACAAAACTGCTATGCCCATGCCTGCGGGTATGGCTATGATACTTGTGACGGTGAGCATTTTTGTAAGGCCTGACTGCATGGTTTTTTTATCATTTTTGGCACAGCTTTCAGCCAATGAGGGGAGTATGCTTTTACCAAACATTGCGGTGAGGGTCGGAACAAGACCGAAAACTGTTACGGCAAGACCAGTATAAGAGCCGTAGATGAAGTTCGGGAGCATATCGGTGGTGAGTTTGTCAGAAAGCAGGCTGTCAAATGTGTGTGGAGAAGCTTTCATGGCGGTTTTGATACACGGATTGACAGTGAGCATATCTATCATGTTGGCAAAGGTCATTATCACTGAGATAAGTGCGATCGGAAGACAGCAGACAAAAAGCTTTTTTGCTGTTGCTCCTGTGGGGTCTGTTATGGTATCTCTTTGGAGCATTTGCTTTGTTACGCTGTCGCCTTTGATCTTGCCTGATATGAGAGTATACAGACAGGCGATCGCAGAGGCTATGGACGAACCTAGGATAGCTGCGGCAGCTATAAATGGAAGTGCGGCGGAGGCTGCCTGACGTGAGTTTTCATAGGCTGTGCCGAATATCATGCCTGTTTTATCATACATATCGGAGATATGATACATTAGTCCGTAGGCGAAACCAAGACCCAGGATAAGTTTGAAAAGGGTTTCTATCACTTCTGATACAGCGGTCGGTATCATATTCTGCAAGCCCTCGCAGTAACCGCGTTCCACTGACATAATGGTACAGAAAATAATAGATGGGGCAACGCACATGAGAGCATATTTTGTACTTGGCTCGCCGACTACATTGCGTGACAGAAAATCTGAGGTGAGTATCATTACTGCAGCAGCGGCTGCGCTGATGATCGTGAAAAGAAAAAATGCAGTTCGCTTGGTATGACGCATATTTGAAAAGCGTTCAAGGGCATAGTTTTCAGCGGTAAGGCGAGCCATGGTGGAGGGGATACCTGAAACGACTATGGCGAAAACTGGTGTGAAAACTGAGAATGCTGAAGCGAAATATCCCATGCCTGTGCCGCCCAGAAGATTGGTAAGAGGTATCTTATAGAGAAGTCCCAGAATTTTTGTTATGAGAACCATTGCAAGCAATATTGCCGAGCCTTTTATAAAGCCTTGTCTTTTCATCTGTCAACCTGCTTTCTGACTTGTTTTTATATGATCTTATGCTGTTATGGTGGGTTTTATTACGGTTTGTCCATATGTCAGGTGAATATGCAGTTGTTTAAATTGCACAAAAATATAGCTTAGGGTGCTAATACTAAAAAAAGTTTGCGTAAACACTTTATTTTATAGGAAAAATGTGATATAATCATATTATGTATTTTTAAGAAAAAGAGGTAAAAAAGATATGACTTATAAGTTTTCAGAAAAGGTTTCTCATTTGCAGGCTTCTGCTATCAGAGAGATACTTAAATTTACTTCTGACCCAGAGGTAATTTCATTTGCGGCAGGCAATCCTTCTCCTGAGGCATTCCCTGTGGACGAGCTTAATAGGATATCAGAAGAGATATTCAAGGAAAATCCTATCGGCGCACTCCAGTACAGCCTTACAGAGGGATACACTCCGCTGAGAGATCTTCTTAAGAAAGAGCTTGAAAAGAAGGGTGAATTTGACCCTGAGAGAGATGATCTTATCATCACAAGCGGTGCTCAGCAGGCCAATGAGCTTGCTTGTAAAGTTCTCTGCGACCCAGGCGATGTTCTTTGCTGTGAAGCTCCAAGCTTTATAGGCTCACTTAATGCGTTTAAGTCTTACAATGTTGAGCTTAAGGGTATCACGCTTCATGAAGACGGAGTTGACCTGAAAGAGCTTGAAGAGGCTTTCGCTACAGGCAAGGTAAAGGTATTCTACATTATCTCTAACTTCCAGAATCCTACTGGTCTTACAACTTCTCTTGAAAAGAGAAAAGCTATATATGAGCTTGCTAAGAAGTACAGTGTTATGATACTTGAAGATAACCCATACGGCGACCTGAGAATAAAGGGTGAGGCTATCCCGTCTATCAAGAGCATGGACAAGGACGGTCTTGTTATGTATTCAAGAACATTCTCGAAGATACTTGCTCCTGGTATCAGAGTTGGTTACATTTCCGCTCCAAAGGAGATAATCGGAAAGATAGTTGTCTGCAAGCAGGTGGCTGACGTACATACAAACATCTGGGCGCAGATGCTGGCTTATAACTTCATGAAGGATAATGATATGGAAGCACATCTTGCTTCGCTGAGAGTGATCTACAAGCATAAGCTCGAACTTATGATAGAGCAGATCGAGAAGAATTTCTCTTCACAGATCAAGTTCACAAGACCTGAGGGCGGTCTGTTCATTTGGTGTACTCTTCCGGAGGGCAGTGACATGACTGGTTTCTGCAAAAAGGCTGTTGCAGAATATAAGGTAGCCGTTGTTCCTGGCAATGCTTTCATGGTAAGCGAGTCTGACAAGACAGCTTCATTCAGATTGAACTTCTCAACTCCTACAGACAAACAGATAATCGACGGCTGTGAGAAGCTTGGCAAGCTTTCTAAGGAAATGTTCGGCGATTAAGATAAAATGAAAAAAGTTCCTTTTACGCCTTTTCAGCTTGTGCTTACGGTGGTAAATACGGCGGCTCTAATGTTCTGCATGGGGTGTGATTGCTTTGTGCTGATAGTGGGCATGACGGCAGGCAGGACAAAGCCTTATGTGGTTGATCTTGTGCTGAGTCTTCTTGCTATGGCGGTGTTTATTCTGCTTGTGTTTTCAGCAGGCAGGATAAATATTTTCAGTGATAAAGCTGACCCCGATGGGGACACTGCACCTGCGGTATCGGCACTTAGGACGTATTTTTGTATCTTGTTTTTTGATATATCAGGAGTGCTAGGTCTTATGCTTGCGGGAGCGTTGGGGGTTGAGTGGGCTAAAAAAGCTATTATAATTTTTGCTCCTGTCGTTTTTGTCCTTGCGGCGATTGTTTATTTTATTCTGTCGGGCAGGATAGGTCTTGATGATTTTTCGGATAGTGACGGGGAAGAATGATATTACAAGGGGGAGGTCTGTCATGAAAAGTGCATTGAAAAAGGATACTGTCAGAGAGATAAGTCACTCGTTGGGCAGATTTCTCTCTATTTTTCTGATAGTTCTTCTTGGCTGTGGATTTTTCTCTGGTATCAAGGCGACTATGCCTGATATGATAGACACGGCGGAGAAATATTTCAGTGATAACAGACTTATGGATATTAAGTTAATGTCGTCTATAGGCGTTAAGTCTGAGGACGTTGAGGCTGTGAAAAAAGCAGAGAACGTTGAGGGCGTTATGGCGGGATATTCTAAGGACGTTTTCTATTATCATGAAAATCAAAACCTTGTGCTGAAATTCATGTCCTTCAACAATGTTGTTGATGAGAACAGCCCTAATAATCTTGATAAGCCTGTTTTACTAGAGGGCAGGTTTCCTGAAAAAAAAGGCGAGTGCGCAGTAGAGGTAAAAATGAGTTCGCCTGACACCTTTAAGGTGGGCGGAGAGATAAAGATCAACGAGCCTGACTCGTCAAAAAATATAACTGATACTTTGGCAACTGACACATACAGGATAGTTGGTATTGTGGCTTCACCACTTTATATCGGCTATGAGCGTGATGCGACCACAGTTGGCAACGGAACTGTGGTAAGCAACGTTTTTGTGCCTGAGAGCGAGTTTGTGTGCGATTATTACACTGAGCTTTATGTGAAATTCAAAGGCACTGACGAGCTTGACCCGTTTTCCGACGAGTACAAGCAGGCTGTGAAAGATAAGAGCGTTCAGGCTGTGGAGTTTTTTGAGGACAGTGTGAACGCAAGATTTGAAAAACTAAGCAGTGACGCTCAGGACAGTATTGACGTCGCTCAGGAGAAAGTTGACATCTTGAAACAGGCGCTTGCCTGCGACGAAAATCAGCTTACGGAGCTTTTGGCGACGGCGCAGAAGTCGGTTGAGGAAGCTCAGAAGGCTTATGATAAGGCTGAACAGAGTGGTTCTAGTACAAAGTATCTTGCAAGGTCACAGCTTTTAAAAGCACAACAGCTTGAAGAAGTGGCAGGAAAGCTTCTTGAAGACAAAAAGACAGGAAGTACGGCGGCTTTTGACGAATATAATGGTCAGCTTGCGGCGGCAGAAGATGAGATAGCCGGAGCAAAAAAAGAACTTGAAGCCGTTAAAACGCCTGCATTCTATCAGTATGACAGATTTGAGGCTAGCTCTGATTATAGTTCCTTTTATGGGGACGCTCAGAAGGTCGACTCTATTGCAAAGGTGTTTCCTGTGTTCTTTATTCTTGTGGCGGCGCTTGTGTGCCTGACCACAATGACTAGAATGGTAGAGGAACAGAGAACGCAGATAGGTACATACAAGGCTTTAGGATACAGTGGGGCAAGAATAGCTGGAAAGTATCTTTTCTATGCAGCAACAGCGGCATCAGCAGGAAGCTGCATAGGCGTTGTTGTCGGATTGCAGATCTTTCCGAAGATAATTTATAGTTGCTATAATATTTTATATAACATTCCTGATATTGATACACCGTTCAAGCCTGTTTATATGGTGCTTTGCTTGGTGGTGTCGGTTATTTGCACTTGCTCGGCGGTGCTTTATGCTTGCATGAAAGAACTAAAGTCGCAGCCGTCACAGCTTATGCGTCCAAAGCCACCGCAGAATGGCAGACGTGTTTTGCTGGAGCGTGTGGATTTTATATGGAATCGGCTTGACTTTCTTGCAAAGGTCACTGTGAGAAATTTGCTGAGATATAAAAAGCGTTTCTTTATGACAATTGTGGGAGTGGCAGGCTGTACGGCGCTGATAGTCACGGGTTTTGGTTTGAAATATTCTATAAAGACTATTGCTGAAAAGCAATTCAATGAGATATTTCTGTATGATGGGATCGCGGTACTTAATTCAGCCGATTTTGACGAGAAACAATTGGAGGACAAGATAAGCAGTATTGCACAGGTAGACAAATCTATGCTTATGCAGAGTACAGATGGCATTGCAGAAAATGAAAGTGAAAACCAGTCTGTTTCTATGATCGTGCCGAAAACTCCTGAAAATATGGGAGATTATATCGATCTTGTATCTGCTGAGAATGGATCAAATCTTGAAGTGAAAAGCGGTTCTGTTATCATAACACAAAAGCTTGCAAAGCTTCTTGACCTGAAAACGGGTGACACTATTACTATAAAGCTCAGTGGTCATGAGGAGAAAGAGTTCAAGATAGGCGGAGTAAGCAAGAACTATGCTTTGCATTATATTTACATCACTCCTGATGATTTTGAAAGTGTATACGGTGAGAAGCCTGTTTATAATCTTTCTTTTATTGACCTAAAGAAAGACACTGATGAAAACTCTTTCAAGGAACAGCTTATTTCAAATGACGAGTTTTATGGAATAAGCTTTAAAAATGATTCAAGCAGAGGTTTCCTTAATTCTGTGGACAGCCTTGACGCTATTGTTATTTTGCTCATCGTTTGCGCGGGAGGCTTGGCTTTTGTGGTGCTTTACAATTTGGCAAACATAAACATAACTGAGCGTGTTCGTGAGATAGCGACAATAAAAGTGCTTGGATTCTATGACGGTGAGACTTCAGCGTATATTTACAGAGAAAATCTGATATCGACGATTGTGGGCATTATCGTGGGTCTTGCGGCAGGAAAGATACTGCACTATTTTGTTGTGATAACTTCTGAGGTCGACCTTGTGCTGTTCAACAGACAGCTTGTCTGGTGGGCGTATGTGCTTGGTGCATTGCTCACATTGGCATTTGCATTTATAGTTAATTTGGTTCTTCATTTCAAGCTTAAAAAGATAGATATGGTAGAATCTTTAAAATCAGTAGAATAGACGGAGGTATTATTATGGATATTTTTGAAGAAAACTGCGATACTGAAAATAACTGCACAGTAAGCTATTTTTGGAAAGGTCTTGCACTTTTTCTCCTTGGCGTTATAATTGGTCTGTTTGTTTCGCCTATCAAGAAAGGCGTTACTATCGGTTGTAACAACAAGATAGACAAGGGTGGCTGTAACGATCATTTTGACCCTGACGAGTATTATGATGATTATAACTTTGATGATGATGAAGATGATTTTGACCATGATAGCGTAAAATTTTAACGAAAGGCGTATATTGATATGAAACTTGGCATGGTAGGACTTCCTAACGTAGGAAAATCAACACTTTTTAATGCACTCACAAATGCGGGTGCAGAATCTGCAAACTATCCGTTTTGCACGATCGAACCGAATGTGGGCATTGTTTCGGTGCCTGATGAAAGACTTGACAAGCTGGCTGAGATGTATCACCCTGTAAAGTTTACTCCTGCAACACTTGAATTTGTTGACATTGCAGGTCTTGTAAAGGGTGCTTCAAAGGGTGAGGGACTTGGAAACAAATTTCTTTCAAACATAAGAGAGGTGGACGCTATCGTTCACGTTGTAAGATGTTTTGACGACCCTAACATCATTCATGTTGACGGCTCTATTAATCCTCGCAGAGATATTGAAACTATAGATTTGGAACTTATTTTCTCAGACGTTGAGCTTATCGAGAGAAAGCTTGACAGAACTAAGAAGGCAATGAAGGGCGACAAATCTCTTGCTTCTGCTGTAGAGTTCCTTGAAAAGCTCAAAGAGCATCTTGAAAGCGGCAAGCCTGCACGTTCTTATGACATGACAGAGGACGAGCTGGAGATACTTAAAGAAACACCGCTTCTTTCACTTAAGCCTGTTATCTATGCGGCTAACCTTTGCGAAGATGATTTCAGAAACAATATCGAAAGCAACGAGCATTACAAGGAAGTTTGCGAGATCGCAAAAGCCGAAGGCTCGGCTGTGTTCCCGATATGCGCGCAGATAGAGGCTGAGATATCTGACATGGACGATGAGGACAAGGAAATGTTCCTTGCAGACCTCGGTCTTGAAACTTCAGGTCTTAACAGAATAATCAAGGAGGGTTATTCGCTTCTTGGTCTTATTTCATACCTGACAGCAGGTGAACCTGAGGTAAGAGCTTGGACTATCAAAAAGGGCACTAAAGCTCCACAGGCGGCAGGAAAGATACACACTGACTTTGAAAAGGGCTTCATCAGAGCTGAAGTTGTTTCATTTGACGATCTTATGAGCTGTGGCTCTATGACGGCGGCTAAGGAAAAGGGTCTTGTTCGTCTTGAGGGTAAGGATTACGTTATGCAGGACGGCGATATCGTTCTTTTCAGATTTAACGTATAAAGCGTAAGCTACACAAAGGCAGGCTGAAATATGCTTGCCTTTTTTATGTGCAATATGTATGTTTTTTTGTTATTATATTTGTTTAAAATCACAAAAGTAAATTTAATTTGTGTTATAGATTTTTTCATATATTGATGATAGAATGTGATAGTAAAAATTAAAGATGATAAATGTAATAGTTAGATTTTTGGAGGAAAAGTAATGACAAAAAACATGACAACGGGCAGTCCGTTCAAGCTTATAATGAGCTTTGCGCTTCCTCTGCTTTTAGGAAATTTGTTGCAGCAGACATACAATCTTATTGACGCTGCCATCGTGGGAAGATTTCTTGGTTCTGACGCTCTTGCAAGTGTCGGAGCTTCAAGCAGTGTGCAGTTTTTGGTGCTTGGTTTCTGCATGGGAACAGCCTGCGGCTTTGGCGTGCCTATTGCAAGGCATTTCGGAGCAGGGGACATAAAAAAGCTGAAACAGTATTTTTACAATTCTATTGTTATAACCGCCGTTACTGCGTTTGTGTTGACCACAGTTTGTGCGGTGCTTTGTAGTGAGATATTGAAGCTTCTTTCAACTCCATCGAATATTTTTGATGATGCATATAAATATCTTCTGGTGATATTTCTTGGCATACCGTTCACACTTTTGTATAACTTGCTTTCAAGCGTATTGCGTTCTGTTGGTGACAGCAAAACACCATTTGTATTTCTTGCTATATCAACGGTTTTGAACATTGCACTTGACCTTGTGTGTGTTATCGTGTTCAGGTGGGGCTGCATGGGTGCGGCTATCGCTACGGTCGTTGCTCAGGCGATAAGCGGAATACTATGTGCTGTATTTATCATGAAAAAGGTCAGCGTGCTGAAACTTACCAAAGAGGACAGAGTTATGTCAAAGCCTGCGGTGCTGAACCTTATAATAATGGGCTTTCCTATGGGACTTCAATATTCCATAACGGCTATCGGCTCAATGGTCATGCAGTCGGCTAACAACAAGCTTGGAAGCATTTATGTGTCAGGATTCACTGCTGGGGCAAGGATAAAGCAGTTCACAATGTGTCCTTATGACGCTTTTGCAACAGGTGCATCTGTTTTTGCAAGCCAAAATCTCGGTGCAGGAAATCTCAAGCGTATCAAAAAGGGTATACGCATTGGAGTTGGCGTTGGCATGACATATGGAGTAATAGCCGGTATTGTACTTATATTCTTCGGCAGAGAGCTTTCGCTTATCTTTGTGAATAAGTCAGACGCAGCAGTGCTTACTGCTTCAGCCAAATATCTTTTCTACGCAGGCTTTTTCTATTGGACTCTCGGTATACTCAACACTTGCAGAATGTGTACGCAGGGTCTTGGATATTCTGGACTTGCTATATTCTCAGGAGTGACGGAAATGATAGCTCGAATTTCTGTAAGTATGATATTTGTGCCGAAATTCGGTTATCTTGCAATCTGCTTCACAGATCAGGCGGCATGGATAGCGGCTTGCTTGTACATAGTTCCTGTTTGCATATATTGTGTGAACAAGGCAGGCAGACACATTGCAGGAGATCACGGACTTCCTGTTGAAAATAAATAAGCAAAAGGCAGCTCTGAAAAAATCAGAACTGCCTTTTGTTATGCCTACTTGTTTATAGCTTTTTTAAGTTGTAAGACAACTTCGCTGTAGTATCTTGGACTGACATCGCCAAGTTTCATGTTGTCATTGTATGCAGCGTCGGGAAGTCGGAAGTAAAGCTCTTCCACGGTCACGTCTTCTATCTCGTAATAGCCGATGTATGTTCCTGAGAATTTAAGCTCGGCGGTCATGCCTATGTTGATGAGCTTGCCGTCGGGATCTTTCTCCTTGCCTGAGATATCATTTCTTATGAACTCATAGAAAAAGCCTGCGTCCTGTGCCTGACCCTTATACCAGCCTGCTTTGGTCATGCGGTTGACTAGAGTGGTGTTCGTTATCTCGGTATTCTTGAAGATCTCGCAGGCGGTCTTATTCTTATCGATTTCCGCTACTTTGTATACCTTTCTTCTTAGCTGGTCGAATGGCTGTATTATCTCGTAATCATCAAGCTGTTCCAGCCAAGCTTCTTTTTCATGTTCAGTAAGCTCCAGCGGGTGAACAAGCCCTATCTGCATAACCTCGGACAGCTCTATCTCATCATCATCTGAGTTTGTAAAGCTGCCGTCGTCAAGATAACGGAACGAAGTTTTAAGGCAGCCATTTTCGTAAATACCCCATATAAGACCTATCGCAAAGCAGTGCATGAGAGGATTTTTTACAAAGAGAGCTTTCCAGGCTTCTGCTGTCCACTTACGGTCAAGCATAAGCACATATTCAAGACGCTGTTTCTGTGCGTCAACAACAGTTTTCATTTGCTTTTTCATTTCCTTGAAATCAGCAGTAGCCTTTTCTGCGAGGACAGGGTCGTCATTAACGCCTATTTTAGGGAGATTTTTAAGCTTTTTCTCGCCCTCGAATATTTCTATATCAAGCTGTGGAGTGAGATAAACGGAGAATTTTCTGCTCCCAAAATCAAAGGTGCGGCACATTTTCTCGTCAAAGCCCATGTCAGGTACTATCTTGTCCGCAAGCTCCTGCGTTGTCAAGCCAAGCTGTTTAGCGGCATTGGCAAGTGCGTCAACTGCGGCAGCTCTGACTGCACGACTCTTATATTTTCTTGAAATATTGTCTACAGTCATAAGTGCATAGGAACTGCCGTTCAGAGCTACGGCATTGACGGCTTTAACCGCAAGGGCAACACGCATATTTAATGACTGTTTCGACCATTCTTTTATGTAATCCGTCAGGCAATTTATTGCTTCATCACCGCCGTAGATGGCCGCAAAATACATTGCCCACTTTGTTTTCGCTTCTGCACCTTTTTCAAGCCAGCGGCTCAGGACTTCAAGGGCGAATGTTTCAAGCTCGTCAGCTTTGAGCTTCTGGGCAAGTGCCTTCCCCTCAGGAGGGAGGGTACCTTCGTCGGCGTTTGCATATGTAAGCAGGAGAGCCTGCAAATAGATATCCTCTGCGACTGTATCACCGGTGAAGTGAATAGGTGCAAAAGGTTGTTCAAAAAGCCAGAGAACTTTCTTGCTTTTTGTGCCTTTGGTGAGCGCAGTCACAAGGTCTTTATCTGATATTTCGGCAGGCTTTGCTTCGCTGCCCAAAAGTTCAGATATTTTCGATTTTAGTTTGTCGGATTTTTCTGTGGCATAGGCTTTTTCAAGCTCTGTGCGGTAGGCGTCAGCACCTTGATTTTCGATTATCATAAGTGCAGTTTCACGCTTGGCTGATTTTTTCTGAGCAAGAAGTTTGCAAACATCATCGTGCCAATCCTTGTGGGCGGATATAACTTTCACAAGCTCTGCTTTTATTACCTTGCTGTTATCGTCACAAAGGGCAAAAAATTCGTCTTTGTACTTGTTACTGTCTGCGATATCAAGAAGCCTTATATACAAAAGTCGGCTGGACACAGCCATTTTGCTTACGTTAATAATGGTGGCTTTGTCTTTAAATTCTGGCATGACAGCGGTTATCTTATTGATGATGACTTCTTTACAGTAAGAGCTTTCTATCTGCCAGCCAAGGGATCTTATAATTATATCTATCGGTAGACCTGATCTTACCATTGCACGGACAATGAGCTCGGTGTTATAATAAAGATCGTTGCCTATAAGTTGGAGGGGGTCACTTGTATCTTTAGACGCTCCTATGGAAAGAGCGGCGATACAGCGGATAATAAAATCGTCCTCTCCATATGCAACAATATAGTACATTTTCTTATGTCTGCCCTCGCAGGCTTCTTCGTCTGCAAAGGGGAGTATCGTGTCTATTTCTGCTTTGCCCATGATATATGCGTATATCTCGTCACTGTGCTTGAAATGTTCGGCAATAAGTTTGGCGATACGTTCCTGATGGGTAGCTTTAAGACCAATTGCTTCTGCGTTATATTTAGGGTCGGTGGCTTTGAGCATTTTCTCCATTGTGATCGCTGTGTCAAATGGAGCGTTTTTCATTGTTTCTATGAAAAGCTGTGGGTGATCTTTTGCGAGCTTTACCATTTGCGCTGGATAATTTCCGCTTTTGTCAGGTGATTTGACAAAGTGCAGAATGTATCTATCTGTAAGACACTGTGGTTGAGCTTCGATAAGGTCGAATATCCTGGTGGTGGAAAGCTTCATATATATCAGCCCTTGGGTAAGATCGTCGTAATATTTCACAATGTTTTTATCAAAAAACGCACGATATTCTTTTGCAAAATATGACGCTTCTGCATATGCGGCAAGAAAAAGACAGAAAACGGCTGTAGTTGTTTTGGGCTTTTTTTCGACCACTTCGCAAAGCTTTTTTATGGCAATTGCGGCTGTATCAGGAATTTTTGTTTTGCCGAGCAGGCTCTTTTTAGGCAGCTCAGTTGCGTCCAATGCGTAAACGCACAGGAGAAGCTGTGCTATGATATCGTCAGGGCTAACGAAGTTGAATGTTCTTATGGCATCGTCTGCGGAATAGATAGGATGATTTACAGTGAAAACGCTGATAGAATCATTTGAGCGGTTTGAGATTTCGGTTGATATCCAGACCGCTTCTGCGTTCTCACCATAAAAATCAGTAAGCGGCTTCATATACATGGCTTTGTTTTCGGAATATATATAGGCATTGCCAGACAGCGCATCTGTCATATATCGAAAATATGGACCCGTTGCCATTGAACTGAAAATAATATAACGGTCTTTAAGCTCCTCACTATCTGAATTTGATATCTCACTTTTTACAGCTTTGATAAGCTTTTCACGATAACTATACTGCATGAGTTTTGGATAGTATCTTGTTGTAATTTTTCTCATCAGGTCATTGTTTCTTGGCTTTGTGATGTCAAGATATTCAAGGGCAAGGTCTATGGTCTGCTGGTCAAAACCAAGCTCCTTTAGGGCGGTTTCAAGCTTTATAAAGCTTTTGGTGCTTTCGTTGTAGATCATTTTTTCTCCTCCATATTATTTATCGCACTGAATAGTGCTAATTTTTGTGTGCAAAGTCTGATATACCGCATTGTGTTGCCTGCGGCAGTGAAGATATCAAGGCTTTTGTCTGCGGTGGTGTGTCTTGCATTTTCGCACAGCTCTGTGAAGCATTCATAACGTTTTGCAAGTTCTTCAAGTCCACATTGGCGTATGCTTTGAGCGTGTTCGTCTGTGATAACAGAGTTCACTCCGCACTCCATTGCCGTGACTATCCTCTTGTCGGTTTCTTCGGTGGCGTCAAGAAGCTCACTACACATTCCATAGTCTTGGTCTGTATCATTCTCGACAGGTACAGGAACATTGTCAGGAGGATCAATAAAATCATAGACCTCTATTGGGAAAAGCGTTAGCCTGCCGTGGTCGATATACCCCTGAGCCAGCAGGACGTAGTTTTTGTGCTTTTCTTTTAGCATTTTGCCACCTATGGTTTCAAGCGTGGAAATAAATTCACGATTTTCTGCTGTGTATTTTGCTGTGACAGATATTTGTCTATCACAGCCGTCTTTTATAATGAATATTTGCTGTTGAGTGTGCTTGTCAAAAAATGAAGCGACGCACTCTTTGGGGTGAACGAAATAAAGTCGGTCGGTCTTCTCGTCGCTTTTGTTTGCGGAGATCTTTTCCGCAAGCTCTTTGAAATCGCTGACAATAAGCTCACGGAGGGCAAAACAGTTTAGCTGTGCAGGACCTGCGCCTATGGCGTTGGTCTTTGACGATGAGGACAAATGCCCCATGCTCACCTTGGCGTTTTTAAGCATCAGCTCTGTGCACATATAGCTGTTTAGAGAGCTGTCAAGATCCCATACAGTTGTGCTTTCGGCAAATCGTCTTGACTTTTTTTCATAGAACGTGGGGCGCAGATCGCTGTAGGTAAAAAAGCGCTGGGGCGAAGTTCTGTCTTTATTTAGAAAATAGTAGATACAGCCTGTGTATTCGCCACTGACATTTCTTGTGCCTATAGGCAGGAGTTGGAGCGTCCACTCATAGTCGGTGTATTCTCTGCGGAAGGTGCCGAGCATTTCTTCTGTGATGTCGGCTTTTATAAGCTTGTTCATGCTGTCAGCATATTCAAACATTTTGTGAGTGAATACCTGCGGACTGAATGAAGCTCGCCTTGAAACACAGTCTTTAAGTCGGCTGCCAAGTTCACGCATTTGTCTTTCTGCCTCAGCCATTTTCAAAGCGTGGCAGGAAACTGCGGCAAGCTCAAAGTTATCGGGGTCGCTCTCTTCGGCTCTTACAAGACCTCTGGTAAATATTCCAGACATTATTTTTATGCACTGTTTGGCACATCCTTTTATCTTTTTCTGGGTATCCTGAGAAAGCGGATTTATTTCAGGTTGGTCGGGGAGTTCAATTTCTGCTTGTTGAGGCTCGGAGGTTATGACTTCTGGAGTGATATCCTCGCCGTCGTATTGTGGAAGCTGTGCTTTCAAAAGCAGTATGGCTGTGATAATGTGCCTGCACATTCCTCTTGAAACACAACTGCATTGACTTTCATCAAGAGGTGATTTTATGGTGCAGGTTTCACCGTCTAATTTTACTATGTAACATTCATGGATTTTTTCAGCCGAAAGGGTCATGTTTTTTGATTCCTTCAACGCACGTTTGTAAATGCCCTTGTTTGAAAGCTCAATAAGCGTTTGTTCGTTTGCAATGCCAAGCTGTTTATCGATTACGTCCAAGATGTCATCTCCTATGCAAATATTTTTCCGATGTAATCCCCAAGCTTATCAGGGGTAAGACCGCCAACGAATGAGCCCATATCTGCAAGCTTCTGACCTGTCGCCTTGTCATAGGCAGGGTCGGCATTTTCATCAAGGGCGGTAAGGAATGAGAGATGTGCGCCGCTTGTGATTATATTTTTGCTGACGTTCATAAGCTGTGCTTCACTGCCACCCTCGTAGAGGTCTGTTACAACGATAACGCAAGTGTCACGGGGCGTAATGATAAGGCTTTCGCAGTAGGTAAGGGCTTTTGCAATATCCGTTCCTCCCCCAAGCTGAACGCTCATTATTGTCTGAGCAGGGTCGTCTGCATGGTCTGAGAGGTCAACGATGCTTGTATCAAATATGATGAGCTTCACCTCTGCAAATGGCAGTTCGGAAATTATCTGCGCCATTACTGCACTATAGATGACTGAACCGAGCATTGAACCGCTTTCGTCTATGGCTATGATAATGCGCTTTTTGTTATGCTTTTTCACACGTCCACTGAAATAGATATCTTTCAGTATAAGCTGGTTGCTTGCTTTGTCATAGTTTTTCAGGTTTCGGCGGATAGTCTTTTTGAAATCGAGGTTTGCAGAGCATTTCATAACTGACGATGTGTTTTTATCAAGCCTGCCTGTAAGGCTTCGCTTTATGGTCATATCAAGCTTTTGTTTGATATCGTCTGCCACCTGTTTTGCTATTTTTACAGCCGTCTGCAACACCTCGCCGTTCATGAGATGTTTGAGCTGAATGATAGTTTTAAGCAGCGCTATATCAGGCTTCATTTCTTCAAGGACCTTTTTATCGGTAAGAAGCTCGGTCATGTTGAACCTTTCCAAAGCTTGACGTTCAAGCACATCGGCGGTCTGCTTTGGAAAAAGCGTTCTGACTTTTGTTATCCATTCTGCGGCGTTTAGCACACTGCCACCCTGACCGCCTTGCCTGCTGTTCTCGTTTCTTACATCGTCACCTTGCGCACGGCTATAGAGATAATCGAGTAGCTTTTCCATATCCTGAAACGTTATTATCTCTGCTTTGTCACCGGTAAAGGAAAGGCTTTTGTCAGACATTCCGCCCAGCACGAGCCGCCAGCGGTTGACGGATATGGCTTTGTTTTCATCTGTCATGGCTTTTCCTCCTCAGACAAAAGTTTGAGTATCTCTTTATCTATTTTCCCACCGAAGCTATATAGTCTTTCGTTCATAGGTTTTTCCACAAGAAGCTCAGCACTGTCAGCGTCATAAAGCTTTGCGACAGCGGTGGCTGTTTGCTGTATTTCATAGGGGGTGAAACAACTGAAAGCAAGCTTCATGGAGGGAAGTATCTCTATAAAATCGTCATAGTCAAGTCCGCAGATAAGCGTGTCTGTCATTCTGATGAAAGAATCGTCAGTCATGATGATATCACGGGCGGCATTGAAAAGTCCGTGAAGAAACTCCGCTCCTTGTATCTGAACATTCCTGTCGCCTTTGAGATAGCTTGACATTGCCTGTTCAGAAAGCTTGCGACGGTGGGGGTCAAAGGCGTAAAGTATGCCAAGTGCTGTGCCGTAAACAAATGGTTCTTTATCAGATTTGCCGCAGAGGGAAAGCAGGGCGTTTTCATAGTCCTGACGATATTCTCTAAAGCCGTCAGTGACAGCTTTCTGCATTGTGTACATTATCGCTGCACATTCTGCAATGTGGTCGTCTTTCACCGACGCCATATCAGGCAGTGCTGTGATTATCCTTGTCATGCACCGCTTTGCACAATTTTCTGCGGCGGAAAACTCGGTATTATAAAGCTGTTGGAGTTCCATAAGAGTGATAAAATGCCTTAGACCTCTGCCTACAGAGAAAAAGTCTCCGTCTGAGTTAAGAATGTTCTCGGCACAAGCCTTGTCATCATCAGAGAGTTCTAAGCCCATTTGGAAGCAGTCCACAAGGATATGCGCCGCAACATCACAGTGCTTTTCGTGGCGAAGTGTTCTTGAAGCACAGGTGCGGCAGGCTTCTTCAATGGTGAAGCCGTCGGCAGTATGGTCTATGAGTGCAGCGTCTGTGGCAGGAACTTTTTTGTATACCCATTCTTCACGGACACGACTTCTGTCTTTTCGCCTATGTAAATCAGGTCCTTTTGTTCGCTGGGCAAAGTTTGTGCCTAGAAACACCATTCTGTGGAAAAATCTGCTTAGTTCCATGCCGTTTGCAGTGGTAAAAAGTGAAACTTCCGTCTTATTAGGGGTTACTGTTTTTATTTTAAGTCGAAACCTTTTACACTGTTCTTCAAAATCAGCGATAAGCGGAGGAACGTGGTTTATATCACCTATATGACCTGTCTTGTCGCCTGTGGCAAGTTTGTGCATAAGGTCGATAGGCAGGGCAGAGGATATTGTTTTCTCTCCCTTGATAAATGACGAGGTTATGGCGTCCTCAAGCTCGTAAAGTCCACATTCATGACAGCTACGAAGTGCGGCAAGTCCACTCATCATAGACTGCGCTGCGGAAGCGTCAGCCATTGACACTGGGATATCATGTTTATCACAGGCTCTCACTGTACCTATGAGCAGGTCAAGAACTGTGTCGCTGTAAACACCTGCCGGGTCATCGCAGTGGATTAGCTTGTTCATCACGCAATCATAAAAATAAGGACGCTGGATACCAGAGGCATATCCACTGAGAGCGTCTGCTGCTTCATAAGAATAAGCTACGGGGAAACAGCCCTCATCTTTTTGAGAGAGCTTGTGAAGCTTTTCTTTTTGGATATTATCATTTTTCAAAAGCTCATAAAGTCCAAAACTGTGGAATCCGCCTGTTACAGCAAGGACTTTTTTGTTATCTTTAAGTGCCTCTTTGATACGCAAAGCCATATGGTTTTCTCTTGCAAGAGTGCCGTCTGCCGCAAGATCATCTTCTGTTTCGTCATTTCGTGTGATAATGCAGTAGGTGTACATTTGCTGTACAAAATCTTGTACAGATAGTCTGAGCCCCTCTATCTCAAAATACTTCTCCCAGAACTCTTCAAAGGTCCTTAGATCTGTTTTCTCGCAAAGCTTTTTGCAGAATTTGCTGTATATAAGTCTGCTGTCATCAGTGTAGCTGTGTTTGTCCTTATTACTGCGAAGACCTTTATTTACGGCTGTGGTAATAAGTATCTCGCTGTAGGGAAGATCTATAAAGCGTGCTTCTATACCCATGGCTGCGGCTGTTTTCAGAGCGTTATACTCAGGTGAAGCATAGATAAAAGGGTAGTAGCATTTATAGTCCTCGGCTTCATCACTGATAAGCTTTTTCCTGTCCTTGTAGTAATAATAGAAAGCCGCAGGGAGCTTAGTTCTCTCGTCCGTCAACACACCTATCATATCATTGGCGTTTTCAGGACCCTCTATAAGTATGACATCGGGCTGATATTCTTTAATTACTCTGATGAGCTGCCACGAGCAGACAGGGCTGTGGTGTCTTACAGGAAAAAGCAGAAATGGCTGAGAATAGTCAAAAGGTATTATTTCAGATACTTGGCTGTATCCAGATATTCTGTCCATATGCCTCCCTCACTTGCACTTTTTTCCTTAACAGCGATCCTGAAATAGCTTTTGAGCTTTTCAAGATCGTCTTTGTTTTCCTTACAAACTGCTCCTAAAAGATTCTGCGTAAGCTCTTTGAGATCAGTTTTTCCGTCACCATAATAATATGCACTGCTCATAGTTTGATAGAAAACGGACACAGCTTCGGCTGTACTCATAACGGCGTTTGGTTTTTCAAGCTTAGTTCCCTCTGAGGTAACGCCCTCACGAAGCTCATGATATGTGACAGCAAGAAGTTCAGCAGCGTCGGTGTCTATAGGCTGGTCGATATGACCTGTTTTTGCAAGGTCTTGTGCTTCACGGATAATGATCTCCTTTTCGAGCCTTACGTCACGAACAGGCTCGACAGTTTCAAAATTGAAACGCCTTTTCAAAGCACCTGACATTTCATTTACGCCCTTATCACGGGTGTTTGCAGTACCGATTATATTAAATCCTTGCTTGGCGAAAACAAGTCCTTCGTTTTCAAGCTCAGGGATATTGAGTATCTGGTCGCTCATTACAGAAATAAGGCTATCCTGGATTTCTGCAGGGGTACGAGTTATTTCCTCAAATCGTGCGAAAATGCCTTGTTCCATGCCTATGAGCAGGGGAGCAGGCACAAGGGCTTCACGGCACGGACCTTTTGAAAGAAGCATGGCATAGTTCCAGCTATATTTTATCATATCCTCGGTAGTTCCAGCCGTACCCTGAACTGTGTTCGTGCTTATGCCGCAGCAAGCAGCAGAGAGAAGCTCAGAGAGCATAGTTTTAGCAGTGCCTGGCTCACCCACCAGCATAAGTCCACGGTTACCAGCGAGGGTGATTATACAGCGCTCAACAAGTGCGTCATTGCCATAGAATTTGCGCTTTATCTGCATTTTGCCATCGGCAGTTTTGATGATTCCGCCTAATATAAATGTTCGCACTGCCTTTGGCGACAGCACCCAATTCTCAGGCTTTTTGCCAATATCAACACTTTTCAAGGCGTCGAGTTCATTTTTGTAGCGTATCTCAACGGGCGGTTTTATGTATTCATTCGTCATAGCAGTTATCTCCTAAAAGTTAATTTATCAGCAATAATTATATCATATTTTGTTGTTATTTACAATAAGCATGGGGATATTCAGCTAAATTGACAACGAACAGATGTTTTGGTTGTGCATTTTGACAGTTAGGATCGGGTATAAAAAAAACCGCTTCGCATTTCTGCGAAACGGTTTGATAAATGAGAATGAAATTATCTCTTTGAGTAACGTCTATCAGCATTTGTACTTTATTCTATTGTTTGCGAAAAAGCCTGTTTTACGGCACTTTCAATGTTTTAACTTCGCTTTTCTTTATCTTTTGTTTCCTGCGATTTTGTAACTTTAAAGACCAGATAAAGACCAGCGAAAGACCAAATCAATTTGGCGTACTCCTGTTATTATACGTTAAATGAGAACCGTGGTGAGAGCTGATGAGAACTTTCACCGCATAACACGGAGGTAATAATCATGAGCAGATATACAAGTGAACAGACTGCATACAGCTCCCTGAAAAAGAAATACGTTCCGCTGTGGAGACTGGACACCAACACCGTGACCGTCACTCACTTCAATGCCGATACGCAGACCGAGGAAAGCAAGACCTACCATACCGACTTTATCAGGTATCATCTTCATTATTCTGACAGCAAATGCCCTGACAGGCTTCACAGGCTCGTCAACGAAGGGAAGATCGTGCAGTACCTCGATGATATGGAACTGAAAGTCAGAGAAACTATCTCACGTCAGGTTGAGCTGTGGAAGCAGAGCGACTGTTGCTATCAGAAGGCGGTTCTCGCAGGAGATACCGAGAAAATGCTCGGTCTTGAAAACTGCTTCATAAGTATGGCGAGAGAAGCAGCGTTTGAGTGTATGGTTTATATTTGAGGATCAACGGCTGTGCCCTCGGGTGCAGCCGCAATTAATATGTATTCATATAGTTATTTCCTGCTTATCGAGTATTTCATCTATCTTTCGGATGAACTCTTGACTTTTGGCGACTCGACCGTTTCCGCCTTCTTCTTTGTATTTAATATATATTTCGTCGATTAGACTCGTTATTATTTCATTGCTAACACTGGTAGTATCAAATGTTTTTAGATCACTGAAAGTCATAGTTTTCTTTTTAGAAGTTTTAGCAAATACAGCATATACTACATAGAATAATAAATCACTTCTCTCTGCACTGGTTAAGTCAGAATTACTCTTTAATTGCTTTTGTACTTTCTTTCCTATGAAAGCACATTTATAATATGCTGAAAGATCATTTTTTTCATTATAAAGTGTATTATATGTTGCGTCATCGGTGAGCAGTGTGGATGGTCTTGCACGAGCATAGTCCGGCTTCCTTAAAATAACGCTTATAAGACATTGGGCTAAAAAAGAAACGCTTACTATTTCACTTGCTTTTTTCTTCTGGTTTTTATAATAGTTTTTCCTTCTATCATAATATAATCCTCGGGTTTTGAAAAACATCTCAATCTGAAGATGGATAGGATCAGTTACCCTTAATGATGATTTTGGAATATTAGTTTGATTATTTGTTGCAAAAATTATAGTATCCCGAGATTCTTCACTTGTTGGAGTTATTATTCTCACAAGAACATTTCTTTTTTCATCTGGTACCTTTTCAGGATGATCGGTAAAAAAATTAAAGATTTCTGTCGAAGTTTGCAAGCCATTAACAATTTCAGGATTTAATAGTTCTAATTCTGTTGCTGTAATAAGTTGGATTTTTTCAGAAAGAATTGTAACACCATTATTCAGCCACCAAAAATCTTCACCTGTATCTGAAGTTAGTGTGTCCGCAATGCAATTATTTACCGAATTGCTTCCTTGATAGTCTCTGACATTTGCTTCAAAAAAGTTCTTTCTTAAATTATTGCTGTCATCAGTAATAAATTGATAATATTTGCTCAAATTAACTAAAGCAACAAATTCTTCACTTCTTCCTAAAGCTATTGGTTGTGCAGCTAATTCAAGGTGTGTGCTTGTTTCAGGATCCGTTTGATACAACTCAAGTAATTTGTCTGCTGTAATAAATCTAACAGAAACCGAAGAAGAAGGATACATTGCTTTGATTTTGCTTTCTAATTCATCCGCTTGATGTTGAGTATTGGGATGAATTTCGTGAGCAAGTGCAACATAAAAATATTTAAAAACAACTTTAATTTGTGATCTAATCAGTTTAGTGAATGCATCCCTGAATAATTGAAATTGATTAAGCACATCTTCACTGTATCTACCAGTATAATCTTGCAAACTGTTACTGCTGTCTAACAAGTTTTCAGAGACTGTTTTCCACTTCATCAAAGCATCTTCGCCAAACCCGAGTTCGTTTTTGGATTGAATTATTGTAAGATTCAATGTTGAGCCTTTTGAAGCTGACAAACTGTCAATTTGATCTGGAGTTATGATTTCATCATTTAAAAAAATAAACATTGAATCACAACCACCATCATTTCCACCACCGATAATACCATTATCAATTTCTTCATCACTTAGTCCATAATTTTTTAAAACTTGTGAGGCGGAAAAATATTCAAAAAAAGCAGACGGATCAGTATACATATCATTTTCATCAAACTCCTGCTTAATAATCTCTTTTAAAATTGTTTGCACATTAGATAAATTCTTCGCCATATTGTTTACCATCCTTTACTTTGCTTTCAATATTACACAAAGTATCATTTAACTTTTTTGATTTTAACTGGCATTCCCACACAACAATGACCTTCCATCCAAGTGACTGAAGGTCGTTGGTTTTTCTGCTATCACGCTGTTTATTTGCTTCAATTTTATTCACCCAGAACTCCGTGTTGGTTTTGGGCACAACAAAAAAACGACAGCCTTCATGGCCATGCCAGAAGCAGCCATTTACAAAGATTACAGTCTTATATTTTGGTAGTACAATATCAGGGGTTCCGGGTAACCTTTTATCATTCTTGCGATAACGAAACCCTTTTGAGAACAGATACTTGCGCACTATCTCCTCAGGCTTTGTATTACTGCTCTTTATTCTGGACATATTGTAGCTTCTGGTTTCTTTTGAATGAACATCCATATTTGTTGAAGTCAGCTAAAGTCGAAAAAGTATCGATTTCCGCCAAGATACTTTACATCAATATAATCGCGGCCATATCTTTGCAAATCCTGCATAGTTATTAAATGGTTAGGAGAAACGCCAAGTCTATAACGAAGGTAAGAACCTAAAATGGATTTATCATCATAGGATGAAATCTGTTTAGGAAGTTCCTTGTTTGGCCCCTGCGTTCCTTCAAGTAAACAAGTCATTAATTCTCCATCATCCCATTCTACTTCAATGAGTGAACCGTGCGGAGGGAAAAAATCGGGATAAGTATCAAGAAAAGATCTGGTTAATGCTATGTAGGCATCTTGAGTAGTAACGTGTGCATTTGCTAATCCCCAGTTTAATCCGCCTTTTTCCTGAACGCTTCCATACTTTACGCTATAAAGTTCTAATCTTGGCATAAAACTACCTCCTAACTAAAAAAGAAAATCATAAATACTGTCAGCCAACAGTTTTGCGAATAGCGGTGGTACAGCATTACCTATCATTTTATAATCAAGGGCTGTACCTGTGATAAATTCATAGTCATCAGGGAAAGTTTGCAAGCGTGCAGCTTCCCTTACGGTGATTGTCCTCAGTTGTTTTGTATCGGGGTGAATATGTCTCAAACCATCTTTATAGAGATGTGCAGGGATCGTATTACTCGGTTCATCCCATCTTATAACATGATATTTATGTATATTAGACGTTTTCCCCGTTATTTTAGTGTATAGCTGTTTCAAGGCATCGGTAGAGACATATTCATTTCTACCTGATTCTATATCCTCGGTGAGCAGTTTGAAGATGTCGATGTCTCTCTTACTGCTAAAACGAGGTAAATGATTGAGGATAGTAAAACTTTCATCAGGAAAAGAATGCGAATATGTTTTACTGCCGATCTTCCTGGGGCTATCAAGAGGATACAGAGCCGGAAGATCGGAGATAGCTTCTCTGACAGTTCGTGGCTTTTCTACTTTCTTGGAAGGCAATACTTCTTTATAGAACTTGTCCAGTAACTGTTCAGGGTTCTCAAAGCAGTCTTTTCTGAGAGCGAGAATTATTATCCTGCTTCTGTTCTGAGGTACTCCGTATTCTGTAAAGTCAATGATTGCCTTTGAAAGATCATCAAGTATTACATAACCTGTTTCACGAAACTTCTCTTTGATTATATCAATGATAAGTCGTTCACCATTGCCGGGTCTTGCACTCAGTATTCCCGGCACGTTCTCAAAAACAAACGCTTTAGGCTTATAGTGTTTGACAATTTCTATATAATTCTCAAACAGATAGTTGCGGTAATCATTTTTCATACCGTCCTTATCACGAATACGTCCGGCAACAGAATAAGCCTGACAGGGAGGGCCGCCTATAATTAGGTCAACCGTTCCACCGTATTCCTTTACAAGCGAGTCAAGTCCTTCTGATTTTCCATATTCAGGGTCATCCCATCCGTTGATCAGCTCATCAGTCCTCTGAATATCAAACTGAATTACTCGCTTGTCAGCATCAGCATATTTCCATTTCTTCAGGAGATTATGTCTGAGTGTATCACAAGGAGCTTTATCCCATTCAATGCAGGCGATGGTATTGTAGTGACCAGACTGCTTGAACCCTTCGGTAAGTCCTCCACAGCCTGCAAAAAGATCGATAGTATTAACCATCGCTATCCTCCTTTGAAATAATAGACTTAACAGCAAGTCCTAAATGATATCCTAATAATGGTGGCACAGCATTACCGACTTGTCTGTACTGCTGAGTCCTTGTTCCAGTGAATACAAAATCATCTGGGAATGACTGTAAACGAGCATTCTCTCTTACAGTAGGAACCCTGTTGTATTCATAATGAAAATGATTTCTGTGACCTGTATCAATAGTTCTTGATGGCTTGTTACCATCATATCTGGTCCAGGCTTCATGGAATTTCCGGCTTTCTCCCACTCCCTGCGGAAGATCTTTGTAGTTACCACCTTCAGGAACAAGAGCAATAGTATCTTTTACCATTTGAGTATGATTAGTCGCTGTATGATTATGAAGAACCTTGCATTTGCCACGCATGATTCGTTGATATTCAGTCTTTGGCGCAGAAGTGTACTCGCTTTCTTCTGTGCCGAGTGTATCAGTCAATCCAGGAAGATCGCTCAAAGCATCACGACAGGTTCTGTAATTGTCAGGAGTAAACTGAGGTTCTGGGAAACAAGGCTCACCTAAATCTTTTCGTATGCCCATAAAAATCAGCCTTTTTCTCATCTGAGGTACACCATAGTCTGCAGCGATGAGAATGCGACACTCGACATTATAACCAAGTGCTTTAAAACGTTTTAAAATCTCTGCTTTTATTTCTCCGTTATACAGTGTAGCCATACCAGGTACATTTTCTATAATGAATGCTTTAGGCTTATACTGTTTAACTACCTCAAACACAGCAAGATAGAGCTTATTACGCTTATCATCAAAATTTCTTGGACCGGTAAGCGAAAAGCCCTGACAGGGAGGACCGGCAATAATAACATCGATCTGACGTTTCCCCGCTATACGTTTGATTTCATCAAATGTTTCCTGCTTTGACAAGTCTGCATTAAGTGCAACAGCCCCATTATGGTTAAGTTTAAATGTCTCAAGGGCAGCATTGTCGTTATCAACACCAACAATAACATCAAAACCTGCATCCATAAATCCTTTGGACAAGCCACCACAGCCTGCAAACAAGTCAATAGCGTACATAAATAATAACTCCTTATAGTTTTCCTGTGGTCAGAAACAGACCATATACATTTTCTCTGTGATACCGAACATTATCAAGATCTGGAACAAAGAACTGATTACTCGGTATCCTTATTTGTTTTCCGTTGAAAGAATTCAGATATTCACTCTCAATTTTAGGGTGAACAACAACTTTAAGATCATCATCGAGCGTGAAGAAACCTTTATCAAAAGCCCAGTGAAGATCTCTGCACAGTGCCATTCCGTTATTCGGCAGGAACAGACCACCATGGCTCTTGGGTTTGATATGTGCTGCTTCAAGGTTCATATAGGATTCATATCTTATTACCGTACCAGTAATTGCACAAAGATTATCATATCCAACCATAATAAAGTCTCTGAAAGATACAGTATTGAACAAAGATGCCATGTTGTCAACAGAGGTGGCAATTTTATTGGTGACCGTATTATCAATCGCAACTTCACAGTCATCCGGTTTGGCAAGTTTACTTACCTTTTCTTCAAATTCAGGTATTATACCTTCAAAAATACCGTAACCACCATTTATAGGGTAACTCTCAATAACTTTATCGAGTTTGTCATACAAAGCCGTTCCGTTATTTCTGAGGTAGTCCAAGTAATATACGGTTTGAGTTTCGTCTTCTTCGGTTATTTCTTGCGCTCTCATTATGATAATATCGTTCTCTGAGAACAAAAGCTGTTGTTCTTCAAGTTCCTTATTAAGGTAGATTCGGTATTCGTTTCTTGGGTGAGCTGCTGTAGAACCATGAAATTTATCATTATGATAAACATAGGTACAATAAACTTTTTTTCCTGAATATAACGGAATGATAGGCAAAAGTGCAGAATCATTAAGCTGTGCTTCTGACAGCGGAGGAAACATTCCAAGTACTTCCTTACTCATAGATGTAAGAAGATAACGTCCTCTTTGTGCTTTACCATTCTTGACACTTCCCAACTCCTGAAAGCCACACTTTTTAAGGTAATATCTCATATTAACAGCCCCTTTCAAGCATAATATCCCAGTCTATTATATTATACTACACTTTGATTTTTTTTTCAAGTCCTTTTTTCTATAAAAAGCAATAATCTGTATTGATTACTTCACCCCACCGGAAACAAAGCTCCCACAAAAAAGAAAAGAGCCAAGAAGCATCGCTCCTCAGCTCTATAAAATACATCAGTTACTGCTCAGATAATTCTTTTGCCAACTCTGCTGACAGAATATCCATCTGCATTTTCAGTTCCGCAACGATGTTTTCGTCAGGTGCTTGTGAAAAAGGAACGGAAAACTGAGCAAGTTTTATATCGGTAACGGCTGCAACCTTTGCATCTTTTCCTCTCAATTCCTTAATCTTGGAAATAGCCTTATCTCTATCCAGATGCCTTGTGTTCATGTAATCGTTGATTAGCTGCTGACGCTCATGTATATCTTTTCTGATAGAATCAATATCATGAGCCTTTTTGATTGGATCGTTCATAGTATAAATCTCCTTTCTTTATTCACCCCCCGTAAACATAACCTGATAACTAAGCCCTGTAAACTCCCTGAGAAAGTCCATATCCGAGAAGTTCAGTCCGTAGTTATGCGTTTTACCGCTGTCCTTGCCCGTGTAGAGGTACTCCATCTTCTCCTGATCGAGATGCTCGGTGCGGAGAGCTTCACGGTCAAAGCCTTTTTCTTTCAGGTGATACAGCACGATGCGTGAGAGCTGCACCTGCACGATGCGGTAGCTCTCGGTATCGGCACAGTGATCGAGAATGCCCAGTATATCGAAAATCGTTTCGGTGTCCTTCAAATGCTCTGTATCGTATTCGGTTTCGGGGACGTACTCGATATACTTATCATTGTTGAGGAACTGCACCGTACAATTCACATAAGGAATGATTTTCAACTGCATTTCCAAGCTGATCTCGCTTCCACGGCGCAGGCTCACCCACCGCTGTGACAGGGAGCTTACCGACTTGAACACACTTCTTTTCTTGTTTGCCTGCGGAATGATCGGCGTATCGTCCTCGTTAATGAGGTAATCTATCGGAACATCGAAGTATTCCGCTATTCTCGTTATCATGTCGAGATTAGGCATACCGTCATTCACCCATTTGGTGACGGTCGCAGCCGAAATGCCCAGTTCGGTGGCTAATGTCCTCGGCTTGATTCCTCGCTCGTCGCATAATTCATTATATTTTCTCCAAAAGATGGTCATTTTGTGTCCCTCCAATTTGTGCAAAAGGCAGAACTTAACTCGTTCTGATTATTTTTACTTGACAAATACTACTTAGGTAGCATATAATATGATTTAGGGATTGGAACGTGTTATTTCATTTCATATTATAGCACATCAAATGCAATCTGTCAATAGAAATACAAGAAAAATTACAAAAGAAGAGGAAAACAAAACTTATGAATGAAATCAAATGGGGAGAACCACGACCGCTTCGGCAGAGTGCGGACGCTATCCCTTTTCCGCTCGATGCGTTTCCGAGTGTTCTGCGAAATATGGCGCAGGCGATCTCGGTCACGACTTCCACCGACGTGGGAATGGCAGGGACGGCGATGCTCTCAGCCGTGGGCTACTGTTTTACAGGTCTGTATCGGCTTGCAGGCAAGGCAGACCACACCGAACCGCCTGTGCTGTATTCGATCATCATAGCACAGCCGTCTGAAAGAAAAAGTCCCGTGATGCACTTCATCAAAGCTCCGTTCGACAGCTTTGAGAGCAAATACAACAAAGATCACCGTGAGGAAATGTACAAGGCTCAGCAGGACGTTAAGGCTCTTGAAGCTCGTGTGAAGGCTATGGAGAAAGAGGACGAGCCTGACACCGCAGCCATAGCAAAGCTCCGTGTTCAGGCTGATAATATCAGAAACACAACTCCTATCCGTATCGCCGTTGACGATATTACGCCCGAATCCCTTGTGATTGAGCTGAGTGAGAATGATTCTCTGCTGATGATCTCTGACGAAGCCGGAATGCTTTCCAACTTCAACGGAAAGTACAACGGCGGTATCCCAAACCTCGACTTACTTCTGAAATCGTGGAACGGTGAGAAGTACATCTGCAACAGGGTTATCCGGGGGCGGACGGAAATTCCCCGTCCTTATCTTTCGGTTGCACTCGCAGGTCAGCCGTATATCTGGGACAACATGATGAACGACACCGCTTTCAGGTCAAGCGGACTGATCGCACGTTTCGTTCCCTGCTTTGCAAAAAGTGATGTGGGAAATCGTAGATATGATACCGCTCCTATATCAAAAGAGGTCAAGGAGCAGTATCACGATTTCATTCATCAGCTTCTGAAAGGTAAAAAGGATCACAACAGAGAAGAAACGATACTGCATTTGTCCCGTCACGCTTCCGAGGAATATATCGAATACTGCAATAACTATATCGAAAAAGAGATCAAGGAATCCATGTGCTGTTGTCAGGACTGGGGCGGTAAGTTTCACGGGCTGATACTTCGGATAGCTTGTATCCTGCGTTGTGCTGACTGCTGTTCCAGAGGTGTTGAGCCGTCCGATGAGAGCGTGAACCACGATACGCTTGTGAGGTCGTTCAGCATCGCTCACTACTACCGCTATCAGGCGATATACGGTTTCAGTGTGAACGCTTCTGACGGGAACATCGTCAAGGCTGAGAAGATCATTCAGATATTCAAGACAAAGAACATCAAACAGGGCTTGAAATCAGACCTCTACCACGCCTGCCGATGCAATCTTTTCCCCACGGCAAAGGACTTCTACTCGGCTCTCGATACTCTTGCGGAGTATGGGTATATCGCTTATGAAGATGTGACCGCCGCCAACAACAAAAAGGCTCAGATGGTTCATGTGAATCCCCAAATCTGAATCACGTTGGATTTTGTGGTTTTTGTGGTGGTTGACATTGAAACTGCGGTATTATAGCTTTTGCAAAAGACAGACCTGAATGTTGCTTGCCGGAGGTTGATGTTGGTTGAGCATTTTTGCGAAAGGGGGGTGCTATATGGTCGATATAGAAAAGGTAAAAGCACTGACTTCTATCCTTGAAGAAAGAAGCGGTCTTGATGTTCGTGAAGCACTCGTTCGCTTCTATGATTATCTTTCATCTGAGGAGACTCAGATTTATGATAAGGAGACAGATCATCTGCTTGAAACGCTCGGTGTCGAAGTTGAGCTTCCGTTCTGATTTGAGAGAGTGAACTCGCTCATTTTTGAGCGGGTTCATAGCAACAGATTATCAGGATTTCGGAGCTATGATTTTTTCAGAATCCGAGCAAAGATTTTTGCGGAAAATAATCGTTTCCGATATGATGATTTTCAAAAATTGTAATGCAGATTTTTTGATTCTTGTACCCACATTTCGGCTGCTCCGTCAGCCCTTCTTCTCCCGTCAGGGATAGCCCCGCAGGGCGGAGTAGTTCTTGTGGCGGTCTTATGCTGCCGCAAGTACTACGGAGTTACAAGCGGCGCTCACGTCCCTTGTAATCGACGCTCCGCGCCTCTCTCGCCCGTCAGGGCTTTGTGATAGCAATTCCGCTTTAGCGGTCATGAAAGGAAGTGTTGCCTATGTAAAAATGATTGGATTTCGTAGAGAAAAAGAAGTAAATCCAATTAGAAACGAGGTCAATAAAATGAAAGAAAAAAAGAATCTCATTTGGTCAGGGAAAAGGTTCTCTGACTCACAACAACAGGGAGTTCGTGGCGGACAATGTTGACGTGTTCCGCACTCCTGATAATATCACCTTCGTGTGCCAGCCGATAGGCGAAGCATACGATCAACTTTTCAAGGAATCCACCGAGCGTTACAATGCCAAACAGCAGCGTAATGACCGCAAGGTTCACGGCAGTTATTATGAGCATCTCTTTGGTGTGAAACCTTGCAACACAGTCCGCACCGCTGCCGATAAGCGCAAGAGCTTTTATGAGGACGTTGTTCAGATCGGCAAGAAGGAAGATTCGGGTTACGGCACTGAGGATTTTCAGCTCGTTGCCGACTGCCTGAAAGAGTACATGGAAGGTTTCCAAAATCGCAACCCGAACTTATATGTTTTTAACGCTGTCCTGCACATGGACGAAGCAACTCCACACCTGCACATCGACTACATTCCTGTCGGTCATTATAAGCGAGGACAGGACACGCAGAACGGCATCGCTCAGGCTCTCAAAGAAATGGGGTATGGCGAGGGCAAAATGGCTATTGCAAAATGGCGAGCCGCCGAGGTCGAGGTGTTGAATAAAATCTGTCTTGAACATGGCATCAAGCCTCTTGCACCCGAAAAGGCGAGAGGGACGTTAGAGATACCTGAGTATAAGGAACAGCGCCGTCAGAACGATGAGCTTAAAAAGCAAAATGCTCAGGTCGAAGCGGAGCTTGCGGAGAAGCAGGCAAAGAGTGAAAAGCTCGACGCTCAGATTGAGCAGAAAACAGCTCAGGTCAAGGCGATACTCAACTATATTCCTGACTACGAAAGGGAGTTTAAGATTGAGGACGAGTGCGAACAGCTCTGCCAAGAACTGAACAGTCTACTTGCAGGAAAGCTGTCTATCATGAAGCACTCGGACGAGATCATCTCAAAGGCACAGCGCCTGAGCAAGATCATGAAGAAGCTCAGTGAATAGCACTCACAAGTCTGGTGATATGGTATATGCTCTTCGTGAACGGCTTGATAAGAGCCTGAAAGAGACAGAAGATGTGAGGGAGCGTTTGAAAGAGGTTTCAAGCGAACGCTCGGAGCTTCGCCGTTATAATTCCGATATGCAGGCTCAGTTAGATACCCTGACGGAATTTGTGAGCCTGCTGAAACGCCTTGAACCTCAGAAATTCTCTGAGGTCAAGCAGATGCAGGAGCATATTCAGGCTCGGCGTGAAGAAGAACAGCGTCAGCAGTCCGCCGCCAGAAAGATAAAGTCGTGGGGACTTGAATAAACATTCAAATAAGATAGAAAGCAGGGGAAGTACCTGCTATGGAGGTAGTCAAATGACAACAAACAGAAAGAACGAGCTTATCGCTCAGCTCGTAAGCATTCTGAGCGAACTTATCGAAACAAATGATTCCGAACAGGTGGCTGAGGTTACGCCCAATGCCGTTGAGGTGCTAACTATCAAGGAATGTACCGAAGCAGTCAAGGGGCTTTTCGAGCATACTGTCCGCAAGCTCATCGCCCAGGGAAAGCTCCCTTACATGAGAGCCGGAGACGGTCAGCGTGGCAAGATGCTCATCAACAAAGCTGATCTGCTTGCATACTTCAACGGACAGGGAACAGACAGATAACTCTGTACGCTGAGAACGGCGATTTTACGCTGTTTGAGCGTCAACAAACACAAAAACCACAAACACCATAGAACAAAGAGCATAGATTTCGGCATACTCCCGAAAAGACAAAAAGAATAAAGATTTTCCTTGACATACTGGCAAATGCGCGCTATGATTAGAGTAATAGGAGTATGCCATAAAATCTATGTGACAGAAAGGAATCATTTATGGCTACTATTACAAAACGAGGCGATACTTTCAGAATAAAGGTATCCCTCGGTTATGATACAGAACACAAGCAGATCATCAAGTCTACAACCTTTAAGCCGCCGCAGGGCGTAACGCCTAAAAAAGCGGAAAAGCTCGCACAGCAGTTTGCTTTCGACTTTGAGAACCGCTGTAAAGACTATACGGAACTCAATGAGAATATGCGTTTCTCTGAACTTGCTGACTGGTACTTTGAGAATTATGCCCCTGTTGAGCTGAAGCCGAGTACTGCGTATACCTACAAGGGACAGTACAACAATCATATAAAGCCCGTTATCGGCAATATGAAGCTGAAAGAGATCACATCTCCTAAGCTGACAAGAATCATGAAATCTATGACGCTTAATCCGCAGACGGTGAAGAAAGTCTATGTGGTTATTCAAAGCATCTTCGCAGAGGTGTTGAGCAGGGCTTCATTCGTGAATCGCCTTGTCACAACGTTATTCTTCCGAAGAAAAAGGACGGAAAGAAGAAAATGTCCCTTGACGAAAGCGAGATCAAACGTTTTATGGAGCTTTTTGATACAAAGCCGTGGGACGAAGACTTTAAAAGAATAGTAAAAGTGTTGCTTTACACAGGAATGCGTTCTGGCGAATGCTTAGGGCTTATGTGGGAAGACATTGACTTTGATGAAATGACGATCACCATTAACCACAATCTCACTGATATTGGCGGTAAACACAAGCTCGGCTCACCTAAGACAGAAAGCAGTCGCAGGGTTATCGGAATGAGCGATGTCCTTGCTTCTATTTTTAGGGAGCAGAAAGCCTACATAGACAAGATGTCGGCAGCACTCGGAAAGAAGTTTGCTCACCCCGAAATGGTATTCACATCGGCACTTGGTAACTATCGTGACAGAAACTCCGTATATCACTCTCTGAAACGCTTCACGAAGGGAACGGAATTTGAAGATCTTACTCTGCACCAGCTCAGGCATTGCAATGCTACGCTCTTGCTGAACAGTGGTGTTGACCTCAAGGTAGTGTCCGAGCATCTTGGACATCGGGATATAAATATCACAGCCGATATTTACGCTGATGTGCTGAAAAGTACCAAGGCTAAGGTCGCTGATCTTGTCACACTGAAACTGTCCTGAACGCAAAATATCCGTCCCGATAAATCGAGACGGATATTAAAAATCTTTCGATAAAGACCAGACAAAGACCACAACGAATTTGTAAGGTCTGAAAAGTACCGAAAATACGGCGAATTGAGATAAGTCTGATTATCTCTTTGAGTTTAAACATTCAACTTTGGCTTTTTTATTGCAAATCAAAAACACACTAAAAGCAAAGTATTTTCGCTAAGATACTAGAAAGTAGCTTTTGCAACTTTCTTCGTTTTATTATATGTTGCCATAACTTAGTTGTCCAAAAGTTGTCCAGAGTTGTACAACTAAAATGGCATGGTTTTGCGTACCTGAGCGATATGATAACTGTAGAGAGAACCTATGAGAATTATTCTATAGCAATTCCACAAATTACCGCAAATATCCACAATAGCGAAACCACCCATTACAATCCGAAATACAAACTGTTTCCAGAGCACTTCTGACAGCATAAGACAGTTTATCAACCAAACGAACTTTCTTCTTTTTAAGATATGCTTTCATTTTCGACCACATTTTCTCAATCGGATTCAAATCAGGACTGTATGGCGGTAAAAATTTATATGAAATATTTTCGTCATCAAGTAACTTTGTTACCATTTTTGTATGATGTGAACTCATATTATCCATGATTACAACATCATCTTTTTTCAGACTTGGTATCAGGTTATCCTTTATATAGTCATAAAATCTTTTTGCTGTTGTTCCGCCTTGATAAGTAGTATATACAATCGTTCCATCAAGGCGTATTGACGATAATACTGTTGTTGTAACAGGTTTATTTAAAGGAGCAGAATCAACTGCTCGTTTGTTTTTGGGTGCGTGAGCATACAATCTTGTAAGATTTATATTAACACCACTTTCATCAAGAAATACAAGGTTTTCAGCTTTTATACCAGATATATTCGTTCCCCATTTTTTGCGTTTTTCCTGCACATCGGGAACGCTCCTGTTCTGATGCATGGAGAGATTTCTTTTTATATGAATATCCCATTTTCAACAATGCTTTTCTTACAGTTTCAATACAGGTCTTTAAACTGAGAGTATCAACAATTTCTTTGAGTGTAATGTCAGGTTTTTGCTGAACAAGTTCTTTTATTCTTTGTAAATCTGATTCGTTAAGGGAAGACTTTCTTCCTCTGAGATTTGTCCTCACGCTGACAGAACCTTCTCGGTTCATTCGTTCAACCAAACGATATACTGTACTTACGTTTACGGAAAAACATTCTGCAACTTCTCTTGCATTATGCGTTTTATTATATGCTTCTACCAAAAGTTTTCTTGCTTCATTATGTAACATATTTATCGCCTCTTACCTTTAGTATACACCTTTTGTCAACTGTTGTGGTATTTTATGGAATTGCTATAATATGACATTCATCCATTTGATATTATACAATATTTTCAAGAGAAAGTCAAACACAATATAGAAACTTGATGCCGATAAAATGATTGTGACGTGCTTTAATCCTAATGCACTGACTTTGTCAAATACCATGTTCATTATTCAAAAGGCTATTGTTCTGACAGGGTATGTAGGCTCTTGAATGACGGTAGTATGATGAATTTGAAACAAGTGTAAACAATACTTTAAATTGTCAGGTTCAGTTTTGAAAAAACTTGATATGGAGTATCAGAGTGTTGTTTTGCTTGGCGATGCTAATAAAAAGGCTTGAGAATTGATTTTATTATATGATGTGCTCAAGTGTATGGTTTATGTTTAAGGCAAAGCGATTATGCCTGAATGGTATAATTATCAAAAAATCACAGTAATTTATTTAATAGTTCTAACTTCATAAAACACCAAATAAGGTTTTCCAGTAGGCTGTTTATTTTTATTACATGATAAAGCAAAGCTCCATTCAAGCAAGATTGAATTTCCATCAATTATTTCATCTCTATATATTCTGGAAATTTTTTGAGCGTATTGTATCAATTGACTTATTTCATCTGTATTAAAAAAATTTTTTTCCCCATAACTCGAAGTAATATCATTGTCTTTTGTTATGGTCAGTGAAACATCAAGCTTTTGATCTGTAACAAGATTCCATAAATCATCTTTTACAGCTTCTATAATAATTTTATCAAGATGTATATTAAGTGTTCCACTTTTCTGAGCAACAAAGTATGGGTAATAAACGACCATTCCTTTTTTATATAATTGTTTATATAAATTATCTGCAAACGTTGTTGCTTCGCCAGCTGTTTTTCCAACCAGTCTTGGGAGATTCAGATCATCTCCATGATTTACAGCAGATCGAATAGTCCAGAGAAACTCATCAGATAGCTCTACACCTGGAAAATATTCTTTCCAAGGTATTGTGGGTATTGACAATTCTCGAAGCTCATAAAATCCCATTAGTTTATTCATAACATTATTCTCCTAGAATATTTTTAAATGATTTTCCAGTTATGTCTTCATATATACTTATTGCGTATGAATCCATCATTCCAGAAATATAATCACAAATCAATCTCTCTTGATATGTCTTTTCATCCTTATTGGGAAAGCCATATTTTGACATCATTTCGTTTGCTCTATATTCGGGCGGTAAAAATCGTGTATGATCTCTGTAAAAATTACACAAATATTTTAAAATAGACAGTCCTCTTTGTTCATAGTAATACACATCATTATTGTGATTTATACACTTAAATGTTATTTCTTTTAATCCATCTGCTAATTCCCCATATGAACTGAAACCTAATTCCTCATCATTTATTGAGCCCGTTTTCTTCTTGAAATTTTCATCAATTTTGATAAGTCCAATATCAGATATTAGAGTATAAATAATGCTAGATGATAATTCCTGTCTAAATAATTTGCAATACTCTGTAGAGTCAATTTTCCTATTGCCAAATCCGGATTTGTCCTTTGCGTTATTTACCAATTCACATAGTTTCTTATACGATTCCGAATCGCCATACAATGAATGATATTCATGCAAAATCTCATCAATGACATACGCCTTAACACGCAATCCATCTTCCAAATCATGTGCAGCATACGCAATTTCATCTGCTAAGTCAACAATCTGAACATCAGTGGTTCTAATTTTTATGTCATTTTCTTTTATAAATAAATCTAACATATCATAATCATCATCATAAATAAATTTATTATTATTTCCGTTATCATATCTATTAAAATATTTGACAACGCTTAGCATCGTTCTATATGTAAGATTTAATCCAACAAAATCAGGTTTCTTTTTTTCGATGCTTGTTAATATTCTTAATGTTTGAGCATTTCCTTCAAATCCGCCTATATCTTTATATATCTTGTTTAGCTCTCTTTCTCCTGCATGTCCAAAAGGAGGATTGCCTATATCATGAGCTAATGCACCGGCTTCAACAACGAATATTTCACTCGAGGTATACTTTAATTCCGCAGCAATTGAACGTGCAATCTGAGCAACTTCTAAACTATGGGTAAGTCTATTTCTAAAAAACTGATCATTTTGTATACCAAGCAACTGCATTTTTCCTTGTAATCTTCTAAATGATGAAGAATACATTATCCGTGAATAATCCCTTTGAAAAGGGCCTTCAACTCTATTTCTTAATTTTTCTTCATATTGGCGGTTTGACATACAATCATAGTTTAGTGAACCTCGATATTTTCGGTTTATATCATCTGCAATTGAATGTAATCCTTTTGATTCCATAAAGCAATATCCTCCTGTTATGTATTTCATTTTTATTTACAATAATATCTTAATTGATTTTACCCGATTTTCTTAATTTATAAAGTAGTAAATTGTCTTTGCCTCACATATCTTTTGCATGTGAATTTTTACTACCCTCTTCCCAATCTCCGCTTCTGCATTCTCTTCCAGATTTGTCGGCAGGAAATGCAGGTATTTTTATCAATACCCAATGCTTCAACAAGAAGCTTCTGATCTACAAGATCAAGAGCCTTCTCAATATCCTCATCATTACGAATAATAATATCAATTCGCTCTAATAGTTTGTTTTTTAAGACTTCATCTATATTCTTAATGACTGGCAGCATTATATTACCCACTTCTCCGGGGAGAATTTCAAGCACACCGCCGCCATAACTTCTGCCACATATTTCTGTGAAAGCAAAAGAAATACTATTATAATATGAAAGTAGGACGTTTTCAGCGTTAACGCCTTCGTTAAACTTAATACGGTGCATTGTATCTGTTGATACTGCATTGCATCGATTCAGTACAAACTTTGGATAGAGGTTATTTCTCCTGAGAAAGAAAGCATCAGGTATCCATACCGACGGGACGATATACCACCTGTCACGGATAGAACACTTGTATCCTTTGTTTTCTTCGTTCCTCTCGCCAAGTTCAATGTATTCTTTGTGTTTTGCAGGATATTTTTCATACGGTGTATCAGGGAAGCTGATAAGCATAGCTCTTTTATCTGCTTTTATATTCTCCTGCCAATCACTGTCAGTAAAGTATATACCGTGAGCGTGAGAACTTCTGCCAATAAGCGGAAGCGTTACAGAAGTGAGGTCATATCGCTCATTTGTTGTTTTGTCAACAGAAAAATAAGTATTGTTTCCTGTGGTGATGCCCACGTTGATTAGTGCCAAATCAGAGAATTTTGTGAATCGCTTATCATCACGAATAGACTGGATCACTTTTATTTCTTCTGCTGAGACAAAATACTTTGTCCACTTTTCCTTAACGTGCTTTAGCTTCTGGAAGCCATTTGAATTAAGATCAAGTTTTTTGAAATCTTCGAGGTTACTAAGTTCTATTATGCGTATGCCTTTCTCTTCCTTGCCTTTTTCGCCGATGAAAACAAGTATTTCCTGTTCAATATCAGGGAAAACGAGCTGCTCAAATGTCAGCAATGTTATTTTTGAGAGCTGATTGGAGAGGAAAAGCCGCAAATCTTCGGCATAAACTACTTGAAGTATCTCTGCAGGAATGACAAACGCTATTTTTCCGTTCTCAGAAAGCAACTGAACACAAGCAACAAGGAAAGCAACCCACGCATTTATCAGCTTATTGGACTTCATTCCATGAGAAGTGAGTATGCTTGACTGTATTTCACGCTGTTCCTCGGTGAGATACTGGTAACGAATATAGGGGGGATTGCCCAGAATCAGATCATAGGTTTCTTTTCCGTATACTCGCTGATAAAAGTCCAAGAAATCCTCATTTAGAACGTGGACATTAGTGTTGTCCTTATAGTTATTACCGACTTTCTCTGCTTCGTCGGGTTCTATCTCAACGGCAGTAATGTTTGGAATATCGTTGATGAGGTTCAATGACGCAAGGCTATCAAGGAATACTCCATCTCCGCAGCTCGGCTCTAATACATTGGTGATGTTTTGGGACGCAACAAGGCTCACCATTGCATTGGCAAGCTGCAATGGCGTATAGTATGCTCCTCTTAATTTCTGTTCGGAACTATCCTTTTTGAGTCTCATAATCATTACCTTCTTTAAAACTCTAATCTGTAAACACGGGAAATAAGTTCATCTATCTCCTTGATAAGAGCAGTTTTCTTGCGTATAAGAGTAGTTTCAACTTGCTTTGCAGGCTTTTCTGCAAGCTTATCGTTGATAGTATACACTTCACGAGTCGCTTCAACTACTCGGTCGTATAGTGTCTTTTGTTTCGGATCATCAAAGTTCAGCATTACAAACGGTAGTGATGACAGTACAAATGTACCTCTCGAAATGAAGCCGCCTTCAAAGTCACTGCCGACAATATTAAAAATCTTCTCGGTGTAGGAATTTGCAAGCCAAGCTTGTATATATTCAAGATCATAATAGCTATCAGCTTTCTTAGCAACAGCACAGTATCCTGCCGTTCCACCGGAAGCTATAAGCATATCCGCTTTATCCATAGCATACATAGGATTATCTTTTGCCATGACCTTAACTATTAGCTTTGGTGTATCAATAAACGCCGTTAATGCCTGTGTTCTGCCGTACTGATACCAAGTATCGGCTGTGGCATTGGGAACATCTCTTATTCCTTCTTTTGATACACTCTTAGGTACTAACCTATCATAATAATCTAAGAGATAAGCGTATGTTCCAGGATAATCAGCCTTCATCGTTTCAATAGGAATCAGGTGACCTTCGCTGTCATAAGGGAAGATGATTTTCTTATCAGTTGATAGACTGTTATACGTTGTAAGCCCCTTTTCTGCTTTTTTGGTGGGTTTGAAGTACGGTTTGAGTATCTTCTTCTCGATTGAATATACCTTTCCGTCCTTCTTGACAGAAATCGTATCATCATCTTCACTGATTATTTCATCGCCTGCAAACCAATATATTGGCTGCGGTCTTTCAGCACTTGTTTGGATGCCATTGAAGATCTCTGCAAAACGGTTAAGCTGAGCAGATACAGGCTCGATCTTTTTAAGTATCTCCAGAAACTCAAAGTCAGATGTGAGCTTCCACGGCAGTTCATCAAGTAGAGAGCTGTTCAGTTCTATGCTGTCTGTAGGTTTGCCGAGCCACAGATTATTGGCAGAATCGACATTTGTATACTTGAAGCTATCCTGAGCTTTTTTCTGCATAAGAATAATAGAACTATATATTGTCTTATCCTCAAATAACTGTGCTGCACCAAAATCGTCCAAGCTGACGAGATATTTTGCCTTAGCAATATAATCGCGGAGTTTGGCGCCTGCGCCAATCTTGAAGAACTTGTTAGGCACTATGTAACAAATATAGCCATTTCCTTTGACTTTCTGTAAAGCTCTTTCAAGGAAGATGAAGTATTTATCAAACTGCTTATGGGCGGTTTTGTATTTCTTCTTATAAATCTCAAATTCGGGAGCAGGGATAAGAGAATGAATATCCTCGGTAGTGACATATGGTGGGTTGCCCACAATGGCATCGAAACTATTTACAGTAAGTTCGTCCCAATTAAGCGGTACGATCTCAACAAGCTGTTCATCTGTGCATTTTATTCCTTTCAGTTCAGCATCACTGACCAATGAATTGCCGTGAAGAATATTAGTACTGAGGTCAGGCAATATAGGAGTTACTGCCTTAACAGAGGGAGCTGTTTCATTCTCTATCAGCTTTATAAGCAGAGAGAACTTAGAGACTTCAACAGCGTGAATATCAATATCAACACCGTAGATGCAGGAGCAGAGGAGCTTTTTCTTTTCTTCAAGAGGAAGCTTGTATCCTCCGTTGTCTATCTCTATCAGGTGTGACTTATCATTTTCAAGATACCACTCTACACAATAAGACTGCAAATACTGAAATACTTCTTCAAGAAATACTCCTGAACCGCAAGCAATGTCAGCAACATTAAGCTCACATATTTCATCAGGTGTTTTTCCGTCACAAAGGCGAGAGAGCGTTTTCTCTATCATATACTTCACGATCTCCGTAGGAGTGGTAACAACAGAACGGTTAAGGCATTCTTTTTTCTGTGCCAGTCCTATTTTACCATTATCGAGTATGGTGAGCTGCTCTGTAAGGAACATCTCATAGATTTTGCCGAGCATATTCGGCTCTATGATGCTGAACAGATACGGGCTTTGTGGGTAGTACAAGCCTTTTATCATATCTGCGATAACGCTGTTGTTGAGGTCGAAAATGATATAATCTCCTGAGAACATACCGGAGTTATATCTCTTGTCAGCATCACGGAAGAGGGCTTCCAGTTCTTTTTGAAGCGTTGCAGAATCGGTAATCGTATCTTTTAGCTTATGATAGAGAGGAAGATTCTTGTCCTCGCATATTCTGATAAATACAATCTGATTGATAAACTCCTGAACAACATCGTTCAGAACGTCAAGAGAGGTATAGCGACCACCTTTAGCATACAGTTCATTACTTAATGCGATACGCCAATCATTAATCTGCTTTAAGAATATGACATCTACTTGCTGTTTCTGACTTCCTGCACCTGCAAATGTCTCACTAAAATATTTGTCAAATTCTCCGCTGTAAACAGAGTTTCTCGATACAAGTTGGGTGATCTCATCGAGTTTCTCTACATATTCGGTGTACTTATAGATGCGATAGCGTGAAACGGAACATTTATCACTATCATCCGGAACCGTAGTAGTATCGTAGATAATGAAATACTCAAAGTTTGTGAGAACAGCTATCTTATGCTTTGCGTTCCAACCGTACTTTCTTGCCTGAACAGCAGGTGAAGGGTCTTTGCTTATGTCAACATGAGGTTTCTTAGCTTCAACAAAGAACTTGGATACGCCTCTCAGTGTAAGAGAGTAGTCGGGACGATCACTGGAACTTGCGTGATACTCGGCAATTACTTCTCTATACTGTGGAGCTAAGCCTTTTTTGTTGGCAACGTCCCAACCGAGAATTTCGAGAAAAGGGTTTATGAACTCATCTCGACAGGAATGCTCGTTATAAGTATTAGATTTATATTCTTTAATATTGCTGTCAAATCGATTGACGAGCTGTTTTAAAAGCTCTACCTTATCCATTTAATAACCTTTCAAAATATGTACATTAGATTTGATTAGTAATTGTTTACCCTAGATTTTCTATTTTTCATTTTTCTTGTAAATACGAACAAATAAGTTGAATCATATTTGTAACATTTGCATCAGAAAGAATAATTCTAGTCCCTGTACTTCGTGGGTTTTGTGTATTTTCTTACTCACCAACAAATAAACACGAATAATCGCTCCCCGTAACACTTTTCAGATAAACGAGGTCTGAAAAGTTGAAACCATAATTAAGAGAAGAATCCTTATTTTCTTCTCCAGTAGTAATGAAATGTAATTTCTTCTGATCAATGCCTGTGAACTCAGACAGTTTTTCAGCTCCGAATCCTTTTTCATTTAGATGATACAACACAACTCTTGAAAGCTGAATCTGCATCGCCTTGTCAATATCATTATCAGCACAACCGTCCATAATATCCAGAATCATAAATAAAATGCTACTATCTGTTTCAGAAGAAATATCTTTTGGCTCAAATTTTATGTTCTGCTCATTCACAAGCCACCAGATAGGACAACCTACATATTTTGCAATGGCAAGCTTTTGTTCATCAGAAGTTTCCACAACTGCTTTAAGACTGTTGAATCTTTGAGGAATAGCATTAAGTTTTTTTAGAACAGATTTTTTACTGCTAAGTCTTACAGACACATTTTCATCAAAATCAAGAAGTGAATCTATTGATACCTCAAAATAATCTGCGATTTTTTTTAATATTTCACCATTCGGAATTGTACCTTTCTTCCAGTTGTTCGCTGAACCAGATGATATTTCAAGTTCTTTAAGAACAGCATGAGGTTTCATTCCTTTTATTTCTGATAGATATTGAAACTTCTCCCAAAACATAGACAAATATTCTCCTTGATTTTTGTAAGATACGACAAAAATCGCATTTTAATGCAACTAATTTAAAATAGCTTCTTGACAATTGCGTTTAAATGCAATATAATCATAAATAGAGAAAGATAAATGCAATTTCTAATTGTATTCTAATTATCTTTAACAATATTATATCACATTCAAGTTTAAAATGCAATACTTTTCTCTAAAATTCACATATGGAAAGGAGTCAAAAATGAAAGAAAAAGGTGATGTTCCAAATCTTCCGCCTGAATTTAACCCCATAATTCCACTTCGTGACGAGTCACCACAAAGAGAATTTCCAATTAAGGCATTACCTACAATTATTCGTGAAATGGTAATAGGCATTGCTGAAACTACAGGCACAGATCCAGCAATGGCAGCAACTTCGATCTTATCAGCAATTAGCTATTGCTTTACAGGCAAGTATAGAATGCAGGGTAAAGCCGACCATTCAGAACCACCCATGATTTATAGTTTCATTATTGCTGAACCTTCAGAGCGTAAATCACCTGTTGTAAAGTTCATCAAAAAGCCATTTGTTGATTTTGAGTTGAAATATAATCAAGAACATGCTGAGGAATTTCACAAAATTGAGGCGATGAAAAAGAAACTTCTTTTTGAAGCAGATAAGCTTGAAAAAGAGGGAAGCAAAGACGTTGATCAAATCGCAAGGTTGAAAACACAGGCAGAACAAATAGGTGACGTAGGCAAAAGACGAGTTACTGTAGAGGATATTACTCCTGAATCGTTGATTCAATTGATGGGAAAGAATAAATCTTTACTGATGATTTCTGATGAAGCAGGTATGCTTGGAAACTTTACAGGACGATATTCCAATAACAATATACCTAATATAGATATGATTTTGAAAGCATGGAGTGGCGAAAGTTTCTTTTGCGACAGAGCAACAAAAGAATCTATACAGATTTCCAATCCATGCCTGTCAATTAGTCTTGCAGGACAGCCTTACTTATGGGATAGTATGATTTCCAATTCTGTATTCAGAAACAGTGGTCTGCTCGCACGATTTTTCTATTGTTTTCCAAAGAGCAAAGTCGGCACAAGGCGGTATGATTTAAAATCAATTGATCCGATTGTTGTTGACAATTATAACAAGCTTATTGACATTCTTCTTACAAGAAAATTCAATGCCAAACTCACAGAGGAAAGATTTCTGAAATTTGATGAAACGGCACAGCAAGATTTCACCGATTACTATAACAATTATATTGAGAAAATTCAGCTCACAGAGTTTGTAAACTGCAAGGACTGGGGCGGTAAATATCATGGTCAAATACTTCGCCTTTGTTGCATTATCCATTGTGTAAAATGTACTATTGAAGGCAAGTGTCCTGAGGATGTCCTTGTTGATGTAAACACACTTTGCAATGCGATTGATATTGCTGACTACTACAAGGAACAGGCAATATATGCTTTCAGTATTGGTGGCGTAGATAATGAAATTTTGAGGGCAGAAAAAGCTCTTGAAATTATCAGGGCAAAACAAATAAGAGAAGGATTTCAATCGGCATTGCTAAAGAAATGTCGAAATAAAATCTTCCCTGAACCTGACGACTTTTACAAGGCACTCAAACTGCTTGAAGAATATGGTTATGTTGCTTTCGATGAAAGAGAAACAGGCAACCATAAATCTGCAATTTATGTTTTTGTAAATCCGAAAGTATTTGAGGATACAGATGATCATAGCTGACATCAGTCAGCAAAAGCCCTCGGCAGAGCGCTTGTATATATGATAGAACTTGCCAAAGGGCTGTCATATATACTATGGCGTTACAATAGACATAGTGCCTGTTGTAAAATCGGTGCTCCGCACCGTATTGTTTCAGCGATTGTATTCTATCGTTCTGAAACTTGTCACCGCAATCCTCTGATTGTTCGGTGACATTGTTCAAACTGGTAGAGCAAATGAATTTCGAGAAGGGAGAATAGATGAAAGAAAAACGCATTTCGTTTTGTCAGGGAAAAGGCTCATTAACTCACAACAATAGAGATTTCATCGCAGAAAATGTTGACCGTTGCCGTATGAGAGATAACTATACGTTTATCAGGAAAGATATTGGCTGCGTGTATGAACATCTGTTTGCGGAGTCAACCAAACGATACAACGCCCGACAAAAACGAAACGACAGAAAAATCCATTGCAGTTACTATGAATCTCTGTTCCATCGGAAACCCACTAATTCCGTTGTAACAGCTGCCGACAAACGTAAAAGCTTCTATGAAGATGTCGTGCAGATCGGCAGAAAAGAAGATTCCGGAGTGGATACGGAAGATGCTCAGCTTGTGGCTGATTGCCTGAAAGAGTACATGGCAGGGTATCAGAAACGTAATCCAAACTTTGTGGTATTCAATGCCGTCCTGCACATGGACGAAGCCACACCGCATCTGCATATTGACTATATTCCTGTCGGGCATTACAGACGTGGACAAGATACGCAGAATGGCATTGCCCAGGCTCTCAAAGAAATGGGATTCGGAAGTGGAAAAGATGCAATTGCACGTTGGAGAAAATCAGAAATTGAAGTACTGAATCAAATCTGTCTTGCACACGGTATCAGACCTTTGGAACCTGAAAAGTCAAGAGGTTCGATGTCAGTTAAAGAGTACAAAGAAGCAAGGCAAGAAGCAGATAAACTTAAAGCTGAAAATGTCCAACTCAAAAGCGAAAATGAGGGTATTTCTCGTGAACTTACTGAAACAAAAGCAATGCTTGAAAGGGCAAATAAGAAAAAGGTTCAGCTTGTTGATATTGGGAGCATTGCGGTTAAGCCGACCATTTTTGGAAACAAGGTTACCCTTGATAAAAATGATTATGACAAACTTCAAGCTCTTGCTGAAAAAGAAGTGGTCAGCGTAAAACGAACCAGAAAACTTACTGCGGCTAATCAACAACTTAGCAAAGAAAATACGGAATTGAAAAGTACAATAAACCAGCAAGCAGCTGAACTTGCCAAATATAAGAAACCTGCAACAATATCAGTCAAGACACTTATGAAAAGTGCAAAGGAGACCTCTGAAAAGGAGAGGTTAAGATCTGACTTGCAAAAAGCAAAATCATTCATTTCAGCTAATGGACTTACAGAAGAATTTCACAAATACAAATCAAATACAAAAAATCACGAATTAGAGTAAAGGAGATTTACTATGACACAGGAAAGAAAAAATGCAATCGTTGATGACATTATGGCACTTCTCATTCAGCTTACTGATGAGGAGACATCACAGGAAACAAGCCGTAAAAAGCCTGTTGAGATGCTTACGATCAAAGAATGTACTCAAGCGGTAAAGGGACTAAGCGAACACACGGTTCGTCAACTGGTGGCACAGAACAAGGTCAAATACATTCGTACAGGTCAGGGCAAACGTGGCAAAATCCTCATTAATAAGGAAGAGCTTCTCAAAGTTTTTGAAGTCTGATGAACTGTTTTGAAGAAATAAGAAATCGTCTTGAAATACGGACAGTTGCAGAGCGTTACGGAATTGAAATCAAGCGTAATAACACTTGTCTCTGCCCATTTCATGACGATCACCACCCCTCTGCACACATATATCCCAATGCGTTCCATTGCTTCACCTGTAATGTGCATTATGACATTTTAGGTTTTGTTATGGAATTGTTCGGACTATCTGCTATTGATGCTACAAAAAAACTGAATGATGATTTTAACCTCGGTATCAGCTTCGGACATAAAAAAGAGTATCATAAGCCGAAATATTCAGAAGCTGCTGAGATTCAAAAGATTAAGAGAAAGAAACGTGAACACTTTGAAAAATGGGAACATGAAGCATATCAGACAATTCACGATTATCTATGGTTCATGCGTGACTGGTTTGAGAAATACAAACCGTCACCTAATGATACATATATAGATGAGCGTTTTCACATTGCGAATGTTGAATATCATCATGCAGAGGAATTTTCACTCGACTGGATTCAGCAGTTTTCAAATGAAGAAAAGGTTGAATGGAAGTGGGTAGTCGATAAAATGAGAAATTTTCTTGATGAGCATAAAGAGGAAGAAAAGTCACAAAGTGCAGAAAGTTCAGAGACATATATTAAGGTTTCAAGGGCAAAATCACCAGACAGTATTCCTGTTAATTGGTGATAATCACAGGAAAGTACAGGAAATTCACAAAGTCCAAGGACAAAAACTATAACATTTCAGGAGGTAACAGACAGCACTATGGCTGCAATTGATAAACGTGGAAACACATTCAGAATCAGAGTTTTCGTTGGTACTGATGCGAATGGCAAGAAGATTATGAAGTCCACAACATTCACTCCGCCGACAGACACAACACCGAAAAGGGCTGAGAAACTTGCTCAGGAGTTCGCCTTTGAATTTGAACGTCAATGCAAAGGATATATCAGTTTCAATGAAAATATGAGATTTTCAGAGCTTGCAGATTGGTATTTCACTAACTTTGCACCGGTAGAATTAAAAGCATCGACCGTTTACACCTATACCGGACAGTATAAGAAGCATATCAAACCTGTTCTTGGCAACATGAAATTAAAAAATATTACAACGCCAAAACTGACACAGGTAATGCAGTCATACAATTTAAATCCTGCGACTGTCAGAAAATTATATGTCATTATTCAGTCTATTTTCAAACGTGGTATGGAACAAGGATTTCTGCGTGATAACCCTTGCCATAATGTTATTCTTCCAAAGAATAAGGAACAGCACAAAGTTATGGCTCTTACAGAAGATGAATTGAAACGCTTTGTGAAAATGCTTGACGAAAAGTCATGCGACGAGGATGTTAAGCGTATTATCAGAGTGCTACTTTATACGGGAATGCGTTCAGGAGAGTGCTTTGCACTACGCTAGGAAGATGTTGACTTTGAGAATATGTCAATTTCAATCAAGCATACTCTGAATGACATAGGCGGAAAGCATGAATTGACACCGCCAAAAACGAAAAAGAGTATCCGAACAATCGGTATGAGTAAAACTGTTGCTGATATATTTCAAGAACAGAAAAAGTACACCGATGATCTGAAATTTGCTCTTGGTGATAGTTATGCACATCCAGAAATGGTATTTCCATCAGCAAACGGCAATTATCGTGACAGAAGTTCTGTTTTGACTTCGCTGAAACGCTTTACCAAAGGCACAGAATTTGAGCATATGACGTTACATAAGTTAAGACATTGCAATGCTACGATGCTTTTGAATATGGGCGTAGATCTCAAAATTATCAGTGACCATTTAGGACATTGCGACATCAATGTCACAGCTGATATTTATGCTGATGTGCTTAGCAGTACACGAAAAGTGTTGGCAGATTCTATTGAGAAAAAGCTAACTGAATAAAGAACAGAAATTATAGCAACATAAAAAAATCGCTCTGCAAAACACAGAGCGATTTTAAAATACTTTTTAGTTGTCCAGAAGTTGTCCAAATAGACTTCTGAAACAAAAGAAATAACGCAATATCGATAAAAAATCGATGTTTCCTTATCTCTTTGAGAACTGTGGAGCACGTCTTGCGGCTTTGAGACCGTACTTCTTTCTTTCCTTCATTCTTGGGTCACGAGTGAGGAAGCCTTCCTTCTTGAGGAGAGGTCTGAACTCATCGCTAGCCTGAAGAAGAGCTCTTGAAAGACCGTGTCTGATTGCACCAGCCTGACCTGTTACTCCACCGCCTGTTACTGTGCAAACGATATCGTACTTATCCATTGTATCTGTTACAGCAAATGGCTGACGAACGATGAGCTTGAGTGTCTCAAGACCGAAGTAATCGTCAATGTCTCTGCCGTTGATTGTGATCTTACCTGTACCCTCGTAAACACGAACACGGGCAACAGAATGTTTTCTTCTACCTGTGCCATAGAAATATGGCTGCTTTGATTCGTACATCTAAATTGCTCCTTCCTTACAGTTCGTATTTAACAGGCTTCTGAGCAGCATTGTTATGCTCAGCACCCTTGTATACTCTGAGTCTCTTTGCAGCAGCTCTGCCAAGTGTGTTGTTAGGGAGCATACCCTCAACAGCAATTGTCATAGCTCTGTCTGACTGATTAGCCATCATATCTGAATACTTGATCTCCTTAAGACCGCCGATCCAGCCTGTGTGCCACTTGTAAGACTTCTGATCAAGCTTCTTGCCTGTGAGAACAGCCTTATCTGTGTTGATGATGATTACATGGTCGCCGCAGTCAGCGTGTGGTGCGTAAGTTGGCTTGTGCTTGCCACGAAGAATGTGAGCAGCCTTAGCAGCAACTCTACCGAGTGACTGACCTTCAGCGTCGAGAATATACCATGTGCGAGTAATGTCGCCTGCTTTTGGCATATAAGTTGACATATTATTTCCTCCATTCAGAATTTTAAAAAGTCTGTTCACAGCCGCATTTTCGCCCTGTGAACTCACAACGTTGTCTATTATACAACAGCTTTTCACGATTGTCAATAGTCAAAACGTCGAATTTTTAATTTATATCCCTCATTCTCTTTAATTCTCTTCGTTTTGCTCCATTTCTCTCGATTTCTCACAATTCATTTCACTTTTGCCTTTTACACTAATACACACAGTAATATGGCGTAAACTAAAGATAATCATAGCATAAGCAATGTATATTCAATATTTCCCTATCTACATTAGAATATGTATTTATATGCTTGTATTTGCATTTTCAGTATATGCTTTTCTTCTGCACTAAAATTATGCAAACCGTCTGCTTTACTGTATTTTCAGCTTTATTCATCTTCAAATGAAAAAATATCCTCTACAGATACACCAAATACCTTTGCAATATCCATTGCAAGCTTTAGGGACGGATTGTATTGTCCTTTTTCAAGACGTATGATAGTTTCACGTCTGACGCCCACTTTTTCGGCAAGGTCACCCTGCTTCATGTCAAGCTTGGCACGATATTCCTTGAGTTTTGTTTTTAGCTCCGGCATTACTCGTCCTCCTCATCGGTGCTGAGCTTGCCCTCATGGTGGAGGAAAAATCCGCTTTCAAGGGTCATATAACTGAACCAGAATATAAACCATACTTGATATAGTCTGTCGCTGTTTATCTTTATGGTTATACTTCCTTCCCAGAACATTGATATAAAGATCGCCACTGCTAATATTATCAAAAACATTTTTGTGATACTTTGATGTGCCTTGAGCATATTTTCTTTTGCCATTTCGTCCTCTTTGTCAACTTTCTGACAGCTTGCATACAGCCATATTACTGCAAATAAAGCCGTCATAGCAGCCAACACAACGAATATCACCGTCGCCCATGTTGTATTATCAAGCTTGTAATGCTCCGCAGTCTTTTCAAATATCTCTGTGACAAGTATTGCAATTCCTGTTACCATACGCTTTTTGTGATATTCTCTCAGAGTTATCTTTTTCTTTTCTTTTTTCGCTTTCATTTTTATCCCTCTAGTTTTCATCATCATCGAACTTACTTTCAAAATACAGCCCTATAAAATTGTACACCGCATAGCAGAACCATATCAAGCCCGTTATAACATATTCGTTTAGTGTGACCTTAAATCTTCCTAAAATATCAGAAAACAAAGTCATAACTGAAATAAACAGGCAGGCAATCGTGAACAGGAACGTTATAAAAGTCTGATTGACCTTTGCTGTTGTCTGCTGAGTAAGCTCGTCATCTGTATCTCTTTTGCCGACCGTGGATATCATCTTTGTTATGCATATGGCGATCAGCGCAAGCGTTCCCAAAGATACGATAAGGTTTATCACATTGGTAAGTGTGTGCCCTTTCTTTATCGCAGGCAGCACCTTTTCCATAACCCAATAGAATATCCACATCGCTCCACCCAGCGTGCCCAAAATACCCATCTGTCTGTAATATTTTTTGTAAGATATTTTGTCTGTTTTTATCTCCGTTTTGTCATTCATTTCTACATCTTCTTTCATTTGTGATTTAAACAGCTGCATATACAAAGTGATTTATTTATCACTTTATGTGACAATAATATCACTTTTACCTTGCAAAGTCAATAGAAAAGTGACAAATTTATCACCTTTGTGCATATACACAAATCGTGCGATATCAGTTTGTACACATTTATGTACACTGACAACAAAAAGAGCGGAACAAAGTCCGCTCATGAAATTATTCTGTTTGTGAATTTGAACTTTCTTCATTGCTGCTGTCGGTGTCGCTTTTATCTTCTGTAAATATCTCTTTGCATACAGCACTAAATTCATCGTCACGGAGTGAAAATTTATTTTTTATCACGTCTGAAATGGTGAATTTTCTGTAGGTGAAGCCGTCATATACTATTAAAAATGAAATAGTGTAGTTATCAGAGCCATGTTTGCCTTTTACTGTTACTGTGTAGTTGTGACCGTTCTTTGTGCAATCCCACTCAGCGTCATCGCCAAGGTATGAGGCTATACATTCGCCTATTATCTTTGAAGAGCTGCCTGAGAAGTTGTCAAGGCTTTGAACGTAGCTGTTCTGTGCTGAAACGGTCATGTAGTCAGCGTCGATTTTAATGCTTTGTGTAAACCCGTTCATGAACAGGGCAGCGATAATGAAAAATCCGCACATTATCGCTTTGTAAAGCTCTCTGCCACACAGTTTTTCACGTTTGTATACATAAACCGGCGTGAGCCATACCCATTTATAAAGGTGGGTGGCGGCGATATCATGCTTTATAAGCTGCTTACAGTCTGCGACTGAACAGCCTATCATAAAAAGCGGCACAAGTATCCAAAGCACCGCTCCCGCAGTGGCTGAGTTTGCGTAGTTTTCAAGAAACAAGCCAATAAGCGGCACAAAGCATATGAACCATATCAGTCCATTGTTAAGGGACATTGCTTTGGCAGAGTTTGAGTTGCTTTCGGTCTGCGGTGCATTTATCGTAATATCCATTTTGTCCTCCGATTTTTTAAGCTACCTATATTATATAATATTTTTTTCAAATAATCAATAGCCTATGTTTTTGTTTATTAGTAACAAAACAAATGTTCGGCTTTGATCTGAAAAATGTTTAATTAATGTATTTACAAAATCGTTGACTTTGTGTTATAATATAATTTGTATGTAAAAAATTCTTCAGATCCGTAAGAAAGGAAATGAGAAATGGCAAATAAAAAGGAATATACAAATGAAGATATAGTATCCCTTAAGGGGGAAGACAGAGTAAGAAAGCGTCCTGCGGTAATATTCGGCTCTGACGGACTTGAGGGCTGTAAACATTCTGTTTTTGAAATTCTTTCAAACTCTATAGACGAGGCTCGTGACGGTCATGGCGATAAGATAATCGTTACAAAGTACAATGACGATTCTATCGAGGTGGAAGACTTCGGACGTGGTTGTCCTGTTGACTATAACCAGCGTGAGAAAAAATATAACTGGGAGCTTGTTTACTGCGAGCTTTATGCAGGTGGCAAGTATAATAATAACGGCGGAGATAACTATGAATATTCGTTGGGTCTTAACGGACTAGGTGCTTGTGCGACGCAGTATTCATCTGAGTTTATGGACGTCGAGGTTTTCCGTGACGGATATAAGTATGACCTGCACTTTGAAAAGGGAAGAAACGTTGGCGGTCTTAAAAAGGAAGAAACAAAGCAGAAAAAGACAGGTACAAAGACACATTGGCGACCTGACCTTGAAGTTTTCACTGATATAAAAATTGAGAACGAATATTTTGAGGACGTTCTGAAAAAGCAGGCTGTAGTAAACCCTAATATCACATTTATCCTGCGTATACAGCGTGAGAACAATTCTTTTGAAGAAAAGACGTTCTATTATGAGAATGGTATCGCTGATTATGTTGCAGAGATAGCAGGTGAAAAGCCTCTGACCTCGGTGCAGTTTTTCACAGGCGACCGCAAGGGTCGTGACCGTGAGGACAAGGACGATTACAAGGTAAAGCTTTCTGTGGCGTTCACTTTCTCTAATCAGGTAAAATGTCTTGAATATTATCACAATTCAAGCTTTCTGGAACATGGTGGCTCACCGGAGGACGCTGTAAAGAGTGCTTTCACATCTCAGATAAATGCTTATCTCAAAAGCAACAATAAGTATCTGAAAAATGAAAAGCCTATCACTTTTCAGGATATTGAGGACTGCCTTGTGCTTGTATCAAGCTCTTTCTCCACACAGACTTCATATGCCAATCAGACGAAGAAGGCTATCACAAACAAGTTTATCAAAGAGTGCATGACAGAGTTCTTGAAGCACAATCTCGAGATATACTTTATTGAAAATCCTGACGAAGCGGTGAAGATAGCAGAGCAGGTCCTTGTAAACAAGAGAAGCCGTGAAAAGGCTGAGAAGTCAAGAATAGACCTGAAGAAAAAGCTTGCAGGCTCTATCGACCTTTCAAATCAGGTGCAGAAATTCGTTGACTGCCGTTCAAAAGACCTTTCTCAGCGTGAGCTTTATATCGTGGAGGGCGACTCGGCGCTCGGTTCTGTAAAAATGGCAAGAAATGCAGAGTTTCAGGCTGTTATCCCTGTGAGAGGAAAGATACTCAACTGTTTGAAAGCTGACTATGATAAGATTTTCAAGAATGAGATAATCACAGATCTTATAAAGGTCATAGGCTGCGGAGTTGAGGTCAAGACGGGCAAGAACAAGGAGATATCTATGTTCAATCTTGACAACCTACGCTGGAACAAAATAGTTATCTGTACTGATGCCGATGTTGACGGCTTCCATATCAGAACGCTTATACTCACAATGCTTTACAGACTTGTGCCGACCCTTATTGAAAAAGGATATGTTTATATCGCGGAGTCACCGCTCTTTGAGATAACGACTTCCGACAAGACTTACTTTGCATATGACGAGAACGAAAAGACAAAGATACTCAAAATGATAGGCAATAAAAAGTTTGATATCCAGCGTTCAAAAGGTCTTGGCGAGAACGAGGCGGAGATGATGAGCCTTACGACAATGGACCCTGCCACAAGACGTCTTATAAAGATAGAGCCTGACGATATTGAGCAGACACAATGGATGTTCGATATGCTCCTTGGCGACGACTTGCAGGGCAGAAAAGATTTCATCACCAATAATGGTGTTGATTATCTTGATATGGCGGATATTTCATAAGCTGTTTGAGGGGAGAGCATTATGGACGCAATTTTTATATGGTCGTCTGCGCTTGTGATATGTGTTGGACTTCCATTGTTTTTCACAGTAATAAATGTTATAAGGCTTTTTGAGAATGCACCTAAAGAATTGGACAGACCGCTGTTTGATGTGCTGACGGTGGTAATCGGTTCGCTGCTGTCTGTTTTTGACCTTGACGGGTTAGGTCTTGGCGTTGAATATGATGTTCCTCTAACTGTTCATGGGGAATTTCATACACCCATAGCAGGGGAGTATAGGTTTAGTTTTTTCTTCCTGTTTTTTATAGCTATGGTGTGCATTGTACTGTTGAGTGTTATAACAAAGAGAAAACCGCCGTTGTTTGCGGCTATGCTCATTGCAGGGGTGTATATGGGCAATGTGCTTGATATACTGCTGGTGATACAGCTTTTGAAGAATATGGATAACTTTTTCACGGTGATGATGTTGGTTTTTCCAATGAATTATATGCTTATGTCCGTAAGGCTCATTCGCCGTGAAATAAAGGCGCAGACGGGATATCTCAGCAATTCGGTGGAGAAAAGCGGCTTTATGGGCTGGCTTAATAAGCTTCTCACAAAAAGCCTTGGTTGGTATCTTATCAGCTTTGTGGCAATGATACCGCTCCTTGCGGTGATGCTTTTGATACTTGTTTTATTTGGACAGCGCCCTGACAGCATAGTAAAGGCTTTCACGGAAACAGCCGATTGGACGTTTTCTCAGCAGATACCTCCGCCGCCTGATTACTCCCAAGGGCATTATCTTTGCACAGTTGCGGCAGGGGGACACGCTAAGCTTGTCAAACCTCAGCGAATGGGTCTGCGGCGTGGGGATAAGATAGTTGTGAACAGACAGCTTTGTGTTGCAAACGCATTTGAAGAGCTTATACAGGATAAGCTTCCACGTTTTCACAAATGTGTGAGAAGCTTTTACGATAAACACGGATATCCCATTTCACAGCATATATCGACGAAATTGCGTGCTGATGTGGTCTATATCCTTATGAAACCACTTGAATTTATTTTTATTGCGGTGCTGTATATGTTTGACGCCGATCCCGAAAGCAGGATCGCTATGCAGTATACAGGCAAAAAGTGCACCGACCTTACGAACTTTATGAAAGGATAGATTTTATGGCAAGAAAAAAGGCAGAGCCTAAAAAGACTGCTAAACCAAATAACAACGCATATATCGAGGGTGCAGGACTTGTTGCAGACGAAAAGATAACAATGTCTCTTGAAAAGAACTATATGCCGTATGCCATGAGCGTTTTGGTATCAAGAGCGTTCCCAGAGATAGACGGCTTTAAGCCCTCACACAGAAAACTGCTTTATACCATGTATAAAATGGGACTTTTAAACGGAAAGCTCACAAAGTCTGCCAATATCGTTGGTGCGACCATGAGGCTCAATCCTCACGGCGACGGTGCTATATATGAAACCATGGTAAGACTTTCACAGGGCAATGAAGCGCTTTTGCACCCATATGTAATGAGCAAGGGTAACTTCGGTAAGGCATATTCAAGAGATATGGCGTATGCTGCCTCTCGATACACTGAGGCAAAGCTTATGCCTATTTGTCAGGAGCTTTTTGGAGATATAGACAAGGACACTGTGGATTTTGTTCCTAACTATGATAACACCACAACAGAGCCGACCTTGCTTCCTGCTACTTACCCGTCAATACTTGTTAATGCAAACGTTGGTATCGGTGTTTCTATGGCTTCATCAGTTTGTCCGTTCAACCTTAGCGAGGTTTGCGAGACAACTATCGGACTTATGAAAAATCCAGATTTCAACGCTCTTGAAACGCTGAAAGGACCTGACTTTCCGGGAGGTGCCTCACTTCTCTATGATGAGGAGGAGCTTGATAAGATATACCGCACAGGAAAAGGCTCTGTTAAGCTGAGAGCTAAATATCAGTATGACAAGGAGTCAAGGTGTCTTGAGATCGTTGAGATACCTGCCACTACCACAGTTGAAGCAATAATCGAGAAGATAATTGCTCTCGTTAAGGCAGGCAAGATAAGAGAGGTATCATATATCCGTGATGAAACGGACATTAACGGTCTGAAAATAGGTATAGATATCAAAAAGGGCGTAGACCCTGACAAGCTTATGCAAAAGCTTTATAAGCTGACGCCGCTTCAGGACTCGTATTCATGCAATTTCTATATACTTGTTCACGGCTATCCAAGAATAATGGGCGTTTATGATATAATTAAAGAATGGGTAGCGTTCAGAATGGATTGCGTTCGACGCAGAACAAGCTTTGACCTTGCAAAGAAGAAAGACAAGCTCCACCTCCTGAAAGGTCTTGGAAAGATACTCCTTGATATAGACAAGGCTATAAAGATAATCAGAGAAACGGAAGAAGAAACAGAGGTCGTTCCTAACCTTATGGTTGGATTCGGCATTGACGAGATACAGGCTGATTATGTGGCTGAAATAAAGCTCAGACACCTTAACCGTGAGTATATCCTCAAAAGAACTGCCGAAACTGAGGATCTTGAAAAAGCTATTGCAGAGCTTGAAGATATTCTTGGAAGCGACAGAAAAATAAAGAATATCATCATTTCCGAATTAAAGGAAGTTTCAAAGAAGTATGGTCAGCCAAGAAAAACTCAGTTCTATTATAAGACTGATATCGAGGAGATAGACATAGAGGACGATATCCCTGACTACGCCTGCAAGCTTTTCCTATCTCAAAGCGGTTATTTCAAGAAATGTACTCCGCAATCACTGAGAATGGCAAGCGAGCAGAAGTATAAAGAGGGCGACGGTCCGCTTCAGGAAATGGAAAGCACCAACAAAACGGAGCTTCTGTTCTTCTCTGACAAGGCGGCTGTGTATAAGACCAAGGTATCGCAGTTTGCCGACACAAAGGCAAGCTCTCTTGGCGACTATATTCCTGCAAAGCTTGGTTTTGATGACGGTGAGGGCGTTGTGTCCATGGTGAATACTGTAGATTATTCGGGCTATATGATATTCTGTTTTGAAAACGGAAAGGTGGCAAAAGTGCCGCTCAATGCCTATGAAACAAAGACCAACAGAAAGAAGCTTGCCAACGCTTATTCTGCAAAGGCTAAGCTTGTGGGAATGTTCTTTGTGCAGAATAACGCTGAGATAATGCTTCGCACAACTAACGGAAGAGCAATGATATTTGATACAGCGCTTCTTATGCCTAAGTCCACGAGAGATACTATAGGCGTTCAGGTCATGACACTTAAAGCGAAGAATGCAGTTGTTGATAAGGCATTTATCGTTGACGATGAGACAGCAGCAGGCCTTTCAAAATATCGCAGCAAAACGATACCTGTTGCAGGCTGCTTTGCAAAGGATATCGAAGACCCTGACCAGATGCACTTCTGATATATGTTTTTTACAGCGGATAGACTTCTGTCCGCTGTTTTGCGTTTGTTGACTTTTTACAGAGATTATGGTATACTTGTTTTGAAAAAGTGTGCAAATGCACGGATGTTGCAAAAGGGAGTTGTTTTTATGGAGTGTCCTAAATGCCACAAGTCAGTTGACGATGATGACATTTTCTGTCCTAACTGTGACACAAGATTAAGACCAGACAAAAATACGTCTATCATGAAGCGTTTCAAAAAGCAGAATAAACCGCTAAATGTGGAAATAGTGGGCGAGAAAAAACATAAATTGTCTGAAAGCAAGCTCAAGCTTATTCTTATAACAGTGGCTGTAGTGCTCCTTGTGGTGCTTGTCGTCCTTATCGTTGTAAATATTATAAGCGGAAAGGGTGAAAACACCGCTGAGAGCATTTCTGAATATATCGGCGTAGATGTTGCAAAGGCTCAGAAAAAGCTTGATATGCACTTTAAGGACGAATCGGCTTTTCAGGGAGTGAACAATGCACTGAATTTTGATTATATCATTGAGTCTGATGACAGTGTTAATGTTGATGGCATAAATTATCCTGAATGGGCGGCACTTGTTACTGTTGATGATGAAGAACGTATACAAACCGTAAAATATTCAAATTTCAAGGTGCTTAAAAACAATGCAAACGGTGAAAAAAAGAGTAAAGCTATCAACCTTGATAAGTTTGAACAAGGAGCAAAGTGGAGTGGCTTGTCAGATGCCATAGACCTTGAATATTACGGCATCGTATGGTCAAAAGACACTAAAAATTATATATACCGCTATTGGTATGAGAATGACGCAGGTGATGATCAGCCTGTGGTGCTTAATGTAACGTTCGATACAGATAATAAGTATCTGTATTATTCTTCTACGCTTATTTATCCTGAGTATCTGTAAAAGGGTCATAATGTTACAAAAGAAATACAAATTGTTGCGTAAATTCTACAATTGCACAAAAAAACTTGACTTATGCTCGGTTTGTTGCTAATATAAATTGATGAATAACGTAAAAAGGAGGTTCGGTATGGATCCTAGTACTAAATTATGTATGGGCTGTATGAACGAACTTGGTTCTGACGGTCGCTGTCATTATTGTAGCTATACCGACGATATCCCGCATTTACAGGCTTATCTTGCACCGAGAACAGTGCTTGACAACAGATATATAGTCGGAAAAATGCTTTCATATAATGGTGAGGGTGCGTCTTACATTTGCTACGATATGGTTGGCAAATGCAAGTGTGTGGCAAGAGAGTATATGCCTGACACTCTTTGCGAAAGAGATAGCGAAAGTCAGCGACTTGTGGTGAATCCAGATTGTCTGGCTAAGTATAAGACATTTATGTCTGAGTTTGCAGACGTGAACAAAGTTCTTTCACGCATGAGAAATCTTCAGCATATCGCCACGGCAAAGGATATGTTTTGCGAGAATAATACGACCTATGTCATACTCGAATATGTGGAGGGCGTGACGCTAAAGAAATTTTTACAGTCAAATACAGGCTTTCTCACATGGGAACAGGTCAAAAAGCTTTTTGTGCCATTGTTTACAACATTGAGCATTATACATAATGCAGGTATCATACACAGGGGAATATCTCCTGAAAATATTATTGTTACAACTGATTGTGAGCTTAAACTTACAGGCTTTTGCATAAGTTCTATAAGAACATCTAATACAGGGCTTTCTCCTGAGTTCTATTCAGGATATACCGCCCCTGAGCAATATTCTTCGTTAGAATGGCAGGGCACATGGACTGACGTTTATGCACTTGCTGCAGTTCTTTATAGAATACTAACAGGCTGTATGCCCCTTGATGCTTATACCCGTACAAAGAATGATACTATGGTCGAAGCTTGCAGAGTCAATCCGAGAATACCACAGCATATCTCACGAGTTCTTTCAAGAGCTATGAGAGTTCGTGGCGAAGAAAGAATACAGACAGTTTCAGAGCTTGTTACTGCACTTTTTGAGCAGCATACAACGCATATGGAACACCCTAAGGGTTCAACTCAGACTATTCCTATACAGCATGTTCCAAGACAAAGAACGCAGTCAAGGCAAATGCCACAGCAGACTCGTGAGGAAGAAAAGCCTAAGAATAAAACGGCTACGATAATAGGCTGGACGGTGCTTGTGATAGTGCTTTTGCTTTCAGTTTTTCTGCTATATGAGTTGTTTTCAGGTCCGTCGGACAGCAATAATGATTCGTCTGAGGATAAGGTCATTTCTTCTGATGATGCAGATGGAGTTGACAGCGAGGTATTCGTTTACAGCACCACAGTTGCTACGCCTAAGGTGACTGATGCTGAAAGTCAGTCAGAATATGGCTATGGCGCTATAATGCCTAACGTTGTGGGTCTGGAATACAATACTGTTGTAAAACAACTTGGTGAGGATTTTACTATCAAGGCTGAATATTATTATTCTGATGTTGACGATAAGGACGTTGTTAAAGAGCAGAGCATACCAGAGGGTACTGATTTTGATCCGTCTTTGAAAAATGAGCTTGTTCTTAAAGTATGTGCAGGCCCTGAAAATGTTCCTGTTCCTGATTTCTCTGGCCTGTCGAAGAAGGCTTACCTTGAGCTGCTTGATTCTTATAATATCAAGTATAAGGTCGTTACCGATTTCTCAAGCTCTGTTTCTGCAGGATATGTTATGGCGACAAGCGTTAATGTTGGAAACACTGTGAATGTTAAAAATGGTGATGTGCTTACAGTTACAGTTTCCGCAGGTCTTGTGACTACGACCACTACAACAAAGGCAACAGAGCCTAAACCTGATACGAACACAGGCAGCTCTTCTGAAACAACACCAGTTCCGGCTGTTGCGCCTGCTGAATAACGAAAACGTTTAATAAAATGTTAAAAAATAAACAAAGCCCTTGACAATTCAGGGGCTTTGTGCTATGCTCATTATAGATTATTAGGAAAGTAACAGGATAAATTGTTTCCTGGTTTGGAGGTATTTTACATGGCTAAGAAAATTGGTGTACTTACCAGCGGAGGAGATGCTCCGGGAATGAACGCTGCTGTCAGAGCAGTATGCAGAGCTGGTCTTGCAAAGGGTATGGAAGTCGTAGGTATCCTCAGGGGATATAACGGCCTTCTTAACGGTGAAGTTATTGAGATGAATGCAAGAACTGTTTCAGGCATAATCCAGAGAGGCGGTACTTGTCTTTATACTGCAAGATGTCCTGAATTCAGAGATATCGAGGGCGTAAAGAAGGGCAGAGATAAGTGTCTTGAAATGGGTCTTGACGGTATCGTAGTTATCGGTGGTGACGGCTCATTCAGAGGTGCGGCTGACCTTTCAGCACAGGGTATCCCATGTATCGGTCTGCCTGGTACTATAGACAACGATATTTCATGCACAGAATATACTATCGGTTATGACACAGCTATGAACACAGCTATGGAAATGATCGATAAGATCAGAGATACAGCACAGTCACATGACAGATGTTCAGTAGTTGAGGTAATGGGCAGAAACGCTGGTCACATTGCTATCAACGTTGCTGCTGCTGTAGGCGCTGAGGCTGTTATCACACCTGAGAAGCCTTATGACCTCAATGCTATTGCTCAGAAGATGGAGCAGACAAAGAAGTCAGGCAAGACACATTTTATCATTGTAGTTGCTGAGGGTGTTGGCAAGACAGAGTATATCACAAGAACTCTTCAGGATATTACTGGTGTCGAGTCAAGAGCTACTATTCTCGGCCATGTTCAGAGAGGCGGCTCTCCTACAGTAAGAGATAGAGTTGTCGCAACTGAAATGGGCTATCACGCTGTTGAACTGCTCGAGCAGGGCATTGGCAACAGAGTTGTTGGTATGAAGGACAACAAGATATATGATGTAGATATTCAGGAGGCTCTTTCAATGAAGAAGCCTTTCGAGGAAGAGCTTTACAAGATCCTCAATGAAACTGCATTCTAATTTTTCATGAGGTCTGAGTCTTTAAGACTTTGACATATTACAGAGTAGAAAACTGAGCGTTAAGTGTCCGTCGGACGGGGAGTTGCCGTCGGAACGAAAAAGGTAGAACCTTTGCGGTTCGGTTTTCGCATCCCGCTGAATGTGTAATTGAAGCTTTTTATAGCGGCTCTGCACATCCCGCATGGGTAGTGTGCAGAGCTGTTTTTATGCTCCGTTATGCACAAAGCGACAAGCTCGCAGAATAAGGAGGTAAATTTATGAAGAGCTTCGGAAGAATGTTCTATGACTCTTTCAAGTCACTGAAAGATCTTAGAACATTAACAACAGCAGGAATACTGATAGCGTTGGCGTTTGCTATCAGATCATTTTCCATTGAGGTAACGCCTGACTTGAGGATCGGTTTCACTTTTCTTGCAACCTGTACTATTGGTATGCTTTACGGACCTGTGGTATGCGGAATGTCTACATTTGTCCTTGACTTTCTAGGATATATAGTGCAGAACAAATCTCCGAGAGCCTACAGCCCACAGCTTGCAATGGTAGTTATTATTTCAGGTATCATCTACGGCTGTCTGTTGTATAAGTGCGATTTTAACAACAAAAAGCTTCAAAGCTACATAAGGATCGCAATTGCAAGAGGAAGTGTTATACTTTTCTGTAATATAGGACTTAATTCTTATTTCCTGTATACACTTTATGTAAACAAGGCTTTTGGCATCACAAACCTCACCAAAGAAGGAATGAGCGGTTTTCTTACATACTGCACACCGAGAATAGCGAAAAATCTTATCCAACTCCCTGTGGATCTGATATTGCTCATGATATTCCTGCCTGCTGTGAAGTTTGCTTATGAAAAAGTAAGAACACAGTTTGGACATAAAGCGACAAATACATGATTTAAAGCAGCGGCAGAAATGTCGCTGTTTTTTTGCGTGAAAATATACAATAAAAATGGGGTACTAATGTGAAATTTAGGTGAATGTAGGTTTGTCAATCATATTGGACACTATTATTAAGAA
>ULVL01080295.1_pt1 | contig 76095 bp, 63 predicted proteins | sample 1959381 | NCBI WGS metagenome assembly ULVL01 (sample SAMEA4835785, study PRJEB28245) | human gut metagenome | biome: gut microbiome; material: fecal sample | place: Denmark | collected 2008
CAAAAATTGACTTAAAGATAATTTTTCCTTATTCCCATTCGATTGTCGCCGGGGGTTTGCCCGTCACGTCGTAGCAAACTCTGCTTATGCCTTTGACTTCGTTGACGATACGAGACGCCATTTTGGTGAGCAAGTCATAAGGGAGGCGAGTGTACTCCGCAGTCATAAAGTCGGAGGTTGAAACCGCTCTTATGACAATCACATAGCCGTAATTGCGGTAGTCGCCGATGACACCGACCGATTTGGTGTCAGTGATGACGGCAAAATACTGGTCGGATTTTACGCCGCTTGCGCCGATTTCTTCACGCACTATAGCGTCTGCGTCGCGCAAGACGTCGAGTTTCTCTTTGGTGATTTCGCCGATTGTGCGGATTGCAAGTCCCGGACCGGGGAAGGGTTGACGATTGACAAGATAGTCGGGAAGACCGAGCTTTTTGCCTATGACGCGCACTTCGTCTTTAAAGAGTCCGCGCAAAGGTTCGACAAGTCCGGTAAAGGGCAAATCTTTTGGGAGACCGCCGACGTTGTGGTGGCTCTTGATGTTTGCCGAGTTGTTTGCGCCCGATTCGATGACGTCGGGATAAATTGTGCCTTGGGCAAGGAAATCATAGCCTTTTTGCGCTTTCGATACTTCGGCAAACGTCTTGACAAACTCCTCGCCGATAATCTTTCTCTTGCGTTCGGGATCGGTTACGCCCGCGATTTTGGAAAGGAACTTTTCGCTTGCGTCAACGACTTCGAGCTTGAGCGGCATATTGGCAAACGCTTCTTTGATTTGTTTTGTTTCGTCCTTGCGCATGAAGCCGTGATCGACGTACACGCAAAGCAGTTGATCGGGGATAGCCTTGCTTATGAGTGCGGCAACGACGGAGCTGTCAACGCCGCCCGAAAGACCGAGAAGAACTTTTTTGTCGCCCACTTTTTCGCGTATGTGCTTGATTTGCGTGTCGATATAGTCGTCCAAAGAATAGTCGCGTTTTGCTCCGCACACCTTTAAAACGAAGTTTTCAAGCACTTTCATTCCGTTTACGGAACGTTCGACTTCGGGGTGGAATTGCACGCCGTAGAGCTTTTTATCCTCGTTTGCGATTGCAGCGCACGGACAATCTGACGTGGTTGCGACAACATTGAAACCTTCCGGAACTTTCGCAACATAGTCGGTGTGGCTCATGAGCATTTCTTCTTCTTTGCCAAGACCGTCGAAGATTGCGCAGTCGCCGATAAACACCTTGGTTTGTCCGTATTCGCGCACGGTGCCTTCTTTGACCACTCCGCCAAAGGAATACGCCATATATTGCATGCCGTAGCAAATGCCCAAGATAGGCACACCCAGATCGAACACCGCCTTCGAGCAACGGGGAGAATTTTCAAGATAAACACTGTTCGGTCCGCCCGTAAAAATGATGCCGATAGGGTCGATTTCTTTGAGTTTTTCCTCTGAAATGCAAGACGGTTCGACGACGGAATACACGTTCATTCTGCGCACGCTGCGCGCGATGAGCTCTTTGTATTGTCCGCCGAAGTCCAAAACGAGAATGGTTTGATTTTTCATATGTTCTCCTAAAAAGGTTTTTTCAACGAATACAGTTCAATTATATCCAATATTCCTCTCAAAGCAAAGCGAAATTCGATTATTTACAACAAAACCGTATATTTAATTATACTAGCATCGACTTTGGTCTTTTTCGGCAAATATTCTGACGACGATTTAACAAATCATTTCGCTTAAAAAACTCGTTCGTGCAACACAAAGACGGAAAGACAAACGGTGATATTTTAAAAATGCGATTTCACAAAAAAGCAAGTTTATATACAAAAAGAGCGTCGATAAAACGCCCTTTTTGCAAATTTAACGTATTTAGAATTTTTCAGCCAATCATTTTGACGGGTGGTTTCCGCCCTTTGCTGCTTTGACGAACGCTGCGAAAATCGGATTTGCGACTTCGGGACGAGAAGTAAATTCGGGATGGAACTGAACGCCCACGAAGAAAGGATGGTCTTTGACTTCGACCGTTTCCACGATGCGACCGTCGGGGGATTTGCCGCTTATCACAAGTCCGCCTTTTTCAAACGCTTCGAGATAATCGGAATTGAATTCATATCTGTGGCGGTGTCTTTCTTCTATCATGTCGCGATTGCCGTATGCTTCTTTGATTTTCGTGCCGTCTTTGAGTGCGCAGGGGTATGCGCCAAGGCGCATCGTTCCGCCGATTTTCTTGCCTTTCTTGTCGGGCAGAATGTCGATGACGTGGCTGCCGCTTTCGGAAAATTCACCGCTGGTTGCGTCTTTTATGCCAAGCACGTCGCGAGCGTATTCGATGACGGTGACTTGCATGCCGAGGCAGATTCCCAAATAAGGTATTTTGTGCGTGCGCGCGTATTTGCAGGTTGCAATCATGCCCTCAACGCCTCTTGTGCCGAAGCCGCCGGGGATGATGATTCCGTCAACGTCTTTAAGTTTTTCTTCGACGTTCTTGTCGGTGACGGTTTCGCTGTCCACCCATTTGAGCTCGATGCCCGTTTTGTTTGCGCCGCCCGCGTGCTTGATTGCCTCGACGAGCGAGATGTACGAGTCGCGAAGGGAAACGTATTTGCCCACGATTGCGATTTTTGTTTTGACGGATTTGATTTTGAGGTCGGCAACTTTCTTTTTCCAATCGGACAAGTCGCATTTTTTGTCGAGCGAGAGCGCGTTTGCAACTGCTTTATAAAGTCCGTTTCGATAGAGCATGACGGGAGCATCGTAAAGGCATTTGACGGTGGTGCTGGGCACGACGGCGTCCTCGTTTATCGAGCAGAAAAGCGAGATTTTTTTGATGATTTCTTCGGGAGGGGTTTTGTCCGAGCGTGTGATTACGACGTCGGGGAAGATGCCGAAGCGTTGCAGTTCGCGCACGGAGTGTTGCACGGGCTTTGATTTAAATTCGTCCGAGCAAGCCATATAAAGAAGCAGGCAGACGTGGATGAACGCACAGTTTTCTCTGCCTACGTCGAGGCTGAATTGGCGCAGTGCTTCGAGGTAGGGCTGGCTTTCGATATCACCCACCGTGCCGCCGATTTCGGTGATGAGAATGTCCGCGCCCGATTCCTCTGCGGTGTCGAGTATGTGTTGTTTTATCTCGTTGGTGACGTGGGGGATAATTTGCACGGTTTTTCCGCCGTACTCGCCGTTTCTTTCCTTGTTCAGAACGTTCTGATAGATTTTTCCGCTTGTGAGAGTGGAGCTTTTTGTGAGGTTTTCGTTGATAAATCTCTCGTAGTGTCCGAGATCGAGATCGGTTTCCGCGCCGTCCTCGGTGACGAACACCTCTCCGTGCTGGGTGGGGTTGAGAGTGCCGGGGTCTATGTTCATATACGGATCGAATTTTTCGATATACACGCTGTATCCCGCCGACTTCAAAAGTCTGCCGAGGGATGCCGCCACGATACCTTTTCCGAGTCCCGATACGACTCCGCCCGTTACGAAAATGTACTTGCTCATATGTATGCCTCCAAGGGTTTTAGTGTTGCTTTTGCGCGCGTTTTTGCCGTATTTTGAGGTTTTTTTGCCTCAAAAAAACAAAAAAAAGGCGTTTTTTTTTAGCAACTTGTCGTGCCAAAAAGAAAAACGCCTTTTCAGGTCCTTTTTATATTGCGTTTTTGATTGAAAGAAAAACCTCGTTTTCGATTTGCGCGAAGCAAAGTTTTCTTCAAAAAAACAGTTGTTATGATATCATATTCTTCTCTGTTGTCAATGATTTTTTCAAATGTTTTTCGAAAATTTTTCAATCCGTTCGCGTCTTTTTGCATGCTCGCCTCTTATGCGCGTGCGCAAGGGCGCACTCGTGTGTATTTATTGATACATGCGTTGAACCGTTTTACAAAAAGCTACAAAAATAATCGCCGATTGTTCCGATTGGGGTATTGACACTCCGTTTTGAAAAAGGTATAATTTGAGTATCCTAAAAAATCCAAAAAGGAGAAAGTTTATGAAAAAACTTGTAGCATTCATACTTTGTATGGCTCTTGTTATCACATGCGTGGCATGCTTTGCAGCGTGCAACCCCAAAGACGAAGGCGGCAGCGGCACCGGCAAGGTTGTAATGTCAGGATATAATCCCGAAACGGATGGAGCAATGAAAGTTGCTATGATTACCGATTACGGCGATATTACCGACCAATCATTCAACCAAACGACCTATGAAGCATGCAAAGCGTTCAGCGAAGCAAATTCCCTCGGATTCAAATACTTCAAGCCGGCAGGTGACAGCACCGAAGCTCGTGTTGCATCCGTCGAACAAGCAATCCAAGAAGGCTACAACGTTGTCGTAATGCCCGGTTATGCATTCGGCGAAACCGTTGTTGAAGTTGCTGAACAAAATCAAAACGTTACGTTTATCGCACTTGACGTTGCACAAGGCGACCTTGGCGACGACTATGTGGTTCCCGGTAACGTTGCAACATTTGTTTACAGAGAAGAAATTTCCGGCTTTATGGCAGGTTATGCAGCGGTCAAAGAAGGCTACAAGAAACTCGGTTTCCTCGGCGGCATGGCGGTTCCCGCAGTCGTTCGTTTCGGTTACGGTTTCGTCCAAGGCGTCAACACAGCAGCTGTTGAAATGAATATTGCAAACGAAGTTTCCGTGAACTATGTTTATGGTGGTAAATTCTTCGGCACTCCCGAAATCACTGCGGCAATGGATACTTGGTATAAAAACGGCACAGAAGTTGTGTTTGCTTGCGGCGGCGGTATCTTCACGTCTGCTTGTGAAGCTGCAACCAAAGAAGGAATCAACGGCAAAGTTATCGGCGTTGACTCCGACCAAAGCTACGTTATCAATGCAAATTACGGCAAAGGCGTTTGCGTTACATCTGCAATGAAAGGTCTTGCACCGACCGTCAACACGGTTCTTAAAGCAATCAAGGACGGCAACTGGAAAGATTATTACGGCACGATTTCTAACATGGGTATGGTTTCCGGTACGGATCCTTCTTTGAACTATGTTCAACTCCCGACAGCAACATGGTCTATGACGAATTTCACCGTGGACGATTACAAAACTCTTGTTGGTAAAATCTTCGATGGCACAATCTCTGTTTCAAGTGAAACGGCAACAATGCCGGCACACTCTGTTAATGTTACAGTGCAAGCAAATTTGACCTAATGAAGCAATAAAAAAAGAAGGCGAAAGCCTTCTTTTTTTTTTACGCTTTAAAAAAACAAAACACCGAGGCAAAAAAGATTTTTCTCGCTCTTGATATTGAACAATATATATTGTATAATTATTCTATACATTTATAAAAGAAATCCCGACGCATTGTGGCTTTTTTATTCAATTTTTTTTGGATGCCGGAGGGTGCTCTTTGTAAGAAGGAAAGTATGGCAAAACAAAAAAATGACACCGAAAACACGTCAGTCGTTCAGAATGATGCGATAACCGAAGTTGAAGATGTCTGCAAGGCAATCGAGCAGGCAAACGAAGTTTCGGAAACCGTACAAAACGAATTTTCGGACAATTCGGGCGCGCAAGACGATTACGTCATCGAAATGCGCCACATCACGAAGGAATTTCCGGGCATCATTGCAAACGACGACATTACGCTGCAACTCAAACGCGGCGAAATCCACGCATTACTCGGCGAAAACGGCGCAGGTAAGTCAACGCTTATGTCCGTTCTTTTCGGATTGTATCAACCCGAAAAAGGCGAGATTTTGAAGGACGGAAAAGTTGTCAAAATCAACAGCCCGAACGACGCCACCGCACTGGGCATAGGCATGGTGCATCAACACTTCAAACTCGTCGAGGTGTTCAATGTTCTCGACAACATCATTTTGGGCGCAGAACCGAACAAGGCGGGATTCCTCACCAAGAAAGAAGCGCGCAAAAAAGTGGTGGATTTGAGCGAGAAGTACGGACTCAAAATCGATCCCGACGCAATCATCGAGGACATCACCGTCGGTATGCAACAGCGCACCGAAATTTTGAAAATGCTTTACCGCGACAACGAGATTCTCATTTTCGACGAACCGACCGCCGTGTTGACGCCGCAAGAAATCGACGAGCTTATGCAAATTATGCGCAACCTCGCGGCAGAGGGCAAGTCAATCCTTTTCATCACGCACAAACTCAACGAGATTATGGCGGTTGCGGACCGTTGCTCTGTTTTGCGCAAAGGCAAGTATATCGGCACGGTCAACGTTGCGGATACGACCAAAGAAGAGCTCTCTAAAATGATGGTGGGACGCGACGTTAAATTTGCCGTGGATAAAGACGATGCGCAGCCAAAAGGCGAAATTTTAAAAGTCGAAAATTTATGCGTTGAGAGCAAAATTCACAAAAAACTTGCGGTTAAAGACGTTTCGTTCACCGTTCACTCGGGCGAAATCGTGTGTATTGCCGGTATTGACGGCAACGGACAGACAGAACTCGTGTACGGGCTTACGGGGCTTGAAAAACTTGCTCCGAACATTGATGAAACCGAAGAAAGAAAAATCGACGTACCCGTTTGGACAAAGCTCAAAAACGTCGATAAGAAAGAAAGAGCAAAACTCTTCTTCACACAAAGCGGAGAGTTTATTAGGTATTTCTTTGTTAAACTCGGATTTAAGATTTGGGATTGGATGAAAAAAGTCGGCGAGGGCATTGCTTCCAAGTGTGTTGCGCTTTGGAATAAACTCGTGTTTGTGTTTGACAAAAACAGGAGAGAAAGCATCGACGTGAATGCCGATGTCAAGGGAAGAGTTTATCTTTGCGGACAAGATATCACCAAGGCGAGTATCAGAAAGCGCAGTAAGACTGGTATGAGCCATATTCCTGAAGATCGCCATAAACACGGTCTTGTGCTTGACTATTCGCTTGAACAAAACATGGTGCTTCAACGCTATTGGGAAAAAGATTTCCAAGCCGGAGGATTTATCAAAAAGAAATCCGTGCGCAAGTATTCGGACAATCTCATAGCGCAATACGACGTTAGAAGCGGACAAGGATCCGTCACAAAAGTGCGCAGCATGTCGGGCGGCAACCAACAAAAAGCAATCGTTGCAAGAGAACTCGACAGACCGCACAATTTGCTCGTTGCGGTGCAACCTACAAGAGGTTTGGACGTTGGCGCAATCGAATATATCCATGCTCAAATCGTAAAAGACAGAGACGAAGGCGCGGGCGTGTTGCTCGTATCATTGGAACTTGACGAAGTTATGAACCTCAGCGACAGAATCTTGGTTATGTACGAGGGAGAAATCGTCGGCGAACTAGATCCCAAAAAGACAACCGTGCAAGAGCTAGGTTTGTATATGGCAGGCGCAAAGCGTGACGCAAAGGAGAAAAACAATGAAGAAAATTGACTCCGTAAAAGTTAAGAACTGGTTTAAAGGTTTGTTTGTTTCAACTCCCGACAGCGAAGCGAAACTTTTGACCGTTGCGAAAAAAGACGGAACGCAAACGGTTATTTCGTCTGTTCTTTGTGCCTTGCTCGGTATATTTATAGGTTATTTGATTTTGGTTTGCATCAATGCTGAACATGCAGGCGAAGCAATGCAAACCATTCTCAAAAACTTTGGATTTTATACATCGCCCGAAAAGCAATTATACTATTTCGGCTCGACAATTGTTAAGGCCGTACCGTTGATTATGTGCGGACTTTCCGTAATGTTTGCGTACAAAGCAGGACTTTTCAATATCGGTGTCGGCGGCCAGTATTGCGTGGGTATTTGTTTTTCTCTGTATGCCGCACTCGTATGGCAACTCCCTTGGTATGCGTGCATATTGATTGCCGGTGTTATGGGTGCGCTTTGGGGCGCAATTTCCGGCATTTTCAAGGCGTTGTTTAACGTCAACGAGGTTATCGCATGTATCATGACCAACTGGATAGGTCTTTATATGACCAATATATTGTTGAGTGACGAGAGAGCGATGAACTTGACGTTGTCCGAGACATATAAGCTTGCCAAAAACGCACCCCAAGCATTGATTCCTTCAGGTGGATTAAGTGAATTGTTTAGCAATAACAAATATGTGACCATTGCGGTAATATTTACTCTTATTATTGCTGTTGTAATTCTGGTCGTAATGAATTTTACAACATTCGGTTATGAGCTCAAAGCAACGGGGCACAACAAGTTTGCCGCGAAATATGCAGGCATGAAAGACAAACGCAATATCATTGTCACGATGGCAATATCCGGTGCGCTTGCCGGATTGGGTGCAGCATTTTTCTATCTTACCGGAATCGAACAGTATAAGACGTCGAGTTCCGTTCCCGCAATGGGATTCAACGGTATTGCGGTTGCGTTTCTCGGAGGTTTAAATCCTATCGGTGTTGTTTTTGCAGGATACTTTGTGCAACATATAACGCTGGGCGGTGCAAGAATAGACACCACGTACTATAACCCGCAAGTTGCGGATCTGATGATCGCAATCATTATTTACTTGTGTGCGTTCGTGTTGTTCTTCAAACAGTTTATGAACAAATCTCTTGGCAAAATTTCCGACAGACTTAATAAGAAAAAAGCAGTTGCGATGTCAAGTGGTGAAGAGCCGACTCCTACAGCACAAGATGCGGCGCAAGCAGATGACACAACCGTTGAGGAAAACGAAAAGACTCCCGACGAAGAAATTATTGACGACGTAAACAAAGAAATTGAGGAGATAACTCCACCAAACGTCGATGAAAATACGCAAAAGGGGGACGAAGAGAAATGACGTTACTTGTTCAATATACGTTGATTTATGCAGCTGTTCTAATTCTTGTCGCACTTGGCGGTATGTTCTCCGAGCGTTCGGGTGTTATCAATATCGGCCTTGAAGGAATAATGGTTTTCGGTGCAATGGGCGGAGCAATGACTATGGTTTTGCTCCCTGCGGGAACCGCACCGGGACTTATCGTTATTCTTGTTTTGCTCGTAAGCGCGCTAGTCGGTATGGTGTCGTCGCTACTGCTGGCTGTTGCATGTATAAATTTCAAAGCAGATCAAACGCTTGCCGGTACGGCTCTCAACATGCTTGCAACAGCAACGGCAACCGTTCTTATCAAGGCATTCAACACAAAACGCAGCAACGGCACAAACTTTTCTGCAATCCTTGACTATATAGAACCGAGAAAAGCTTTTTTGTTTAAAATCGGCGACTTGGAATTGAGCTGGTTTATCGTTATTGCAATTTTGATATTGATTGTGTCTACGATTGTGTTGTACAAAACGAAATTCGGTCTCCGTCTGCGTGCTTGCGGCGAACATCCTCAAGCTGCCGGAAGCGTTGGTATAAACGTTTACGCAATGCGTTATTCGGGCGTTATTATTTCCGGTGCACTCGGTGGACTAGGCGGAATCATCTATATTGCCGCGGCAACGTCAACGTGGCACTTCGATATGGGTGTCGCAGGCGCAGGCTTTTTGGCATTGGCAGTTATGATTTTTGGACAGTGGAAGCCAATTAGAATTGCTCTTGCCGCATTGCTGTTCGGTTTGTTCCGTGCGCTTTCAAACGTGTATATGGGTATTGACTGGTTGGCAAATTTGCAAATCAACGGAACGATATACAACATGCTGCCATACATAGTGTCCCTTATTGTCCTTGCGTTTACGTCGAAGAAGTCGAGAGCTCCCAAAGCGGAAGGTATTCCGTACGACAAGGGTATGAGATAAAAACAATCCGAAAAACAGCTTTATTCAAAACAAAAATCCCGTCGCATTGCGGCGGGATTCGTTTTGTCTTTCGTATATCGGTTGTTTAACTTTTGTATATCTAATTGCTTTTTCTTTTGTGCAAAAGCGATTATTTAACCAAATCGATGAGAGCGAGTGCACGTTTGAGTGCGAGTTTGCTGTTTACTTTGAATTGGAAAGGAACTTCCTCATACACTTTTTTATGTCCTGTCGAGGTGTGCGGCGTGCGACCGTCATTGAACTCTTCCGCGTCGGGATCGAGGGGGAGATTGATACGCAAAGAAGTGCCGATTATGGTGATCTTTGCCACGATGTCGCCTTCGCGTCTATACGTGTCGCATTGCTTGCTGATTCTGCTCTTGATTTTCGGGGTGCCTTTTGCCGTTGCAGTGAGCGCGTCTTTGAGGATTGCGTAGCGTTCTTTGATGATGTCGTCCGCAAGTGCGTACTTCTCCGCAAAAGTGAGGCTCTTTCTTGCCGCCTTTTTCGCCATAACCTTGTCGTAATCGAACTTTTTGCCCAATGAGGAGTGAAGTTCTGTTACGTCTTCGTTCTCTTTCTCTGCGGTAAGGGCAACTTGAACTGGGTGTTCGTTGTCCGATGCGGGCAAGATTTGCGGTTTGTTCATTTCCTCAAACGCAGTTGCGCAGGGGAGCGCAACGCTCTTGTCGCAAAAAGCGCAATAATCGTATGCGCCGCACATATCGCGGTGATTGCTGACGCTATCGTTCCATTTTTGTTCGTCAAGTTTTGCTTGCAATGCAATTTTGTCCATGGTGATTTATGCTCCGTATTACGTTTTCGTTGAAAAGTAAAGAGCGGCTTTTGCCGCGTTTATCCAACCTAATTGACCATATTGTACACAAATATTTTTGATTTGGCAAATATTTTGGCGTTCTATTGCGATATTTTTTTTTGTCGAGATATAGGTTCGCTTGAAAAATCATATAAAACCGCATTCTATTAGTCTTAAAAATATGTTTTAAGCATTCTATCCGCCTCAAAACTGTCATAAAAGAAAACCCAACCGAGAGGTTGGGACTGGTGTTCGTGAAGGGATTCGCCCAACAGCGATTGATACAAAGTCAATCGCGTGCAGCCCGACCAAAGGCGGGGCGCAACAGAGTTGCGGTGTGCAAAGCACATGTTCGAATCGCAAAAGAAAACCCAACCGAGAGGTTGGGGCTGGTGTTCGTGAAGGGATTCGAACCCCCGACCTGCGGTTTAGGAAACCGACGCTCTATCCTGCTGAGCTACACGAACGTTTTTCATGTTCTTCTTTTCATATCATAGCAAATTGTTTCTGAAAAATCAATTTGTAGCGACTAATTTGTTCGACAGTTCCGGATAATATCACGATTGAGCTTTCGGTGTTTTTATTGCGCGTGTTAAGGTTGCAACCGACACGGCAAGTATTATCAAAAACAACGCCGCGCTTGTGCATAACCAATGATTTTTCGATATATTTTTCAATCTGCTTGTCAAATTTAAAAATATGAGTTACAATACCTATGCTACAAAATAAAATTGATTAAAGAATTTTATCGGGGTATGGCGCAGTTTGGTAGCGCGCTTGACTGGGGGTCAAGAGGCCATGGGTTCAAGTCCCGTTACTCCGACCAAGAAACTATGCGAGTGCAAAGTCACTCGCATTTTTATATACAATCGCAACCTTTGCGAAGTAAGAACGGTTGAGATTGTATATAAAACGGCAGAGAAACTCTGCCGAATTTCTTGAACTGGTATGAGCCAAAGGCGAAATACCACAAGTGAATAGATTTAAGAAGTGCGATGCAAACAACATGCGCTTGCGCATACATTGAAACGGATATAAAAAACGAGCACGCCGTGCGTGCCGAAGTTTGTGCAGAGGTATGAGCCAACGGCGAAATACCACAAGTGAGCTTTATGTGCTTATTCAAACGCAATCGTCGTGATTTTCATGACAATTGGTTTTTTGAGGGAGATGTGGTATAATGAATTAATCGTTTAAATGCTTAAACGAAAAGGAGTTTTTAGTATGGATATTTTGCAAGCAATAGAAGAACGCCACAGCGTAAGACAATATGCGGACAAGGCAATCGAGCAAGAAAAAAGGCAGGCGCTTTGCGACGAGTTGAAAAAAATCAACACGGAGGGCGGTTTGAATATTCAGATTTTGTTTGACGAGCCCAAGTGCTTCGATTCGATGATGGCGCATTACGGCAAGTTTTTCGGCGTGAAAAACTATATTGCGCTAGTCGGGAAGAAGGGCGCTGATCTTGAAGAAAAATGCGGATATTACGGTGAAAGAGCGGCACTTCTTGCGCAGACTTTAGGTTTGAATACGTGCTGGGTTGCGATGTCGCACGGCAAGAGCGCAGCAAAAATCGAACGCGGTGAAAAACAAGTTTGTTTGATTGCGCTCGGATACGGCAAAACGCAAGGGGTTGCGCACAAGAGCAAAGCGGTGAGCGAGGTTTCCAAAACCGACGTCGCTATGCCCGATTGGTTTAAAAAGGGTGTCGAGGCCGCATTGCTTGCACCCACCGCAATCAACCAACAAAAATTTATGTTCGAGCTTTCGGGCGATGAGGTGTTTGCGACTGTTTACGGATTCGGTTTTTATGTGAAAACGGATTTGGGAATCGCAAAATACCACTTCGAAGTTGCGTCGGGAAGGAGCGTAAAGTGAGCGAAAATCGATCGTTACGTTTGTGTTGTCGAAAACTATCGCATAAAAGCGTTTTCAAAAACGATTTTGATGATATCATATCGATAGTAAAAGTCGAGAAAACAAGACGTTTGTCTTTGGAGAGAGAATGGAAATAACCGTTGAGCAATTTGAAAAACTGAATGACGACGAAAAAGTCGTTTTCGACATACGTCCCGAAACGGATAGGGCGTACGGCTTTATTCCCGATTCCGTGAGCGTCGAAGAGGACGAGTTGAGGGCGAATCCGCCGTCGGACAAGTCGAAGAAAATCGTCGTATATTGCGCAAAAGGCATATTGAGCATAGATATTGCCGAGTGGCTTCTTGAGCAAGGCTACGACGCATACAGTTTGCAAGGGGGCTATTCCGAGTATTTGCGCGTGCAGATGCAAAAACAAGTTGACGACGATTTTTGCAAGAGAGTCGAGCAAAGTTTGACGGGCAAATTCAAAAAAGATATATTCTCAAAGTTTTACAAGGCGATAAAAGAATACGAGCTGATAAGAGAGGGCGACCGCATTGCCGTGTGCATATCGGGCGGCAAAGACTCCATGCTCATGGCAAAACTTTTCCAAGAATACAAACGCCACAGCAACTTGAATTTCGACGTGAAATATCTCGTTATGGATCCGGGATATGCCAAAACCAACAGAGAAATCATCGAGGAAAACGCTCGCAGATTACATGTCCCTATCACCATATTCGAAACGGATATTTTCGAGTCCGTTTACAATGTAGACAAATCGCCGTGCTATCTTTGCGCGCGAATGAGAAGGGGGTACCTGTATAATTTTGCCAAGCAGCTTGGATGCAACAAGATTGCCCTCGGGCACCACTACGACGACGTCATCGAAACCATACTTATGGGCATGTTGCACGGCGCGCAGATTCAGACAATGATGCCGAAACTTCACAGCACCAACTTCGATGGTATGGAACTTATTCGCCCGCTTTATCTGATAAGAGAGGATGATATAAAGGCGTGGCGAGATTACAACGATTTGCACTTTATCCAATGCGCGTGCAGGTTTACCGACACTTGCACGTCTTGCAACAACGGGCAAAACCACTCGAAAAGGCAAGAAACAAAACTGCTTATTCGAGAGCTTAAAAAGAGTAACCCCGACGTTGAAAAGTGTATCTTTAAGAGCGTAGAAAACGTGCAACTCAACACCGTCATCGCATACAAAAAGGATGGAGTCAGACACAGTTTTCTCGACGAATACGACGAGCAATAATCGACGAAACAAGCAGTTAATCGGGCATGAGCGCACGATAAAACGCTTGTTGTGCAAAAAAACAAGAAACAAGGCAAAAGAAAAAGGAACCGCGTTGCGATTCCTTTTTTGCTGTTTTAAAACGCTTATTTGTTGTTAGGCACTTCAATGCTTGCGTCGGAGAGCGCAAACGACGCGCATGGGTGAATGTAGCCGTACACCTTGTCTGCGTCGCGTCTGCCGTCCGTGTTTTCGGGGATAAAGACTTCGCCCGACAAGAGCTTGCTTCTGCACCAACCGCAGATGCCGCCTCTGCAACGATTGGGGCCTGCGATGCCTGCGCGTTCGAGCGCAACCAACATGTTTTCGTTGGCGTTGCAAGGGATATCGTATTCCTTATTGCACATCTTCACGTGCAAGTTGAAAACTTTGTCTTTTGCCTCTTGCGGATAGCCGGGGAGTTTCCACGGTTCTTTTGCCGAACCGAACAACTCTTTGCGGTAGAATTTTTGTTCGATGCCGAGTTTTTCGACTTCGCCGTCAAGGAAGGTGTACATCGATTGCGGACCGGAAGCAAATATGCTGTATTGCTCGCTGCCGGCATATTTCTTGATGAGTTCTGCGGTGATAAATCCGCTTTCGCAACCCTCTTTTTCTTCGTCGGAGAGGACGTAAACCACTTTCATTTTGTCGGTGCGTTTGCTTATCTCTTCAAATTCCTTTTTGAAAAGCACGTCCTTTTCGGTTCTGCTGCCGTAAAGAACGGTGAGGTTGAAATCCTCGTCGCCTGCCATGATTGCGTATGCCATGGAAAGAATGGGGGTGATACCGCTGCCGCCTGCAACCGCAACGACGTTCTTTGCGTCGCGCAATCCCTCGTAGTAGAATACGCCTTGCGGACCGGATGTCGTAACTTCGTCGCCGACCTTCCAGTTGTCGAGGATATATTCGCTCATAAATCCGCCGGGTGCGCGTTTTACGGTAATGACGTATTTGCCGTCCAGAGAGAAGTCCGGGCCGCATGAAATTGAAATCGGACGCGCGATGAGTTTTCCGTCGATTTTTTGGCGTACGACGACGTATTGCCCCGCTCTGAAAAACGCAGGATTGGTGCCGTCTTTCTTTTTGAGGAAGTAGGATTTGACGTTTGCGTCGTGTTCAACGATGTCGCAGATGACGAATTCTTGCTTTTCGGGGTGCCTTTCCTCTGCTTTTCTGTTGGTTTCATATTCCGCAACGAGAGGTTTTGTCGATGCGGATTGTATCATTTTTTCTCTGTTTTTCGGTCTTGTGGTGAAGTAGAGAATGTCCATAAGGCCGATTGAGCTGAATTTTACGTTTTTCATTTTTCGTCCTCCTTCATGTCTTCAAGAAGCAAAACCGCCATTTCCTTGCCGTTGACGTAAGTTTGGCTGTATCCGTCGCCTCTCGCGCCCGCCGCGCCGCAGGATTTGAAGCCGTGTATGGGTTGGTCTTTTTTGATGCTCATAAGCCTTGAAACCATGGTGTTGACGTCGTCGGTGTCGTATCCGTAGGTTGTGCCTTGCGGAGTTTTGAGATAGTGCGCAAACGTCCAGGGCGAAGCCATTTCGATTTCTTCGATGCAATCGTGGATGATGATGCCCGTGTCCTTTTCAAAGTTGTCCATGACGCGTTTGAAAAGTTCTTGTTTGCGTTTGACGTATTCCCTTTGAGAGAATTTGCCCCACACATCCTCGGTGTAGGTGATTGTGAACGTCATAACAGTCGTGCCTTTGGGGGACGCTTCGGGATTGACGACGTTGTAGATGACCACGACGCTATGGTCGTTGCCCTCGTAGTGTTTGCTGGACTCGAAGTTCTTTCTCGTGTCGAAAGTGCCGGGCATGAAGATAGTATAGTCCTTGATGCCAAGTTCTTCTACGCTCTTGTTGAGTGCAACGTAAGCGTTGAAAAATCTTACGCCGTGCTTCATTGCGTTGGCTTTTTTGATTTCTCTTTCGGGGACGGGGATACGCTTGTCCAAAAGTCCCGTATACGCGGTTTGAGGATTGACGTTTGCGATGACGTAATTGGTTTCAACAAAACCTATGCTCGTATCGACGCCGATGATTTTGCCGTTGTCGTCGGACACGACTTTGTTTGCCTTGACGTTGAGCCAAAGCTCGCCGCCGAGTTGTCTGAATCTTTCAACGCCCGCAACCGTCATGCCGTGCGCGTTGTATTGGCAAATTGCCGGGCATTTCGTTGCGTACATATAGAGCATCCACGCCTGATGTACGAAGCTCAAACGCTCGTAATCCATGCCGATGTACGTCCAGTATACGTTGAGGATGTCGATTGCGTCTTCTGGCATACCGATTTTTCTCAAAACCGCATTGAACGGTCTTTCGGCAAGACGCAAGAAGTTGGGAAAGCGTTTGAGATAAAGCATGCTGTCCACTTTGACCATATCGTTTTTGTCAAACTTGTCGAAGATGTGATCGGAAAAATAATCGTGGGCGTCAACGCACTCTTTTGCGAGATCGAAAAAGACTTTCATAGGTTCTCTCGATCCGGGGACGGTCTTTTCCATGACGTCGATGATGTTGTCGATGCCGACGGGAAGAGTGAGATCGAAGTGCTTGCCGCTGCGCGTCGTGCCAATGCATCTGTAAAGTTCGGGAACGAGAAGCCAGTTGATGTTGAGCTTGTAGTCCTCCATCATAACTTTGCCGGGAAGTCCCCAGTCGCCTTTGCTGCCAATGCCGCAATATTCGTGCAAGGACGCGTCGAACTCGAATCTACCGCGAATGAAGCTCGTAGAACAACCGCCGGGAAGATTGTGTTGCTCGACAAGCAACGTCTTTTTGCCTGCCGAAGCAAGGGCGAGAGCCGCGGACAATCCGCCCGTGCCTGCTCCGATGACGACGGCATCGTATTTTACTGCCATAATTGTACCTCCTTACAACAATTACGGGTTCAGCGTTACGAGTATCGAAAAGGAACGCGGAACGATGGACGGAAAAGCCGAAAAGAAAAAGAATTATCTCATGCACAAGAAAATTTACAGTCAAAGGTTTTCCACCGACTGCTTCTCGGACTACTTCAACGACTTGGCGAAAAATACAAAAATAGGACTGAACGACTATATGGAATACACAACCGAAAAAGCAACCATAACCGAACTGAAAAAGCAGAACAGTGATTTTATCAACGCATTGTATAAGAATGCCGACACCGAGTGAAGTTCTGCAAATACCGTATTGAAACGGAGTCGGTATCTCTTTGCAAAAAAGGAGGTCAATATGCCATACGGCGAAACCAAAGTTTACTTTGACGGATCGCATTACATAGCAATCCCTCATACCACCAGACCGACGAAAAGGCGTCTAAAACCGCCGGAAGAGAAAATCGTCGTGGTCGATACACCCGAAGAAGAAAACGGCTCCGAGGCCGATTCCGAGCGTTCTAAAGTGGAAGTTAATTTTTCTCGGACTACCTCCGACGAAATAACCGAAACTAACGAAAATGAAGCAACGACGGAAGAAGTAAAAGAGCCATCTTCCACACCAAAGCAAGCGAGAGAAATGACTCGCAAGGAACTGTTTGAAGAACTGTATCTTCTTAGAACGAATGTTGAAACTGGAAAAAATTGATTTTAAGATTGCCGCATTCGATAAATATGATGACACAGACGGTATTATCATATTTAAGCCGCACGGTTCGATTAGTTTTTGTTCAAAAAACAAGCGAATATCTTCTCAGCCATATAACATAGAGAAAGATCCAATAGACAGCACTTTGGCAGAGATAAAAGGAATGGAAAACAATTTAGAAATAGTAGAAGATATGTCTAATATTAATCCAATTATTCCGCCTGCAAGTGATGGCGATCGCATACAGAAAGGGTGGAGTCATGATATTAAAAATGCCATTAAAGAATCTCTTAAGACTATTACAAAGATAGACAATTGTATTATTTATGGCGTTTCGTATGACAATGTTGATCGACGAGAAATTGATGACTTAATTACCAATATTCCGTGGGATATTGAAATTAAAAATATAAATCCAAGTCCATCATCAACTTTTGACATGGTATTAGGAAGTATATTTAAAAATTATACACATTACAAGGATTTTTATATGGAGGTGTAATATGTCTCAGCCTAAAAGATATAATAGATCGAATACAACGACCACGGTGTCAGTATTTTATGAACAATTTCAACTCAAGAAATACAATTTCAACCCTGCTTATCAACGTGAATCTGGGATTTGGAAGAAAAAAGACAAGGAGTTTTTGCTTGACACAATTTTTAAAAACTTTCCTATGTTTTGCGTAAGCGTATTCTTAATCCCGTTTTCGAGAGCGATTCTGCGAACGTTATTACGCCTTATGATTGTGCCTTCGTCTTCTTGCTTAAACATTCTGTGAATGTCGCCGGACGTCATATATTTCATTTTACTTCTCCTTTTTGCCGTTTACAAACAACAGCAATTCGTCCATATTGACAACCCAAGCGTTGCCGTATTTGAGTGGCGTTATAGACCTTGAACGCTAAGCCGAGAACATGGTGCGCCTTCTGCCCGATGGGAACGATGACACAAGCAATTTGCAAATTAAGGAACAGAAAAAACAATAAGTGATAATATCACAGAACCCTGAATTAAAATCGGATATAATAAAGACACAATAAAGCAAAGGAGGACACGAAGATGTCTGTAATTAAAATTAGTAAAGAAAATTTCGCAAGCGAAGTTTTGAATTCCAATAAACCTGTTCTTCTCGATTTCTATGCCGATTGGTGCGGTCCCTGCCGTATGGTAGGTCCGATCGTATCGGAAATCGCAAATGAGCGAAACGATGTTAAAGTCGGCAAAATCAATGTTGACGAACAGCCGGAACTAGCTGCACAATTTCATGTAATGAGCATCCCGATGCTCGCCGTGATCAAAAACGGGAAACTCAAAAATCAGGTTGTTGGTTACAGATCGAAAGAGCAAATTGAAGCAATGCTGTAAGGAGAAAAAGATGAGACTGTTTAATTTCTTCCGCAACACCGCCGACATTAACACCGGTGTTGCGGAATACGAAACAAATGTCGGCGCTGTTTTGCTTGACGTTAGGACGGCAGAGGAATACAATGACGGGCACATTGACGGAAGCATCAACATACCTCTTGATAAAATTTCTTCCGTTGAGAATACCGTCAAAGATAAAAGCACACCGCTTTATGTGTATTGTTTAAGCGGTGGTAGAAGCGGACAAGCTGTATCCTATTTGAAGCAAATTGGTTATATAAATGCAAAAAATATCGGTGGCATCAGCAGCTACCGTGGAAAGGTGGTAAAATAAATGAAAGTTGTAATTATAGGCGGTGTTGCAGGTGGCGCTACTGCGGCGGCGAGAATACGCAGGCTTGACGAACAAGCGGAAATAGTTGTTTTTGAGCGTTCGGGATTTATCTCATATGCTAACTGTGGTCTGCCGTACTATATCGGCGGCACCATTGAAGAAGAAAAAGATCTAACCTTGCAGACGCCTGAAGGCTTTTGGAGGCGTTTTAGAGTTAAGATGAATGTTCATCATGAAGCTACGGCAATTCATCCTGACAGTAAAACTGTTACCGTAAAAAATCTTGAAAACGGTAAAATCATTACCGAGAGTTATGATAAACTTGTGCTCTCACCCGGTGCTAAGCCGATAAAACCGGGGTTTGACGGTATTGACAGCGATAAGATATTTACCCTGCGCACAGTTGAGGATACGCTTAGACTCAAGAAATATACGGATGAGCATCATCCGAAATCGGCAGTTGTTGTCGGTGGAGGATTTATCGGAATCGAAGTTGCGGAAAATCTGCGTGAACTCGGAATATATGTAACGCTCGTGGAAGCGGCGGATCAGCTTATGGCTCCGTTTGACAGGGATATGGCATCGTTTATTCATGCTGAAATCCGCAAAAACAGTATCCATCTAATGCTTGATACTATGGTTGAAGGTTTTGCCGATACCGATTGCGGTATTGATGTAAAACTCAAAAGTGCTCCGACACTTCATACCGATATGGTTGTAATGGCAATCGGCGTCGCTCCCGAAACCACACTTGCGAAAGATGCCGGCATAGAACTGGGCATTAAAGGCAGTATTGTGGTCAATGACAAAATGGAAACATCTATTCCTGACATTTATGCGGTTGGAGATGCGGTGCAGATCAAAAATTTTGTAACGGATAAGGACACGCTCATCTCTCTTGCCGGCCCTGCAAACAAGCAGGGACGAGTTGCTGCCGACAACATCTGCGGCGGCGACAGCCATTATACCGGCGGACAGGGCTCATCCGTCATCAAAATATTTGGCATGACTGCCGCTGCTACGGGTATTAACGAAAAAACCGCAAAGTCCCTTGGTATTGCTACAGACAAAGTCATTCTTTCGCCGATGAGTCACGCAGGATATTATCCCGGCGGTAAAATGATGACTATGAAAGTGCTGTTTGAAAAAGAAAGCTACCGCCTTTTAGGAGCTCAAATTGTAGGCTTTGACGGTGTCGATAAGAGGATAGATGTGCTTGCAACCGCTATCCGTGCCGGAATAAAAGCATATGAACTTACAGAACTTGACCTTGCCTATGCTCCGCCGTATTCCTCCGCAAAGGACCCTGTGAATATGGCAGGCTATATCATTGAAAACATGAAAAACGGCATTGTAAAGCAATGGTATTATGAGGAAGATGAAACGATTCCTCGTGACGGGAGTGTTACACTTCTTGATACACGTACACCAATGGAATACAGCATGGGGCATGCAAAGGGTTTTATCAATATTCCCGTTGATGAGCTGCGTAAACGTATAGGTGAGCTGGACAGGAGCAAACCTGTGTATGTTATCTGCCAAAGCGGATTGAGAAGCTATATCGCAAGCAGAATTCTAATGGGCAACGGCTTTGATGCCTATAACTTTGCAGGCGGTTTCCGATTCTATGATGCAGTTCGTAATGATAAAGCGTTAAAGAAAAAATCCACTCTCTGCGGAATGGATGATTAAAAGGACATAAAAGAAAAAGCGTTGAGAATTCCTTTTTTGAGAAACTCAACGCTTTGTTTTATCAAACTATAATCTTTTCAAGTCCGTCTTTGTCTATAATCTCAATCGTTCCGCGGGAGAGTGATATAAACCCTTCGTTTACAAAATACTTTAGCATTCGTGTTACCACTTCACGGGGATTGCCCAAGTGATTGCCGATTGTTTCGTGGGTGATTTTAAGAATGTTAGTGCCTTCGATGTTTGCCTCATTCAAAAGAAAATCAGCAAGTCTTTTATCAAAGCTTTTCCACATCACCTGGTCTATAAGCCACATTACATCTGAAAATCGACTTGCCATAACTTCGTTTGTGTAATTGGCAAGCGGTGCGGAAACATCCATAATGCTTTTGTAAACTTCTGACGGGATGACTAAAACCTCAGTTTCCTTTTCTGCGGTAACGGTAATATCAAACTGAATACTGTTCATAATACAAGACGCAGAGAAAAGGCAAATATCTCGCTCAAAAAGGCGGTACATCGTAATCTCTCTGCCATTATCAGATATAGTAAAAGCACGAATTTGGCCAGAGAGCACAAGGAGCAGTCCCGTACAATTCTGCGAACCATTATGTAAGAGTTCACCCTTGCCGAATTTACGAACAAAAGATGAGCTTGTAAGCGTGTCTTGCTGTGATTTTGTCAGTTTATCAAATACAGGTAAGTATGTTAAGTAATTTATAAGCCGTGTCTCCTTTTTCAGTATTTTTAGTATGGCACAATTTCTGGCACATGTCAATAATGCTATTGACATGAGCCCGCAACGGCACTATAATTATGGCAATGTGATAAAAATGACAAGACCGACGAAGTGTCGCCGTGTGTTATTTCCCTGAAGTGCTTGAATTTCTCCAACGGGAGCAGTGAGCGGAGAACCAATTGTTTTGACAATTGACGAGCTTGAAACCATACGGCTGATGACAAAGAAAACTTAAACCAAGAAGAATGAGGGGCACAACTCGGCGTAGGCAGATCAACCGCACAGAAAATCTATGATACCGCAAGAAAAAAGACGGCAGACGCACTTGTGCTTGGCATCGCACTGAAAATTGAGGGCGGCGAGTTTCATCTTTGTAGCGGCAGTACAGACTTTTGCTATAAAAAAACTGCATCAAACGGCAAATTCAAAAAGAATACAAACCAGAAGAAGTAGCAAATATTATGAGAATCGCAGTAACTTACAAAAACGGAAACATCTTTCAGCATTTCGGTCACACCGAGCAATTCAAATTGTACGATATTGAAGACGGCAAGGTCATTAAAACAGAGCTTATAGATACCAACGGCTCCGGCCACGGTGCATTGGTCGGCGTACTCTCCGCTGTAAAAGCAGATGTACTTATTTGCGGCGGTATTGGCGGCGGTGCACAAATGGCGCTGACAGAAAACGGAATAAAGCTCTACGGCGGGGTCAGCGGTAATGCCGATGAAGCGGTAAATGCTTTTGTTGCCGGCAATCTTGCTTTCAATCCCGATGTGCATTGTGAACACCACGATCATGAACACGGCGGGGAAACCCATATCTGCGGCGACCACGGCTGCGGTCACGGACATTGCGGGAATCATTGAAAAATGTGATAACATCACAGAATTGCAATCTGAAATATGCTATTATTCAATTAAAGGAGGCGGAACTATGAAGCAATATATATGTACAGTCTGCGGTTATATCCATGAAACCGAAGGCGAATTGCCCGATGATTTCAAGTGTCCGCTTTGCGGTGCAGGTAAGGATGCTTTTGTGCTGAAAGAGGAAACTGCTAAAGCAGAAGAAATCCTTGAAAAGCCGCATACAGAAAAAGAATTATCCCCAATGGAGATGAGCATCATTTGCTCCAATCTTGCAAGAGGGTGCGAAAAGCAGTATATGCCCGAAGAATCCGAGAATTTTAGAAAACTTGCAGAATTCTTCCATCAAAAAGCAGAGCCTGTCAGCAATGCCGGCACACAGACACTGCTTGAATTGATTAATCATGATATTTCGGTAGGATTTCCTTACGGAAAATCAGCTGCGGAAGAGCAGCCCGACCGTGGCGCACTTCGCTGTCAGGTGTGGGCGGAAAAGGTAACGAGAATGTTGCAGTCACTTCTCACCCGATATGAGGTTGAGGGTGACAAGATGCTTGAAAACACAGGTGTGTATGTCTGCACAATCTGCGGATTTGTATTCGTTGGCGATGCACCGCCTGCGCTTTGCCCCGTATGCAAAGTCCCTGCGTGGAAGTTTGAAAAAATAGAAGGAGGTGCAAGATAATGGCAGATAAATATGCAGTACGAAATTTAAGGCTTTGCACAAAAGACTGTCTTTGCCTTTATGTTTGCCCTACCGGCGCTACGGATACAGAAAACAGCATCATTGATCCAAATAAGTGTATCGGCTGCGGCGTATGTGCCGAGGCATGTCCTTCAGGTGCTATTTCAATGATGCCGAAGGAATTGCCCCCGCAGCAGCCTAAAACGGATAAAGTGGTCGAGGCGCTGCGTGCTCTCGTTCAAAGCAAAGCGCAGGCTGAAAACATAGCCTCCCAGCTGCCCGATAAACTTTCGGAGGCGGTAGCAAAATCGTCTCGACTTATGGCAGAAGACCTTTGCCGGGAAGCAGGCTTTATGCTTCCGCAAAGCGCCAACACAAAAGAATTTTTAGAGCAGATAAAATCCTATCCCGATATTCCGGAAGATGTGGTGGAAGCATTGCTTCATACCATAAATTTCAACGAAAATATAAAAAATAAAGAGGTAACGAAAATGGCAAAATGGAAATGCACCGTATGCGGTTATATTCACGATGGAGATACTCCTCCCGAAACCTGTCCTGTTTGCAAACAGCCGAAAGAAAAATTTGTAAAGCTTGAGGAATCCAAGAATCCCTATGCTGGTACAAAGACCGAAAAGAACCTTTGGGAAGCATTTGCAGGCGAATCTCAGGCAAGAAACAAGTATACATACTTTGCTTCTGTTGCAAAGAAGGCAGGCTTCGAGCAAATTGCAGCACTTTTCTTGAAGACTGCCGAAAATGAAAAGGAACATGCGAAACTGTGGTTTAAGGCTCTCGGTGAGCTTGGCGACACTGCCGAAAACCTGCTCCATGCAGCGGAAGGCGAAAATGCCGAGTGGACTGATATGTATGATCGTATGGCAAGAGAAGCAGATGAAGAAGGCTTTCACGATTTGGCTGCTCAATTCCGCGGTGTTGCCGCTATTGAGAAATCACATGAGGAAAGATACCGTGCTCTTCTTAACAATGTTGAAACCAGAACGGTATTTGAAAAGTCCGGTGTAACAGTTTGGGAATGCCGCAATTGCGGACATATCGTTGTTGGTACTACGGCGCCCGAAACATGTCCTGTATGTAAGCATCCGCAAGCTTATTTTGAAGTTCGTAAAGAAAATTATTAAAGAGAGAAAGACAAATGAAAGAAAAGTTTTATATTTGTCGCCATTGCGGTAACTTAATCGGTCTTATTCACGATGCGGGCGTCCCTATGATGTGCTGCGGACAAAAGATGGAGGCGCTGGTTCCTAACACCACTGAAGCCTCTGGAGAAAAGCACTTGCCTTTTGTTCATAAAGAAGACGGTTCCGTTTATGTAAGAGTCGGCGAAACAACGCATCCGATGACTGAGGAGCATTATATTCAGTGGATTTACCTTGAACAGGAGAACGGAGGTCAGCGGAGAGCCTTTAAACCTGGCGATACACCGGAAGCTACCTTTTGCACCGGCAAAGATAAACCTGTTGCAGTTTATGCTTACTGCAATCTCCACGGACTTTGGAAAACTGAAATCAAGTAAAAGTAAAATCGCCTGCCAAAACATCTTGGCAGGCGATTTGTCATATTTTTTCAATTATAAATAAGTTCAGTGTTTACAAGTTCAGTTGCTCGATTATGGATATTAGCAACGTTCCTTATTCGTTAAGAAATCCGAGACCGGAAATCTTGTCGTCAGAGTTGCCTCTGACTTTCTTGATTAAGTAAGTAAACAACTTATTTCATTTTTTGGAATACCTCCATATTTTATTTTGCCTTTCGGCAGGGGCAAAGTAGCACAGGTCGAAACTTATTTGACTTGTAAATAATGTTGCAATGGGCAATAGCAACTACAAACTCGTTTTGAGAGAAAAATAGTACCGTAAAAAGAAAAGAGCCAAACTCATAATCGAGCTTGACTCTGTTATTCAATATGAAAAGTTTAAGTGCTATTTTTTCGTGCCGTTGATATTCTCGCTGACTTATGCTACAATAGACGCAACGAAAGGCTATAAAAAAGGATTAATTTTTTTGTTTTGCATACCTAAAAATTGGTATTATTTTGGTATTATTTTAGTATGAAAAATACTTTTCGAAATGAAAATTAGCTTGATTTTTGGAGAAAACAGCACAAAATGTATGCAAAATATTGCTAAAAATGCGCGATATTGGCGTTATTTATCGATTTTGAACCTATTATTGCGCATTCCCAAAACTCCTAAGAGCTGTTGCTCACGCAACTCGAAGACCAGATATTGCTCGGCAATCTCAAAATCGGGGAAAAGTTGCCCTCCGAAAGAGAAATGAGTCAACAATTTTCAACAAGCAAAACCGCCGTGCACGACGCCGTTTGCGAGCTTGAAAGAAAAGGCTTTGTGGAAGTCGTGCCCAGAAAGGGCGTTTATATTGCGGATTACTTGCGCACCGGTACGATTGAAACGTTTTTTGCGTTGCTTCGCTTCAACGGAGGAAAACTTGACGAAAACACGACCAAATCGATTATAGATTTGCGCAGATTTATAGAGCTTCCGTCCATCGACGGCGCGATAGACAATCTCGACGGAGAAAAATGCCCCGCGCTCGATTCTATTTTGCAAAAAGGCTTGCACGCCGCCGACGAGGGCGACGCACACGCGCTTGCGGAGTGCTTGTTCGAGTTCACGCGCGAGGTGTGCATACAATCAAAAAACCTCATCACGCCCATGCTGTTCAACGCGTTCAGACCGCTCACCATTCCGTTTTGGGAAGAGAGTTTGCGCCGCAACGGAATAGAGTACGGCAGAAGGGTGCTGACGGAGTATTACGACGCGGTGCAAAATTGCGACGTACAAAAAGCAAAGAGCGTCGTAAACGCAGACCTCAACAACTTTTTGTCGTAAGTTTCAAGCAATAAAAAAGAAGGAATCGGTGTCGACTCCTTCTTTTCTTATAATTATTTATTATTTAGTAAAATAAATCCATAATCGTTTGCAGAGAGAATTAAAGCAGCAGAGTTTTATCCTCGCCCATGCCCATCATGCCGTCGAGCACGTACTTTTTGCCGTCCTCGTCGCGCAAATAGCCTTCCAACTCGCCGAACGCAACGTAGTAGTCGATGTTGACCACAAGCGCGTGCATAATCATAGGATTCATGTTGCGCACCTTAAATTTGAGGTTGACCATATCGTGCTCGTCCTTGATTATCCACTCGGAGTGGTCGCAGAAGTCCTTGCTTTCGGGGCTTCTCGTAAACTTGACGGGCGGAAGGATGCTGGTTTTGCCTTCGAGCCAAAGTATGTTTTCGTTGTATTTCTCTTGGTCTATGGATTGGTTGCGAGTGAGGTTGAATGCAAGCCATTTTTCTTCGCCGTCCACGTTGCATTTGCCCATTGTGGTGACCCAGTCGTAGTGCGCGCGACGGGGATAGAAACCTCTGTGGTCGTCGACGATTGCAGTGCTGTCTAAGTCGGTGAGCATTTCTTCGCCGTTGATGACAAGTCTGCCCTCTGCTTTGAAGAAGTCTTTTTGACTGTAAAGGGGACGATTCTTGCCAAACGGTATACTTGCCACGCAGGGCTTTGAAAGACGGCTGAGAGTGAAGTCGTATTCGATTGTGGCTTCGCCGTAATTTTCTTTGATAGCTTTGACGATGGTTTTGTCTTTTCGGGTGACGGTTATAAGGCACTTGCCTTTGTGGTTGCCCGAAAGTTCGCATTTGCCGTCTTGGAAGTTGTTGACGTACTTGACGTGAGATACGGGCGTTTGTCCTTCCGCGATTGCGCCGTTGATGAGGTTGGGGGCAATGACGGTGTCTTTTGATTTGAGGTTGGTGTCCCAGCAATAAACTTTGCCCGTGCGTTTGTCGTAGAAGATGTTGAGCGTTTTGCCGAATATACCCATGTCGCAAACAACCGCCAAAAGCACGCCGTTTTTGAGATGAACTTCTGTGGCTTCCCAAAGAGTGAGTTTGAGGCGGTTCATGCATTGCGGAGCGCGCGTGGGCTTTTTGAGTTTGACCAAATCCATTTGTTCGAACTCTTTGTCAAATGTTCCGAATGCGCAAATTCCCTTTTCGTCAACCATGCTTTTGGGTGTGGGGACGGCGCGTCTTTTGGGGTCGATATACTTTGAATACTCTCCCATAATTTTTCTCCTTTATCAATAAAATATATCAATGCTTACGCGCAAATATTTCTGTTCTTTTTGCAAATAACTGACTTTATCGTGCGTTATGTGCAACATAAAGTCGGTTTTCGGTTGTTATCTTGTTTGTTCGTCGATCTTTTCCACAAAGTTGCAAAGGATTGCGAACGTGTTTGCAAGGCAGTCCTTGTCAACGTCCTCGGCAACGTCAAGTCTTGTGTGATAGTAACGCGGAAGATTGAAATTCATTGCCGTTACGCACACGCTTTTGAAACCGCCTTCGGTGTATGCCGCGGCGTCCGTTGCGCCCAACGCAACGCTGCCTTTTTTGCAGGGGATGCCTTCTTGCTCGCATGCGTCGAGCCAGATTTGCGTCGCTTCTTTGTCGCATTGCATAAGCCCGTTCATGTCTTTGTGGTTGACGAGCATATGGTCTTGCTCGCGCAAAGTGTCAAGGCAAAGTATGGTTGTGGGGCAGTCTTTGAAATCGTTTTTGTGCGCTTTCACCCACGCTTTTGCGCCGCGCAATCCCGCCTCTTCGCCGCCTGCGCAAATGCAGCCGACTTCGGTGTTTTCAAATTCGACGCCGTTGTCTTTGAGTGCTTTTAGGAAGCTTATGCCCATTGCGCAACCCGTGAGGTTGTCCGTTGCGCCGTCTGCGACGATCTTCGGATTGAAGAGGAAATACATCAAAATCCAGAAGGGAACGAATACGCCGCTCACGCCCAATGCGATGAGCAAATTCACGTCGGTTATTGCGTTGAACATACCGCTTATTACGCACGCCGCGATTGCGACTGCCGTGAAGTAAAGTATGCCGATTATCGAGATGAGGAAGTGTGCGATAAACGCTTTTCCGCCGAGATAGTAGTTGAGAGTCCATTCGTATGCCGCGTCCGCGTGTCCGCTGATGAGAACTCTGCGTTTGACTTCGCCCGTCGGTTTTTTTATCGCCATCATATTGAGCGATTCGCGCTTTGGGAAGAGCTTGTCCACGACTTTGCGGTATAGCACGAATTCCAAAATCATGATTTCCATGCCTACTGCGATAAGAATGAGCGAGAGCATCGGCATAAAGAACGCCGCCGCGAATGCGCTGAGGATGAGCGTAACCGTGATGTAAATCCAACCCATGAAAGCGAGAGTGTGTACGTCGTATTTTTCGGTGGTGACGGTGTCGGTATAGGGCGCTGCCTCTTTTGCCATATAGGTGATTGCGTCTTTTTCACCTTGGCTGCCGCAATCGCGTTTGCCGAAAACCGACGTTACGTGCGAGATAAAGTCAAACATATAGTTCGCGCTTTGTCCTTTGTTTTGTTTGAGCTTGTCAAGTTTCATAAAATCCCTCTTTGCGCATTGTTCGCATGGTTTATAATTTGATTATAAATATATTTTATTTGAAAATCAATATACAAATGTATGATTTTCATCGTTTTTCTTTTTCGGAGTGCAATTACGGTTGTGCGGAAATCACTTCGCCGTACACTTTTGCGATGCGTTCTATCATCTCGGTGTGCGTGAACGTCTTGTGATAAACGATTGTGGTTTCGCGTGTCATGCTCAAATTTTCGACGGGCAGTGCGACAAGCGAACCTTTGCGAATTTCCTTGTAGCAAGTGCCTTTTGAAAGAATGGATACGCCCACATCCTTTTTGACGAGATTGCGTATCGTCGCTATGCTGTCAACCTCGATGATAACGTCGAAGTTGTCCACCGATTCGCCTATGGATTCGAGTGCGGAATTGAATTTTTCTCTCGTCGATGAGGAGGGCAAGCGCAAAATGAGGTGCTGCTTTTTGAGTTCTTGCAGGGATATGGACGCTTTTTGCGAAACGGGGTTTTGCGGCGAAACTATGCAAACGAGCATATCCGTGTCTATGATTGTGAAGCGGAAGTCGGGATTTGTGGGTTTTTCTTCGATAATCGCCATATCTATCTCAAAATTTTCAAGCATAGCATAAAGATTTTTTATGGTGTCAGTAATAAACGTTATCGTGATGTTATCGTCTTTAAGCGCAATTCTTGACAAGGCTTCTATCATCAAACCGCTTTCTTGTGTGTGTGTAATGCCTATGCGGATTTTGTAGATATTTGTTTTTGCGTTTTTGATTTTATCCTGCATTTTTTCGCAGATTGCGCGTATTCGTTTTGCATACAAAAGTGCGATTTCTCCTTCTTCCGAGAGGACAAGTTCTCCCTTTTTACGCAAAAACAGAGGTGCATTCAACTCTTCTTCCAGCTTTTTTATATGATGGGACACGGCAGGTTGCGTCAAGCCCAAAATCTCTCCTGCTTTTGTAAAATTTTTGGTTTCGCACACGGCTACGAAAGTTTCCAGTTTGTCGTCCAATAGTGACATGATTTCCTCCTTTTATTATGCAAATTTATCATTGCATAAAATAACATAATTTGACTTTATGTTTTTTACATCATAGCATAACAACACCGAACAAACAAGACCCATTCGCAAAAAGAATTAGAAAAAGAGGGGAAAAATGTTGCTTCAAAACTTTTCATCCGTGGGACAGGTGATAATATCGATTGCGGTAATGCTGCTTTCGGGATATCTTATGTCGCGCGTGACCAAAAAATTGAAATTGCCAAACGTTACGGGCTATATAATAGCCGGTATTATAATAGGACCTTATTGCATCGACGTTATACCTACGCAAGTCGTTGAGGGTATGAGCTTTTTGGCGGACATCGCGCTTGCGTTTATCGCGTTCAGTACGGGTGATTTTTTCACGTTGTCTACGCTCAAAAAGAACGGCGCAAAAAACGTCGTTATAACCGTGTTCGAGGCGTTGCTGGCATCTCTTGTGGTGTTTTTGGTTATGTATTTCGCACTTGGATTGAGCCTTGCGTTCTCAATCGTTTTGGGTGCGCTCGCCGCGGCAACCGCGCCTGCGTCCACAATGATGACAATCCGTCAAACCAACGCAAAAGGCGATTTTGTGGATACGCTCTTGCAAGTTGTCGCGCTTGACGACGTGGTTGGATTGCTCGCTTTTTCTGTGGCAATCGCAGTGGCAACCGCTTCGCTTGCCGGCGTTGTAACTTTCAAAAACGTTGCCTTGCCGATTATATACAACGTGGTAGTATTCGTCGTGGGCGGCGCGCTCGGTTTTTTGCTCAAACTGCTTTTGGGCAAGCACTCTACGGACAATCGTCTTATCATCGCAATCGCAGTGATATTCTCCTTTTGCGGACTTTGCGCGATTTTGGACGTATCGCCGCTTTTGGGGTGTATGGCAATGGGCACGGTGTACAGAAACGTTGCAAAAGACGACAAACTTTTCAAGCAACTCAACTATTTTTCACCGCCGATATTGCTGCTGTTTTTCGTCAGGTCGGGCGTAAACTTCAAACTCGACGCACTTGTAAGTTCGGGAGGCTCTATCGGAGGTGTGTCCTTGCTCGTGATAGGCATCGTGTATTTCTTCACGAGAATCGCAGGCAAATACACAGGCTCGTTCCTAGGTTGTTTGTGTGTGAAAAAGGACGCGAAAGTTCGCAACTGGTTGGGGCTTGCGCTCATTCCGCAAGCAGGCGTCGCGATAGGTCTTGCCGCACTTGCCGCGCGCACGATAGGCGGCGAAACGGGCAGTGCGATGGAAACCATCATTCTTGCGTCGAGCGTGCTTTACGAGCTTATAGGCCCTGCGTGCGCAAAGCTGTCGCTGTATCTGTCAAAGTCCTATTCAAACGACATAGATACCGTCGTGCCCGACTCTCAAGTGGAACAGGCGGAGCAAAAAAACGAGGTGCAACTGCTCATAGACAAAATCAACAAAATAAGGCAATCATTGCCCGATTCCGCGCCGAGCGAGGAAGAAAACGCTTTCGACGAGGCGGCGGAAGAATACTATATTCTCAATTCAAGACAACGAGTAAAAAGATAGGAGGAAAATATGAATTATATCGATCCGCTTGCAAAACTAATGGGGGAATGGTCGTGGAATATCACGGTTTATTCGATACTGCTCAGGGTTATCATACCCTTTATATTCGCCTTTTACGTGGGGTGCGAACGCTCGACGAAAGGGCATACCGCAGGGCTTAAAACGTTTATTTTGCTCTCGCTTGCGTCAACGTCGTGTATGATCATCGACAGATCGTTGCAACTCACGTTCCCGATTTGTTCGGCGGGGGCGGTTATAGGCTCTGCGATGCTGAGCGGAAATTCTATACTGTTCGGCGCAAAAAACCAAATCAAAGGGCTCACCACGTCGGCATGGCTTTGGACGTGCAGTATTTTCGGTCTGCTTTTCGGCGCGGGGCTTTACACCGTCGCGCTCATTTTGGCAGCCGTATATATCGTGATTTTGCAGTTTTTCCCTGCACTTGAAAAATACTTGAAGCAACGCTCGAACCACTTTGAATTGCACCTGGAATTGCGCAACAAAAACGATTTGCAAGCGTTTATGACCACTTTGCGAGAGCTGGGTATGCGCATAGACGACGTCGAACTCAACTCTGCGTTTATCAATTCGGGGCTTAGCGTGTACGCGATAAAACTTACGATTGAGAGCAAGGAACTCAAAAAATACAAAACGCACGACGAAATCATCGAGGCGTTGAGAAGCATAGATTACATCCATTATATAGAAGAAAAATAAAACTCCAATTTTATTCTTGCACGGCAAGAAAGGTAAAAATTGATATTTTGTGGGCGGCGGGGAGGGGAATGCTACGGCTTTTCGTGGCAAAAATATCAATTCGGCTTGCGAAGTTTTCCGTCAAGACCTTTTATCAAAAAACATTTGCCGACGATCGTGTCTACGCTCACCGGGCCGAAAACGCGGCAGTCGGTGGAGTGATTGCGATTGTCGCCCATACAAAACACGTAGCCGTCTTGGACGTAAAAGTCCAGCGGTTGAGAATAAATTGCGATTTCGGCGGGATTTACGTACGGTTCGTCAAGTTTTTCACCGTTGAGAAAAACCGCCGATTCGGTTATTTGCACGTGGTCGCCGCCGACGGCAATCACGCGTTTTACAAGAGATTTGCCTGCAAAATCGCCTTTTGTCGGGGTAAACACGACGATATCTCCGCGTCCGATTTTTGCAATTTTGTTCAGATACAGCGTTTCGCCGTTGTTTTGGTCGTCGTCTATGAGCGCGCCGTTGCCGCCGTCGAGAGTGGGGTACATGGAAATTCCGTCCACGATGAAAGATTCCAGCACGTAAAACTTGACAAGCAGGGCGGACGCAACCGCCAAAACGACAACCAAAAGCACGATTGCCACTGATATAGCAATGCGTTTAGAGCGGTTTTTCGGCTCTTCGATTATCGGTTCTTGCTCGAATACGGAAAAATCTTGCATATCAAAGTATATTGCGGAATTTGCGTATTATTTTCAAATCCACAAAAAGTTGTTGAGCACAACGCCGTCAACGTCCTCCACGACGATTGTTTTCACAATGGAGAACGAGGCGAGCGTGCGCCCTTCTTCGCTCTTGAAATCGGCGGTTTCAAAGAGAAGTTTTTGCCAAAACTCGCCGCCTTTCAGACTTGTGCGCGCGGTATATTTTTTGAAGTCGGGGTAGGTGTACACCGTCACGTTGAGCGGTCTTTCGTCTTTTGAGTAAGCGTCGATGTGCAAGATCGCAGAGCGGTTTATCGACGTCATCTCTTGTATGCTTCTGAAAAGAATCAAATTGCCTTTTGCAAGGGTTATGCCGTTTATCGCAAAAGGTCCTTCCGCAACGGAAAGTGCGTTGTCGTCAAGAAGAGCCTCATCGGTTTTTGCCACAAATTCGCCTACGCCCATACTGCCGTCGTAGATTATGTTTGAAATTCTGGGCGTCGTTTCGACGTTTTGCACGTTGTGTTTTGCGGGAATGATGCCTGATGCTTTCGTAGAAATTATGTTCGAGTCGGGATATACGAAAGTTGCGTAGGCGACGATGAGTTCTTCCGTGTCGTAAACGGGCACGTCGCACACGTATTCGTGTTCGCCCACCTTTTGTTTTACGTCAAATGACTTCCAGTATCTTTGGCGCGACGACGGCTCGCCGTAGCTTACGTACAGCGTGCGTTTTTCCGCTTTTTTGGCGGTGTTTATCTTGACGTAAAGCTTGCCGTCCGTCGCTTCGAAGCGCATTGAAGGCTCGATAGACGGCGAATTGCTTGCAAGATGCGCGCGAAGCCACAATATAAGCGCGCGATACGCGGCGTTTGTGATTTGTATGTCGCAAGACTCGGACACTATAAGTTGCTTCACGTCCGATTTTACGAGATCAAGCATGTCGCCGATTCGGTCTATGTCGCATTGAACGGAATCACTCGTCACGACGGCAAGGGTGGGACAGGAGATAAACATGGCGTACGTTTCCGCTCCTACGCCCGTCGAATAGGCAAGTTGTACGTCACCGGACGGAATATCGCTTCCCAAAAATCTCGCGTTGTGTTCCGCCCAGCGATAACCTCCGCCGTTGACGGCGCACATGGCGCAAACTCTTTTGTCCGTGCCTGCAACCATCCACGCAAGTTGCGCGCCTATGCCGAAACCCAAAACGCCGATATGATCTCTTGAAACGATGCTTTGTTCTTGAAGCAAACTTATCGCTCTTCTTGCAACTTTTGCCCACACGAACCACGGTGTGTTGCGCGCCGTGTTTTCGATGTCGTCAAGACGCGCTTTGCAATCGGGGTAGCGTGCAAAACTCAAATCGGACGGATATGCCGTTTTCGTGTCCTCGAAAACTCCGCAAAAATCAAGTGCGCAAGTGACGAAACCTTCTTCTACGAGAAGGCGAACGGCGTCTTGCGAGTGGGGATTTTCAAAGGACGGCAACAGCAAAATTGCCGGGCGAGCGTCTTGCCAACGCGCGTCGTAATAGACGTTGCAGCATATGCGAATACGTCCCTCTTGCGAGGTGTCCGCCGTGAAAATTTGCTTTTCGCAAACAAAATTATCCGTTGTCTGACACGAGATGATTGAGGCTTCCAAAGGCGCTTTGCATGCGTCGAAGCCCTCCCACACCTCCGTCGGTGTCATAAATTTGAGTTCCATACCTTGCATTATATCCCAAAATCACAACAATGTAAAGAAATAAAACTTTTATATCGCACGCGTGCGAAATATGCGGATGCAACGGTTGTTTTGCAATGCCGTTTGCCGTTTTTTCGGCAACGTCGGTTTCCTTTTGAGAAGAGTTTTGCTCCGTTTCGTCGAGCAAGGTTTCGTTTATGTAGGCAAGAGAGTGCGCTTTGTTTTTCAGACAAGACGCGTATTCTTCGCACATTTTTTGCGCCGTAGCGTCGTCGGGCATAAGAAAATCCATAATTCACCTCTACGGCAGTATATTGATTTTTTGCGAAAAAACGTGAATAAGCCGCCGTTTTGGCAACGGGAAATGCCGCAATCTAATTGCGGCATACGTTGCAAATTCGGTGTAAATGCGAGGCAATTATCCCGATTCGCGCACGGAAATCGTAACTTTCGGGGTGAACGTCAAGGTGCTTAGGCAGTCGTCTTCCAGATTGCGCCCGACAGATTGATAGGCTTTTGATTGCAAAGACAAAAAATCCACGTTGATTTGCTTTGACAATTCGTACATTTCGACAAGTCGTCTTTCAACGTCTTTTTCAAGGGCGGAGGCATATCGTTTTACGATTTCGTCGGCGGGTGTTATCACCTCGTCGGTTTTGATTTTTTGCACGTCCGCAAGGTCTGCCGACAGCTTAATATCGGCAGTGATAGCTCGTCCGTTTGCCTTGACTTTTACGTCTTTTTTGAGGATTTTAAACTCAATCGTACCGCCGTCTTTTGCGGTGTAGTTGAGCGTGCCGGTTACGTCGTGGCTGTGATATATTGCAAGAATCTCGGCGTATTCGTTGTCGAGGATGCGGCTTGCTCTCTCGTCAAAAACCATTGCGCGCGATATGTCGAATTCGAAAACGTCTTCTTCTCCACCCGTTTCGTAGAGAGGCGGCGAGGTTGTTTTTGCAACGATATACGGCACGACGTTGGCTTTGCTGGGTGAAAGCGAGCGCGCCAAAAAATCTTTTGCGGTGGTGCGAATCATGCCGTCCGAACCCTCTTCGTTGACAAGCGCTTGCTGTAAAAAGAATGGCGAACTTATGGTTGTGCCTATACGCAAAGACAGCATTTCGGAAGGGGATTTGTCCCCCGTTACGATGATGGTCTGCTCGGGTAAAGCGTACATTCCGGTGAGCGGATATATGAGTTGCATATGGTCAAGCTCGAACGCAGACGTTGACATAAAAAGCACGTTACAGTGCGAAAGCGATATGATTAAACCCGTTTTGCGCGAAATTACGTCCATTGCACCGGCAATCGAGTTGCCCTTTGCGGTGGTGCAAACGTAGCTCGTTTCGCCCGTGTCGCCGCTTGACGAACCTACCAAAACCGATTGCGCGCTGACCTCGAATTGCGAGGTGGCTTTGTCGTAGTCTATGCCGATCCCCAACACCACGGCGGATTTCGACAGAGAGGGTGTTTCAACCATTCTGCCGAATACGACGAGAAAGATTGCTATCGTCAAAAGCACAAACCATTTGGTGCGCATGAGATAGGAGGAAATATTGAGTTTTTTCATTGTGCTTCTCCTTTTCGGAACGAGGTTTGCTTTTGTGAAAACAACACGCCGTCCTCTTTACTGTCGGGCATTTGACGCATTTGCGTGTCATGCTCGTATTCGGCGTCGAGGCACGCGTACAAGTGCGGACGCAACGTCTTTTGAACTTTTGCAATCGCGAAAAGAGCAATCGGGAAAAGGATTGCAACCGCACTCAATACGTAACCGAACGTTCCGAGTGCAACGTCCGTCACCTCTTGTAGCGACGAGGAAAACATTGCCGAGCATAGCACCGCCGTCGGACATATTATTTTCGAGGGCAGGGACGTGCCCAGCGCGCGTTTGCACGCCTCGTTTGCACCGTCGAAAAGAAAAGAGAGAGAGTAGAGCGACATCAGGATTATCGCAAAGAGATTGGTCCACTCCATTCTGCCGATTTCGAGGGATAATTGGTTGAAACTTGCAATGTGGATGAGCAAATCTTTGACCATTTTCAGCGCGTTGCCGTAAAGTGCGACGCCTATAAGCACGATTAAATTTGCAATCGTCCACGTGGATGCTATGCCGAGAGTGAGATAAGGCATTTTTTTGTTGCGCAACCTTACGAAAACGAAAGGGAACAAATCCCCCAGCCACAATCCGTATCGAGGCATTGCAAGCAACAACTCCCCGGGGGCTTTTGAAAATACGGGCAAATTTCTTCCGAAGTCCATATCCGAGTCCAAAAAGGCAAGGTTGAGAATTATCACCGCCAAAAACAGAGGCGCAAACAATTCGCAACTTCTTGCAATCGAACGAGTGCCTTTTATGCCCAGATACACCACCGGCAAAAGAAACATAACGTATATGAGAAAAGGCTGTGTGCCCGTAAACAATTCGTGCGTGAGATAGGAGGTGCAATAACAAAAATAAAACACCGTTTTCAAGCACATCCAACAAGACGCCGCAAGACAAACGATTTTGTATAGGAAGTTGTTCGTCGCGCGCAAAAGCCCGTCGCCGCCCATATTTGTAAAAGCGAAAATAAAGATTGCGCACAGCATTTCCAAAGCAGTGAATGAAAGGAATATCCAAAATGTTGACGAGCCGAAATCCGCCGAAATTATACCGGGCGCGGACGATAATTTAAAAGCAAAACCGACCGCAACTATGATTGCGGCGGCTTGCGAATTGTATATTGTGCCCAAAGGCAGATTTTTGCGTAATCCGTGTTTTATTGTGCCGTTGTTCATATATAAACCTTTTATTGTGTCACTTTTTGTTGATGCGTCGGCGGTTTTGCGTGGGGATGGAATAGGGACGCAACTCCATTGACGAGGAGTCCGCTTTCAATATTCCGTCTTGAAGGTCGGGGGATATTCTCGGAGCATAAGGCGCAAGATACGGCGTGCCGAAATTTTCCAGGGAAGAGAGGTATGCGACTAAGATTATCGTGAGGATTATCACGCCCACAAAGCCCAGTACTGCGCTTATGCACAAATACAAAAAACGTAGTATGGACATCGCGCCCACTTGATCGGGCACACAAAATATGCCTATTGCCGACAGGGCTACGACAAGAACGGACGGCGACGAGATAAGCCCCGATTTGACCGCAGTGTCACCCAGCACTATCGCGCCGACGACGGACAGCGATATGCCGAAGTATCTGGGCATGCGAATAGACGCCTGATTGAGCACTTCGAACAGCGTGAGCACCAGCAGCATCTCGATTGCCGGCGGAAAGGGTATGTTGGTGGTTGCCGCCATAAGAGTCATCAAAAACTTTATCGGCAACAACTGAAAGTGGTACGTTTGAAGGGAGATGTACACCGCGGGTAACAACACGGTGAACAGTGCGCCGAACATCCTGAACATGCGTATCATCGACGCGCGCCAGTCTCCCGAATAGTAGTCGTAGCCGTCTTGTACATCCTCGAAAACCAGGTAAGGGAGCGTGATTGCGATGGGCGAGCCGTCAACGATCAGGGCGATGCGTCCTTCGAGCAGTTTTGCGGATGCAACGTCGGGTTTCTCGGTTGTGCCCGCCTGAATGAAGAATGAATTTTTTTTGGTTTGAATAAAGGAAAGCACGTATGCGCTGTCCACGATTCCGTCAACGTCGATACGTTCAATTTTGTGCGATAATCGTTCGACGATTTTTTCGTCCGCGACGCCTCTTATATACATCAAAGCAACCGTCGTCGAAGAGTATCTTCCCACCTCAAAGGTTTTCACAACGAGGTCGGGTGATTTTATGCGCTTGCGCACGAGGGACATATTGGTTTTTATTTCCTCGATAAAGCCCTCTCGCGGCCCTTTCATAACAGACGAAGTGGGTGGTTCGCCTATCGCTCTTGCCGCCGGTTTTCGCAAGGAGAAGATATATGCGTTGTCCTCGCCCTCGATAAAAAACGCCACGTCGCAAGAGGCTACGCTTTGCGGTGAATCCTTGATATCCACGATCTCGATTTCGTCCGCATACGCAACCGTATTTTGCAACGATTGAAGGTAGGGCTTTTCTAATCGTTCGCAGTTTTTGAGAGGACGTACCACGTCCTGTTCGAGTAAAATTTTGTCGATATTGCCGTCGATGTATGCAAAAAGACAGTGTTTGCCGCCAACGTCCAAACGACGACACTTGAAGTCGTCGCTGAATGAGAATGTGCGTTGTAAATTTTGTTGCAATTCGTTTACGTTCACAAATTGATTGTTGCCAAAACAAAGGGTTTTATAATGCGAAACACAAGAAAAAATCGACGACATTTCAAAAACGAAAATCGCATATCTTGACATTTCGTCCGGTTGTGATACACTGTTTTTTATCAGGAGATTATTATGGAACAAAATCGAATCACCACCGACGAAATCGAACAGCAAACGGCAGAGGGAACTCTCGCGGATACGGACGATACGGCTGCCCAAGCGCAAAAAGGAATTTTGTACGAAACGAGCCTCAAACAAGCCGAAAAAAATGCAAAAAAAGAGAAAAGAAAAGGCGTGTTGCAATTTATCAAATACGCCTTCTGCGCCGCAAGCGCAGGCATCATTCAACTCGCGCTTTTCTCCATTTTGCAAGCGGTCATTCCTCAAAGCGGAAAAACCATTCGGTTCATCGTCGAGGATATGGATTTGGTCACCTTCATTTCCACCACCGTCGCCCTCTGTGCCTCTATACTTTGGAACTTCACCTTCAACCGTAAATTCACATTTAAGGATGCCGGCAATGTCCCCAAAGCCATGCTTTTGGCATTTTTGTTCTACGTTCCGTTCTATCCTTTCCAAACGTGGTACGTTCACACAATCAAGAGCCTTTTGGTTGACGCAATCGGCGTTGACGGCGCAGGCATAATCGCCGAAGGCACGGTTATGATCATCAACTTTGCACTTGAATTTATGTGGCAAAAGTTTGTGGTGTTCCGCAAACCCAAAGCGAAAAAAGAAGAAGATTAAGCGCCGTAGGCGCAGTGATATTGTGCCTAACGGCACAGTGAGATTGTTGCTACGCAACAGTGATATGCACGCAAAGCGTGCGTGATATTGCACTTTAAAAGCACACGGTAAACATATTTTTTAAAATAAACAATCTAGCGAAAAAGAGAAAGACACGGAGCAATCCGTGTCTTTCGTCAAAATCGCGATGAAAAGGAAAAACGAGCCGAAGGCGAGCATCAAGCAGACAATCTTGCGGAATTGCGGTTTGAGTTTTGTCCGTCTTATTTTGATAGCAAAGATTTTCTGCGCGATTAGAAAACTGAAAATTGAGCGAATAAAAGAAAAGCACGGGAAATTCCGTGCTTTTCGTAAAAACGCGATGATTTTCAGTTAGTTGATGCCTTGTGCAATCATTGCGTCCGCAACTTTCTTGAAACCTGCAAGGTTTGCGCCTTTTACGAGGTTGTAGTCGAGACCGTATGCGTTGAGTGCGTCGCAGATTTGAGTGTGGATGCCTTTCATGATTTGTTTGAGCCTTGCGTCAACTTCTTCTTTTGTCCAAGCAAGGCGTTCGCTGTTTTGGGACATTTCGAGACCGCTGGTTGCAACGCCGCCTGCGTTGACCGCTTTGGACGGGGTGACAAGCACGCCGTGCTCTTGCAAGTAGGCGATGGCTTCGTTGGTGGTGGGCATGTTGGAAACTTCGTTGAGGACAGGTACGCCGAGTTTGACCATTGCGATTGCGTCGTCCAAAAGAACTTCGTTTTGTCTTGCGCAGGGCATATAGACGTCTGCTTTGACGTTGCCCCAAGGCTTCTTGCCCGCGATGAATTCGCAGCCGTATTTGTCGGAGTAATCTTGCACTCTGTTGCGGTTGGAAGCGCGCATTTCAAGCAAGTAGTCGATCTTTTCGCCGCTGACGCCGTCGGGATCGTAAACGTATCCGTCGGGACCGGAGAGAGTGACGACCTTGCCGCCGAGCTCGTCGATTTTCTTTGTTGCGCCCCATGCGACGTTGCCGAAACCGCTCAAGCAGAAAGTTTTGCCGGCAAGTTGTTCGCCTTGATGTTTGAACACTTCTTCGAGGAAGTAGGTTGCGCCGAAACCGGTTGCTTCTGGACGGATGAGAGAGCCGCCGTAGCTCAAACCTTTGCCGGTGAGAACGCCGTTTTCGTATGCGCCGACGATTTTCTTGTATTGACCGAACAGATAGCCGATTTCACGTCCGCCGACGCCCATATCGCCTGCCGGAACGTCCATGTTGGGGCCGATGTGGCGATAAAGCTCGTTCATAAAGGATTGGCAGAAGCGCATGATTTCGGAATCGCTCTTGCCGGTGGGATCGAAGTCCGCGCCGCCCTTTGCGCCGCCCATGGGAAGAGAGGTGAGGGAGTTTTTGAAAGTTTGCTCGAAACCGAGAAACTTCATTGCGTCGAGGTTGACGTCTTTTTGGAATCTCAAACCGCCCTTGTAAGGTCCGATTGCGTTGTTGAATTGGACGCGGAAGCCGCGGTTTACGTGATAATTGCCGTTGTCGTCCATCCAGGGAACGCGGAACATGATTTGTCTGTCAGGCTCGACAAGGCGCTCCAGAATGACATTTTTGCGCATCAACTGCTCGTTTTGTTCGATTGCGGGAGCCAAAGAGGTGAGGACTTCTTTGACGGTTTGCATAAACTGAGGTTGATTGGGGTTTTTCAATTCGGTCTGTTCAATGACTTCACTGATATATGACATAATTTTCCTCCTGTTGCGGCAAAAGCCGATCTGCGATTAAATAATATACTTTTAGACAATCAAAATCAACCCCGAAATAAAAATCCGCAAGGCGCAGTTCAAAGATTAATTTAAAAAAACGATAAATATGCACACAAAACGGCGGAAGTGTCGGTTTGACGAAAAACCCGCAAAGAGAGATACGGTTGAAAACGAAAGCCGTCGTCTTTTCAAACGGAAACGGATAGAATGACGATTTTGACGAGACGGGCAGCGATATTTTGTCGAAATTCGGCATATAATTCAACAAATAGTATGCTTAAAAAGGCGTTGCCCAAGATATTGAGAGGGCAAATTTTCTTGAAAATCGTATTGAAATATGTTTTCGGATATGCTATGATAGTACAGTAAATCATATTTCGGGTACGCTCGCGCACGTGTGTAAGGGCAATCCCAAATCAATGAGGAGAAAGTTATGAGCCAAACTCAACAGTACAAAAAGGTCAAGTTGTACCGCACTCTCAAAGTCGTGTTCTACATGCTTGGTCTTCCCTTGTTCCTGGTTGCGGTGTGTTTCACCGCGGTCAGATTCATCGGCCACGATCCGTTTATGGGAGAAACCACTTTCACGACGGCGTTGGGCTTTTTCAAGCAGGCTGAATCCTATATCACCGCGCCTGCGCTTTACGGCGTCTGGATCGGATTCGGAGTCTGGGCGTTTATTTCCATCGTTCATATCGTGTTGAGCAAAACGGTGAAAAATCCGCGCGTGAGAATGTTCTCCGTGGTTGCGGTTTGTATGGTGGTTATGCTTCTCACGGGCGTTGTTTTAGACACCGTGTTGGACAATAAAATCACCGAGATTCAAGCGCAATACGAGGGCACGGGCGTTGTGGTCAACGATTATAAGACGCAACTTTCCTATTATCGCACGGTTTCTTCCAACGCATTGAAGAAAAACGATACGCTCAACCTTATCGCGCAAGTGGATTTGATGAAAAACGTCTATAACGTCGAAATGGAAGGCGCGAACAAGAGCGGTGTTGCGGGCAACATCTCCAACAAACCCGTCACGTACTATTCCGTCATCGACGACGAAGGCAACCAAGGCGTCGACATCAGCTTTGTCAAGGGCGAGGACGGACTTTATCGACTCGACGTTGACGAAAACAACAATATTAAGGGCGACGGCGATCTCAAAAAGATTCTCAACGGCACTTATCGCGTAAGCAGCGACAGTGAAAATCCTTACGATTACAGAAAGAGCCCCGAATACAATCAAATCATCAGACTCAAACCTATCAACGGACAACTTGTCATCAACGGCAAGACTTATTCGCACTATTGGTACAAGAAGAAAACCACCAAAGCCGGCGAAGTGATTTACGTTTGGTATGCAAAAGATTTGATGCCTATCGGCACGGAATACAACGACGCGGACGGTTCGAAAACGCATACTACGGAAGGCGTGTACGGTAAGGGTATTTACAACGAAAACGGCATGCTTTCGGACGGCTGGGTGTTCAGCCTTGACAACGTGCTCGACATTTTGGAAGATTATTATTCCGCACAAGAAGAAATCAGCAAAAACAAGTACGATTCCAAATTCGAATCCATGTACACCAAAGCGGTAAAGGCAAGAGAAAGATACTACACCGGTCTTATTGCCGATCCCGCGACGGGCGAAAAGTGCCCCGAGTGGTTGCAAACCCTTTACGGACAAGAAATCGAGTTTGCGGAGAATTTCTCCCTCACGCGCAACGGTCTTGACTATTTGATCGCAAAAGTCGGCGCATTGCTCGGAAACAACCATCTTTTCGACTTCTTGCTCAAGAGCAACGACGGCAGCACGGGTCTTGACGACGTCGTGGGCAAGTTCGGCATCGGCGCAATTCTTTCTCCTATCCTCGGACAACTTCAAAACGGTATGAGTTTCAGAAAGGATTTCAAAATGGACGACGCAACGATGGCGAAGGTTATGGAATGGATCAAGCCTCTTCTCGGAGCGGACGGCGCAACCATCAACGATTTGTTCTTGGTCGTGGCATATGCGGGCGCACCCGACGTGTTCAATCCGGGTGAAACAAGAGATTATCTCTACGTCGCACTCGTCAAAGACAACGGAACGCAAGATGCGGACGGCAATTACGTCATGGGAACGAATCCTGCAAAGGCAACCGAAGGCGGCGACGTGCTTTTGGACATCAATTTCAGCGACGCTTTCGTCAAGGTCGACGAGGAAACCGGCAACGTTGAATACGATTTCGACCTCGATCATCTCAGCACGTTCCTCAACACCGCGCTCAACGGTTTGATGAAAAAACTCAACGTCAACCTCAAAGACGTTATCGGCGGCGGCGCAATCGGCACTATCAACGGTTTGCTCAACCTTATCAAAACGTTCAACACCGACGACGGTGTCCGTTACGGTCTTGAAATAAGCGGCATCAAAATTCCTCTTCTCGACGAAGATTATAATTTTGCAATCGACGTGTCCTCCATTTTGACGGGGATTCTCGAAGGCATGTATTTCTATCAATCCGCGGCAATCAAGCCGGTGTGGGAGTTCTACACATGGGTTGCTTCCGACAAGGAACAATCAATGGCTCTTGCATATCAAAAGTACGAGAGAGCAAACTATGAAGCGACGCTTTACGGTTCGATGATCGGTTCTACGCTCATCGGCGACAACCTCGGCGCAGGCACATATCCTTCCTCGCTCGGTCTTGCGAACTTGACGGCGGTCAGACAACTCAAAGCGGATTTGAGCTACAAGCCTAAATTCTATCCCGTTTACGCGGTGCGCGATATGTTGTTCTTCTTCTGCGGATTCGTCGTATTGTTCTATTTCTTGAGCTTCGTTGCGCAAGAGAAGGAACTCGAATACGCAAACGGCACGGCTGTTGTCGAAGAAAAGAAGAAAAAAGCAAAAAAATCCAAAAAACAAGACGAAATACAAGCCGAAAACGAACAAAACAGCGTTGAGGATCAAACGCAAGTCGGACAAGAAGGGGAGGAAACGACTCAAATCCCTGTCGACCAAAAATCTGACGAGGAGGTGCTGTAATCATGAGCGAACAAGTTATGAATGAAGAAATGAATCAAGACCTTCAAAACGAACAAGTCGCTTTGGACGAGCAAGACGATATGCTCAATCGCGACAAAGACGGCAACGTAATACCGGCATTCCCCGTGAGCAAACGCACCAAGAGAGATCAAAGCAAAACTTCCGTTCTCTTCTCGGTGGCGGCAATTCTTCTCCATGTGCTTGCATACTTGCCTATCGTTATAGTTTCGGTGGTGTTGGGCGTAAAGTGCTACAACCTCATGCCGTACTATTCCTTCTGGCCGTTTGTGGGTGTGATTTTGGCAGGCATCCTCGGACTTGTGTTTATGACGGTCGCGCTTGTCGTAAACAGAAAGAAATCAAAAGGCAGTATCCGCACCAAAACGGTGAAAGTTCTTATCGCATTCGTGTGCTTGTCGACGGGCTTCGGTCTTATATTGACCTATGTTTTTCCCGACGTCATCGCGTTTGCGACGCAAAGCACGCTTTATTGCGAAGATTTGTACTACAACGGAGAAAAGCAAGCGGAAAAGAATGCCGCACTCGAGAGAGATCTCATCATGTACAACCTTCTCAACGGCAACCTCAACAACTACGGCGCAGACGGCAAGATTGCCGAAAACGGAGATTTCTCCTACAAAACTCTCATCGCGCACACCGAGGACAACGGCAAAATCATCAAATACAAAAATTCTTTCATAAACGAAAGAGTGAAGTCCTACGAAAAGACGTACGAAAAGACGGGCATCAACGGTATTCAAGTTGAAGTCGACGCTCTCAAATCCAATGCGAGAAAGTATGAGCTTTACGAGTTCATCTACAATCAATACGTCCTCAACGACTACGACTTCTGCTTCTACAACAACGTCACAAGACGTGCGGTCGCGCTTTCCATACTCGATTATATCTACACGTATTACGATTATGAAGGCATGTTGAAAGAAGGCTTCAACAATCCCAGATTTAAAGCTCTCTTCCAACAAAACTACGACAGCTTCAACCAAGACGGATATCTCACCTATGACGATCCGCTTCTTCTTTACGCACAAATGAGCGGTCGTATGACAGTGCCTATAGTCTTGCGTCTTATCCTCAACCAAGGCTGGTCCTACACTCAAAGCTCTTACAACGGAGCGGGCGGACTCACTTACACCGAGGACGGCAACTGCCTGTATCAACTCTACGATCCCGAACTCGTCGAAAAGTTCAAAGCGAACGGCGGCAAGTTTGAATACACGGGCACGATCACCGATCAGGACGGCAACAGTATAGAAGTCAAGTACGGCTTCAACGAGGACGGATGGCAAATGTACGAAAACGGCGTGACCAAGCGCCCGCTTTCCTGGCTCGTTCTCGACATGCTCGGCGATCCGATGGCTTTGACCACGCTTGACATCGCCAACTTGCTCGGCAACCAAATCTACGGCATCGTGCAAAACGTGCTCAATGCATTCCCGACGCTCATCGACGGACTTGGCGGACTTATGCAAGAAGACCTTATCGAAGTTGTCAAAGCCGCGGCGGGCGGAGCGCAACTCAGCATCGGCCTTTGCATCGATGACAACGGTTTGATTGCAATCAATCTCTTCCCGATGAACGCACCCTACGGTATGCTCGGTTACATGCAAGCAACGTGGGTTGACAGCGACAACTTGCTCATGGCGGTCATCAACGTGGTGTCATTGCGCAACTGGATGGCAATCTTCGGCGCAATCGGCGCAGTGCTCATCATTGCTGCGGGCGTATGTCGCGATATGGGAGAAAAGACTCGCAAACGCACCGAGGATTCGCGCGATCGCATTTTGAGAGCGAAAGCGGCGGAGGAAAACGGCGTCGGCGTCGGAAAACCCGACGAGCAAGAACCGCCACTTGAAACGGCATAAACAAACAACACAACGCGATTCGGAAAAACCGAATCGCGTTTTTTCAATAGATGCTTTATAAACGGAATTGTACATTCAAAAAGGCAATGAAAGTGATATCATTCTTCCGTGTCATTGCGAGGAGCAACGAGGGTTGCGACGTGGCAATCTAGCGGAGCGAAATGCGCCTGACGGCTGGATTCCCACGGTCACTTCGTTCCCTCGGAATGACAAGGGGTGGGACACCCACACCCGATTGTCATGTTGAGCGAAGTCGAAACATCTCCTGGAAAGGAAATGATGTAAATTACCGCAAAATTGTCTGCTTGGTGGGTGCGCCTTACGGCTAGATTCCCACGGTCACCTCGTTCCCTCGGAATGACAAGGGTGGGACACCCACACCCGAACGGATACTCTTTCAGGGCGTACTTATTAACGGAATGTGCAACTTCGAAGACGGAACACGAGCCGCAAGGCGGCGAGAATATGAGCGCCGAGCTTGACGGTTGTACCGTCCGACTGTGCCGTGTGGTTTCGTAGCTGGCGCATAAAGGACGGTGGCATAATGAGTGAATTGTCCCTATCTATGCGAGTGCCGATTGTCTCCCCCGCGAACGACGGATAATCTTGTAGAGAATTGTCCCTATTTGAGTGGTGGGAGAAAAGCCCGAAAGGGAAAGAGGGGGGGCGCATCTAATTTAGAGTACACGCTGCCACGCTCTTGTAGAGGAAGAACAAATGCATGCGAAAGCGGGAAAGTTTTTTTGTGTGTTGACTTTGGTTTTCAAATATAATATAATTAAATACACAAATATATCCACACTACACGTATGCGTGCGTGAGGATGTGTTTCAAACGATGGCAAATTATTAGGAGGCAATTATGAAAAAAATTAGCATCAGATCACTTTTCATCGTGATTCTTGCGCTGGTTTTGGTGTTCGCGCTTGTTGCTTGCGGCAACAAAGACGACAACAAAGGCGGCAATACGGGCGGCGGTGGCGGTGGCCAAACAACACCTGAAAACGACGTCACGAATGTGAAGAACTATTTTAACACGCTTTGGGAGAAGTCAACCGGCATCGGCGGCGGAGCAATCGGCGAAAAGGATGACCTCAAAGTGAGTCTCGATCTTGCGGTCGCACTCGATTTGGTCGACGGCAACGGACAAGGTTATGACACACTCGATCTCGGCATCGCACTCGAGCTTGTTCTTGACAGATCAAGCGGCACTGACAAGAGCACCAACACTGCAATCAAAGCCAAGTTCTATGATCCCTCAAACGGTGAAAACTGGTTTACGGCATACTATTTCTTCAATGACGTAGACAACATCTACATCGATTATGCGGGACAAAACGTCAAGATTCCGTTCAGCTATCTCAACGATACCTACAACAAGAACTTCTACAACTTCATCTTCAACGATAAGCCCGTAAAAGGAAAATCGATTGCGGAAGTTGTCACGGCTCTCACCAAAAACATGGGCAGCAGCTGGGATCTCAACGTCCTCATCGGCGATGTCATGAAAGTCTTTGATGTTGACGTCGCAAAGTTCAAAGATACTATAAGCGGTGTGTTGGGAATGCTCGACGGATTCAACGTGGACGATGCATTCGACGCGCAAGGCAACCTCAACATAAAGAGTATTTTGACAAACGACATGATTGCAGGGTTCTTTGCAAACGATGAGACAACAACCGTTACAAAAGGCGACGTCACAACGTATACGACGAAACTTGCGTCCTCAACTCTCGATATGCTCAGCTTGCTCGGTGACAGCCTTCCCGCAGGTCTTATGGACGTGATTGAAGGCTTGGATCTCACTTTGCAATTCACAACCAAGAACGACGCAATCGACTCGTTCACCATCAAAGTCGGTCTTCCCGCTCTCGAAGGTGAAAACGCAAACGTCAACAACGTATATCCCGTTGTTGCAATCACAATCAACGAACTTGACTTTGCAAAAGCAAGCAAGGGTGAAATCGAAAACTCAATGGCTGTCGAGAGAGACAACTACACGACAGAAGCAGTCATAGACGCAGAAGTCGCGATTGACCTCAAAGGCATCACGCTCAACGCTCTTGCTTTCGACAAAGAAGGTTATGCAAGATTCTCCAAAGTCAACACCGCAATCGGTGGCGGACTTGACAACCTTGTGCTTGACGGCAACCTTGCTCTCTCTTTGAGCGGCAAGCTCGATCTCAAAAACAAGGAAAACAACGGCACTGTTGCAAAAGCAGCGTTGACATACAAAGGCGTCAATATCGTCGAAGCATCCTTCAAGGACGGCACTTTGGCAGTCAAAGTGAATCAAGAAGCAAAAATCGGTGACGTTAAGATCCTCGACACGCTTGTCAGACTGTTCGGCGACTATGCTTACAGCTTTGTGAAGACCACATTCTTCAAGGGCAATGCGGAAGACGCGGCTTTGAAAGCATTTGCGACCAAATTCTTCGGTTGCGATATCGAAGCGGAACTTGCAAAAGATCCTCAAGAAAGAGTCGTCCCGCTCAACGAGAGCTTCCAAGGTGCTGCATGGAAGAACGTTGACATCGTCGGTGGCTTCCAAAAGCTCGTCAAAGGCGTTCTTGACAAAATGTTCCCGCCCAAGACCGATGGCAACGCAGGCGCAGCCGTTGCAAAAGATCCTATCATCACCAAGGTTGCAGACACAGTCGTTGCTGCGCTTCCGCTCATCAAGTCCACAAACGGCAAGCTCGTCGTTGCGACCAACGCAAACAAAGCGTTCAAGAATGCATACTCGAGTGTTGGCAACACCGTCCAAACAATAGGCAAGATTTGGTGGGAAAAGAACGCAAAACCGTTCACCGAAACCCTTATTGAAGGCGACAAGGACAACTGGCTCCCCGTATTTGCAAACGCACTTAAAGTTGCAGGCACGACATATGGCGAAAAAGCAGACGCAGAAAAAGTTAAGACCTTCCTCAACGAAATGTTTGCTTGCACCGCAGAAGTCACTCTCGATATCAGCGAAGCAAACGGCTTTGAACTCGGCGTCAAGGCAGACGTAAACGCAAGCGCAGGCGTTGCGGTTTCCGTCAAACTCGGCGCAAAGGCTTATGACGCTACACAATATACAAATCTTGCACCCGATGTCGAAACAGACGGTTGGTTTGTGTACACCTTTGCGGCATAAATCATAATTGCAAAATAAAGGCATAAAAAGAGAAGGCGCGGTCGCGCCTTCTCTTTTTGCCGTTTTGTGTGAGGGATTAAGGTTGATAAATTCAAAAAGCATGCTATAATAGAAACATGACAGGTCTTGAAGAGAAACACAGCGTAATAAGCAAGGAAGACATGCAAAGTGCGATGGATTTCGTCGAGGACTTTTCGCATGAGCTTGAAAAGTATCCGCATCGCATAGCCGCAAGCAAGGACGAAACCGCTTGCGCAAGAGCAATCCGCAATCGCTTGCACGAAGAAACGGACGCAAAAACTCGTCTCGAAGCATTTGACGCCTCGCCGCTTTTGGGCAGAGGGTCGTTTTTGCTTATCGGCATTTGGTATGCGATTTGCTACGTGATGTATTTTGTGTCTTTTGCAGGCGGCAGGGTGACGGGCGCAATGCTCACGCTCTTGTCCCTTGTGATGTTCCTCGGCGGCGGCAGCGTGTTTTTGCTTATGTATCTGGGCAATAGCAAACTTGGCAAGGTTTTGCCTAAAAAAGTGTCGTACAACGTCGTCAGCGAAAGTTGCAACGACGCCAAAAATGCCAAAAACGTTCTCATCGTTTGCGACAATCACGACGCAACGCTCGGCAGTCCCGTCAAGGATTTCAATCTTGTCAGAAAACTTTGCATGATTGTCGCGCCGGTGTCAGTGTTTATTTTCATTCTGTTTTGCATCTTGAAGATGGCAATCGGCACGGAGGGTGCAAACGTTGCTGCAAAGATAAGCGCATTTACCATTTTACCGTTTGTATCGGGCATTTTCGGTATTGCGGCGTTTGTGATACACTTCTCGCCCTTTGAAAAGTTTGCGCGCGAAAACAACGGCGTTGCAACGTCAATCGCAATGGCAACGTACGCATATTTTGCCGAACAGCCCGAACTCCTTGCGGACGATGCAAAGATTGTGTACGTTTCCTTCGGTGCGGAAAACGTCGGGCATTGCGGCTCGCGCGCGTTCGTCGAGGCTCACCCGGAATTTGCCTCGGCAAAGGTGCTTGCAATAGGGGATATTCTGAGCGGCAATTTCCAAGTTGCCGAGTGCGACGCAATCCGCAATATCGACTTTTCTCTCGACGTTGTGTCCAGCGTTCACGCAAGCGCGATAGAGCAGGGCATCACCGTGTCCACAATGCTCCACGATACGTTTGCGCACAAGTTCAATTCGCTGCACGGTTTCATCTCGAATGCGTTTGCCAAAAACGGCAATCCCACCGCAACTATTGTGTCAAAGGATTATGCGCATCATGAAAAATCACTCACCAAAACCGATTTGGAAAATATGTTTTCGCTTTGTGTGGGTGCGGCAATGAAGATTATGGCAAAAAACAATATTCCCGATGACGACAAGCACGACGAAGTTGAGGTTGTCGCCCCGTCGTCCGAAATGAAAATCGTGGACGTAGAAAGCAAATGAACGCATATTTTTGCGATAAAATAAAAACGGCATTTTACAATGCAAAACGGATGTAAAAATGCAAAAAAACAACGATAAAGACATAAAAAACGACATCGTTTTTGATGAAGAAACGACTCAAAACAACGCCGATAACGACAAAGAACAGTCGGATGTTCAACAATGCGAAACGGTGTGCCAAACCGACGAAACCGTCGATGAACAAGAAAGCGACAACGGCGGTATTCTTGCAGAATACGCAAAGCATGAAAACAAGGGCAAAAAAGCTCTTGCAGTTGTCAAAAAGTATTGCAAACGTTACTTTATCGACGCTTTTTCCGGTATGGCGCAAGGCTTGTTCTGCACGCTAATAGCAGGCACTATTCTCGCTCAAATCGCATCTTGGTGCGGTGACAATTCATTTGCGAAAGTGCTGGGCTACATCGCAAGCGTTGCAAAAATGCTTATGGGCGCAGGCATCGGCATAGGAATCGCTCACAAACTCGGCGCAAAACCGCTTGTGATTTTCACTGCCGCGGTTACGGGACTTGTGGGCGCATTTGCAGGCAATCTCGTGGGCGCACTCTGTGGTGGCGCATCGTTTACGATTGCGTTCGGAGCGGTCGGCAATCCCGTCGGCGCATACGTCGTGTCTTTGCTCACCGTTGAAATCGCATCGTTGTACGCAGGCAAAACGAAACTCGACATAATCCTCATTCCGCTCGGTATGATGCTTTTGTGCCTTGCGGGGATATTCCTTGCATGGCCGTTTATCAAACTTATAGATTTGCTTGCAAAGCTTATCGTTCTTGCAATCGAGGCAGGCACGGCGGTCAAAATCATCGTCGGCATATTCGTGGCTGTCGTTATGGGCATTTTGCTCACTATGCCCACGTCGTCGGCGGCAATCTGGGTTGCAATCGCAACAAGCGCAACCGCTGTTGCCAACCCCGACGTTTTTGCAATCGCGGGCGGTGCGGCAGTGGCGGGTTGCTCGGCGCATATGATTGGTTTTGCCGTGGCGAGTTTCAGAGAAAACGGCGTCGGCGGTCTTGTTTCGCAGGGAATCGGCACAAGTATGCTTCAAATACCGAACATAATGAGAAAACCTGCAATTATGGTGCCGGAAATCGTCGCAAGCGCAGTGTGCGGACTGGTCGCAGTGCTTATGGGACTTCGTTGCAACGCATCGGGCGGCGGTATGGGCACGAGCGGTCTTGTCGGCATTTTCGGCACAATAGCCGCATCGAAAGGGGTGATACCCGACTGGCAACTGGGCGTAGGAATTGTGCTTTGCTTGTTTATTCTTCCTGCCGCAATATCCTTCGGCGTGAGCGAACTTATGCGCAAAACGGGCGCAATAAAGTTCGGAGATCAAAAGCTAGATTAACATTAAAACTTTTAGCGTGACGGATTTCGAGCCGCAATGGCGGCGAGCCTTGGAGCGCCGAGCTTGATGAAAAGTACAAGCGACTGCGCCGTGTTGATGGCCATGCTTGGCGCACAAAGCGCAGTGGCATAAGCAGGGAATTGTCCCTATCTATGCGAGAGCCGAGTGTGTCCCCACGCGGAGCGGACGTCGTGGGTTCCCTCAAGTTTGCGAAGAGGGGGAACGGCGGTAGGGGAAACACGTGAGGAAGAGGGTATTTTATTTTTGAATAATAAATTGACTGTTATTAGTGGAAAACGCGTCTTTCGACGCGTTTTTCATAGTTCAAACAATTTCTTTTTCTTTCTCGGCTCGATCGGCGTGCCGTCTTTTTTGAGTTTGAGAGTGGGCAGATACACGTCGAAAACGGTGCCTTTGCCCTCTATACCGTGGCAGTCGATTTCACCGCAATGCGCTTTGACCGTCGCAGCCGCAATCGACAATCCGAGTCCGAAACTTTGGTTATCTTTGTTTTGTCTTGCGCCGTCAGTGCGGTAGAAGCGGTCAAAAACGTGCTTTGCATCTTCCTTGGATATGCACTCGCCTGTGTTCATAACCGACAAATGCACTCGCTTTCCGTCCGCAAAAAGCCTTGCGCCGACTTTGCCTTTGTCGCCCGAATATTTGATTGCGTTGTCCAAAAGGATCACCGCAAGGCGTTCAAGAGATTTAGGTTCGCCGTACACGTGCAAATCGGGCTGGATTTCGGTGATGAGTTTGACGTCTTTTTCAAAGCACGTAGCTTCAAATTCAAGGCATGTGCCCTCGAATATTTCGCTGAAATTCACGTCTTGTTTGGGCAATTCGCTCTGTTCGAGCTTGCTCAGTTCAAGCATGCTGTTGATAAGGTCGCGCATGCGCACGAGTTGCGTCGATATGGACGCAATCCATTTTTCGTTGTCCTTGACGGTGGAGTCCGGCTCGCTCTTGATGACGCTCAGATTGGTCGCTATTATGGTGAGCGGGGTTTTTAGCTCGTGCGAAGCGTTTGCTATAAGATCGCGTTGTTTTGTCATTGCTGAGGCAACCGGGAAGAGCAGTCTTGCGGACGACAACAGCGCAAGAAGCGCGACGAACACGACGGAGCAACAATACAGCAACGTCACCATGACGGCAGTGTTGGTAAACTGTTTGTGATAGCTTGTGCGGTCGATAAGCGAATAGAGCGTGCCGTTCGGATACTCTCTGTTTGCCACGATGAAATACCGATCGTTGTATTTGAACTTGCCTTTGCCCACGAATATTGCTTTGAGCACGATATACGTTGCGTCGTCGCCGTAAACGTCCACTTTGCCGTCGATGTAGGGATTGCGCCCGTCGTCGTATTTGTAGATAAAGATACAACGCAAATCGTTGGCAACGGCATTGTTGTAGTTTTCGGGATCTTCGAGAGCCTTGTCAAGAGCCTTGTTGATAAACATATCGTTCGAGCCGTATACAACGCCGAAAAGACCGCCCAACACCACAAGCAAAAAGATTGCCGCAATGACAGTGGTTGTCACGGTGTAGTTTATACGTTGTTTTCTGATGATTTCCATATATCACATTATAAGGTGTTTACATGTGCAAAATCAAGCGATAAAAGTTGTTTTTGCGCAAATTAAAAGGCGCGACGTGCGCGCCTTGAATTTTATATTTTGGATTGGGAGAGTTTGTATCCGACTCCGCGCACCGATTCTATCGTGAAATTTGCGCCCAGATGAGTGAGCTTCTTGCGCAAAAAGGACATATACACTTCGAGATTGTTGGATTCGAACTCGCTGTTGAGTCCCCATGCTTTGAGGATAAGATTTTCCTTTGTCGCAACGAAGTTGGGGTATTCGAACAGGTATCTCAAAAGCTCGAATTCCTTGCCTGTGAGGTTGATGCTTCCGTTTTGCGTTGAAAGCGTAAACGTGGTTAGGTCGAGCGACGCGTTTTGATATTCGAGCTTGTTGTCCGAAAGCAGTTTGCCTCTTCTGCGGAGCACCGCGCGGATACGTGCGGAGAGTTCGTTGAAAGAGAAGGGCTTTGACACGTAATCGTCCGCACCCTTGTCAAGTCCCGATATTTTGTCGTTCTCGTCGGTGAGAGCCGTGAGCATAATCACGGGCGTTTCGAGTTTTCTTTGGCGCAAAGTGGCAAGCACTTCAAAACCGTTCATTTTGGGCATGATTACGTCAAGCAAAATCATGTCGTACATTCCCGTCGATGCAAAGTTCAAGCCGTCAGAGCCGTCATATACACAATCGACGTCGTAGCCGTCCTTCATCAACATCTGAGCGAGTGCTCTCGACAGTTCCTTTTCATCTTCTACAAGCAGTATTCTCATACGCACCTCCGTCAAATAAAAGGGTATTTTACTATTTTCAAACCTATATTACAAATTGTATCTTAAACTTTTATTAAATTTAACCCCTTTTTATTAAAAATACGGTCTTTCTTTTTATACATATATATGATATACTTATAACAATATGGAAAACGACGGCAAAATGAAAGTTGACATTTACGATTTCGACAAAACGGCAATCCCTTATGACAGCGCGTTGCACTATTGGTTTTGGAGCATGGCGCACTGTCCGTGGACGCTGGTGCTGCTTCCGTTCCAGCTGTTTTGGGGATTTTTGATGGTCACAAAGATATTGCCCGTTCCCGTATTCAAAAAAATAGCGTTCAATTTCGTGAGCCTTATAAACACGGACAAAACCGTCAAAAAGTATTGGGATAAACATCAAAAGGACATTTACGACTTCTTTAAACCCGAAAATCGAGACCCGAACAGAAAAGTCGTGCTCATCAGCGCAAGCCCCGATTTTCTCATCGAAGAGATCGCAAAGCGTATGAAAATCGACTATTGCATCGCATCTCCGCACAGCAAAAAGAACGGGCATTTGCTTGGCAAAGTGTGCAGAAAAGAGGAAAAAGTGCGCCGCCTTAACGAGATTTTGCCGGACGTCGAGGTGGAAAATGTGTATAGCGACAGCATCGATCACGACAGATACATATTTGCTCTTGGCAAGCATTGTTATCTCGCAACGAAGGGAAACCTCGAAGAAATCGACTTCGAGAGTGCAATCAAGCAATACGACGAGCAAAAAGCAAAGAAAAAGAAAAGAAAATAAATGCACGATAATTCGCTTTGCATAAGCGAAACGGGAGTATCGTGTATATAAAAAAAGGGAGGCCTTTATGGACAAAACTATCAAATGTCCCAATTGCGGACAAATTTTCGACAACGTTGACAATGAATTTCTCGAATGCGCCAATTGCGGAAAAAAGTACAAAAATCCGTTTTTTGACAATATGGCAGGTGCGCAAGAACAAGAACAGAATGATTCTTCATCCGTAGAACAAGAAACGGAAGAACCTACAAACAACGAAGTTGCGGACGAAAGCGTTGACGGCAAACAAATCGGCGTTGAAGAGCAGCAAACGAAAGATACCAAAGACACAAAAGCAAAAAAATCCAATGAAGCAAAATGCGCTGAAAAAAACAATGACAGCGATAGCTTTATGAGAGTAATAACAAATACGATAAAAGAGTTTTTTGCTTTTAAACAATTTAAAAGAATACATGTAGGACTTGCCGTTTGTGCAGGTATTCTTATGTCGCCGTTTTTACTTGCGGTGATAGCGATGATTCCTGCGTTTTACATCTTGCAATTTTGCTATAAGATGGTTAGCGCACCTGCGGATTATCTTCTTCAAGCCATAAGAAACGAGGGACAAAGCACTCCTGTTAAAGCGGTTGTTTATTTTGTGGGATATCCTACGGTATTCCTCATGAAAATCGCACTTTCCGTTTTCAGCGTCGAGTTCTTTGTGATGTACTTCTTCTTTATGCTGTTTGCATATATATACGGCTTTGGCGGAATTAAATTCCAACCATTCATTTTTGAAGCGTCAACTGATTGCAGTGCGCATTTGGAAGAGGACGCATCCGCCGAAACCATTGCAATCATTTTGACGGTTACAGTTTTGCTCGGAGTGTTTTATGTGGGATTGGGACTCGGAATCGGACTTAGAGACGTTGAGTTAAGACCTCCTCACAGTTCTTCGTCATCATCATCTTCTTCGGCCGGCACGATTAGCACTGGGTATTATGAATCGATGTCGGTTCGAGCAAACGAAAGCAGTAATAAAACATATTATTTCACTCCGACATCAAGCGGTACGTATAGAATAACCGTGTCGTCAAACGACAACGGTGCGTCGATATATATTTACATTGACGGAACGATGATTACAAACGGATCGAATTATTCTATATCCGGGACAAAATATTGTTATAGCGGAAGCAAATATACAATAAGAGTTAATTGGTCAAATTACAGTTCGACGAGTGATAGCCTTTATGTTTTGGTTGAAAAAGTATAATAAGAGCAAATCGAAAAAAAAGAAAAGCGTACCCGTCGGGGTACGCTTTTTAAGTTGGCTGATTTTTGATTATCTCATCACGTAGTGATAGGTGTATGCGCCGTTTCTCGACTTGTCTGCGCTTTCGACGATTATCTTCAAAAGGTATCCGTTCGCGGTGGTGTCAAATTCGTATCTGACGTCAAACATATATACGGAGTTTGCAACGATGTTGCCGTCTTCGTCAAGGGTGTTGTCGGTGACGTAATAGAGGGTGTAGCGAGCGCTGGGATTGTCGCTGAAATAGTCGGACAATTCGGATTTTTGAGTGATATAATACCACGTTTCATCCGTGTCAACGCCCATTGCCTTGATGCTTGTCACGCCGAATCTGCCGTCGTAATTGTCTTTGAAATATTCGAAATACACTTGTGCGTTCTCTTCAAAAACTTCTTTGCTCGGACAGGGTTGAGAGAAGAAGTATCCGTTGTTGAACCACGTTACGGTTGTGGAAATATCTCCGGTGAGATTTTGAGGAGCAGTGAATCCGCTCAAACCGCGATCGGCAAGTTCCTGATCGGAAAACCAAGCGTTGTCGTTTCTCGTCGGAGTGTTTTGTCCGCCTTCGTTATCGTCGGTATCGCCGCACGCAACAAGACCGAAGCAGGCGGCAACGGCGATTATAAGACAAATCGTGATTGCAAATATTTTTTTTATAGCGTTTACCTCTTTAAATATTTTCGGCGACGTCGCTTTGTGTTTATAATGATAAAGCATTAATGCTTGCGATTCAAGAAAAAAAATGCACCGATTTGACTTAACATCTTGTCGGTGCATCTTTTGTAAATTGCGTAGGATTATTCAACCGTTCCGTCTTTTGCATCGTTCGATTTCTTGTCGCAAGAATCGGAAGAGGAGCAGCAAGAGCAGTTTGAATCGCATGCGCTGTCGCTCAAATCGTCAATCCAATAAATCTTGTCTTTGAGCACGAGGGATACGATGTCGATGAGAAACAACACCCAGCCGCCGAAGATCATAAGGACGATTGCAAGCACGATGCCCACCACGCTGTCTTTTTGTGCGCTCTTGGCAAGACGATAGAGGTTTGCCGGGACGTCCCAAAGGATGCAGAGCAAAATCTTCACGACTTTGTCAAGACCTTGATACCAATCGATATACTTTTTTGCAAAATCTTTCATTTTTGGATTCCTCCATATTTTTTTCGTCGAATGTTGTATCACTTATTTGACACAAAGTCAAGTATATGCAACTCAAAGATGTTTTTGATTTTCGACAGAAAGAGTTTTTCAGGCATGCCGAACCGCATCCGAAATATCTTGTTGTGAAAACATGATTGAAGTGCTATACTTTTTATATCTACAAACACGGCGGTGACAATATGGCGAACGGGACGTATAAATCGGACATCGAAATTGCGCAAAGCGCAAAAATGCTTCCAATTTGCGAGGTTGCAAAACAATGCGGTATCGACCTCGATTTGATTGAAAATTACGGCAAATACAAGGCGAAAATCGACTATGCGCCTGTTTTGGAAAAGGGTGGCGAAAAGGGGAAACTCGTGCTTGTCACGGCAATAACGCCCACACCCGCCGGAGAGGGGAAAACCACAACGACGATAGGACTTGCCGACGGACTCAGACGTATAGGCAAAAACGCAATGGTTGCTTTGCGCGAGCCGTCCCTCGGCCCCGTGTTCGGCGTGAAAGGCGGTGCGGCAGGCGGCGGATATGCGCAAGTCGTGCCTATGGAAGATATAAATTTGCACTTTACGGGCGATTTCCACGCAATCGGCGCAGCAAACAATTTGCTTGCCGCTATGCTTGACAATCATATTCAACAAGGCAACGCTCTCGGCATAGATCCGCGCAAAATAACGTGGAAAAGATGCGTGGATATGAACGACAGACAATTGCGCTTCGTGGTGGACGGTCTCGGCGGAAAAGCGAACGGAACGCCGAGAGAGGATGGTTTCGACATCACCGTCGCAAGCGAGGTTATGGCGGTGCTTTGTCTTGCAAATTCGCTTGCCGATTTGAAGGAAAGACTTTCCAAAATTATAGTTGCGTACACCTACGACGATAAGCCCGTAACTTGTGCGGACTTGAAGGCGCAAGGAGCAATGACCGCACTGTTGAAAGACGCGTTGAAACCCAATCTCGTGCAAACTTTGGAAGGTACGCCCGCACTTGTTCACGGCGGCCCGTTTGCAAACATCGCGCACGGATGCAACAGCGTGATTGCAACCAAAACGGCACTTTATCTTGCCGATTATGCAGTTACAGAGGCAGGTTTCGGCGCAGACCTCGGCGCAGAGAAGTTTTTTGACATCAAGTGTCGCAAGGCAAATCTCACACCCGACGCAGTGGTAGTGGTGGCAACCGTGCGTGCGTTGAAGATGCACGGCGGTATGCAAAAACAAGACCTTGCAAACGAAAATATAGAGGCTCTCGAAAAGGGCGTGCCAAACCTTTTGCGCCACGTTTCAAACGTCAAAAACGTTTACAAATTGCCGTGCGTCGTGGCAATCAACCGCTTCCCGACAGACACGGACAAAGAGATTGATTTTATCATCGCAAAATGCAAAGAGCTTGGCGTAAACACCGTTTTGTCTACCGTGTGGGCGGACGGCGGCAAGGGCGGCGAAGCGCTTGCAAAAGAAGTCGTGCGACTTTGCGAACAAGAAAAAGGCGATTTCTCTTTTGCGTATGAGGACAGCGATTCCATATCTCAAAAAATCGAAAAAATCGTGCGCAAAGTTTACGGCGGCGACGGCATATCCGTTACGTCCACAGCGCAAAAACAAATTGCAAACCTCGAAAAACTCGGCTTTTCGAATTTGCCTGTCTGCATTGCAAAAACTCAATATAGTTTTTCGGACGACGCATCGCTTTCGGGCGCGCCCGAGCATTTCACCGTCAACGTCAAAAACGTAAAAGTCAGTGCCGGAGCAGGCTTTATCGTTGTGCTTACGGGTGAGATTATGACGATGCCGGGGCTTCCTAAATCCCCTGCCGCCGAGCGTATCGACGTGACCGACGACGGCAAAATAGTAGGACTGTTTTGACGTTGCAAGCGTTTAGCCGACGAAATCGATTGATAATACGCACAAGATAACATCGACGAAGAAAACAAAAAACGGAAATCCGCAATATGCGGATTTCTCTGTTTTCGGCATGTAAGTTGCGTGAAATAGTATAAAAAAATACCATATAAAATATGCTTTTGTATGAAAGTTATTCTTGTCGGAGCGACGGGACGTATGGGAGCGCAAATGCTTGCGCTTTTGCAGGCGGCGGAAAATATCGAAGTCGTTGCCGTAGACAATGCGTATCGCACGGATTGCGCCGAGCGCGGATTAAATGCGATTATGAAGTACGGCACTATTGCGGACGTTGAAGAAAACGCGGACGTAATCGTGGATTTTTCCTTGCATACCGCAACAAACGAAGTTGTAAATTTTGCTCTGAGAAAGCATATTCCGCTTGTTTTGGCAACCACGGGGCATACCGATGACGAGAGGGCGTGCGCGGTGCGCGCAAGCGAGGATATACCCGTTTTTATGGCAAGCAACATGTCGATTGCAATCGCGCATATCAAAACGTTTTGCGCAAAACTGGCTACGGTTTTTCCCGACGCCGACATAGAAATTATTGAGGCGCATCATTCAAAAAAATTGGATTCTCCAAGCGGAACGGCATTGTCGATTGCAAACGGCATAGTAAAGGAGCGAAACTTCGGCAAAGTGGTTGTCGGCAGAGGGGGCGAACGCGTAAGGGGCGAGGTAAACGTACACTCTTTGCGGCTTGGGCGATCGCTTGGCGAACACGCAATCGTCATCGACACGGGAAAAGAGCGCATAACCGTTGTGCACGAAACGTTTTCACGCGCGGTGTATGCAGAAGGCGCAATGAGGGCGATGCACTTTATAGTAAAAAAAGAAAGAGGACTGTTCGGCATAGAAGATTTGATCTAAACAATTTAAGGTCTATGCATGCAAAATCAATTTTGACGGTAGGCGTGTTTGACTTTTTATAAAAAACGTAAAAACGCTGTATATTCTCGAAAAATCTTTGCAAACTATTGCGGAGGTGAAATATGCAGCTTTCAAAAAGACTTATTGTGCTGGCGACAAGCGGAATTTTGACGGTAATAGCACTGTTTGCGATATGCGGAGCCTTTGCTCCGAGCAAGGTTGCGCAGGCAGGGCTTTGCGATTTGTTGTCCGACGAAATCGTCGAATTTTATGAAGAAGAAATTGCAAAAGAGGCGGTTTTGTCAAACAAGAGCGGCGAAAATGTCAGGGCGATTGCCGCAAGATTCGGCATAGACGAGCAAAAGGCAAGATGCGCGATTTTGCTTTTCGATTTGGCAAACAGGACGGGCGGCGGCATAGATTTCCCGGACATCGCGAAAATGAGCGAATTTAAAATGCTTGCTTTTGCAAAGCAAAGGGGAGAAATTTTTTCTTCAACTCTTCCTCCCGGCGAGAAAGGGAGGCTCAAACAGAGGGCAAGCGAACTCATCGGAATAAGATTGTAACAAAAAGCAATCAACGCTTGAAAAGAGCCGTCGTAAATGCTATACTGTTGTCATCAGTCAGGAGGCGTAGCATGGACACTACTCAAAAACAATTTTTGACCGCCAAGGCAAGACAGCTCCGCGACGACGTCATCGAAACCATCGGCAGATTCGGTTCGGGACACATCGGCGGCGCAATGTCGGTTATGGATGCTTTGACGGTCATTTATTATGCAAAAGCAAACGTCGACCCTAAAAATCCCAAGAAATTTGACCGCGACAGAATCGTTATGTCGAAAGGCCACGCAGGCCCTGCGATGTACGCCGTGCTTGCAGACAAAGGGTATTTCCCAAAAGAGTGGCTTCAAACTCTCAATCAAAACGGCACAAATCTTCCATCGCACTGCGATATGAATAAAACCCCCGGCATCGATATGACGGCAGGCTCGCTCGGACAAGGAGTTTCGTGTGCGGTCGGTATGGCCCTTGCGGCAAAAACGGATAATAATCCCGCCACCGTATATTGCTTTATCGGCGACGGCGAAAGCCAGGAAGGTCAGGTTTGGGAAGCGAGTATGTTTGCAGGCTCTCACCGCCTTGACAATTTAATTTTGCTTTTGGACTACAACAAGATGCAGCTCGACGGCGCGGTTTGCGATATAAACGACATCGCTCCCGTCGAGGACAAGTGGAGAGCGTTCGGCTTCTACGTGCAAAGCATCGACGGACACGATATAGAGGCGATTTCAAACGCAATCGACAATGCGAAATCTCAACACGAAAGAGCAAATATGATTGTGCTCAACACCGTAAAAGGCAAGGGCGCGTCTTTTGCTGAGGCGGCGGCAAACTGCCACAGCATGAGCATTTCCGAAGAAATGTGGAGAAAGGAAACGGGGAGGTATTGAGCTATGACAGATGAAAGAGAAATGCGTCAGACGCTTGCAAACGCACTCGTTCAAAGAGCAAAAACCGACGATCGTATCGTCGTCATCGAGGCGGATCTTATGAGTTGCCACGCAACAAAAGTTTTTAAACAGGAATTTCCCGAAAGATTTGTCAACGTCGGTATTGCCGAACAAAACATGATCGGCATAGCGGCAGGCATGTCCACGATGGGCAAAATTCCGTTTGCGTATAGTTTCGGCCCGTTTGCAACTCGCAGATGCTACGATCAGATTTTCATATCCGTGGCATACGCACATCAAAACGTGAAAATAGTCGGATCGGATCCCGGCGTTACGGCGGAGTACAACGGCGGCACTCATATGCCGTTTGAGGATATGGCTCTTATGAGAGCCGTGCCGCACATGGTGTGTTTCGAACCTACCGACGCAACAATGCTTGAAAAAGCGGTTGACCAAATCGTCGATTATCCCGGCGCGGTGTACATCCGCATGCAACGCAAAAAAGCGGAAAAGGTTTTTGACGAATCGTTGAACTTCGAACTTGGCAAAGCAGTCGAGATAAAGGGCGGCAAAGACGTCACTTTGATTGCAAGCGGGATTATGGTTGCAAGAGCCGTCGAGGCGGCGGAAGCATTGAAGCAAGAAGGTATTGACGCAAGAGTCGTGAATATCCACACTTGGAAACCTATCGACAAAGACGAGATCATCAAGTGTGCAAAAGAAACGGGCGCGATCGTCACGTGTGAAAATCACAACGTGTGCAACGGACTAGGCAGCGCGGTTGCCGAAGTGGTGTGTCAAAACGCTCCCGTTCCGATGAAGCTCGTGGGCGTGCAAGACGAGTTCGGACAAGTTGGCAAGAATGCGTATTTGAGCGAGCAGTATCATCTCACCGCAAAAGATATTGCGGACGCGGCAAGAGAGCTTGTCAAAAACAAGAGATAAGCTGTTGATTCGAGCAGGGAAAACTCTCCTAAACAATCGAAACACAAAAGACAACAACAAAGCAATTATAACAAAAGCGACGGTTTTTCCGTCGCTTTTGCATATATAAAAGTTCGTTTTGTGTAAAATCGAGAGGTTATCAATGCACGGAGAAGAGCAGGTCGCCGTATGAAGGCACGGGCCAATACTCTTTTGCGGTGAGCAATTCCATCTCGTCCACAACTTTGCGGAGATTTGCCATTGCGACAAGCACTTCGTCGTGATAGCAACGACCGCCGGTTACGTTTTCGCCCAAAGAGTGCGCTTTTTGCAAAGCGGATTTGAGAGCATTGACGCACTCTGTTGCGTCTTTTATATGCGATGCAAGGTCTTTGCAAATCTCTTTTTCTTCGTCTGCGTCAACGCCGAGCGCAATGCTTGCGTTTGCGGATTTCGCAACGTCGCCTTTGTATTTGATGACTGCCGGGATGATGTCCATCGTTGCCATATCCAGCATCGTCATTGCTTCGATGTTGAGAAGTTTGCAGTAGTTTTGGACGTAGATATCCTCTCTCGATTTGAGTTCCGCCTCGCTGAAAACGTGCAAGCGTTTGAACATATCGACGTTTTTGGGGCTTGTGAGATAGGGCAGGGCGTCTATTGTCGAAGGCAGGTTGAGCAAGCCTCTTCTTTCGGCTTCTTTCGTCCACTCGTCGGAGTAGTTGTTGCCGTTGAAGATGATTTTGCCGTGGTCCTTCATCACTCGCTTGATTATATCCGTGATGCCTTGATTTATATCGCTTGCTTTTTCAAGCTCGTCGGCAAATAGTTCGAACTGCTCCGCCATAATGGTGTTGAGAATGACGTTGACGCTTGCGATAGATTGCGACGAGCCGGGCATACGAAACTCAAATTTGTTTCCCGTGAACGCAAACGGTGAAGTACGGTTGCGGTCGGAGGAGTCCATAGAGAATTTCGGCAGTACGTGTACACCGATTTCCACTTCGCATTTTGCACGTCTGGAATAAGTGCGTCCGTCTGCGATTGCTTGCATGATGCCGGTGAGTTCTTCGCCCAGGAACATACTCACGATTGCGGGCGGCGCTTCGTTTGCGCCGAGACGATGGTCGTTGGACGCGGATGCAACCGCAATGCGCAACAGATCCTGATGTGTGTCAACCGCCGCGATGACCGCCGCAAGTATAAGCAAAAATTGCGCGTTGTCTTGCGGACTTTTGCCGGGGTCGAGAAGGTTGCCCGAGTCCGTCGAAATAGACCAGTTGTTGTGTTTGCCGCTTCCGTTTACGCCGTCGAAAGGCTTTTCGTGAAGAAGGCAGGTCATATTGTGCTTTGCCGCAACCTTTTTCATGATTTCCATTGTGAGCTGGTTTTGGTCGGTGGCAACGTTGACGGTGGTGAAGATAGGCGCAAATTCGTGTTGAGCGGGAGCGACTTCGTTGTGTTTGGTTTTTGCCAAAATGCCGAGTTTCCAAAGTTCCTCGTCAAGCTCTTTCATATATTTGACCACGCGGGGTTTGATTGCTCCGAAATAGTGGTCGGAAAGTTCTTGTCCCTTTGGCGGGCGCGCTCCGAAAAGCGTGCGTCCGGTGTAAAACAGGTCCTTTCTTTTTTCATACATTGCCGTATCGATGAGGAAGTATTCCTGTTCGGGACCGACTGAAACGTTTATGCGCTCGGTTTTTTTGCCTAGTATGGCAAGCAGTCTTGTGCCTTGACGGTTGATTGCTTCCATAGAGCGCAAAAGCGGTGTTTTTTTGTCGAGAGCGTCGCCGTTGTAGGAGCAAAACGCGGTCGGAATGCAAAGAATGCCGTCTTTTATGAATGCGTACGACGTTGGATCCCATGCGGTGTAGCCTCTTGCCTCGAACGTGGAGCGCAAGCCGCCGCTGGGGAAAGAGCTTGCGTCGGGTTCGCCTTTTATAAGTTCTTTGCCGCTAAGCTCCATGATGACGCCGCCGTTCTTTGTCGGAGCGATAAAAGAATCGTGCTTTTCGGCGGTGATTCCGGTGAGAGGTTGAAACCAGTGTGTGAAGTGCGTTACGCCTTTTTCAACCGCCCAATCTTTCATTTCGTTGGCGACGATGTTTGCAGTTTCTCTTGAAAGCGGCAAATCGAGAGCGCAACATCTTTTGAGTTCGCGATAAGTGTCTTTGGGCAATCTCTTGCTCATGACTCTGTCGTCGAAAACCATGCTTCCGTACAAATCCGACATCAACATAAAAGTGCATCTCCAAAAGTTTTTATAGATTCGATTATAGACATAATATTCCAAATGTCAAAAGATTTCGACAAAAAAATTCGACTATAAACAAAATGGATAAATATACACAATATTTGCAATATTTATGCAGTATATTCGGATATTTATACATCAACTATACCGAATTATAAGCATACCGCAAAAATTATACTTTTAGCAAAATATGATTTCAGGTCGTGGTTCTTGCGACTTCCCGTTTTTGTGCGTTGTGAAAAAGATTGCCGCGAAATATGGGTTTGTGCTTTGTCAACCGCTATATTTAAGTTGACAAAAGGCGCGTGCGATGATAATATAGTTTTAGAAAATAAATAAGCAAACGCAAGTGTTCATATTTTTTTTTAACCATTCGGTTGAAAAAGAATTGAGCACTTTTTGTTTGTTTGAGGTTTGTATGGACTCTTACGTATCTCCGCTTTGCCAAAGATATGCAAGCAAAAAGATGCAATACGTTTTCTCGCCCGATTTCAAGTTCGGCACTTGGCGCAAACTTTGGATTGCGCTTGCCGAGGCCGAAAAGGAGCTGGGTATCGACATCACCGACGAGCAAATCGACGAGATGAAAGCGCACGTCGACGACATCGACTACGATATGGCGGCGCAAAAAGAAAAGGAAGTTCGCCACGACGTTATGGCGCACGTCCTCACTTTCGGCGAAGCGTGTCCAAATGCAAAACCGATTATTCACCTCGGCGCAACCAGCTGCTTTGTCGGCGACAACACAGACATCATTCAGATGCGCGAAGGTTTGCTTGTTCTGAGAGAAGAGTTGCTTGCTTGTATAAAAACTTTGCGCGATTTCGCAATGAAAAACAAGGCTCTTGCGACGCTTGCGTTTACGCATTTTCAAGCGGCGCAACCCACCACCGTCGGCAAGCGCGCGACGCTCTATATTCAAGATCTTATAAACGACCTCGACAACCTTGATTTTCAACTTTCGAGACTTCGTTTGCTCGGCTGCAAAGGCACGACGGGTACGGCTGCGAGCTTCCTCGAATTGTTCGAGGGGGACGATGAAAAAGTCAAAGCTCTCGACAAGGCGATAGCGCAAAAAACGGGCTTCGACGGCACGTATGCGGTGAGCGGTCAGACGTATTCGAGAAAGGTCGATTACAACGTGCTTTCGGTGCTTTGTTCAATAGCTCAAAGCGCAACCAAATTTTCAAACGATATCAGATTGCTCTCTCATCTCAAAGAGGTGGAAGAACCGTTCGAATCCAAACAAATCGGCTCGTCCGCAATGGCGTACAAACGCAATCCCATGAGGAGCGAACGCATGGCGTCCCTTGCAAGATACGTCATCTGCGACAGTATGAATCCCGCAATCACGGCGTCTGCGCAATGGTTTGAAAGGACGCTCGACGACAGTGCGAACAGACGCATCGCAATCCCCGAAGCGTTTTTGGCTGTTGACGCAATACTGGCACTTTACAACAACATAATCGGGGGTTTAACCCTTTATCCGCGCATTATCGCCAAACATTTGAGTGACGAATTGCCGTTTATGGCAACCGAAAACATCTTGATGTACTGCGTGTCGAAGAAGGGCGGCGACAGACAAGTTTTGCACGAGGCGATAAGACAACACTCCGTTGCCGCGTCCAAAGCCGTCAAGCTCGAAGGCAAAGAAAACGACTTGCTCGACAGAATTTTGAAAGACGCAACGTTCGGTCTTTCAAAAGAAGAGCTTGATTCCATCCTCGACGTAAAAGCCTTTACCGGTAGGGCGGAAAAGCAAGTCGAAGAGTATATAAGCGAAGTGGTCGATCCTCTTCTTGAAAGCAACAAAGACCGCATCGGCGGCACAAACGCAATCAACGTCTGACAGACGAAATATAATAAGGATTAAATTTTAGAGGTATAAGTATGCTTACATCGATTGTTGGTATCAACTGGGGTGACGAAGGCAAGGGCAGAATGGTCGATTTGCTTTCCGAAAAACAAGACGTCGTGGTGCGCTATCAAGGCGGCAACAACGCAGGACACACCGTCATCAACGACAAAGGCAAATTCGTGCTCAATCTTTTGCCGTCGGCAATTTTGCGCGAGGACAAAGTCAACGTCATGGGAAACGGTATGGTCGTTGACATCGAGCATCTTTGCAAAGAAATCGAAAAACTCAGAGAGGGCGGAATCGTCATCACTCCCCAAAACCTCAAAATAAGCGACAAAGCGGTTGTGTGCTGCCCCTACAACGTCGCACAAGACTGCCTCGAAGAAGACAGACTCGGCGACAAGAAGTTCGGTTCGACAAGAAGAGGTATCTCTCCTATTTATGCGGACAAGTATATGAAAAAGGCAATCCGCATGGGCGATATTCTCCATCCCGAATATTTGCGCTCTCGCCTCGAAACCATCGTCGAATGGAAAAACCTCACGATCGAAGGCTCGTATCATGCGCAAGGTTACACCGTTGAAGGTTTGCTCGAATGGTTTGACAAGTACGGCACGCCGCTCAAAGACTACATCTGCGACACGGGTTACTATCTCGACAAAGCGCTCAAAGCAGGCAAAAACGTCATGCTCGAAGCACAACTCGGCGCATTGCGCGACATCGATTTCGGCATTTATCCGTACACTACAAGCTCGTCCACAATCACGGCTTACGGCCCTGTGGGAGCAGGCATCCCCAATCACAAAGTGGAAAACGCAATCGGCGTTATGAAAGCGTATTCAACGTGCGTCGGCGAAGGCCCGTTCACGGCAGAGATGTTCGGTGAGGAGGCGGAGCAACTCCGCAAGGCAGGCGGCGAATACGGCGCGGCAACCGGACGTCCTCGCAGAGTCGGCGGATTTGACGTGGTTGCGTCGAAGTACGGCTGTATGGTGCAAGCGGCAACCGAAATTGCGCTTACCAAACTCGATATTCTCGACACAATGGAAAAAATCCCCGTATGCGTAAGCTACGACGTCAACGGCGAAACCGTCACGGAATTCCCCTCCGGCGAAGCTCTCAACGTCGCAAAGCCCAATGTTATTTATCTTGACGGCTGGAATTGCTCCACCGCAAATTGCCGCCGCTACGAAGATTTGCCCCTCAACGCGCGCAAGTATATCGAATTTATCGAAAAAGCGGTTGAGTGCAACATCAAGTACGTTTCCGTCGGCGCGGAACGCGACGCAATCATCGTAAGATAACTTCAGTAACTATTAAAAACACCTGCGCTTTGCAGGTGTTTTTCGTATGGTTCGATTTTGGATTTAATCTCGGTTGAACAGGAAATCCAACGTAACGTCGAAAAAGTCCGCCAACGCAACGAGTGTGTCAAAGTCGGGATTTACGGTATTGTTTTCGTACCGGGTATAGTTGACGCGCGAAATACCCAACGCATCGGCAACCTGTTGTTGCGTGAGGTTTGCACCTGTTCGCAATAGCTTTAAATTTTCTCCGATTTGATGCTTCATGCTTGACATTGTACAAATTGTGTACTACAATGAATAAAAATGTACAAATTCTGTACAAAAACATTAAAAAGTAGGAGAAAATAAAATCGCATGATTGCTCTATTGCAATATTGTTTGAACGTTTATCCGCAACGCAGTTGCGATATCACCGAGCTATAGGCTCGATATCACCGCACAAAGTGCGCTTCACCAAGCAGATAATTTGGCGAAACTGTGGTGGGAGCTTTTGTCCGTGCTTGAGTTGATAGCGCAAATTCTCTGCGCGGTAGTGATTGCGAAAACAAATGCGGCGTTTGTCAATCGCCAAAAGAGTTCTCGTTTCCGTCCCCGAAGATTGCCACGCTTTCGCTCGCAATGACAGGGGGGGATATGCGTACGCCTAGATCCTTCGGCAAGCTCAGGATGACGTGAAAAAGAAAGAAAAGACAGATTGTGGCGATTGATACCACCGAAATGCCGTTTGAGCAATCAATACCTTCCAACCAGTCCGTCAAGCGTCAAATCCAAAACGTCCGCGACGGTGATGAGGCTATGTATGCCGGGCAGACTTTTGCCTTTTCGCCAGGAAGCTATTTTGCTTCGGGATATGCCGGTGAGCTTGACAAGGCGATATTCGGACATTTTCTTTTCGGTGAGGACGTTTGAAAACTGCTCGCAAAACGGCAATGCGGGATGATGCGGCGTATATTGTGCGTCGATTTCATCCAATGCGAAAAGGTAGTCAAGCGAGCAATCGAAAAAGTCCGCAAGCGCGATTGCGTTTTCAAATTCGGGAAGGGAAGCCTTTCTCAACCATTTGTAAATTGCGGACGAACTGAGGTTCAATTCTTGCGCGAGAGCGTCGGCGCAAGTCTTGTTTTCTTGCATAAGGTCGCAAAGTCGTTCCGCAAAGCCGTCTGTCAATTTATTGTCAATTTCCGACATAATGCGACAATCTCCTACATAATTCTACAAAAATAGTATGCCCCTATTTGTCCCCAAAGGCTTGTTTTTGTCCAAAAGGGGTCATATAATGTGCTTATCAATCATAGGAGAAACGCCATGGAAGAACTGTTGACAAAAATCGGAGAATTGGTATCAATGGAAATCGACGAAGTGAAAGACGTTGAATATCTCGACAAAGAAATGGGATATATGTTCTATATAAACCTCGAGGACGGACGAAAAGTTTTGCTTTCGTTGGTGGACAGCCAAATGTAAAAAAAGACCGCATCCGCGGTCTTTTTGTATTTTTGAAAAACTTTGGTAGGTTTGCGCCGAAGATTACAAAATATCTTTGATTTGCGCAAGCGACGTGACGCAAAAGTCGCAATCCGCGCTTTTGCCGGTTTGGTATTTGTCAAACCATATTGTTTTCATGCCGTAATTGCGCGCGCCGTTTATGTCTGCGGTTATCGAATCGCCTATCATGCAGACGTCTTGCGGTTTGTCTTTTACGACTTTGAAGCAAGCGTCGAAAAATTCTTTTTCGGGTTTTAAGTGTCCTATTTCCGCAGACACGAAATATCCTTTTATATACCGGTCTAAATCGGCTTTTGCGAGTCGATTTTTTTGTTGTGAAAGAGGCGCGTTGCTTGCGACGTATAAGTCGTATTTGCTTGAAAGATATTCCAGCAAATCTTTTGCGCCGTCAACGGCAACTGCCGCCGAAGCCAGCCCTTTGTGGAAATAATCTTCAAAAGCGTGTCCGTCGGCACGTATGTCCAGCATATCGAAAAGGGTGTTGAATCTCTTTTCCAAAAGCCCGTCGAGAGTCAGTTCTTTTCTTTCGAGCTGTTGCCACAAAGAAAGGTTGTAGGGATGAAATATTTTGCAGAGTTCTTGCGCTTTCGGGATACCGAAAAAGTCGCAAGCCTCGGTTATGCTTTGGTTTGCGCACTTGTCAAAATCCAAAATCGTGTTGTCTACGTCAATAAATATCGTCATACGTTGAGAAAAGAAAGGCGCGGAATTTTCCGCGCCCGAGTGCTTAGCGGTTGGACACTTTGTCCGCGTAGGCGCATGCGTTGAAGGCCGCAATCGAACCGTCGGAAGCCGCCGTAACGAGTTGGCGTATTTTCTTCGTGCGGCAGTCGCCTGCGACAAAGATGCCTTCGCAAGAGGTCGTGCAGTTTTCGTCCGCAACGATATAGCCTGCCTTGTCAAGCTCGACGAGATTTGCAAATGCGGTGTTGTTCGGCACTTGTCCGATGCAAATGAAAGCGCATTTTGCGTCCACGATCACGTTTTCATGGGTTTGCGTGTTTTCAAAGCGGAGAGCGGAAAGTTCGTCCTCGCCGATAAACTCTTTGAGAGCGAGATTGTGCGTGTATCTTACGTTGGGACGAGCAAGCACGAGATCCAAAAGCGCTTTGTCGCCGAAGAATTTGTCAAACAAAGTGCAGATGTGTACGCTCTTGCAATAGCCGCTCAAAACTAGCGCATATTGAAGTGCCGTGTTTGCGTCGCCTATGACGCAGACGTCTTCGCCAGAATAGAACGCGCCGTCGCAAAGAGCGCAGTAACTTACGCCGTTTCCCACCAATTCCTCCTCGCGCTCAACGCCGATTTTGCGGGGTTTTACACCCGTTGCCAAAATCACGGATTTGCACTCGTATGTGTTGTAATCGGTGGTTAATTCAAATCCGAAGGGAGTTTTAACTATCGATTGTGCTTTTTCAAGCTCGATTTGCGCGCCCCATTCCGAGATTTGTTCATAGAGTTTGTCCATCAATTCCGCCCCCGAAATTTTTTGATAGGACGGGAAGTTTTCCACTCTGGGCGAGAAGGAAATTTGCCCGCCGAAACTGTCGCCTTCGAGCACCAGCACGCTTTTGCCCGCTCTCAAACAATTGAGTGCAGCGGTCATTCCGGCAGGGCCTGCGCCCACAACGATTATGTCGTATCTATCCATTGGTTACCTCTTTCGATTAAAAGAAATGCGGTATGGCTTTTGCCATACCGCCGCGTTGGTTTAAATTATTTTCTCGACTCGATATAGCCTTTGATTTTGCTTGCGTTGTCGTACACGTCGTATCCGTTTCCGTTGGGGACGAGGAGCGTCGGGGCTTTTTTGACGCCGAAGGCAAGAGTTTGATCTTTGTTGTCCTCCGCGTCGATGACGGTGTAGGAGATGCCTGCTTTGTCGAGCATCGCTTTTGCCATTTTGCAGTTGGGGCAAGTCTTTGTGGTGAATATCAAAAGACCTTCGTCATCGCCCTTTTGGCAGCAAGCGCACTCTTTTTGAGGCTCGTCTTTTTGCATCATCTTGACGTCGCTTCTTGCTTGGTCGTCGCAAACGAACTCTTCCACTTGTTTGCCGTGATATTGAGAGTGTGCGATGTCGTACACTTTGCGCTCTTTAAATTCCGCGCGCTTACCGTCGTTCCAGTTTTGAACGGGACGATAGTAGCCTGTGATACGACTGTAAACTTCCGTCTTCTTTCCGCATATGGGGCAGGTGTATTGCTCGCCTTCGAGATAGCCGTGCTCTTGGCAAATGGAGTAGGTCGGAGAGAGCGTATAGTAGGGCAGTTTGTAGTTTTCGGCAATCTTTCTCACGAGGTTTGCCGCAGCTTGCCAGCTGTCAAGGCGTTGACCGAGGAACGCATGGAACACCGTACCGGACGTATAGAGAGTTTGCAACTCGTCTTGGATGTCGAGAGCGGAGAAGATGTCGCTCGTGTATCCGACGGGAAGGTGCGAACTGTTGGTGTAGTAGGGCACGTTGTCCATATTGCTTGCGCAGATGATGTCAGGATATCTTTCTCTGTCGTGTTTTGCAAGACGATAGGAAGTGGATTCTGCCGGCGTTGCTTCGAGGTTGTACAAATCACCGTATTCTTCTTGATAGTCGCTGAGTTTTTCACGCATGAAGTTGAGCACTTTCTTGGTGAATTCTTGCGCTTCTTTGTGCGTCATATCCTTTCCGACCCAGTTTGCGTTGAGGCAGGCCTCGTTCATGCCCACAAGACCGATTGTGGAGAAGTGGTTTCCGAACGTGCCGAGGTATCTCTTGGTGTAGGGATAAAGTCCTTCGTCGAGAAGTTTGGTGATGACGTTTCTCTTGATTTTGAGGGAGCGAGCGGACACGTTCATAAGGCGTTCGAGCTCTTTGAAGAATTCGTCTTCGGTTTTGCTCACGTACGCGATGCGCGGCATATTGATGGTTACGACGCCGATTGAACCCGTAGATTCGCCGCTGCCGAAGAAGCCGCCCGATTTTTTGCGGAGTTCGCGCAAGTCAAGACGCAAGCGGCAGCACATACTGCGCACGTCGCTGGGCTCCATGTCGGAGTTGATGTAGTTGGAGAAGTACGGCGTGCCGTATTTTGCCGTCATCGTGAAGAGAAGGCGGTTGTTTTCGGTGTTCGACCAGTCGAAGTCTCTTGTGATGGAGTAAGTCGGAATAGGATATTGGAAGCCTCTGCCGTTGGCGTCGCCCTCGATCATGATCTCGATAAACGCCTTGTTGACCATCGCCATTTCTTTGACGCAGTCTTTATACTTGAAGTCCATTTCCTTGCCGCCGACGATTGCGGGAAGTTCCGCCAAATCGTTTGGCACAACCCAGTCGAGCGTGATGTTGGTGAACGGTGCTTGCGTACCCCAACGAGAAGGCGTGTTGACGCCGTAAATGAAAGATTGGATGCATTGTTTGACTTCTTTGTAAGAGAGGTTGTCAACCTTTACGAACGGTGCGAGATATGTGTCGAAAGAACTGAACGCTTGTGCGCCTGCCCATTCGTTTTGCATGATGCCGAGGAAGTTGACCATTTGGTTGCAGAGCGTGGAAAGGTGTCCTGCCGGCGAAGAGGTGATTTTGCCGGGGATTCCGCCAAGGCCTTCCTTGATGAGTTGTTTGAGCGACCAACCTGCGCAATAACCGGTGAGCATGGACAAATCGTGGATATGAATTTGAGCCTCGCGGTGAGCTTTTGCGATTTCATCGTCGTAGATTTCGCTAAGCCAGTAGTTTGCCGTCACCGCGCCCGAGTTGGAAAGGATAAGGCCGCCCACCGAGTAGGTGACCGTAGAGTTTTCCTTGACGCGCCAGTCGTTGATTTTGAGATAGTTGTTCACCGTGTTCTTGTAGTCGAGCATGGTGGAGTTCATCTCGCGGAGTTTTTCGTGTTGTTTTCTGTAAAGAATGTAGGCTTTTGCCACTTCGACGTAGCCCGATTGAATGAGGACGACCTCAACAGAGTCCTGAATGTCCTCAACGCTCACAACGTCGCCTTTAACCTTGTCGTTGAAGGTTGCGGTGACGCGCAAAGCAAGCATGTCGATGATGTCGTCGCTGTAACTTTTGTTCACTGCCGTAAACGCTTTTTCGATTGCGACCTTGATTTTGTTCAGATTGAATGGAACTATACTCCCGTCTCTTTTTTTGATGTTCAACATATCTATTGAACCCCCTTGGAAAATGTGCCTCTTTATTATAGCAAGCAGAGCGGATATGTCAAGGACAAAACGCAAAATAAAGTGTGAAACTTTTTTGCGAAACACTACATATTGTGTTTTTGTCACAAAATGCCGAAAATTGCAAAGTCTATGTTTCGTGTATCGAAAAGTGCGGTTTTTGGATATGTAACCGCCTATGTAAAATCGCAATCCGTATTCTAACGCGCTATATTGTTTTTGCCGTTTTCCGCAGGGCGAAGCAGCGCACCACAATATGTAGTGGCACGCACCGATGCGGCGGATTTCGATGCAAGAGGAAAGGTATTTCGACCTTTTATAAAGATATAATGGATTATGTATTATAAAAGAAATAACAATATAAAAAACAATCGGACGACGCGCAAAAGATACGTGAAACAACAAACGACCGCCCGAGGACAGTCGCTTGTTGTGATAAGGGGAGTATTATGAGGAGCGTGTAGTTTGAGATTTATTCCTTGTTTTTCAAGAACAGCACGTTTTTGGTATGCACGTCGCTGTACGAAAAAGTGCGCTTTTCGCCGCCGTCCAGTTCGACGGTGAAGATAGAGGGAAATATCGCCGTGACTTTGCCGTGATAGAGTGCGGATTTGCCTCTGCCGCTGTTGATTTTGACAAGCACGGGGACGCCGATGATTTGTTGTACGCGCGCTTTCGCCTCGCAAAGTGATTGACCGATTTCTCTCATAGCAGGATTATTGCCCGAAAATCAAAATTTATTCGTCATAAATCAAAAGAATTTCGAATATGTTTTTGGTGAAACGGAGGAATGCTATGTTCGATTTTGAAAAATTAAGTGCCAGCAAATTTTACGTTGCGCCGACGTCGGAGCGTGTCGTTGAGTTTTCGCCGTCCGACGTCGATATGACAAACGTTGCAAAGGTATTGTCGGTGGCGGTGGACGCAAGAGCTACGAGCGTCGAGGCGCAAGACGGATATGCGCAAGTGGGCGGAAGAGTGAATTTTCGCCTTGCATATTTGAGCAAAGACGGCATGCCGAAAGGCGTGGATTACAATGCTGATTTCACCGCAAGAGTGGACGGTGTGTTTGTCGAGGGCGACAACGTTTGGGCGGACGTCGTTATATCCGAATCCGACGTTAACGCAGGCGATACGCTCACGCTTACGGCGGTGCTCGAAGTTACGGTTTCGGCAATCAAACGAGATGAAATCGAGGCGTTGACAAACGCGGTCGATTGTTTCGTTACGAAAAAAGAGATTTATATGCCGACTTTTATTGCACAAAAATCCGTCGCCGTGCCGTTTGACGACGAGAAAAACGTGGGCGGAGAAATCGAGTCCGTGCTCGGCTTGTCCACAACCGTAGTCCCCTTAAAATCAATCGCAACCGACGGCGGCGCAAATGCAAAACTGGCGGTCTATGCGTTCGTAACTTACGTAGAAGGAGGAGAAATCAAACAGCATTCGTTTGAAATCCCTCTTGAAGAAGAATTTAATCTCGACGGAGTTCAGGAAGGGGACGCAATCAAACTTTATGCTCAAACCAAATCGTCCAAAATCGTTTTGCAAGGCGTGACGGACGACAATACTATCAGAGTCGAAGGTGAAGTTCAACTCAAAGTTCAAGCGTTCAGATGCTCGAAAACCGAGATTGTGTCCGATTTGTTTATGCTGTCCAACCAAACGGAAATCGAGCGCAAAACCGCAAATTACACTTGCTTTGACGGGTGCGGATATTTTGTCAAGGGCGTGAGCGGAAGCGCAACGCTTTCGGACAACAAACCGGCGGCAATCGAAGTGTGCGCTCTGCCTTATGCAAGGTGTTACACCACCCGAGCGTATGTCAGCGAGGACAACAATTTGGTTGTTGAGGGCGTTGCAAATACCGACATAATCTATCGGGACGAAAACGGGTTCAACTCAGTGCGCGCCGAAATACCTTTTGCGGTTTCTGCGCCGAGCGATATTCCTTTCTCAAAAGACGTGCGGGTAGAATGCCGAATTCAGCGTATTGACTCCGTTGTTCGCAGAGAGCGAGAATTTGACATTACTTTCGACGTTGCCATAGCGGTGTGCGGATTTTCTCCTCTCGAAGCAACGTATATCTCGGCAGTGAACGTCGGCGAAGAGCGGCCGCAAAACAACTCCGCATTGTCCGTTTACGTTGCCTCCGAGTCGGATACGATGCTTGACGTGTGTTCTGCGCTGTCCGCAATGCCTGCCGACATCCTCGCGCAAAATCCCGACCTGTCCGAACCTTTTGCTCCCGACACCAAAATCGTTTATTTCAGAAATCTAAAATAAAACCGAGCGAAAACAAAAACCCCTCCGAGCGATTCGGAGGGGAATTTCTTTTACGGAAATGTTAAAGCTCGCCGTTTAAAAGCTCGTCCGCAGTTACGTTTAGAGTGTTGCACAACGCTCTTAACATGGTTACACTCGGTTCGGTGCGTCCTTGTTCCCAATTTGCGTAACAACTTTCCACAACACCCAAAAGCGTCGCAATTTGCTTTTGCGTCATGCCCGATTGTGCTCTTGCGGCTTTTAAGTTTTGGCAGAATTTTTTGTCCATACGCATATTATGTAACGCAACTAGATATTTTGTCTTGACTCTAGACAATATGTCTAGTAGGGGGGGCAGGCGTATATTTGCTATGTGATTATTCGAAGACGGATTTCGAGCCGCAGCGGCGGCGAGCCTTGGAGCGCCGAGCTTTCGTCGCACACAA
>ULVL01080621.1_pt1 | contig 72256 bp, 64 predicted proteins | sample 1959381 | NCBI WGS metagenome assembly ULVL01 (sample SAMEA4835785, study PRJEB28245) | human gut metagenome | biome: gut microbiome; material: fecal sample | place: Denmark | collected 2008
GAAGCCGAAAAACCGTCGCAATTCGTTGATATACATCGGGCTTACATTCGTACGGAAGCACCTTTATCCGCACTTTTCAGTCCTCGAAAGAGGACTTTTTTTGGACTGTTCGCCGCAAACAAGAGTATTTTAACCTGTTTATCAACACCTTATATTAAGAGATCGCAATCTTTACCGAAGCAGGGTAGTTCCGAAAAAGGCACGCTCTCCATCTACCAAAGTGTGTACATGGCAGATTTGAATGTTTATCGGTAGATTTGAATGAGCGTAATACGCTGAATAACGCTTATTTGCACAAAACTTTCCGAGCTTTTCAATCGTATTTGATTCACAAAAAACAGATTGAAAATGCTGAACAGAAAAACTTTCTTCGTTTCGTTCTTCCTGCGTCGCGATCGTGTGATGAAGAACGGGACGGCGCCGATCATGGCGAGAATCTCGGTCAATGGGATCGCCAAAGAGATTTATACCCAATGTCGTACGGCGGTCGATAAGTGGGATCCCGCCAAAGGACGAGCGACAGGGCGAGACAGACTCTCCTATGAAGTAAATGCCTACATCGACGATTTCCGAGCGAAAGTCATCGAGATCTACCGTACCTTGCAAGCCGAAGGGTTCGAGGGTAATGCCATCGAAATCAAAGAGCGGCTGAAAAGTCCCGGCAAGCAGGTTCGTATGTTGCTGGCCGAGCTGATGCTTTATTGCGAGAAGCGACAAAAAGAGGTCGGCGTACGAATCACGCAGTTGACCTCCAACAAGTATTATCGTCTTTGCCGCTACCTCCATGAATATACACGTTTGGAGTACAAGAAAGAAGATATTCGGTTGACAGAGGTGACCTATGGCTATCTCGACGGATTCAATACCTTTTTGCAGACCGCCCACCGTTGCCACCACAACGGTGCCATCAACATTCTGGATTGCCTGCGAAATTTCATACTCTATTGCCTGCGTAACGAATGGATCGAGAAGAATCCCTTTAAGAACTATAAACTGAAAGAAGTTGCGCCACCGCCGAAAGAACATCTAACGAAAAAAGAGATCGAGATGCTGATCGCCAAGCCGATGCCGAATCTGCGGTTGGGAAACGTGCGAGATATTTTCGTATTCTGTTGTTTCACCGGTTTGTCTTATTCAGATATGAAGAAACTGACCTTCGATCATATTAAAACCTCGTTCGACGGGGACAGCTGAATCATCGCGCACCGTCAGAAAACCGGAACGCCGTTCCATATCAAACTGCTGCCCATCGCCCAACAACTGATCGAAAACTACCGTCCCACATCGAAAAACAACCTCGTCTTTCCCGTGCCATCGGTCTGCGACAACATGAACCGCACGCTGCAACGTATCGCTCGGGATTGCGGGTTGAAAAAGCATATATGTCCGCAACTTGTTGACAGAAGTTACGTTCACTACTACGAATATCCCTGATACGTTGCAGCAACTCACGGAAGTAACGATTACCCCCTTCTTCAACCGCACATCATCCATAGCAAATCTCTTTTGGATATATTCATGAAGCCGTTGAGTCGCCCAACGGCGAAAACGGGTTGCAACCTGAGATTGCACACGATAGCCCAAGGCGATAACCATGTCAAGATTGTAATGGTCAATGTTACGTCTCACCTGACGATTGCCTTCCTGACGAACTAACAAGAATATCCTGCCATGAAAGAAAGTTTAGAGCGGATAAACGTGATATCCAATATAGGACATCTAACTCAACATTTGAAAAGAATAGTTGAAAATCCAGATGATGAAGTTCATATCGGAGGTGATTACAAAGCGATAGCTCCTCAATCTCTTATAAAAAAACATAAAAAAGAATTTAAGTTCTTTATTGCAGAATTAAGCGAAAAAATAGCGAGTTGTTTATAATTTTATGCAGCCCCAACCAATAAATAACTTTAACTACCGTAACGGGCGTTCATGCGCTGGCGCAGTTCTTTCTGCTTGGTATTCTTGTAGTAGTGCTTCTCGATGGTTCGGGCGCTGTTGCCCGCCATTTCTGCAACATGGGTAATCGGAGTGCCCGCATCGAGTTCGCTGGAAATAAATGTGTCTCGTGCCGTGTACCACGTCATTTTCTCGTCGATTCCCAGAATCTCGCAAACCTTGTCCAATGTTTCACTTACGAGGGTTGAGAAGCTGTTACGGCGTCCCATCTTCTGTTTGTCGGTCACGTGTTTCTCAGTATAGACAGGGAAGACGTAGTTGCCGATCCCCTTGCCTCTGTATTTTTCCAGAATTACGATGAGACGGTCGATAAGCAGTGGCTTGGCCAGCTTGGGGAATTTGGTACGCTCATAGACAATCATGCCTTCCTTTTCGTTAATCATGTCCCATGTCAGGTTAACAACATCAACGTTGGCCATACCGCCGCTGTAAAAGCTGAAGAGGAAAAGGTCGAGACAAAGCTACTCCTGCTCGGAGAAGAGGCTGCGGTCCATGAACTCTATCCGGCGGATGATGTTCGGATTGACGGCTTTGGACTCGAACTGTCCCCACGCCATCTTTTCCGTAGCTGCCTCGAAGATTGCGGGGTTGGCTCCGTACATGTGGAGTTCGTCCTTGGCGTAGTTTACCAATGCACGGAAGATGCGAAGGAGCTGGCGCAAGCCGGCACGATTACCGTTTTCGATGCCGCGCCGCTCCAGATAGACGATGTATTCCAGAAGAAATTTCTGGGTAATGTCGGTGAAGTAAAAGCGAGACAGGTCTTTGTTGTACTGCCTCTGGGTGAAGGCCGAAAGCGAAGTGCGGAACTGCTTGTACATACTGGCGGTGCCGACACTCTTAACGAGTTTGCCGTTCTTGAATTTTTCGTGGTTCTCGAAGTATTCGATTCGGACGTTGATGAGCTTGAGAACCGTCAGCACTTTCAATTCCTGCTTTGCCTTTTCCTCTTCTTTGGGTTTGAAGCAATCGGCCCATTGCAGTACGGAGAAGTTACGCCATTCCTTTTCCCACCGTTCGGCAACGGACATGTACTTCTCTTTGAGTTCAAGCAGCAGTTGGTTTTTCTTGAGGTATTCGCTGGAAGCGGATTCAAAACTCAGGGTTTCATTGTTCCAGCATTTGTAAGCTCCGGTGATACTGACGACCCGGGGAATGCGGGTGTAACCGGTCTTGTAGAAAATCATTTCCAGTTTGACCATCTTGGGGTCCTGGGGGTCTTTGCGACCTTTGAATGTGATCGAACAATACATATCGTTAATTTTTTAGTGGTTCATGTATTCCTGCCGGTTCCCTACATGGGTGCCTACATAAGAATAGAACTATCCACCGTATTCGGGTGGAAACGGAGGCAATCCGTCACCCGAAGAATCAATTAACTTGTTGATATGTAGTTGTTTTAGTCTATGCTGATTTTAACTTTATTGGAGTTGGAAAATCTCTTAGATATATTACTATCTTCGGTGTGAGTGAAGATAAACAAATGACAACAAAAGTCTTTAAGGAGTGTTTTGCAGAAGGATATGAGGGACCTAATGATGTCAAGTTTGATTTTTCTTAATAATGTCAAAGACGGAGTCGACCTTTCCATAACAATTACTCCTGACGATACAGAGTCCCGTTATTTTTCCAAGATAGTTTCCAAGTCGGAACTTGCAGGAACAGGCATGTCAAATGCAGAATATATGCAGGCTTCAGTGGATCAGTATATTGTACTTGTCAAATCTTGAATAAAACTGCACATCAGGTTATTTCTGAAATAGCGTTATACGGCCCGAGTGAAAAGGAAAGCAAGTTGGAGTATGAGTCTTCAGACTATCTTTGCCTTGCTTGTTCGTTGACACCATATGGAACAGTGAATTCGGAAGTGGCATCTGTCGAGTTTGCTACAGGGAAGGTTTCTCCTTCGGACAATCAGATCGAGATTGTGCTGGGAACAGTTACTTCTGATGCTGTATCTTTCAACATTACCACAACAAATTCCGATCCTTATGCGGTATTTATGAAACCTTCTTCTAATTTTAAAGGGAAGAGAGATGAGGAAATTATAGCCTATTTCAAGGATCAGATTGCGAGAAGCAGATTGGAGCGCGGCGAAACCCAAGGTTCATATACACAACTGGATAGTAGTACTGAATATTCTATTTTTGCATTTGGATATAAAGGACAGTCTGTAACAACAGGGCTTTTCAGAAAAGATTTCACTACTGAGACAGATATAGCCAAAATTACCTTCAGTATTAATGTCGATATGTCTTGGGGTTTCCATAACATTCATATTATACCTAATCCGATAACTGCATTGTACTATTATGAGATAGTTACAGAGGAGACCACAGTAAAGGAATCTCTGCAAATCATTGACGAGATTGCAAAACAAAAAATATCGTCAGGATGGTGCAGAGACCGTGCTCATTTCTTTAAAACCTATGGTTTCGAAGGAGAGTATTGGGGCAGTTATATGGGACGCTTCGAGAAACTCGAGCCGGGAATATATAAAGTCGTGGTTGTAGGTGTTGACGCAAAAACAGGAGAATACAACTCAGTGGTTGCTTTCAGCGAGCCGTTTAAAACTGAAGAATATTAAATTTAACAACATTTCCATCATAGGATGGGTTGGCTTGCGGAGCAACTCCTTTTATTTATATTTAAGACACCTCGAGAATAACAGAGACCGTTTTTGTTCTCGACTTCGGGTTTCCTTTAAAATAAACGTTTAAACCGAGCGCAGAAAGCAAACCAGTTTGCACGCTACCAAAGCGACGTGATTGTAATCGAAGTTTATTGAAAAAATGCTGCGAAATTTACAGCATTTTTTATCCGTATAGCGATTCTTTTACACGCTCAGCGGAGTAACGCTTACATACGATTTGCTTTCGCGTTTTTTGCAGAAAGGAACCGTGCTGTCACCCAATGCGAAGAGTGTGTTATTCTTACCGATAATTGCTTCGGCCGGAATTCGAAAACCGTCCGACACTGGTACGAATTTATGTTAGGCGCCCCGGAGAATCACCTCCTTTTCGCCGTCGGGCTCCACGATCACCCGCTCCCCGCTGTACAGTTTGCCGTCGACAATCAGTCCCGAGAGAAATTCCTCGATGCATTCGAGCAGGGTGCGGACGCCGTATTTGCGCTGGTAGCCGATGACTGTCAGCGTCCGCTTCGCCTCGTCGGTGATTTCGACCTTATAACCGAATCTGTCGACACGCAAGGCAACTCATTGATTTACACATATATGACCTGCTACACATCCGAGAGATCGAGCGCACGGAAGATGACAAACAGGTCTTCACCATCCAATACATGACCTACCTTTCCACGCAGGATGAGCTGAAAACACTCTTACCGGAAAGATGATACTGGTCACGGGCATATGAAAAAAGTCTGCGGAAATACAGACTTCCACCGACTTTTCATTTACATCTTGATCCCTTTTTTCATGGAACCGTTCTCGCTCCCAAGGGGCTGCCCACATCCTCGATCACGGTGCGTCCCCGGAGGCATCGACAATCTGCCTCAGCCAAAAAGGAATACGGGCCGTTGTGCTGTGTTGTCTTCCCTCCGGAGTTCTTCAGCCGCGTCATACCGCACCTCCACTGCGTTGCGGCCGGCATCACGGATCGGCCGTGCGTCAAAAAGACGGGACGACTCCGATGGAGGCGCCCCGCAAATTTTACAGCAGTATGCTGCTACGTTCGAATACACTATCTGTACTCGAACGGTATAGTAGACGACTTAACGGGAACGTCGATAGCATTGGTTACGGCGTAACCCTTATCGACAAGCTCCGTTACGAAGAATATCACATGACAATTCTTCACGACCCAACTTTCATCCAAGGTCATCGTAAAGAGATGCTCACCGGTACCGCCGGCAGCCAGCGCACCGACCTCATGGCCGGAATAATCCGAACCAGAGTAACGGCTGTTCACGTGGCGGATAACATTATTATGCGTGTTGAAATCGTAATCCCCCTTCATACCATTGTTCAGTTGAGTACCTGTCAGACCATCTTCCAGCACCCAAGCGCCTACGCGGAACGAACCGGAGCGAGCTGCTTTCACCGTAACACGAGCGACCAATTTGTTTCCAGCAACTTCCATACCGACCGAAATACCTGCCCCAGCATCCGCAGAAAGCGATTTGTCGATCGCCTGCTTGATATTGGATACGTTGTTGTTGTAACCATTATTCCCTACCCCTGTCTGGAAATCGAAATTTACATAAGGATACGTGCTGACACCCATAGCGTAATCCAAAGGCACATCGGGCTGATAAGGATCACCCCCATAGGTGTGACAGGCTGCCAGTACGGACTTGTCCGCATATTCGGCCGACTTGCGTACATCTTCCATCGCAGCGATCATAAAAGGACAGTAGCCGCAACCCAAGCCCGTGAACTGCGTGATGAGCGTCCGGCGGACGAACGAGGTGTTGTCCGGCTGGGGATCTTCCGGAGCGTCAGGCACCGAGAACTCTACAGCAGAAATGGTTGTCGGACGATCTTTGGTATTGTGGGTCTTATAAGCAACCCAGAACGAAAATTCACCCGGCTCGGTAACAGTGTACACAAGCGTGTTGTCCTCGATGGTGAATTTCGAAAGGTCGAGCACGTCGTTGCTCTTGGCATCGTAGAAAGCGACTGCGTCGAGCGACAATTTCACTTTGTCATAATAGACATTAATGCGGGCGGCATCCTGCCCGTCGGCATTGATTACCGTCGTCGATGCCGTCACCTGCAGACCGTTTTCGATGTTTTCATTCGTACCCCCATTGTCGTTTTGACCGTTACCGGGGGTCACCGGATCCTGCCCCGAACATCCCGCGCTCAACATAGCCATACAAAGCGCAGGGATAATGAATTTCTTGAATTTCATAATCTGTTTTTTAATTAAAAGGATGAAGTGATCACAAGGTTCAGACCCGTGTAAGCCGGCATATAACGACACGCCCCTCCCGAACAAACATAGCCTGCACGATTGCGGCCGTAGCTGAGTTGAATACGCGTACGATTTTTCAGGTAACTGAATCCTGCACTGTAATAATTCGTTTTAGTAAAGGAGTTAGCCTCGGTCTCGTCGAGGTTATACATATCGCTCACAAAGAAACTCCAATGCGGCACCATGTTGAACTCCACCAAAGCCGCGACCCAGTCACCCTCGTAGTCGGTCGAATAAAGGTATTGCGCCTCGACGCGCAACGACTTTTTCGAGTCGAATTTGTAGGTGACATCGCCTATGAAAATGTTGGATACGTAGGTCTGACGCTGGAAACCATGACTCGGGTTGCGCTTCTGGATCGAAACAAGCAGCGAGGTTTTGAGTTTCTTGTTCCACTGGCGCTCTACATCGATGTTAATATCACGCCACATCAACTCCCGCTCGCCCGATTCGCTCTGCTCCGAACGCAGCGTATAGAAAGTGGATAAGTTGGCGTGGAAATTCCAGTAGCGATGACGGTTCGACTTGCTGCGATACGTATAGTAGAGATCCACCTGACCGCCTATTTCGCCGTCGGTATTAACGATATACGGTTCCAAATTGGCCAACAGGTAAGTGTACTGGCGCGTCAGAGAGGGCAGGTAGTTGAGTACATTGCCCGTACCAGAGCCGTAAAGCGAAAGCATCGTCCCCATACGGTCTAACCGGCGGAAACTACCCGAGATGCTGAAAGGTCCGTAGTTATAACCGGCCTCGACCAAGATGGCGTTGCCGGCTGCGGCTACGTCCGCAACAGTCGAGTAGATGTCCTTCCCCTTATATACGTATTCGCCTTTGAGCGAAAGCCCCTTCCAGTCGAAATTCAGGCGACCCGAATACATGTTCAGGTTGGGCGAGGTAAGTCCGCGAGAGGCGAAGTCGATCGTCTGATCCTTGTCGAGCGACTCGTAGCGGTTGACGTAGCTGCCCTCAGCCGAGAACTGCGCAGCGTTCCAACCGAAAATATCATTCAATGAAATGTGCAGATCGGCACCGCGCACCCACGAATCCGCATAGTCGGTGTAGAGCCGGGGACGACCGTACATACCTTTCACCTCGACGTAGTCGCCGAAGCGGTAGATACCCTGCACACCCTCGATCGAATTGTTGAATCCCAGCTGACGGTCTTCGAACGAACGAAAAATAAGTCCGCTGCCGAACTGGTCGAAAATATCACCCACCCGCACGGAATAGTTGTGATCCTGCCACTGGATATACTTCGAGGAGAGATAGAAGTGATAGGCTCCGGGCTGCTGGCCGATCTCATATCCCTGCAATGCAGGGAGATAAGCGTCAATCTGGAGTCCCGCAGAAAAACGACCGTTCATGTAGTCGAGTTTCATGTAGTTGTTCGAACCGAAACGATCGTCGGGAGCAGTGCCTGCTGCACCCAATCCCGAGTCGTCCTGGTAGTAGATCGAGTTGCTCTCGAAACTACCGGAGAGCTGGCCCTCCCCCACGCGAACCTGCGCCGAAACGGCAAGCGTCGCCAAGAGTGCAAGCGCCAAGCCAAACAGTTTTTTCAACATATCGGAATCTTTTTTCGATTTAAAGAGTAACTCTCTTCTGCTTCCATAAAATACGCCTCCGCACCTCCAGCGGATTTGCGCATCCGGTTATTTTATAAAAGCATAAAGCAGGGGGAAAATTCCCATTCCGGGTACCTCCCCCTGCCTTATTTCAAAAGAGTCTGTTAGCGACGGATATATTTACCTGCCGCCCGCTGCTTCCAACGCTCGCGGAGCGACTTCTCGGCAAGAGGAGTAACCTTAAGCGGCTCGTAGCTCTTCGCATCAGATACGCTCGTGCGGCTCAACGGGCGGACAGCACGCTCGGCACCCAGCACATCGTTCGTCGTCACGGACTTGCCGCCCTTGACAACCGACTTCACGGACTCACCATTCCAACCCTTGGTCAGCGTCAGTGCGCCGCATACCCGGGTGTCGGTCGAATACTGTCCTCCGTACATTATCTTCGCTGCATTCGGGTAGTAAGTATCACCTTGGTACTCATATCCCCCTACAGTGATCGTAGAGTTATCGCTGCTAATCGTTACGGGGAACTCACCCTGCGTAATCGCCATTTTGCTGATACCAATGAAATAGTACTCGGCCCCCTTGTTCCATAACGTAAGCGGCGGCAGGTTGGTTACGTCGAACGGAGCGACTACGGAACCGTCGGATTTCATCTCGAGATACCACTTCGGACCGAAATCGAAGAACATAGACTCCGTATCGTAGCCGTTGTACTCTTTCGTAGTTGCGATGAAAAGGTCGTATGGCGTCTTCCAGCCGGCCAGGTAGTTGGTACTGTACTCGTACTTCGGACGGTCGATATCGAGTCCCAGGCAAAGCAGGCGGTTCTGGCCGCGCAGACGCTCATTGTAGAGCTTAAGCTGCTTCTTGAAGCCCTCGTACAACTTCTCTACCTGCTCTTTCGAGTAGTTTGTGTTATTCAGATAGTAGTCAATGACCTCCTGGGACAGACTCTCCGGACACGTCAGTCCAGAAACGATCTCCACCTTGCAGGTCATCGGCGCCTCGCCGCCCTCGTATTCAGCCGACAGCGTCCACTCACCCAGCAGATTTTCGAAATACTTCGAATCTACCGGCTCTTTATCAGGTACAGGCATAGAACGCTTCTTGCCGATGGCAGAACCATCTTCGTCGGGATCGTTGCCGGTACCCTCGTCATTGTAAGCGATTACACCCAGGTAGGTGTTGGCGTCGGGACGGGTCGAGAACATTACGTTGTAACCCTCGGCCGAGTTGATCTTCTCGATCTCATCCGGAGTAAACGCGTTACCGTTTTCGATCAGGTCGGTGTTAGTCCTGCCGGCGTTGAGTTCGACCTCCCACTCACGCTCGTAGTTGGCAGCGTACTTGGCAGTCACCGCGTCACCCGTAGTACATTTGATATTGAACCAAACTTCGTAGGGCGACTCCTCATGACCTTCCGGAGCATCGATACCGGTAACGGTTACCTCGGGAGCCGGTTTCGTAGGTTCGGGCAGCGTAAAGCCTTCGAGTTTGGCGAAAGCCTGCTTCGAACCGGTATTATCGTTGATACCCACCGCATAGACGTAATACTTCGTACCCGGCGTGAACTTAACGAAATACTCCGTCAGGTTGAAAGAGAGGTCGGTCTGCCCTTTGGCTATCTCATAAGTCTGGGCATTGAGGATGTAAGGTGCGTTGTAAGAGGTCAGCGCCCACTGCATATTCGACAGGTCGCCTTTCAGCATTGACGTCTTAATCACCTCCATATCATACTCCTCGAAAATACCAAGACACAGGTAGGATACCCCCTCGCACAACTCGAAAGTGAGCAGACCGCCGTTGGGTCTCAATTTATCGGTATTGATCTTGATCTCACCGAGTTTTTCGGGCTTCTTGTTGGTAACCTCTATCTTCTGGTAGTAGCCGGTCCAGAAATCGCCCTGCTCTACATCGTCGGCACGGGAACCGGCTTCTCCCAAGATACCACCGCCACCGTTGACAGCTTCGTAGTATGCGTCCTGATCCCAAAGGGGCAAATAGTATCCCTGACCGAAGCCCCAAGGGTGCTCGCCGGATGCGAACTCGCCGAGCAGCACATAATTGAGCTGTCCAGGCACCATCGGGTTCCAGAGCGTTATCATCGAGCCTTCCTCATCGGTCACAGGCTCGCCGTTCTCGTCGCGTAAAATCGAATTCTCCTCGTTGAATACAAAAACAGTATCCTCGGTAATATAGTTGTGATATATATCGTCGAAGAGATTCATCATGTCGGCGTCGCTATAGTTCATCATACTCTGATAACTATGCGTCAACATGTCTATCAGCAGATATTTGATCACATTCTCGGGATCGGTCGGCTGGAATTTCACGTTCATGCTAAAACTCATGTAGTCCACGTCAAACACGTCGTACGCGTTATCGCCGAACGAAGCGGTCTTGGCCTCAACCTCGAGAACCTTCTCAAAGAACTCTTCGTTCGCAGTGGTGGCAGCCACATAGATCACATACTCCGTATCGGGGTCCAGTTTACTTACGGTCAGCGAAGAAACGCCGTCCGCAATCGCAGATTTGACGCCGGTCGCAAAGACGATCGTTGCCGTCGGGGTCTCCTTGGCATCGGCCTTGGGCGTCGCCAGGTAAGCAATTTCTGTCAAATTAGCGGCAGTCACCTCCAATTTGACTGTCGAATACTGTGCTTCAAGGAACTTCACTTCCAATGAAGGCCAAGTACCGGGGTCTGGTTCTGTCTTGTCGTCGGTACACCCCGTCAATCCTACTCCTGCAAGCAGCATGCATACAAGAGAAAATAAATTAACAAATAAATGTTTCATAAAAAAATTTTTAATAAGGCAATTAAGGGTTTCTTCGTTTACAATATTATCATATCACCATTCGTCTGCGGTTAAAGCAAACCATCTGCATGGCCTTTTCGCAAAATACGGGTGTAAATATAAAAATTATTTTATAAAAAAACAAAAAACAGAAAATTTCACCAGCTATCTATTTCCGCAATAAATGATCCACGACGAGATTCCTGCTTTCGGCGAAACGCCGGATCTCATCCTGCTGGTTGGCAAGATGCTGTTTTCCCATGCTGACACGTAAATAACCTATTATCATAATACAAATGATTTTAACCGAGGCAACGTCGCCTCGGTCGGTAAAGGTAAGCGTATGCTTCGGGAGCACCGGAATACAAAACCTTCCGGCATAAACAGTCCGGACCAGCCGCAAAGCCCGGAAAATAGATGGAATTATCATATTCGTTCGCACCGAATGATCCCCACAGCGGTTTTCTACCTCCGAATTTGGATTTTTGCCGGATTTTGCTTAATTTGGTGATATTGATCCTCTCGGACAAAGGCTACCTTCCATGACGAAACACACGATAATATTTATGACATTATTCATTTGTTCGAGTTGTCGTAGCTTGCAGGGCACGGTATTTTGCATCGATCGGCAATCGGACAATCTCAACAATCGGTTAAAATTATCGGACTACACCCTGGACCGAGCAGGCAATTCCATGATTACGGATCGGGATACGATCTATCGGTTAGCGCTGCTTTTAGGTAACGATACGACGGGATACGGAAATTGGAAACAATATTATCGAATTCCTTTCGACGGGAATCGTACCATGAGATTGGTCCTCGACGGAGGCGACGATCCGGGGCCGCGAGAATATTTAATATTGCACGACGAACACGGTAAAATTGTTCGCTATATCGAAATTGCGGCGGAATATGGAGATGGTCCCCGCTCAAAAAAAATATATAGCGTGCTGACTAAAGACAGCCTGTATGTTTACACGGTTACTACGGAAGCATTTTTGACCGGCGACGATTTTATAGACGATACGAAACCTGCAACAGCGGATACGATGAAAAAAAGCTACCATATCGGCGACTTGACAGCGATTTACAGGTAAAACTTAGTTAAAGATTGTTCGGGCAAAGCTCAAAATTTCTCAGCAGCTCAAAATAATTCCGACATTTTACGGCATCGGATTTGGCATTATCGGAAATATTGCGTAATTTGGGTTGCAATTCGATACTCTTTGATGGTAAAAGCGACTGTACGAATTTTCAAAAATCACGGATTCAAACAAATCAACCGGAATATCGAAGAACTGAAATTTACCCTATTAAATTATAACACGGTCAGTTTCCTACGTAAAGTCGGACAGGAAAAACCGCAGCGGCAGCGAATATGAAACGAATAAGTTTTCTGGCGATATTCTTCGTCATCGCTTCTCTCGGTGCCATCCACGCCCAACAACGCACGGGTTTCGCCTATTACGACCTCGACCGCCTCTACGACACAATCCCGTCGCTCTTCTACGACGACACGGACTACACCCCCGAAGGACGGCTGTGCTGGACCGACGAGCGTTACCGCACCAAAGTCGAACGGGCAGGCGCCGTAATCGGCCGGATGGCGATGCCGCTCGCAGGAGTGTACGGAGTCGAAAACGAGGAGGTCGTCAAGGATTTGATTCGGGCATCGGACCTGCCGTACAGTTATGTGCACCGCACCCTCAATACGCTGGACGGGATGGATTTCGCCTTGCTTTACTATGCCGACCGGTTCTTCACGGAACGCATCGAAACGGGCTATGGCTATCTTTGCGTCGAGGGTACGCTGGACGGCAAGCCGACAGCCGTACTGCTGACACGCGGCGACCGGTATGCTGCCGAACTGCTGGAGGAGCTGCGCGAACGAACACCCGGCATCCGGATCCTCTGTGCAGGCAAGCTCCCGTCCGGAACTGCGGAAAAACTCTCGCTCAGGGATGCATTGGCTCCGGCCGAGCGCCGAGGGCGGGGCAATGCCTACGCACGGGGCGGCTGGTGGCTGCACGACCGAATCCTGACAGACACGGCGCTAACCGTCATCCGGGCCGATGTTTTCGCCCGGCGCGACCTGCTCGATCCCCGCAGCGGAACGCCCCTGCCGACCTATCGGCGACAACGCTATACGGGTGGCATCGGCCGATATTTTCCAATATTTTTATATATTAAATAAGTTTTTTGATTATCCGAAAAATCATCGTATCTTTGCCCCTCCGGAAAAGACGGTTTTTTCACCGTTGCCTTCCCAATGGAAGGCCTCGCCCGCAGCCCGGCGGAAACAACTCTGAAACAGCACATTTATTGGGAAAAACACTATTATAATCAACAACGACAAGTTATGGCAGACGTTAAACGAGTCTATACCTTCGGCAACAAGGAAGCGGAAGGTAACGGCAAAATGAGGGAACTGCTCGGCGGTAAGGGTGCGAACCTGGCCGAAATGAACCTGATCGGTATTCCGGTTCCCCCGGGATTCACCATCACCACCGAAGTATGCAGCGAATACTACGCACAAGGACGCGAGAAAGTCGTGGGGCTGCTTCGCCCCGAAGTGGAGAAGGCGATGAAGAACATCGAAAAACTGACCGGCATGAAGTTCGGCGACAAAGAGATGCCGCTGCTGGTATCGGTCCGTTCGGGTGCACGCGCTTCGATGCCGGGCATGATGGACACCATCCTCAACCTGGGTATGAACGACCAGGCCGTGGAAGCCGTAGCCAAGCGCACGGGCAATCCCCGTTTCGCATGGGACTCGTACCGCCGTTTCGTACAGATGTACGGCGACGTGGTGCTGGGCATGAAGCCCGCTTCGAAAGAGGAGCACGATCCGTTCGAGGAGTTGATCGATGCGCAGAAAGAGAAGCGCGGCGTGAAAAACGACACCGACCTGACGACCGACGACCTGAAGGAGCTGGTGCACAACTTCAAGGCAGCTGTAAAGAAACAGACCGGCGAGGATTTCCCGGCAAATCCCTGGGATCAGCTCTGGGGCGCTATCTGCGCCGTATTCGGTTCGTGGATGAACGAGCGTGCCATCCTTTACCGCAAGCTCAACAACATTCCGGCGGAATGGGGCACGGCCGTATCGGTACAGGCGATGGTATTCGGCAACATGGGCGACAACTCGGCGACGGGCGTAGCCTTCTCGCGCGACGCCGCAACGGGTGAGAACCTCTTCAACGGCGAATACCTGATCAACGCGCAGGGCGAAGACGTGGTAGCGGGTATCCGCACTCCCCAGCAGATCACCATCGAGGGTTCGCGCCGCTGGGCGAAAGCACAGAACGTATCGGAAGCCGAGCGTCGCAGCAAATACCCCTCGCTCGAGGAGGTGATGCCGGCCGTATATAAAGAACTCAACGAGATACAGCACCACCTGGAGCAGTATTTCAAGGATATGCAGGACATCGAATTCACGATCCAGGACGGCAAACTCTGGATGCTCCAGTGTCGCAACGGCAAGCGTACGGGCGCCGCGATGGTCAAGATTGCCATGGACATGCTGCGCGAAGGCCTGATCGACGAAAAGACCGCCGTACTGCGCTGCGAGCCGGCCAAACTCGACGAGCTGCTCCACCCCGTTTTCGACAAGACGGCGATGAAAAACGCCAAAGTCATCGTGAAGGGACTGCCCGCATCGCCGGGCGCAGCGACCGGTCCGGTGGTATTCTTCGCCGAAGATGCCGAAAAAATGCTCAAGGAGAAAAACCAACGTGCGATTCTGGTCCGCATCGAAACTTCGCCCGAAGACCTGAAGGGCATGCTCGACGCCGCCGGCATCCTGACCGCACGCGGCGGCATGACCTCCCACGCTGCGGTCGTAGCGCGCGGTATGGGCAAGTGCTGCGTATCGGGTGCAGGCGAGCTGCAGATCGACTACAAGACACGTACGATCCGCGTAAACGGATATGAAATCAAGGAGGGCGACTGGATTTCGCTCAACGGTTCGACGGGCGAAGTTTATCTCGGCCAGGTGGCTACGCAGGCCGCCGATCTGAGCGGCGACTTCGGACAGCTCATGGAGCTGGCCCGCAAATACTCGGTGCTGAAAGTACGCGCCAACGCCGACACGCCGAAAGATGCGGCGCAGGCCTTTATGTTCGGCGCCGAAGGTATCGGTCTTTGCCGCACGGAACACATGTTCTTCGAGGGCGACCGCATCAAGGCCGTACGCGAGATGATTCTCGCCGACGACGAAGCCGGCCGCCGCGTAGCACTCGCCAAGTTACTGCCGATGCAGCGCAGCGACTTCGAGGGTCTGTTCAAGGCGATGCAGGGCCATCCCGTGACGGTCCGCCTGCTCGATCCCCCCTTGCATGAATTCGTCCCCCACTTCGAGAAGGAACAGCGCGAACTGGCCAAGGACATGAACGTTCCCTACGAAAAGATCGCGGCCAAAGTGGAGTTGCTGGCAGAAGTCAATCCGATGCTGGGCCATCGCGGCTGCCGCCTGGGCAACACCTATCCCGAAATTACCGAGATGCAGACCCGGGCCATCATCGAGGCAGCTATGAACGTAAAGAAAACGGGGATTCCCGTACACGTGGAGATCATGGTGCCGCTGGTGGGCAACCACAAGGAGCTGCGTTACCAGAAGAACATCATCGACCAGACAGCCGAGAAGGTCTTCTCCGAACGTAACGACCGCCTGGAATACATGGTCGGCACGATGATCGAAGTTCCGCGTGCGGCAGTCACCGCCCACCAGATCGCCGAAGTCGCCGAATTCTTCTCGTTCGGTACCAACGACCTGACACAGATGACGCTCGGCTTCTCGCGCGACGACATCGCCAAGTTCCTGCCGATCTACCTGGAGAAAGGCATTCTGAAGAACGACCCGTTCCAGATCCTCGACCGCAACGGCGTGGGACAGTTGATCCGCGAGGCGGTATTCAAAGGCCGCGGCACACGCGAAAACCTCAAATGCGGCATCTGCGGCGAACACGGCGGCGAACCTTCGTCGGTGGAGTTCTGCCACTTCGCAGGTCTGAACTACGTGAGCTGCTCTCCGTTCCGCGTGCCCATCGCACGCCTGGCGGCAGCGCATGCTGCAGTAGAGGATACTCTCTAAAAATATCTTAGGCATTGATTTAGGCTGTAATGTCCTGTATGACAGACATTACAGCCTAAACTGTTTTTATACGGTTCGTTCATTTGACCGCATAAGTTGAGCCAAATAAACGGCTCTTGCATACAAATTACATACGAAATTCTGATGCTGCGCATACAAAAGGACATACAAAAGTAATTCATTACAAACCAACAATTTATGGCAACATTTAAAGCAATCGTAAGGTACAAGAGAGCCGATGGCTTCTACCAAGTCTATATCCGTGTCGTTCACCGCTCAAAAATGGGATATATAAAGACAGACAAGTTTATCACCGATAAGCAACTTACCAAAGCTGGTGAAATTAAGGATGCGGTAGTGAATGAATTTTGTTCGCGTGAAATATTACGCTACTCTGATATGATTAATCGTCATGAGGTATCAAACTATTCAGTCTCTGAGTTGATAGAATTTCTTCAGCACTCGGATGGTGATGTAAACTTTAGTGAGTTCGCAGCTAATTTCATTGCTCAAATGATAAATGGTGGTCATGCTCGAAATGCAAAAAATTATCAGCTTGCCGTTAATCATCTTGAGCGATATTTGGGAACGACACAAATTATGTTCAGCACACTTACCTCTGTTGTTTTGAAAAAATGGATAGACAGTCTGGCAAAAACAAACCGAGCTAAAGAAATGTATCCTACTTGTGTGAGACAGATTTTCAAAAAGGCCATTATCGAATTAAACGATGAAGAACGCGGAATCATACGTATAAAATTCAATCCTTGGCTGAAAATAAAGATTCCCAAATCAGACGGTACAGTGCAAAGGGCTATCAGCGCAGAAGCCTGCCGTGAGTTCTTCAACCGTCCGCTTCCCAAAACGAAGATGCTGTCTCCCCTTCCGGAGCTTGGCCGCGATGTGGCACTTCTTTCGTTGTGCATAGGCGGCATCAACACCGTTGACCTTTACGAACTCAAAAAGAAGGACTACAACAATGGCATTATCGGCTATAAAAGAGCCAAGACACGCCGCAGCCGCAAGGACGAGGCATATATGGAAATGCGTATCGAACCATTTATAAAGTCCACTTTCGAGAAGTATTTGTCCGGCGAGGATGATGAATACCTGTTCGTGTTCCATAGCCGTTACAGCAACTCCGACAGTTTCAATGCCAACGTGAATATCGGCATACGCAAGATATGCGCCGACATGGGCATGAAAAAAGAGGATTACTACTGCTATTACACGTTCAGGCACACGTGGGCGACCATCGCCCAAAACGACTGTGACGCCAACCTCTATGAAGTGGCGTTCGGTATGAACCACAGCCACGGCCTGAATGTCACCCGTGGCTATGTCAAGATAGACTTCACTCCGGCATGGAGACTGAACGCCAAGGTCATCGACTTCATCTTTTTCAGTGACGAGAAGAGCAAGCAAGGCAAAGCGCGTGACATTGAGGCTCCGGCAGACAAGCTGTTCCGCATATCCAAGAAGATGATGATTCGCGGACGGGCCTATTTCAAGGGAAAAGTGCTATCCGAATTTACAGACATCGGTTTCAGCAATGTTGACCAGGTGATTGCCAGGCTGGCAAAAGGACTTCCGAGTGACATACCAACCGGATGCACCGTACAGTTCCGCATCACCAACTGCGACACCCAGAAAGAGGTTGTCTATGAGAGAAGCAAAGGCAAAGGATTTTAACCCGTTTGTTAATGAGGCTAAACACCTGACATGAGGGAAGAACACCTTTCCACCTGAACACAGCACGAAGCCGTACCTACCCTTTCAAGACAGGTGCGGCTTTGCTGCTTCTTTCTTATCTTGAATCCGGCGGACGGTTGACACAACACCGCCCCAAGAAGATACCGACCAACAGCAAGAATCCCTTCCATACAAGGACGCACACCTTCTTAACCAGCCATCCAGCAAGCCGAAGCACGTTTCTTGCCAGCCATAATACCAACCGTAGCAGAAGCGAAAGCACGATGATGACAGGCACCAGGTATATTATCAGTAACAGTTCAAACATACACTCAAATTTAAGTGAAACCATAAGCCATACGAGGCTATTTCCCACCATAAATATACTAAAAATCAGCGAGATATGAAAATATTCCGGCAACTTTATCCTGACAAAATCATTGATTGACAGACGATTACTCATTGTACTTACATATCAAGATAGCTTTATATCCATAACTTGGGAGATACGGGTAAAAGTGCCTGTATTTCCAAAATCCGAAGTCGTCAGGTGCAAATAACTCGTTTTCTCAGTTCTGATGAATGGCTATAAAGTAATGTCAAGGTCGTCTTAGCCTTGGTCGGCCATTACATTACTACATTATCTCATCATGCTGATACATCAAAATCATTACTAACTTGAAAATCATATATCCGTGTTTCCCTTTTCCCTCCTGTTGTCAATCAGGCGGATAATGTTTCCGATAGTTCATGGATGGATGAACCGACATAACCGACCACTTGAAACCAAGGTCAGCCCTATTTCGCACCTTGGATTACAAGATAACTGGATGACCCGATACACACAGACCAAGATAAATCTTGTCCGACACACCCGGCAATCGGATGCTCTCGATACCCCGGTCAAAATGATATGTTCCTTGAAGAATAGTGTTGTGCATTTTGTACGGAAGCTCCTTTCCACGGTAATTTTGGCGCAAAAAAGAACCCGGGATGACATAGCCCTGCGTTGCAGGATTTTCCAAGCAAGTTGTACTTTTGTGGCCACAAAACTCCGTTTGTTCTCCCAAAAAGTGACTTGCCGGATGCCATGCACCGGAGCGGCACCGCCGCTGTTTCGCCCTGCGAAATAAGGTAAGACAATCCCGGTTGCAAACAAACCGGAACATGAAGGAACATAGGAACAAGTACATCAAGGTAAGGATGACCCCGGAAGAAGTCCGGGAGTTCAAGGAGAAATCGGCTGAATACAAGACCGTAAGCCACTACGTGCGCAAGGCACTCGAAGAGTATTCAAACGTAAGCGTCAGGCAGCAGCTTGAACTCATGCAGGAACTCGGTTCGTTTTACCGAAGATACCAGGGCGAACTGTCCCATATAGGCGGAAACCTCAACCAGGCAGTAAAGCGCGCCAACGAGCTGGCGGTTGCAGGGTTGCTGCCCCCAAGCTATATCCGGGAAGTTCTGTTGCCGCTCATCCGGGACACACAGGAAACCGTCAACGGGATAAAAAGACAACTTGACATCCTCACATCAAGAATAAACAAGCCTTAGAACCAGACATATCACCAATCCAGATAACACCACCCCAAGATGATAGCGACCATATTACCCGGAAGCGCGGACTTCCATGCCGTGGGTTACAACGAACACAAGGTATCGAAAGGGCTTGCCCGGCTCATCGAGATGCGGAACTTCGGGACAATCGGTCTGGCAGGCAGACCCACCACGGAGGAGCTGACCGGCTATCTCAAAAAATACAGTTCCACCAACAGCCGCATCCGGAAACCGCAGTTCCATGTGGCCGTCAGCTGCAAAGGCCGTGAGATGACGGAATCCGAACTGCTGGATTTCGCGCACCGATACCTCAAGGAAATGGGATATGCCGAACCCGGACAACCTTGGCTCATCTACGCCCACCATGACACCGACAACACCCACCTGCACATCATCACCTCGCGTGTCGCCCCCGACGGCAGGAAGATAGCCTATAGTCACGAGCGCAGGCGTTCCCAGGAAGTCATAGACAGGATTCTCGGCACGGACAGGCAAAAGAAGATTGCCGACGACATGGACGCGGCCAGGCAATATACCTTCTCCTCTTTCGCCCAGTTCAAGGCAATCATGGTTTCTATGGGATATGAGGTATATAAGAAAGATGAAAACGTATTTATCAAGCATGGCGGCAAGGTGCAGCGGCAAATTCCGTTGGCCGAAGTCGAACAGCTTTTCAAAAGCGGCTATAGGGAACGCGCCCGTTGCCGCCAGCTGCGGAGCATCCTCAAAAAATACCGGGACGTGAGCGGCGGCAAGGAAGAGCTGCAGAAAGAGCTGAAGGAAAAGTTCGGCATCGACCTCGTGTTCTTCGGCAGGAAGGATGCGCCCTACGGCTACATGATTGTCGACCACGCCCACCGTACCGTCATCAACGGAGCAAGGGTGCTGGCCACGGAACAGCTTCTGGACTTCGCCACCCCGGAACAACGCTTCGCACGCATAGAGGACTACATAGACCGGCTGCTCACCCTCAACCCGAAAATCACGCAGGGCGAGATTTTCCAGAAGCTGAGGAAGCAGCGTGCCTATATCAAGAAAAGCGTCATCCACTTTGACGGACAGACACGCCCGTTAAAGCCGTTCATGGCGGAAGCCATCGACCGGAACAACCGCATCCGTTTCATCGAGATGTTCCACCCGGCCACAGAAGCTGAACGCGATCTGCTCTGCAAAATCTTCAAGGTGAACCGTCCAGATCTGGTGGACCTGTCAGGCGAAAGGCCGCAGTCCCATACGGATGCCGTCAGCCGCCTGCATGAAATCTTCAATGACGAGAACGTCTTTTCCGTGCGGAACGCCCTTCATGAGGAAGGCTTCATCATCCGAAAGGAAGCGGGCGCGGCATACGCCGTCAACTTCGACAGGCACATCGTGATAGACCTTGCGGCGGAAGGGCTTGACACGGAACGGCTGAAACCCCGGCCACGGAAGCAACAGGCCAAGCAGACACATTCCACCGGAAACGGCGGAAAGAAGATACATATACACGGACTGAAGGATTCCGGTGCCGGAAGCCATGCCGAAAAGCGTGAGTGGGAAGTCGGCGGCAAGGGAGGCTACGATGACATTGACGACGGACGCAACCTTAAACGGTAGACCATGAGGAAAAAACGGAGACTCCCTTTTGTCACCTGTCTGGCCGCATAAGCCGTCATACCTTTTAATCCGCTGCATAAAATACTTCGGTCAGGCTGACCTGAAGCACAAAAGTGTTGTGCATTTCGTTACCGTCCTATCCGGTGCATACTTTTGCACCGAACCAAACGACCGTGGACAAAATGATACAGACACCCGTCATCGTGACATTCGCCAACCAGAAAGGGGGAGTCGGCAAGACGACCCTCTGCGTCACCTTCGCCAACTACCTTGTGACGAAAGGCGTGCGTGCCGTGGTCATCGACTGCGATTTCCAGCATTCCATCCTGAAGTGCCGCAAGGCCGACATCAAGAAATACGGCGAGGAAGCCGTACCTTACGACGTGCTGGCCTACGAGGCCAACGACAAGCAGGCCATGACCGCGCTCATGGAGAAGCTGCACAACGACCCCAGCATAGACGTGGTGCTCATGGACTCGCCCGGCAGCCTGAAGGCGGAGGGGCTGATACCCATGTTCGTCAACTCGGACATCATCGTCGTGCCGTTCCATTACGACCTGGTGACCGTCCCCTCCACCGCGAGCTTCCTCCTGTTCATCGACCGCCTGCGCAAGGCCGTGGGCGGACGGATGAAAGCCCGGCTCTTCATCGTCCCCAACCTCCATGACGGACGGGTGGGCAAACGCTCCGAGCTGGAACTGTGGGAGAACACGGGGAAGACCTTCGCCAACTACGGGCTGGTGACGGACAAGATTCCCAAGCGGGCCGACATGGAACGCTTCAGTACGGTGGCGGAACTGGACATGCAAGCCGCAATCGTAAGCCCGGTATTCGACAGGATATACGCCGGAATCTTCGGCGACGACAGCCCCAAAGACATAAACCATCAATGACTATAGCGTAATGAACAAGGAATTACAAATAGACGACCTCACCAGAGGCATCAATGACGACGAATCTGCATTCAAGGGAGAAGGACAAGCGGAGCAAGGCACCGCACATCCCGGCGACAAGTGCTGGCAGGACTTCATGGCCTACCTTGAAGCGCCGACGGACGGGAACGGCAAGGCAGACCGTCTGGTATGCAAACTCGACCGCGACCTGGCCGACTCGCTTGACGACTGCGACATCCGTGGCCGCTGCCGTTCCGACCTCGTGAACGCCATCGTCCGCTCGTTCTTCGAGAACCACCTTTTCCGGCTGGCGCAATACCGCCGCGAGAAGAAATCATTGTTCAACAACTATAACCCCGAATCCCATGCGTAGAATCAACTGGACAGAAGCCATGCTCTCCCGGCTTGCCGAGCTTTACCCCGTGGAGACCACTGCACATACTGCTTATATGCTCCAGATAGGCGTGACGGCCGTGAAGGAGAAAGCTCGCGAACTCGGACTGGAGAAGCTGGTCAAGAGCCGGTGGCTGGAACGTGCCGGACACATCAGCCGCCACTTCGACAACCGCTCCTACGCCGAGATGGCCTGCGACCTGGGCATCAGCCGCACCACAGTCAGCCGCATGGCACGCAAGCTGGAGCTGAGCCGGAGCAAGGAAATGGGTTACGCGATGTCATCCCGTGTTCGCCGCGAGATGGTCCGCCGCGAACGGCGCAGGGCAATCTTCGGGCTTGACCCCCTCACACGCCTCAAGGTCATCTCACACCGCGCCAAGGTCAGGATACGCTCCCGGCTGAAAGCCAAGGGCTACATTACCGGCGTACACCGGAACATACTGTACTTCACCGAAGCCACATGCCGGAAAGCCCGGCTGGAAGCCAAAGCCGCCAGGCTCGGACTGGCCTTCCAGCCTTTTCCCGGAGACAACACACCATTATCCAATGCCATATAGCCATGCAGTACGGACAAATCGTTTTTATCCTTTTCGTGGCAATGGCCTGCTATTACGTCTTCCTCATCTTCACGGACATAAGGACAGCGCAGGCGGCTCAGAACGCGGAAAAGGAGAACCATACGGAAGAAGAGATAGACATATCGGACGAGGCAAAGAGCTTCCGCCCGACCAGAGTCAGCAGGGACGAGGAAAAGAAGGAAGAGGCGGTTGGCAACGGGCAATCCGAACCGGACTCACCCCAAGAAAAAGGCTTCCGCCGTCCCGGTTACCGTGAGGCCGTCATGACCGACGGCATCCTTGTGGACGACCTCATCCACGAAATCGACAGGCTGGCGGAAAGCGGCACCAGCGACCTCGGCCTGGTCATATACACCTGCGAGAACGCAAGGTGAGAATCACACGTTCCTTTAGCGACCCCTGTTCCTTCGGCGATGAAACAACCATTTAACGAATTAAAGAAATGCAGGAATTAAAGAAAAAATGCCTACGTGCATACGTCCGTTTCAAGCAGTCCGCGTTCGCCCGGAAGGGCACGCTCGCCCTCGTGGCACTCACCCTCGCCGCCGGCGACGTCATGGCTGGCAGCAAGGGGGCGGCGGGCTTCACCAAGGCCACCCAGGAAGTAAGCTCCTACCAGACACCCGTCTCCAACCTCATGAAGGCTATCGCGGCGGTCATCGTGCTGGTAGGCGCGTTCAATGTCTACTTCAAGATGCAGAACGGCGACCAGGATGTCAAGAAGACCATCATGCTGACCATCGGCGGATGTATCGCATTCATCGCTTTGTCAGAGGCTTTGCCGCTTTTCTTCACGTAAGGCCATGGAGGAAAACAAGAACGGTCAGGACGGCTTCCCCGTGTTCAAGGGACTCCAGAAACCGCTGGAGTTCATGGGCATCCGGGGCCGTTTCCTCACGCTGGCGGCGGTGGCCATAGGCGTGTCCTTCGTGGGGTTCATCGCCTTTTCCATCGTCCTGGGGAAACTCGCCGGGTTCGTCGCCATGCTGGTGATGGCCGCCGCAGGGCTGGCCACCATCTTCGTGAAGCAGCGCGGCGGACTGCACAACAAGAAACGGGCGAAGGGAATCTACGTCTATAAGAACATCCGGAAAACGGATTAAAGAGAATTGAAGAACTGATAAAAACAGAAAGCATCATATGGCACAGAACAGGAAACGGGCATTCGAGGGGCTTTACGCCCAGCTGGAAGAGACGGACGGCCATGCCGTCCTCTTCTCCGCCAGGGGCGAGCCTTCGGTCATATTCGAGACGGCCAACCCCGTGCAGCAGCTATGCACGGACGCGGAGCAGTACCTGCGCTTCCAAGACGTGCTCTCCAACCTCGTACAGACACTCGGCGAGGGCTACGCCCTGCAGAAGCAGGACATCTTCTGCAGACAGGCCTACCACCACGACGTGCCGGAGGATGCGGAGTTCCTGACGCGGAGCTACTTCCGCTACTTCGAGGGAAGGGAGTTCACCGAGATACGCACCTACCTTGTCATCACGCAGGAGGCGCAGCGCGGCCAGTTCGTGCAGTACGACCCGAAGAAGTGGGCGGAGTTCCATTCCAAGGTGGCCAAGGCGGAGGACATCCTGAGCGAGAGGCACATCCGCCACAGGCGGCTGACAAGGGACGAGGTGGACGAATACTGCCACCGCTTCATGGCCTTCCGCTTCCGCCACGGCCCGTTCTCCATGAGCAACTTCAAGGCTTCGGACGAGTACCTGAAGGTGGGCGGCCGCGTGGTGCGCTCCTATCCGCTGGTGGACATCGACGAGATAAACCTGCCCTCACGCATCAGGCCCTACACGCAGGCCAGCGTCAACGGCTACGGCATCGCCACAGACCTTTTCTCGTTTCTGACAAGCGTTCCCCATGCGGATTGCGTGGTGTACAACCAGGTGGTGCAGATACCCGGACAGCGCAAGCTGCTCCGCAAGCTCCAGGCCAAGGCCAAGCGTCACGGCTCCATGCCCGACCCGAGCAACCGGATAGCCAAGGCAGACATCGAGGAGGTCTTGGAAAAGCTTGCCGTGGACAGTTCGCTGCTGGTCTACGCCAACTTCAACATCCTAGTGAGCTGCCCGGCGGACAAGGTAACGCCCGTCACTTCCTACCTGGAAACCAAGCTGTACGGGTGCGGCATCATGCCCTCGCGCACGGCCTACAACCAGCTGGAGCTGTTCACCGACAGCTTCCCCGGCAATGCCTACGCCTTCAATCCCGACTACGACCTGTTCCTTACCCTGTCGGACGCCGCCCTGTGCTTCTTCTTCAAGGAACACCTGAAGGAATCGGAGGACACGCCCCTGACCACGTACTACACCGACCGGCAGGGGCTGCCCGTCTGCATCGACATCACGGGCAAGGAGGGCAAGGTGAAGATGACCGACAACGCCAACTTCTTCTGTATCGGGCCAAGCGGAAGCGGCAAGTCGTTTCATATGAACTCAGTCGTCCGCCAGTTGTTGGAACAGCAGACGGATGTGGTCATGGTGGACACGGGCGACTCCTACGAGGGCATCTGTGGCTACTACGGCGGCACGTACATCTCCTATTCCAAGGAGAAGCCCATCTCCATGAACCCCTTCAAGGTCACGGCGGAGGAATACAGGCTGAACTTCGGCGAGAAGAAAAACTTCCTCAAATCGCTGGTGTTTCTCATATTCAAGGGCAGCGCATTTCCGAGCAAGATAGAGGACATGATAGTCAACCAAACCCTCGTGGAGTATTACGATGCCTATTTCCATCCTTTCGAGAAATTCACGGAGAAGCAGCGTGCGGAGTTGCGGCAGAAGCTACTTGTAGACGCCAAGATGGATGACGATTACGAGAAGTACAACCATGAGATGGAAGATATTGACCGCCTGATAAACGCCAAGGATTCGCCGGAGGTGCCGGAAAGCCGCGCCCTGCTGCTCCCCTCGGAAGTCAGGCGCATGAAACTCGTCCGCCAGTGCCGTTCGCTCATGGCACTCATACGAGACAAGGCCGCCTCGGAGTCCGAAAGGGAACACGCCGCACATATCGTGGAGAAATACCGCAAGGAGCTGTACGAGAACACCATGCTTGTCAAGATAGACAAGCAGATAGACCGCATGGAGGAGCAGAAACGGCGGTTGAAGGTCAGGGAACTTTCCTTCAACTCTTACTACGAGTTCGCCGTGGAGCGCATCCCGCAAATCACTTCCCTAGAGAAAATAACATTCGACATACACAACTTCGCCGCCATCCTCAAGCAGTTCTACCGGGGCGGCGAGCTGGAAATGACGCTGAACGCCGACCTGGACGTTGACCTCTTCAACGAGCGTTTCATCGTCTTCGAAATCGACAAGATAAAAGATGACCCCGTGCTTTTTCCCATCGTGGTGCTCATCATCATGGACGTGTTCCTCCAGAAAATGCGCATCAAGAAGGGGCGCAAGGCCCTGATAATCGAAGAGGCGTGGAAGGCCATCGCCTCGCCCACGATGGCGGAGTACATCAAGTACCTGTACAAGACCGTCCGCAAGTTCCACGGCATCGCCGGGGTGGTCACGCAGGAACTGAACGACGTGATAGATTCGCCCATCGTCAAGGAGGCCATCATCAACAACTCCGACGTGAAAATACTGCTCGACCAGTCCAAATTCAAGGACAGGTACGAACAGATAGCCGCCATACTGGGACTGACCCCCGTGCAGCGGCAGCAGATATTCACCATCAACGCGCTCGACAACCACGAGGGGCGCAGCTACTTCAAGGAGGTGTGGATATGCCGGGGACAGCATTCCGATGTGTACGGCGTGGAGGAAGCCCCCGAATGTTACTGGGCCTACACCACCGAGCGCACGGAAAAAGAGGCGTTGAAAACATACCTGCGGCACTACGGTACGGTGCAGGAGGCCATCACGCGCATCGAGGCCGACCGGAAGAAAGCAGGCAGCCCCAAGTACCTAGAGTTCGCCAGAGAAGTCAACCAACATCAAGAAGTAATGTCATTATGGAAAAGCTGAAAGCCATATTGTTAGGAACATTCCTGTTTGCCGCGTCCGCCCCCACGTTTGCCGGATGGCGCATCGTCATAGACCGTAACTGCATCGCAACGGTGGGCGCCAACATGGCCTCGCAAAAGCTCATCGAGGGACAGCACAACCGGCGGCTGGACTCCATCGCCTCCAAGAAGCAGAAGGTGGAACTCTACACCGTGAGCATGGCCACCATCAAGGAGCTGTACAAGCTCTCGATGGAAAACATCTCCGGTTTCGGTACGGAGAGTCTTTACTACAAGGAAATCGGAAGTTGCGCCTTCGATATCCTCAAAGACGTGCCGGAACTTATTGAAACGGTGGGCAGGGCGAAGTTTACGAACAAGCTGCTTTGCCTCAATGAACTCGGCAACCTCGTAGCCGAGACCCAACAACTGGTGGGCGACTTCGTGAACATCGTGAACAACGCCAGGGTGCAGAACCCGCTCAAAGGGGAAGCCACGGCGGAGAGGAAAAGCGACGGGTACAACCTGCTCGACCGCTACGAGCGGCTGACCCTGGCCAATCGCATATATACTGACCTTACGAAGATACGCTACAAGGTGGAGGGAATGATGCTCATGGCACAGTATGCCACAGCGGACGACCTCTTCTTTGCCATCGACCCGGAGGGCTGGGCAAACGTGGTGACCATGAAGAACCGTGTCGGTAGCCTTGTCCAGTCATGGAACGGGCTTATAGCTTCCAATTACTGAACCAGACAACAAGAGCCATGGACTATAATATAAAAGGTATAGGAAATTACAGGGCGTTTTTTGTTGCCGCCTTTATGGCAATCGCCGTCCTGTCGCTTCCCGTCAGGGTATCGGCCGGAGTCATCCCCAAAGACCTCCCGACCATCGAGGCCCTGATTGCCTTGCACAAGGCCGTCAAGAAGGACGAGGACAAGGCCATGCAGCGTGTGGCCGCCAGCTTCGGCGAGCAGTCGCTCCTCACCAAGGGGGCCGGCAAGTTCAACGACGTGCGCACCACCCTGAATACCAAGCTGGACAATGCCCATTCCTACTTAGTGCTGGCAGGCGCCATCTCTTCCACGGCCAACGCGCTGTACCGGTTGGTGAAGGAATACAAGGACTTCACCTCCAACACGTTCGGCCATGTCAGCAAGAAGCCCTTCGTGGCGTGGTACTATGCCGACGCCAACCTGGCCATATCGAGGGAAGTGAAGCACTGCTACAAGCTTTATGCGTCGGTGGCCGCTTCCGGCATCAACCTGATGAAGGCTTCCATGGACGAGAAGCTGAACCTGGTGATGACGCTGAAAACCACCATCGACAGGGCGAGGTACATCATCGACAACGCGAACCTGTACTGCTACCTCATTACCGACTGCGGATGGAAGCCGGATTACATCTGGGAGATACTGAACTCCGAGGTCAAGGACGAGATAGCGAAAACGATAATAGACAAATGGAACAAAGGATATGAAAGTTAAAGAGGCCATATTATTGCTGTGTGTAGTCTTCGCCCCGGTTGTGGCGGAAGCACAAGTGCCCGTCCGTGACAACGAGAAGAAGAAACAGTGGCAGTCCATGGAGAACGGGCCGTGGGACTTCGCGCCCGACTGGTACTATTATTTCCTGCACAAGGGTTACTCCGGCGCGGAAATGTATTGGAAATGGGCGGGCTTCAAGTCCGGCTTCCGTGTCCGCTTCAAGGAATCCAAGTCGAACATCAAACGCATCATGCCCACACGGGTCATATCCGAGGAGACCCAGCGGCAGAAGCTGGAGAAGGTGGAGGAAGAACGCAAATATGTGGAAGAGCTGTACAAGGAGGAGCTTGTCCGGGAGGCCGACCGCGCCGTTGACCTGGTCTATCCGGCCTACAAGGACGAGTTCAACCGGATGCAGGACTGCATCACCGACGGCCTGCTCTATTGCATGACGAAAAGCGGCGGAAAGTTGAAGCCGCAGGTGGACGAACTGGGCAGGCAGAATGAAATCCTTTGCGCAGGTATTGCCTATATCCGCAAGACGGGCGTGGGCTACGGACTGGAGAACGCCAAGCGGCAGCAAGCCTACGAAGAAGCCAAAGGAAAGATGGAGGCACTCGTGAAACAGACCGCCAACCTCTGCGCCGTGGCCGCCACACATTATTAGAATTAAAATGTATTACATGAAGATAAGAATACGATTATGCAACTGTCTGCTGTTTTATTGACCATAGGCCTTCCGGCCATCGACGAGAGCCTGGACAAGCTCCTTGTCGCCATGGAGACGTTCCCCAACGTGGCCGTGCTGGGCGACGCGGTGGGACTGGCCCGTATCATCGGGCTGCTGCTCGCCCTCTGCGTGGGTTCCTACGAGTGCTGGATGATGATGCTCGGACGGCGCGGCATGGACGTAATGAAGCTCCTCCGCATCGTCGGCATCTCCATCTGCATCTCTTCCTCCTCGTGGATATGTGACGCCCTGCAGGTGCCCGGCAAGGGACTTGAAAGCGCGAGCAAGGCGATGGCGCAGGCCAAGAACAAGGAGGTGGCCGCCTTCGAGCTGAAGGTGGCTCAAAAACAAAGCGAATACCTTGACCGGCTGCGCACCGTACAGGATTCCATCGCAACCGCGCAGCAGGTGGCCGCCATCGGACAGGACGCCGCATGGTGGGACAAGCTCATCTACAACGTGGAGAACCTTGGCAACACCATCAACAACTACGCCCAACGGGCGGTGGTGGCCACGGAGACCAAGGTCAGCGAATGGATAAACGATGTCATCCGCTTCGTGGGAGAGCTGATTTTCCAGATGTCCTACTACGGCATCCTCGTGGCGCAGCGCATCTTCATGGCCATCATGATGATATTCTGCCCCATCATGTTCGCCCTGTCCCTCGCCCCGCCGTGGAACTCGGCGTGGAGCCAGTGGATGTCCAAGTTCCTTTCCCTCTCGCTGTGGGGCTTCGTGACCTACATGTGCCTCTACTACGTTGACTTCATCCTGCTTTACAACCTCCAGCAAGACCTCGTGGCCTACGACCACCTGCTGCACGGTTCGGTCAACTCATGGTCGCAGATCGGCGCATTGGGGCTGCAGGGCATTGGCTCCAACTGCATGTACGCCATGGGGATGCTGGTCGGCGCGTACATCATACGTTTCGTTCCGGAAGTGGCCTCGTGGCTCATCCCCGGCGGCGTAAGTTCGGGCGCGGCCACGGCGGCAGGCTCCACGGCTACGGGCATCGCTTCCATGGCTGGAGGCGCGGCCGGTTCGGTGGCCGGTGGAGCGGTTTCCATGGTCAAGCCCAAATCTGGAAGATAAAATCATAAAAATAAAGAAATATGCTCATAGAATCACTGGCACAGAAAACAAGGCTCGCCATGGTGACGGTGCTGGCCACCATAGGCGGATGCGCCGTCATCTGCGGCTTCACCGTATGGTGCTGCATCTCCCTCGTAAACAAGGAAAGGGAGCAGATATACATATTGGACGGCGACATCCCGTTCCTCGCCGAGCGCGCGCAGCTGGAGGCCAATTTCACGATGGAGGCCCAGGCGCACATCCAGCTCTTCCATCAGTATTTCTTCAACCTGCCGCCCGACAACGACTACATCAAGTGGACACTCGGCAAGGCCATGTACATGGCGGACGGCACGGCGTTGAAACAGAAGCAGGCGATGGACGAGAACGGCTTTTATTCCGACATCATCTCCTCGTCGGCGGTCTGCACCGTCATGTGCGACTCCATCGACTTCGACGAACAGGAACGGAAGTTCACCTACTACGGTACGCAGCTCATCAAGCGGCGCACCCGTGACCTGAAGCGTTCTTTGGTCACGACCGGATATGTTGAGTCCGTGCCAAGGACGCGGAACAATCCCCACGGGCTGCTGATTACCAACTGGAGGACGCTTGAAAACAAGGATTTGGACTACTAATGCGATTTGGATATGAGAATCAGAAAGAAACTTCGGGAAAGCAGGCTAAGGACGCACTTGCAAATCCGCGCATGGCTGCAACCCAAACTGGGAAAGGCCGGGGAAAGACTCCGGTTGGCCGGTCGCATCCGTCTGGCGAACATTTGGGCACGGAAGCATCCGAAAAGGACTTTTGCCTGTGTTACGGGAACATTGTCGCTCTTACTGGTATGTTCCCTTGTCATGAACAATAGCAGGCCGGACGGGACGGACAACGCACGCGGCATCGGCGCCATTGCCAGCATGGAACCCTTGTTCCAAGGCTTCCGCACCATACAGTCGAACAAAGGCCTGCACCGCGTCACGATGCTGAAGCTGGCGGACAGCGGACGGGCCATCCGACGGGAACTTGACTCGCTGATTGCCATCAGGCGGAAGTCGCACGGTGACTCCCTGCGGATTGTCAGGCAGTACAGGCGGCTGGAGAACATTGTAAAATTCATCAATAACAACGGAGAACATGATTAAAGTCAATTTCAAACAACCCAAGTACATCTTCCCGGCGGTCATCTTCATACCGCTGTGCGCCCTGGTGTATTTCGTGATGCAGACTTTTGGGGGCGGCGGAGAGCCGGAACAAGCCGTGGCCACCGACCGCATCAACACGGAACTGCCCGAAGCACACGCCGAGGAAGCCGGGGACAAAATGTACGAGATGTCGCGCCGCTTCGGCGACGAGGACGCCTTTACCGCCGTGGGAGGCATTGGCGAGGAAAAGGAGGAGAAAGAGGAGCCGGGACACGGCTACAGCGAGGAGGAACTGGACGAGCTGGACGCAGCGGAAGCGGAGCGAATCCGGCAGCAGCAGGAAATGGAGGAACTGGAACGCTCGCTGGCGGAGTCCAGGCGGCACATCAATTCATACGCCTACGGTAATAATACACCTTCAGACCGTATGTCTGATGGAAGCAGTGGCATGGGCTACACTTCGCAGGACGACTTCGCCCGTGACCTGGAGGAAATCCAACGCCGCAGCTACGAGAGGCAGAAGGCCATCGAGCGCGGCCTTGGGTTCGGCGACCCGGAAGCGGAGGAAACAGCCAGAAGGCAGCGTGCCGACTCGCTGGCGAGAATCCGCAAGGAAGAGGCGGAACGCAACCGCCCGAACCTTGTCATCAAGTCTGCCGACACCAATGCGGACAAGTTCCATACGGTGGCCGCTCCCGACGGTACGGCGGAAGCCAGGCTGATACGCGCCATGATTGACCAGACAACCAAGGCCAAGGAAGGCACGCGCCTGCGCTTCAAGCTGCTTGACGACGTGACGGTGAGCGGCACCAAGTTGAGGAAAGGCACTTACCTCTACGGCACGGTGACGGGATTCTCCAGCCAGCGCGTAAAGGCGACAATCACCAGCATCCTTGCCGGGGACAAGTTCATCAAGGTCAAGCTGTCCGTATTCGACAACGACGGCATGGAGGGCTTCTACGTGCCCGAATCCTCGTTCCGCGATTTCGTGAAGGACGCTAGCTCCAACGTGGTGCAACAGGACATCAACATCGAGTCCGACGGCGGCTACGGTTCCGGCATATCCGGCGAGGCCATTGCCTTGCAGGCCCTGCAGAACATGTACAACTCCGCCACTTCCGCCCTGTCTTCCAACATCCGGAAGAACAAGGCGAAAATCAAGTACAACACCATCGTCTATCTCATCAACTCGGACGATGCAAGGTGAACATAATTTGAAAGACAAATACGCATTTATATGAAAGCAAGAACCATCTTACTGACTTTGCTCTGTGCCGTGGGCATGGCCGCCTACGCCAACGAGAAAATCTATGTCAACCGGGATGTGACCACACACATCGTCATGCCCGAACCCATCAAGCTGGTGGACATCTCCACCCCGAAGATTGCCGGGAATCAGTGTACGGACAACATCGTCCGCATCAAGCCGTACCATGATGAGGGTGATTCCATACAGTCCGGCGGCTACACGGAGAACGAGCTGCTGGGCACCATCACGCTCATCGGGGAAAGACACATCGCGCAATATGACGTCCTTTATACCGAAGAGCCAGGACAGGCGGCCGCCATCTTCGAGGTGCCGTACACCCACACGCAGTCCTACATCAACCCAGAAGTCACCATGCCCATGTCCGAGATGGCACGCTATGCGTGGGCGGTGTACGGCAGCAGGCGCAAGTACAACCAGATCGTGACGAGGGCGCACGGGATGAAGGCCACGGTCAACAACATCTACGCCGTCGGGGATTACTTCTTCATCGACTTTTCGCTGCGCAACAAAACGAAGATTCCCTACGACATCGAGGAAATCCGCGTGAAGCTCACGGACAAGAAGGAGACCAAGGCGACCAACTCGCAGACTATCGAGCTGTCGCCCGTATTCACGCTCAACTCCACGAGGAAGTTCAGGAAAGACTACCGCAACGTGATGGTGCTGCCCAAGCTGACCTTCCCCGACGAGAAGGTGCTGCGCATTGAAATATCCGAGAACCAGATCAGCGGACGGGTCATCGTGCTGACCATCGAGTACGAGGACATCCTCCATGCGGACGGCTTCGATGCCGACATCCTGAAGGATGCCGCCTACTATCCTTATTACTACATCTCTTATTCCGACAAGCAATGAAGAAGTTTTTGAAGAAGTTTTTAATCACCTTATTCAGTGCGGTCGTTGCCATTGGCGCGTCCGCACAGGACGGCAAGCTGGCGGTAAACGCCGGCTTCCTGTTTCCCTCCACACTGAACGCGACCGTAGGTTACGAGCATCCGCTGTCATACGGAAATGCCGTGGAGCTGTACGGCGAGGCCGGTACTCATTGGCAGGAAAAGGATTTCTGGAAAGGCTACTATTGGGACGGCGGCATTGTCTACAAGCACCGGCTGGTGCGTTACAAGAACGGAATGCTCCGTTTCCGCTTCGGCCCTCAGTTCGGCGCGGTACAAAAGCGGTTCTTCATCGGGTTGGAGGGAGGGTTTGAATACAGCTATGTGTTCCGTAACGGCTGGGAGTTCGCCCTGATACAGAAGAACAACGTGAACTTCCTGCACGGAGATACGTTCCGCAACGGGTTGTTGCTTGGAATGAGAATTCCTTTTTAACCACTTGTAAATAAAACAGAAGGCATGGCATTTGAAGAGACAAGGGAACAACAACAGATGTACAACTATTTCCGCAGTTGCATTTACATCTTCCTAATCATAGAGATTGTGATGAACCTACCCGTCACGGCGGACAACCGCGTCACACAGTTTATACTCGACCTGCTGGCGCGCTTCAAGGTGTTCAACACCGTGTCGGGCTGTAAGCTAGCGGAGCTGGTGTGCATCTGCATCGTCTGTATCGGCACCAAGGCGAAGAAGGCGTTGAAGTTCAATGTGCGCACGATGGTGGTCTATCCCGTGCTGGCCGGGCTAACCCTTGTCGGGCTGTGCTTCGTGTTCCACGGGATGTATTTTGGCGTCAGCTGGTTCGGCTTCCCGGCCAACCGCATCTTGTACGCTCTCTGCTCCGTGGTGGGCACCATGCTGGTACACCAGGGTCTGGACGGCATCGCCAAGTATTACAACAACAAGGTGGGCGAAGACCGCTTCAACTTCGAGAACGAGTCGTTCCAGCAGTCGGAGGCATTGGTCGCCAACAACTACTCGGTGAACATCCCCATGATATACTATTGGAAACGGAAAATGCACAGGGGATGGATAAACATCATCAACCCGTTCCGTGGGACTATCGTTCTCGGTACGCCCGGTTCGGGAAAGTCGTTCGGCGTCATCGACCCGTTCATCCGGCAGCACGCTGCCAAGGGTTTCGCCATGATGGTATATGACTTCAAGTACCCCACGCTTGCCAAGACGCTCTTCTACCAGTTCTGCAAGAACAGGAAGGCCGGCAGGCTGCCTGCCAACTGCGGTTTCCGCACCATCAACTTTACCGACGTGGAATATTCAGACCGCATCAACCCCATACAGCGGAAATACATCCCCGACCTTGCGGCGGCTTCGGAAACGGCGGCGACCCTGCTGGCGTCGCTCAACAAGGGCGGCGGCGAGAAGAAAGGCGGTTCGGAGGCGTTCTTCACCAATTCGGCGGAGAACTTCCTCGCGGCCATCATCTACTTCTTCGTGAACTTCCACCCCGTGGGCTTCAAGGACGGCAGGAAGCTCAGACGCTTCATCCTACACGAGGGAAAGAAGCTGGAAATCGTGATAAAGAATTGGGACGACTTCAACGCCTTAGACAAGGACGGCAATGTAGTGCTGGACTTCGTGGACGAGAAAGGCAATGATGTTTCCACGGACGAGGACAGGATGTTCGTGGACTTGAACGGTTACAGCTACAAGGACCGCACGGGAAAACTGATACGTATCGACCGCTGCTGGTATGAGGACAAGGATGGCAACGAGGTGGAGCCGGACACCATTACGGGGGAATATTCGGATATGCCGCACGTGCTCTCTTTTTTGGGCAGGCCATACGACCAGGTGTTCAACATCCTCATGCAGGACGACAAGATTGCTTCTCTCATGGCGCCGTTCAAGAGCGCTTACGAGAACAAGGCCAACGACCAGTTGGAAGGAATGGTGGGCACGCTCCGCGTCAACGCCGCAAGGCTCGTGTCGCCGGAGGCCTATTGGGTGTTCACCGGGGACGACTTCGACCTGAAGATTTCCGACAGGGAGCATCCGAGCTATCTTGTCATTGCCAACGACCCGGAGAAAGAACAGGTCATCGGCTCGCTCAACGCCCTTGTGCTGAACCGCCTGATAACCCGTGTGAACTCAAAGGGGAACATCCCGGTGAGCATCATCGTGGACGAGCTGCCCACGTTGTACTTCCACAAGATAGACCGACTTATCGGTACGGCACGCTCCAACAAGGTGGCCGTGACATTAGGTTTTCAGGAACTTCCGCAACTGGAGGCGGACTACGGCAAGGTGGGTATGCAGAAAATCATTACCACGTGCGGCAACATCTTCATGGGGGCTGCCCGTAACAAGGAGACGCTGGAATGGGCGCAGAACGACGTGTTCGGCAAGGCCAAGCAGACCTCGCGCTCCATATCCATCAACGACCAGAAGGTGTCCACCACCATATCAGAGAAGATGGACTACCTCGTTCCGGCGGCGAAGATAGCGGACATGGCCACCGGATGGCTGGCCGGACAGGCGGCGCGCGACTTCACCGCCACGGACGAGAGTATGTTGGAGAAGTTCGACATCGAACAGTCGGAGGAGTTCAAGACCACCAAGTATTTCTGCAAGACGCACTTCGACATGAAGAAGATTAAGGACGAGGAGGAACACTACGTGCCGCTGCCCAAAATCTACGAGTTCAAGAACGACAGGGAGAAGGAAATTCTGCTCAACCGCAATTTCAAACGGGTTAATCAGGAGGTAGAGGATATGGTCAAGGAACTGCTTGGGATAAGTTAAGGGATGGTCTAACTATCCTTGATAATATATTGAATAATAATGATATATGAATATTAGTTCAACTTTATATCCGTTTAATATGTTTCCGCTGTTGAGCGGCAGCGCATTGAAAAACATTGCCGTGGTTTCCATGGTTATTGACCATTGCGCATATTATCTTATGGATGGCAATACAATGGCTTATGATGTGATGCGGTGCTTCGGCCGTATCGCCTTTCCCGTATTCGCTTTTCTGGTTGCGGAAGGCTTCGCCCATACGCGGAACAGGATGCGTTACTTCCTTTCCCTCCTGTTGCTCGCAGCCGTCAGCGAAGTGCCGTGGCAACTGTTGAACGGTGCGGACGGCACGCACAACGTGATGTTTACGCTGGCCTTGGGAGTGGCAGCATTGGCCGCTTTCGAGAGGCTTTGGGAACATCGTATCTTATGCTGTTGTTCCATATTGATGACGGCATGGCTAGCGGCATGGTTGGAAGCGGACTACGAATGGAGGGGTGTGCTGATGATAGTAGTGTTCTACCTGTTGAATATGGGCAAGAACACACCAGTCACTTTGCGCAGGATAATGCAGCTGCTGTTTGCTTTTCCGCTGATGATGCACTACGGCATAATCGGTGCGCTGCTTGCCTGTGCGGTCATCTTCCTGTATAACGGCACAAGGGGTTTCATCCACGGGAATGTGGCCAAGTACTGTTTCTATGCCTTTTATCCGGCACATCTGTTCCTTTTATGCATCTGTTGAATGTTCACTTCAACAGGAAGTCAAATAAACGTCCGTCCGCATCCGGGAACAATCCTTGAAAGTGCTTTTCCATCCGCTGGCGCGACTCTTCGGGAGTGCGGTCGGGATGGCAGCTGTCCTTGCCCAAGAGGACTTCAGGCATGGTAAGCAACGACCATCCCCCAGCCGTAGTTGCGCCCGTGCCGGTCTTTCGAATAGACGAAATCCTCCGTGACGATATAACAGCCCATTTCAAGACGTGAGATATAGGTATCGAACTTGCCGCGCATCTTCGTTCCCGTAAAGCCGCAGGCTTTGCGCAGGTCACGGGTAATCATGCTGCCGTTTTCCTGCAATGTATGAAGTATCATGTCCTCAATACTGCTTTCCTCCGGATGTGGATACACATTTCGGCGCCAGTTGCAGAAGTCCGGCCACCATTCGCGGCTTATGAAGGCAGCTTTCCGGTCAAAGAACTTGCCGTATGCGCATCCGGCTCTCCCGGATGATGTCGCCTTTCCATTCCCATAGCGGCCATTCCCATCCGCCGTCGGGCAACGTGACGTAACGGCATTCCTCGTCAACCGCTTCTTCCGCCGACCATCCGTCCAGTCCCATGTGCAGCAACGGCAGGAAGCCGATTTCGTTGATGTATTCAACCAATCCGCTGCAATTATATATCTCGTTTATTTTCATGGCAACTTTTTTATGTATTCGGACAAGAGTTCCTTAGAATCTTATCCATGCTCTTCCCTTTGGCAAGTTCGTCAACGAGCTTGTCAAGATACCTTATCTCACGCATCAGTGGTTCTGCAATGATCTCGACCCGAACACCGCAGACCGTTCCCTTGATAAGCAGGCGGTCGGGATTCAACTGTGGGGCGTTCTGAAAAAAATCGCCGTATGTAATGTCGGTGGCGAGAATTTCCGTAAGCTGTCCGGGCGTGTACCCTGTGAGCCATTGCACAATCTGCCGCACCTCGCTTTCCGACCGTCCCTTCCGTTCGGCCTTGGCAACCAGCAAGGGATAGGCCTTGGCCAACGGCATCTGATATACTTTGTTCGTTTCCATGACACATTTATATGATGGCTGTTCACGTTCGTTTATATTGGGACAAAGTTGCTGTTCTTTTGCTAATCAGGCAATTTCCAGCTCGTTTCTTGTCATATTCTACAAAATTTTAGGAAAAGGCGTCGGAAATCATAGGTTTATGCACTTGTAATTATCTATATTCCGCCATAATTTGGTTTATGCTATTCGCCATATTTCACAATGCTGTAACCGTGATGAAACATCAAGATGCTATTTTTGTCATCAAATCCATTAAACATTCGTATCATGAAAGAAAAGGACCTGCGCAAAGAAGCCTATAAAGAAAGCAAGAAGAGCCAACGAAAGGAAACGGTTATTGTCTTTGCAGTAATAGCCGGGGCAGGTGCTCTTTTCTGGTGCGCATTGATTCCGATTAATTTTTGGTTTGGCTGTGGATTAGGTCTTTTCTTAATCGCAGTGGCTTGCTTCTTTGCCCATGCTACCTGGAAGAGGCATCAGACGGAGCTTCACGCGGTTGCGCAAGGTATCTTGACGGAAGCCGAAGTGGTGGAACTGAAGGATGAAAAGGACTCTGACGGCAAGCTGACGACAATGGCCGTCTATGAATTTGCCTTGCCCGGAGGCTCGAAGCACCGCTTCAAGGAATCCGTTTCTTCCTCGATGGCAGGGATTTTGGGGCTGATACGGGTGGGCGTCAAGCTTCCCCTGTTTGTTGACCGGAATAATCCGGACATTTTCTATAAGATGAAACACCGCCTTACGGAACAATCCGTTCCGGATATGGACGATGCCGTCATCAGCCAATACCTCGGAAAGTATGGGAATAGCTTGGACAGGCTACGGCCTGAGGAGGTTGTCCGGGGATACAAGATGTTCGGGCGGATATGGAGGACATTCTTAGGGCTCGTCATCGCCGGTGCGTTGGCAGGCATCGGTTTCGTGGTGTACAATAACTGGCGGAATATGCGCCATGACGACATCGGGCTTCCTCCCGGCGTGTTTATTTCCCTCATAGGCACTACGGAGGTCTACCAGTATTTCCCCGAAACCAATGAGTGGAGCTACTATGCAGATGATTTTGGTGTAGCACGGACAGCCCGTTGGCGTTATGACAGCAAATGCCGCAAGCCGCTCCAACTGGGCTACACCGGTGCCTCTTTTACATCCCAAGGGGCGAGCGACTGGCCGGAACTGCTCATTCCCGAAAGTTACCGTGATCGGTTGGACGAGTTTGCCGCAGACAAGACGGACAACAGTTTGACTCCTCCATGATTTATCATTTGTCCTATTCACTAAAAAACATATTCATTATGTATCCCGACAGAGAGAAGGCATTGGCCAAAGGCAGACGGAAAGGCAAAACCTTTATCCGCGTATTCTGCGGCGTATTTATTTCGGTAGGTATTATCCTGCTCATCGTCGGCATCGCCGTTGGTGTCAGCGGCCACACATTCCGGCAAAAGGCTGAACCGACGGATGCCGTTATCTTGGCCATGCGCGGAGCGAGCAGCGAATCGTTGGGTACTCCTGTCGTGGAATATACCGTAGACGGAAAATCCTATACGGCCATGCTCAACATGGCATCCTCGTCCATGTATCCGGGCAAGCGGATAACCATATATTATCAGAAAAACAATCCGCGGGAAGTGCGCTATCTGGACGATAACGGTTGGCTGATTCTCATCTTCGCGTTTATAGGAACCGTGTTTACCGGAATAGGGACGGCCTTCTGGCTGGTGAAACGCAGCCATGAGCGGAAAGCCCGTCAGCTGTTGGCAACGGGGGAAGTGGTGGAAGCGGAAATTACAGGCATCGGTGAAGATACAAGCAGTTCGATGAACGGACATCATCCTATCATGGTCAGTTGCCGCTACACCGCACCGGATGGACGGGTGTACTTCTTCCGCAGCGGTTCCTTCTGGTATGAAAGCTACGAGATAGACCCGAAGAAGAAGGTGCGCGTGTATGTGGACCGCAACAATCCGGCAAATTATTATGTAGATGTGGACAGTGCCGTAGGATAAAGAGTCATCCCTTTATGCAAAGAATTATGCGGCTATTGAAATCATTTATCGTTTGGATATGCTTCATCCCTGTGGCAATACTCAATGGCGGATTGCGTGAATATGTACTGGTCAAGTTTATTGGAGAAGAAACGGCATTACCCGTGAGCGGGATATTGCTAAGCGTATTCATCTTTCTGGTAACATGGCTGATGCTTCCCCGTTTGGTAAAAGGCTGTGGCATGAAAGGCTGTCTGGCAATAGGTGTTTGCTGGGCGTTATTGACCGCAGCCTTCGAGTCTGCCGCCGGAATTACCGGAGGCAGTACCATTACGGAAATTCTTGCCGCCTACAATCCATCGACGGGCAATCTGTGGGTGCTTGTATTGGCGACGACATTACTGTCACCTGTGCTGCTGAAAATGTTCAAACAGATTTAATTTAGAGGTATTGCTCCAATATACGGCTTAGCGAACGGACATACCTTGGGTCTTCCGCATAGCCGATGTTCTTCAGCCAAAGGAGATAGTCACCGCCCTTGAACTTGTACTGTACCTTGGTATAATAGGCCCGGACACTTTCCGTCCAATGGCCGAACTCAAAGTATTTCCCTGTCCGTGGGTTGGTCAGGCCGAACAGATTGTGCTTGTTCCTGCATACCGGGGAGGTGAACCATCCGGTTTCAAGGATAGCCTGCGCCAATACGATTTTCGGATGTCGTATGCCGTTGCGCATGATTTCCGCATAGAGGTTGGGGATAGTCAATTCGGGAGGCATGGATTTTGGGGATGTCCTTTTGTCACCTTTTTGGCCTATTCCCTTCTTCTTTTCTTTTGTCGCCACATGAATATGCAGGGTGTCATTTCTGACACTTTGCGCATCATTGTTGATTGTATCATTCTCTTTTCCAGTCGTTTTCATCATTTTGTTTCCGGAGCCGGGTATTAACTCCGACTCTTTGGTGATGGTATAAAACTGTGCCGATGCGCTAAGGGGCATCAGCAACAGCATCAGGAACGACAGAATAGTGTTGTGCATTTCTTTTTCTCGTTTGGGTGAAAATACTTTTGCAGGGTGTTCAAGCGGTTCCGGCCGCAAAATTAACCCGTAAAAACAAGTATAACGAAATGGACAACAGAAATTTATCCGAAACGCTGCCCTACGGGAAGCTGGCGATGCTGGGTATCGACAAGGAGAAGGCAGACCTTCTTCCGCAAGAGGTGAAGGAAAAGCTGCTCTCCGGCGAGGTCACGCCCCTTGTGCAAGTATCCATCCGTGCGCAGAATGGCAATGCTGTCACGCTGCCGCTCAAACTCCAGATGGTGGCCGACAGGCAAGGCAACCCGGCTTTGATGGCCTATCCCGTCAGGGCGGCTCTCGAAACGGAACGCAACAAGGCTATCGCCCTGACGGAACAGGAAGCGGAACGCCTCAGAAAGGGGGAAGTCATCCAAAAGGCCGTGGATGTGAACGGCGAAAAGACCCGGCAGTACCTCCAGCTTGACCCGGAAACGAAGTCCGTCATTCACCGCCGCGTAACTGAAATACGGCTGGAACAAAAGCTGAAGGACATGGAGAAGGTGAACGACATCGAGCTGGGCACGCAGCAGAAGCAGCAGGTGCGCGACGGCAAGCCCGTGGAACTCAATGTCGGCGGCGAGAAGGTGTCGGTCGGCGTTGACCTGAGGGAGCCGCAGGGCTTCAGGGTCATCAAGGGCGACCTGAAGGAATGGGAACGCCAGCAGAAGCTGCGCTACGACGAGCTGCACCCTGAATACCTCGGACTGGTACAGACCGACAGCAACCGTTGGGAATACCGGAAGGTCGTGGACAGGCAGTCGCAGGAACGTGCCATGAAGCTGCACTCTCCCAAAGAGAATGTCAGCCAAAGTCTCAAACGCTAAATCCGTCCGCTTATGGCAAAGAAGCAAGAACAGGAAAACGCCGCAGACATGTTGCGGCAGTTCGACACGCTGAAACAGAAGCATCCCGACGCGATGCTCCTCTTCCGGAAGGGGGATTTCTACGAGATGTACAGGGAGGATGCGGTCAAGGCCGCCGCCGTACTGGCCATCACGCTGACCAGCAGGGTCTTTCCCGGTGAGAAAGCCCCCGTCAAATACACCTTGTTTCCCTATCACGCCTTGGATGTATATCTTCCAAAACTGATACGCTCCGGGCAGAGGGTGGCCATCTGTGACCAACTCGAAACTCCCAAGCTGAAAAAGGATGAGCGGCCCATACAAGAAGCCGGAGAAAAGTTAAAGATAAAAGAAGAAATCATACCCAACAATACTGATATGGCAAAGAAAAAGAAAGACCAGGCCGTGCAGGACAAGCCTGTCCAAACTGACTCCAATGAAGTGAAGGAGAAACCTGCCCGTCAGAAAAATACGGAACAAAAGACCGGTACGAAACCGAAAGCTGAAGCGAAGGCGGACGCCAATGTGGAACAGCAGGCCGAGGCGAAGAAGGAACGCAAGCCGCGCGAGCCGCAGATGGTGACGGCCGACGGCGGCAAGGTGACCCACGGCCATGCCTACCAGGGCAAGGACAACCCGGAGGACTGGTATTTCACCGCAAAAATTGACGGGCAGCAGCTCAAGCCGCAGAAGATGGATGCCGCCGACCTCACCGCCTACCAGAAGAAGGAGCTGACCGTGCCGCAACTGATGGAACGCTACTACCCGACGAAGCTGATGCCGAAAGTGCCGGAGGACACCTACAGGTTCCCCCGGCAGATGGAGGGCGCGGAAGGTGCGGTAGCCATCGAGAAGTTCAATGTCTACAAGGAGAAGGACGAGCAGCGTCCCGACTTCGGACGGTACAAGTTCTATGCCCAGGTGGACGGCGCAAGGATGTCCGCCGTGGCCTCGCGCCAGGACTTGAACGCCTACTTCGACCGGGTGATGACCCCGAACCAGCTCATCGAGAAGAACTTCGGCGAGCGGCTGCACCTGAAGTCCGCCTACGAGAAGTACCGGCTTCCCGAAGGCATTGACCCCAAGGGCGTCCGTGTGGCGAAAGACCACACCGACAACAAGTGGAAGGTGTATGTGGACATGGGCGACAAGGGCAAGACCGCCCGGCGCGAAATCTCCTTTGACGACGGCTATTCGCTTTTCAAGACCCGTACCGCCACACGCGAGCAGATTGCGGCCAAGTACCTCACCCCGGAAATCAACGGGCTGCTCTCGGCCCAGACCAACAGGCTGGAGAAATCAAACTCAATGAAAATGTAAATCACTCACTCATAATAAAATAACATAATTATGTCAGAAGCAATAAAACACGAGGAGCTGGTTGAACTCCTCCAGGAAGGCAAGATAGGCTATCTCCGCTTCGTGCTGGAGGGCGAAAGCGAACAGGACTATCTGGAGTGGTGCCGTGCGCACGGCACGGACCCGTCGGACGAGTCCGCCGAGTTTTATGTGGAACAGACGGACATCATGCAGATGGAACGCCAGCTAATCGACGACGGGGACTATGGCATCTGGAACTAACCCGGCATCTGCCAACTCCGGCCAGGCGGCCATAGACCGCTTCGCTGAGATGATGATCGGGCGCATGGAGCAGATGAAGGCGTCCGACTGGAAGAAGGGCTGGATAGGCGGAGCGTCGGGATATGCGGGTCTGCCCCAGAACGTGGGCGGACGCAACTATTCCGGCTCCAACTCCTTCTTCCTGCAGCTCCACACGGCGGCCAACGGCTACGACCTGCCCGTGTTCCTCACCTTCAAGCAGGCGCACAACCTGAAAGCCCACGTGCTCAAAGGCGAGAAGGCCTTCCCCGTCATCTATTGGGACATGCTCGTGAAGGACAAGGACGGCAGGAAGGTCAGCTCGGAGGAATACCGCGCCATGAGCAAAGAGGAGAAGGAAGGCATGGAGGTCATCCCGTTTGTCAAGGCGTTTCCCGTGTACAACGTGGCGCAGACCAACCTGGCCGAGGTGCAGCCCGAACGGATGCGGAAGCTCATGGACAGGTTCAGACTGCCCGAACTCCGCGACACGGAAGGCATGTACGCCCACGCTGCACTCGACAGAATGATTCAGACGCAGGGCTGGGTCTGCCCGATACAGGCCGACAAGCGCGTGGACGGGGCGTATTACTCGCCGGGGCAGGACATCGTGGTGCTGCCCATGAAGGCGCAGTTCAACATCGGAAGCACTCCTGACGAAATCTACCGTGGCGGCATGGAATTCTATTCCACCATGCTGCATGAGATGGCCCACTCCACCATGACACCGCAGCGGCTCAACCGTGACGGCATGGGCAGGTTCGGAGACCCCAAGTACGCCAAGGAGGAGCTTGTCGCCGAACTGACGGCGGCGATGATAAGCCATTCGATGGGCTTTGACCCGAAGGTCACGGACAACTCGGCCGCCTATCTGGACTCGTGGATCGGCGTGTTGAAGCAGGAACCGAAGTTCATCGTCTCGGTCATGGCGGACGTAAACAGGGCTTCGGACATGATACTCGACCATGTGGACAGGCAGCGGCTGGCCTTGAACGAACAGCCCTACCTGGCCAAGAACGACCCGCTAACTCCGCTTGACCCAGGCGAGGAAGTGCCGTTCAGGAACGCGGCCATCGTCAAGACACGCGGCGGCGACTACGCCATCCGTGCCTCGTATGACGGCGTGGAGCTGGGCCTGAAGAAGGTGTCGAAAGGCACGGCCCGAACTTACTTCCAGCTTACGGACTACAAGGACAAGGCGGCCTTCCTGAACATGACGGCACGCAAGACCTTCGGGCCGGAGATTGCCATGATGGGCAGGACGCAGGCCGTAAGCGCCAAGATGAGTATATAATCCAAAGCAATACGGTATGCCGGACTACAAGGTAAACTTCAAGGAACTCAAGTCGCGTGTCGGCGTGACCGATGTGGCCTACGCCCTCGGCTACCGCCTTGACCGCAAGGCCGGTGTGGGGCGTTACATCGAGCTGGTATTGGGTGACGGACGTGAGAAGCGTGACACTCTCATTGTCAGCCATCCCAACGACAGGGCTTCCCAGACGTTCTTCCGCCGGAACGGCTCCAAGGGGGATGTGCTGACGCTTATCCGCGAGAACCTGGACGCCTTCCTCGTTAGCGGCAAGGACGAGTGGCAGAAGGTGGCCAAGGTAATGGCACGTTTTGCCAACATGCCCGAACCGGAATACAGCGATGACCATGAATATGTGAAGTCTGTCAGGGCGGCATCTGTCTTTGATGCCTCACGGTATGAGACAAGACCTGTAAATCCGGACAAGATACCGTCACTATTTTCAGGGCGTGGCTTGTCCGATGAGACGGTCAGGCGGTTTGCACCGTTCATTTCCCTTATACAGGACAAGCGGAACGGGAGTTTCGACGGCTACAACATCGGCTTTCCCTATACTGATACAGGCGGCCAAGTCAAGGGTTACGAGATACGCGGCTACGGCGGCTACAAGTCAAAGGCGGCAGGTACGGATTCCTCTTCGGCAGCATGGGTGGCCGACTTCTCCGGCGGCAATCCCGAAGCGGTCAGGAGCGTGTTCTTCTGTGAGTCCGCTTTTGACGCGATGGCTTTCCATCAGATGAACAGAAGCCGGCTGCATCCGGATGTGGCGTTGGTCTCTCTCGGAGGGACATTCTCCGACAATCAGATAGTCGGAACAATGAACCGTTTCCCGAACGCCAAGGCTTTCGACTGTTTTGACAACGACATCTCCGGACGCATCTACGGGCTACGCATGATCGGCCTGTTGGAAGGCTTCCCGATGAGAATCAGCAAGGCGGAGGACGGCCTGCAAGTGGAAGCCGGAGACAAGACCTTTACCGTCAATCCTGGCAAACCGTTGGCCTCACAGCTTGCCGTACACCTGCCTGTCCGATACCGTACCGGGCAATGGCTGCCGCCCAAGGCGTTCAAGGACTGGAACGACTGCCTGTTGAACAAGCCGGTGGCTCCGGTTCTCGCCCCATGCAAGGAGGAACGCGACCGGAACCTGGCGGAGCGGAGAAAGGGAGGCCTTAAAATATAATGTAACATGGAACGTATATGAAAGCAATCAGACTGAAAATGACCGCAGTGGCGTTTGCCCTGTGGCTGGCCGGAGGCAATGCCGTCCCGGTATTCTCCCAACAGATAGACCCGGCTTTGACCGGCGCGGTGACGGCACAGACGCTGGAACTGAAGAGCCTGCACGACAAACGCAGGAAGACGCAGGAGAAGATTATCGTCGCCGAAGCCGCCGTGACGGTCGCCCTCGACCGGGTGCACAGCGTGGAGAATAAGATGCTGGAATACCTCTCCAATGCGCAGGGTGCGGTGCAGAACCTTTACCAAATCAAACGTGCAGGGGAACTGGTGACGACCGAGATACCGCAGAACTGCAGCCTGCTGCTCAAATCGGTGGGGATCAACCTCAAGGGCACGGCGATAGCGGCCATCGTGTCGGACGAGCTGACGGACGCGGCCACGCAGATGGCGGCACTCTATCCGTTCATGAAACAGCTCGTGACTTCGGGCAGTTACGATGTGACAGGGGCTGACGGAAAGAACGAGAAGCACAAGGTCAACCTGCTGGACTCCTCGGAACGCTACTACATCGCCAACGAGGTGGTGACAAGGCTCGAAACCATCAACACCGACCTGTTCATCCTGGCCTGGCAGGTGCGCACGCTCTCGTGGAACGACCTCTGGTTCTCGCTCGACCCGGAAGGATGGGCCAATATGATGTCCGGCAAGAACATCATCGGCGGCATCGTGGCCGACTGGAAGCGTGGATTCAATTAGGAATTTATCATCAAATAATGTATCATAATCATACAACAATGGAAACAGAAAAGAAAATCATCGGCCGCTGCCCCCTGTGCGGCGGCAATGTGGTCAAGACCTGCAAAGGGTACCGCTGTGAGCATAACATCGGCGACAGCCCTTCTTGCGTACTGAACATCAACGCCATCATCGGCAACCGCAAGATGGCGGACGCGGAGGTGGCGGTACTGCTGGAGAAACGCCGCATCCTGCTGGACGGCTTCGCCAGCAAGGAGGGCAAGATTTTCCCGACCGTACTGGAACTTGCCGACGATGGCAACATCCTGATGCAGCCGGTCATCGGCAGGTGTCCGCACTGCGGAGGGGAAATCCGTGTGGGAAGCCGGGCGTTCAACTGCTCCAACTACGCCAACCCAAACGCGCCCTGCTCCTTCGCCATCTGGCGCAACATCGGCGGGCACCAGCTTACCCTGGAGGAAGCCGGGGAAATCTGCGAGAAGGGCATCACCTCTTCGGAACTGGAGATGTACCGTGAGGACGGCAGCATCTACCGCAAGCGGCTCGGCGTGTCGCCGGACAAACTTCAAATCGTGAAGATATGAGACCGGGGATGAAGATTTGGATAATACTCGCCTCCATCGTGCTGTTCTGGAGCGGCGTGTTTTGTCTTGTCTGCTGTTCGGACAATCTGAATGACCGTGCGGCGGACATGGCCGAGAAGGCATTGAGGGCATCGGTGCATAATCCCGAATCTATACGGATATTAGCTGTCAGCAAGCCGGATTCCGTGTTCGGGCATACCTACATCACGCAGGAGGAGAAGATGGCCCTTTCCATGGCCATGGTGGAAATCAACAGGAAAGTGATGGAGGCTACGGACGGGCTGGAGGACTTCGACCCGGACGACAAGGAGACGGCAGCACTGATGGAACGGCAGATGTCGGCCATGTCGAGCCTGAGGCGGCTGATGGACTTCGGAAGCCCTCTTGACGGGAGTCCGCAGCCGTTCAGCGGCTGGAAGGTCAAGGTTGACTTCGAGGGCGTGGACGCGGACGGACATGGCTATCATTCCGAATATTGGTTCATCCTGGACAAGGATGCCCAATGCGTGGTGAAGTCGTTTGAGATACCTTTGCCGTAGAAGGATAAGATTTTTAGTTCCCTAATATGTTGGAATCCCGGTGTCATCGGTATGGCATCGGGATTTCCTGTCTTTGAACCTGTGGGCGTTCCGCTCCGTCCGGTTTTCCGATACAAAGCAACGGAAGGCCGGGGCGGCGGCGAACGACGCTCCTCTTGCCTGCGTGGAAAGCGTCCGGCAGCCTTCCGCGATTTGTGCCAAATCGGGTATTCCGGTCTCTTTCCACTTGTCCCGTCCGCCTTTTGCCCCTTGTACCTTCCGTCATGCCGTATCGTAAAATCCCGGAGCGGAAGCCGCAAGGCTTCAAACAAAAGGGAAAAGATTAGAACTTCAAAAAATCAGACATTATGGCAATAAAACTCATAGACAGAAAGGAAAATATCAGCTACAAGGGCAGTACATACGAACTTATCCTGTTATGGGACAGGGAGAGCGTCCGCAAGTGCTTCTGCGGTATGCCGCCCTTCTTCGCCCACATCCGCAAGGAAGGGGTGAACTTCGCTACCATCGACTGTTATTCCAACGACAACGGGCGGTTTGTGGTAAGGAAGTTCATGGCATCCTTACTGGCAAGGCCGGACTGGCAGGTGCGCTTCGACAAGGACATCAACACCATGCCGTTTTTGGAACTGCTGGCAGGACTGCCGATTTAACCGTATGGATTTATCAACAAAAAGACAAGGACATATGAAAGGAACAGAACATTTCAAGGAGATTATCAAGGGTTATCTTGACCAGAGGGCAAAGGAAGATGAGCTTTTCCGCGCCAAGTACGAAACCACGACACGCACCATGGACGATGTGGTGACGTTCATACTCAATGAAGTAAAGAACTCCGGCTGCTGCGGTTTCTCGGACAGCGAGATATATTCAATGGCGGTACACGTCATAGACGAGCCAGAGCTTGAAATAGGCAAGCCGTTGCAGTGCAGTGTGGTGGTCAACCACCATATAGAGCTGACGGAAGCCGAAAAGGCGGAGCAGAGGGCAATCGCGCTCAAATGCTATCAGGACGAGGAGCTGCGCAAGATACAGGCACGCAATGCAAGGCCGAAAACACACAAGCCGCAGACGGACAGCCAACCGACATTATCACTCTTTGACAACTTTTGAGCTATGAAACCGAGGAACAGATTTGAAAAGGCGGTGGCGGCTTCCAACGGGAAGCTGACCGCCCTCAGCCCCAAAGCCGTTGAATGGGCTGTAAGGAATGTCATTGTACATATCGCCTTCCGCACGTCCGGCCATAACTGCACGTGTGGCGACTGCGGAGCGAAGTTTGACCATAAGGGAAAAGGCAAAACGGTATGCTGCCCCCATTGCGGACACCGCTTGCAGGTAAGTGACACGTTGAAGCGCAAGGAGGTGCAGTCCGCTTATTTTTCTTCCCTTGAAGTGGCGGAGGGTATTCAGGTGCAGCGTGTGTTCCTGCTGAGAGCCGTATGCCGGAAAGGAACGAAGTTGAAAACGTCCTGCATGGAGGTGTGCCGTCTGTGGGTCAATGCCGATGGCAGGATGGCGGTGACATCAAGGGCAAGGACTTTGGGCTGGTATGTGGACAGCTTTAATTGGTGTACAGGGATTGACTTGAAGATTTTGTCCGAAGTGCATTGGGTGATTTCCGACACCTACGTTTACCCACGTTACAAGGTGCTGCCCGAACTGAGACGCAACGGCATGAAAGGCAGGCTTCCCGATGACTGCCATCCGGCAAGGCTGATGAAGGCGTTGCTGACGGACAGCCGGATAGAGACGATGATGAAGTCCGGGGACTTACAGGCCGTGGCTTACTTTGTGAGCCGCCCGTTGGATTTGGACAAATGTTGGCAGTCGTACAAGGTGGCCGCACGGCATCATTACCGCCCGTCCGACTACGGCCTGTGGTGCGATACCGTCCGTTTGTTGGAGCAATGTGGGAAGGACATCCACAACGCCACGTATATCTGTCCCCAAGACCTCAAAGCCGCCCATGACCGTTGGCTGGACAAAAGGAACAAGGCGGAGGAGAAGCGCAGAAGTCTGGAACAGATGTTGAGAGCCAAGGCGAAGGAGGCGGACTTCTACAGGGAAAAGTCACGTTACTTCGGGATTGTCATCAGCGATAACGACATTGAAATATCCGTGCTTGACTCCATAGAGGCATTTCAAGCCGAGGGAAGCACTCTTCACCATTGCGTGTTCCAATGCGAGTATTACGCCAAGACGGACAGCGTTATCCTGTCGGCACACGACCGCCAGGGCAACCGCATCGAGACCGTGGAGTTCTCATTGAGCCAGGGGAAGGTCATACAGAGCCGTGGGCTGTGCAACTCCAATACGGAATACCACGACCGGATTGTAGGACTTGTAAACGCCAACGCCTACCGCTTCTTGGAGGCGAGGACACCGGCATAATTCCTTGAATGTTCTGCCCCGGCCTGCGCCGTGAGGCGCGGGTCGGGACTTTTCAAAATCGGGTTGCTTACGCAACTCCTTGGAATAGATGCAGGAATTACTCGTTAGGAAAATACTTGTCAAATCAGTTATCCGTCAATGGAAAGGATATTGTCTATCTACAAAGCTTTGACGCTTTCTTATATGCGCCCCGTACTCCTAAGACGGTATGTTGTTCTGTTTTAGGCAGAAAATGTAATATAGTTTTAGTATTGCAGAGATAATGTACATTCTTATCCAACCCGTCTTTGGACTCCGTATAGGCAGGCATCGTGATTACCACAGATAAAAATCTTGTGTGGGGGTAATGAAGGTCACAAAACCAATTCATGAAATCAATGGCTTCTTGCTCACTTCCATTCATGGTAAAATCTCCAGAATGTACAAGGGTATAAGCATCGGGCAGCCGATTAAGCCGCCGATACAGACTGTGGGTATCGGAGAGGTGATGAATGGTCATAATCTATAAGTGTTTGCTCTGTTCATGTTTTTTGTCCTCGCAAAACTAAGTATGAATTGTCAAATCAATGATATTCCAACCACACGCTTTCAACTTTTCATAATCATATTGCGCGTAGGAAGATGCGTGCATGGCATAACACATTAAGTGTGTAGGACGCGAAAGTCCTACATAGACCATTTTCATTGCGCGTTGCGCATAAGCTCCTTGCGGTGTGTCACCTATTTCCTTATAAAAAGGATTAGAAAAATATTGGGTCGGTTTTGTTTTCGTAGCTTTTTTCTTTATACGATTTAGAACATGTTGAGATTCATACTTCTTCTCATACATCGTTTCTACATAAAGCGTTGCGCAATGCGTTTTTCCTTTAGCCCTGTGAATCGTTTCTATCTGGATATCATCTGAAGTCTCCACAGGTAAACCAACATCAGGAGGAATATAAGTTCCGTCCATAAAATCTTTATATTCTTGGCTAGGCTGAACACTGATTTGATGAAGCAACCAATTAGCCAAATCCTTTACCTGATTATAGGCTTCAGAGAAACGAGACTGAACTAATAGCTTAACGATAGACAAAACTTTTAACTTATATGAGAGAATCAGGTTATTAGGAAACTCCTCAAGGTATTTCATCATAGATGTTGGAGAAATTATCCTATTGCATTGCTTACCCTTTACCATCTGCCTATCATACATCCCACATTTCCGTAAACATTCACAAATAATCGAGTGAACCCACGATGTTCTTTCATGATTATCCGAAAGGTTCAGTGTCATTCGCATGTAATCTGTCACATTTTCTGCATACTTCGTTGAAAACAAATCTCCCGAAGTTTGTTCAGTAAACAAATCAAACAATCTAAGGTTCAGTGGATTAAAAGCTGTATTATTAGGCCATTTGCTGTTCCATCCTATGATATGGAAGCCATACTTGCTTTCCGGGACGTTTTTTAACTGATAATAGTCTATCAACTCTTTAAATTTCCTTTTCAGCATATCCCTATGCTCGTAGTCATATATAAAAAGATACGGACCTATTACAGGATGATTGGGACGGACTCCATTGACCGTTTGGCCCGATTCACGCTGTAACATAAAAGCATCGACCACAGAACCTACCGACGAAGACAAACGCAAGGAATTGTTGAAAGTAATCACCCTCTGTGGATTCCAAGCGCAAACAGACAATTGAGAACCCTCATGGAAAATAGACTGATTAACATCCCCAATACGCTGATAACACACACTATCATCACAGAATAATTGATTCACAAGATCAAGTTGATGTTCTTGTAAATCTTGCGTCTCATCTATGAAAATGAATTTGAATCTAGCTCTTAGAATCGACTTTATCCGTGGGAAAACATAGATGTATTTCTGTGCTAAGGCATAACAGTCATCATAACTCAGAATCCCTTTTTGCAGAATCTTCTTTTTTAAGTCAGCCAAGATATTCAAAATAAATGCTCTATTGACTTCCTCGCTTCCTTTCCATGTTTTAGGTACATTATTGGGGGCAACTTCAAATGGTTTGTTAGAAGAATAGTTCCAATAAATAGGCTTACCATCAGTAGAAAACTTAATTCCAAATTCTAAGGCCTGATTAATCGAATTAAATTTGTACCAACTCCAGATCTTATTCTTGTTAATCCATTTACGCTGAATAGCTTTCTTCAACTCATCCCTAAATATTTCGCTATCAATCCAAGATATCGGATGTTTATAATGATTGTTATAATACGGAATGGCTAAAAAAGTATCTACAAAATCCTGAACTGTTCCTATAAAATTAGGATGCTGGAACAAATTGGGACAGGACAACGATAATTTCTTCTTAATCTCATTGACAGCAGCGTGAGTATGCGACAGGACCAGAATACCATCCTTTGTAGAAAAAGACTGCTGTTTAGAAAGACAAAACAACTTTGCTTGCAAGGCAGTGGTCTTCCCACTTCCAGGCACAGCAAGCAAATCGCAACTATCTAGTCATTTGATGAAATCTAGCCGTTCTTTATCAAAATGATTCCCACCAATCAACAGTTGCTCTGCATCGGCTATATGAAAATCCTCAACGACATACATGGTTAATAGCATCAATAAGATAATAGGCAGTGTCCTCTAAATCAAACTCCAATTTATCAGAAAGGTTTCTTATAGCAAGACACATTTCAGAAGCAATGGCTACTTTATCAAGACTACGGTTTTTTAATTTTTCTGCAAGCTTTTCCCGGAAGCTCTTCCAGTTAAAGTTCCCATTTTCATCGCTTTTAAATTCTGCAGTTTTACTGTGAATCTTTTCACATGATTTCATAAATATATTTCCAAGAGCATCAGAGTGGAAAAGGCACCATTCCAATGTCCAATGCGTAGCAAGATACAGCTCAATATTGGGACTAGTTCCACAACTAAGACTGTTTTTGATATTTGTTAAGCGTTCTTTCTCTTCATCTTGATTAAAAATAAATTTATCATCTGGCTTAACGTCAAAGTCTGTTACAATGGAAACTGGGTAATCAATTGTTTTACCATCATTACGCATGAGAATCCGTGCATAATGAAGATAGGCTGTACTACCAACATTAACTATAGATACTTCGCTTCTCGTAAGATTTTTTCCCTGATTATCCGCAAGAACTGGGATAAGCAATTCCTCGGCCCAACCTTCCACAATAATAACCCCCTTGGCAAAAAATAAATTAGCTTTGGTAACATCAAGGAAATTTTCTAAAAACTTATAATCCTTAGCATCCAATTTTGTTTTACCTTTAATCAGTGGATAAACATCGCAATCCTTGCATAATATGACTGAGGTATTATCGTTACTGATTTTTATTTTAGAAGCGAGATTTGGACTATGAGTCGTTAGGATAAATTGCACATCTGCTTCTTGTTGAATACCTTCAATGACTTTCATTTGTGCTTGAGGATGAAGATGAGCCTCCAATTCTTCAATAAGACACAGTTTTACCCCATCTCCCAATCTCCTCAAATGAAGAAGCTCTGCGGCCATGAACAATCGATTCATCGAACCTAATCCCATGTTCATACCATCTTTAATTCCAATACAAATTGTCTCAAGAATACTTTTGATATTTGAATCAGAAATGGTTAATTCTGCTTCATAACTGTCAGAAAGAAATGATTTTATGAAGGTATCTATCACATCTTTAATCTGGCTTTTGTTGCTATTGGATCCTCCTTTTTCATCTGTAAACCACTCCTTGATCCTTGTATTTGCATCGGCCATTATTTGCTCAAAAATCGCCTTACCTGAAGCTCCATCCTGAAACAACTCATGCCCCATAAGAATTTGCGAAATACGTGAATTCTTTTTAGCCGTCAAAGCATAATCTGCATCTCTAAGAGCGCGTAAGTGGGTTGACTTCAGAAACTCTTTTTCATCAGCACTTAACGTTTTCATAGTTCCATCTAAAGCCTTTACCTCGTATGGAAGAATACGGCCCGCACTTCTAGTTCCTTCCAAAACGAGATGCAAAGAAACATCTCCCGTCTCAGGATTTATAACAATTTTGTCCGGTAAATGTGCAGCTTCAATATCTGTCAAATCTTTAAAGAGCACATCAATACGTAAATGATCACGGTTCTTAGAAAAATCAGATTCCACGAGATGAATCCATTCCAACGAATGTGTTTTGGTTACTAATTTGATAGCATCAATAATGGCTGTCTTACCAGAATCATTCTCACCAATAAGGACATTCAATCCTTTTGTAAATGGAACCACCAAATGAGGATCTGCTTCATCAATCACACCCGCATTTTTAGAGTATTTACGGAAGTTCCATAAACGTAGTTCGTATAAATACATATAGATATAGTTTTTTAGGATTACACGTATAGAATAGAGACTTTAAGTATATAAAACTATCAGGATTTCTTTGCTAATAATCTGTGCTATTTCTTCTAATTAGCACAGATTGCTGAAACTTGCAAATAATGGAATACAATGTTAAGTCATAATGCCATTTATTCTCATTATGGGTGGATCTGGAAGTCAGGTTCACATGTTTAATAAAATAGGCTCCGATATAGTCGTTTTTAAGGCAGTCTTGTATATATTTCCTACCTTCGCCTAACATGATATGATTATATTGTTTCATATCCCTGATATCTTAAATAGTTTACCTAATTCCTAAAGCTTTGAACGCTGCATCCACAGGAGTGGAATAGACTTCCAGACTAAATTGCGCAATGAGATCGGCCGGTACCTTACCATATTGCATCATATCCGCCACAGGAATTAAGATACGTTTGGCTCCGGCATCCGATGCGATTTGCAAAGCACCAGCCAAGTCATTGGTCGGGATAATAGTACCGCCAATGGACATGGAACCCAATACACACATCTGTGGCTGTACGGAACGCCCAGTCAAACCTGAGATGAGCGATATAAATACCGCCAGTTCCAGTCCTTGCAACGTACCGATTCCATTGATATCAGTCGCTTTCAGATGCATTTCATTCTCTGCAAACTTAGCTGACTGGCTGATGCGCGACAGGTTGCTGCGGCAATAGTTCACAGCTTCCTTCAGTTCGTCGCTAATGGCACTGCCACTGCCGAAGCCTGTATGGGTAAACTTGCCATTTCCAGGCATTACCTGTAAGTCCAAGCGTACCAAACCGATTTGGCCGTCACCCGGTTGATGCGCCACACTATAGAGTGAGCCAGGCTGTAGTTCTCCTTCCGGAATAAGGGTTGATCCTCCGCATTCAGGCGTGGAGATAAATCGTTCCTCGCCGTTTTCTAGGTCGATATAGCTGAAGTGTACGTCATAGAATTCTAGTCCACCAATTTTTTTGAGTTGTTCTTTGATGCGACGTCTTCCAACCAGTGCATACTCCAAACATTGGCGCACATCTTCTTTTTCATAGTTGCCATCAGGAAAGAGCAGTTTGAGCAATCCGCTCACCGTGCGTTTCACTGCTATAGTATCGCGTTGGTTCAAATCCTTGCCCAAGCGGAAATACTTTTGAATTGCCCCTCCAAAGTTTTGCTTACGAAGTTCGCGGAGACATTCAGAGAAATAATCTGAGATGAAACCGTATGCATCGGTAAAATATTCCGGACGCATCTTGGGGATTTCCCATCCTGGCAGATAGAGGTGGAAGCGGTCAAAGAATGCAGTATCAATCATTTCTTTGGGGAAGGGAGACAACAGGTGGCTTACCCGTACTAGGTTCTCGATGCTGCCGTTGATGTTGCCCACAAACACCATGGAGGCATTGGCATTGATGCTTTCTTTGCCACGGCTAAACGATCCGTTTGCCATATAGCCCTTCATAATCTGAATGCCATCCTTGTCGTTCATGTGGATGCCAGCCACTTCGTCGAAAGCAACTACATCCCATGTACAGACCAGTCCCACCTGATGCCGCCCCATGTTGTAGAACAAGTTGGCCACCGTAGTCTGTCCACCGGAAATCAGAATGGAATAAGGCGAAAGTTCGTCGTACACATACGACTTACCCGTTCCTCTCGGTCCCAGTTCACAAAGGTTATAGTTGTTCTCTACGAATGGAATCATACGCGCCACCAAGTGCCAGCGTGTCTGTTCGTTCAGATTGTTCGGTTCCATACCCACGCTGCGACAGATAATTTCCATCCATTCATTTAGAGTAAAGTGCTTGCGTCCGTCCAGATAATCCTCCATATCCGTGGCAGGCATCTGGATGGGTTTGAGCGAAGAGATGCTGAACGGACTTCCTTTACCGTTTTCATCGTAGAGATACTCCATGTCGATGATACACCAGATACCGCCACACAGCAGTTTCTCGTACTTTTGGATATAGGCATCATCTATCAACACCTTGCTAATGTTGATGTTAAAGATGGTACCCTCATATCTGTCGGTATGTTCGTTAAGCTTGGCAGAAACCTTGTCAATGATTTTGTAATGACCGCGTTCACGAATCTTTGACTTAATCTTTTCTGCTTCATCCGGGCGGACATAGTTGTTGGCTAGCACCTGCTTCACCATACTCACGCCTTGTTCGATGTCTTCCTCATTATCCGTTGCACAATACATGCCGAGCAAGTATTCCAGTACATAACTCGGCACGTTGGCCCCTTCCTTGATACTTTTGGTAAGGTCTTTTCTAACGACCTTACCTCCGTAGTATTCATTTAATTTAATGTCCAATTCGTTCATATCACCACTCTGCTTCAAACATGACACTTACTTTGTATTCTTCTTCCCGATAAGGCGTAAATTCGCTGGAATTTTCCACTTGCTTCTCCATGCGCAGCAGCACCGTTCTACCATTCAGTCGGGAGATGGTGTTCTTGAATTTGAACGTATGCGTCTGTTCGCGCAGGTTCGATTCAGCACTTGTACTATCGAAGGTCAGCGTGGCTTGATCCGAAAGGATTTCTCCTTCCGCCGTGTAGAATCCCATGCGTAAAGTCATACCCTTTACCTTATCAGTGGCTTCCTCTGTCTGATAGAATTTGACAGACTGGTTCATTTGGGTGATTCGGGTTTGTTTCCCCAGAATATCAACATCCACCTGTTTCAAGTCGGTTTTCTTCTTTACGTTGACGTGGAGTACTGGCACCACCACCTCCTGCAGCATGCTACCGCCGTGGATAAAACGAGTGCCAGATCCCTGTTTGCGGATGCGGTTGATACCTTTGCAGATCTGGATATCAGCACCCGCCTTGAGGCCTACCTCTTCGCTTTTCCAGGTCTTGGCGCCATTGCCTTTCCACAAGCCTTTGCCTACCACAAAACGGCGGTTTTCGATGTAGCAAGTGCCGCCTTGTGCCTTGAAGTCGGTAAAGTCGGTTTCGTCCAACGTCTCGTTCTGATAGATGTAGCCATGGTCGGCCGTAATGAGGATATTGGAACCATTGCTGGAACTGATGGTTTTCACCAGCCTCACAAGCTTGTCCATTTCATCTTCCGTCGCCTTGAATACATTGGTCTCAGTGGCCAATGCATCACCTACTTTGTCAATGGTATTGCTGTAGATATAGATGAGGTCATAGTTCTTTACCCAATCCCTGCTGCATACATCCAAAAACTCTTCTGCTTTGATGGCAATGCTTTTAGGAATGACTTGCTGAAGGATTTTACTTCGGTTAGTCGTTCCTTTTGTACTCATGCCATCCGCAAACACTTCGTCCGATTCTTTTTCGAAAGCAAGTTCCTGATGAGGGAGAAGCGCAGCCATCCCTAATTGGGTATAGGAGGGCTGCATACCCAGTATGGCTGGTTTTAGGCACGTTTCCATTCGGTTCTCCTGTGCAATGTGTCCGCTGAGTTCCATCATGGTTTCATAACGCAACGCATCGCTGATAATGACAAACAGTCTTTTCCCTTTTTGTATAAATGGAGATACATAGGTAGGGAAGAAACTCCGTTGTGAATAAACGCCGGGTATCCACCATTTATCCATGGCATCTACAACCGGTTGCCATTTGGCTGCCAATACAGAAAGGTAAGCATTGGTATAGACTTGCTCCACCTTTGCTACAATGTCGCTCACCAGTTTCATGCTTTCTGCCTGTTTCGCTTCACGGAAGAAATGTCGATAGTGTTGGTCTATCTTGTACAGTTCTTCAGTATAGAGCCTGAATCCTTCCTCAGCAGAAGTGATACTGAGTCCGGTGATATTTTTCTCAATGGCTTCAAACAAACGTCTGGCTTCCAGAAAAGCATTGATGGTATGCGCTGCTACGGGATAGAACAGTCGGTTGCGACGTGCATCCACTATGGCTTCCAACTTCTCCGTATTGATTGTGTCATTCTTGACTTCCCAGTGAATGTACTGTGCAATAATCTTATCTACACAAGGGAAAGTCTCTATGCGAACCAATCGTTCGATAGGTTCACTTTGTAGCTGTTGCATCATGCCCAATTCATTTTCCAGTTTCTCTGCCCACAACTTGTACATGTCGCCGTATTGACGGCTGTCCCGCCAATCGCGCATAAAGATATGAGCCTCATTGGTGAGAGTACTTTGATGGAGAATGTTGGCCAGTTCATCCTGAAAGAGCACAATGATCAAGTCCTTTACCTGGTGCTCCTTGTCATATCCGAAGGTGGTCTCTACCATTTCCCAATAGGTGGAGAGTAGTTTGTACTTTTCCAATTTATTGAGCAAAGTACTCTTTTCATGGATGTACTCTTCTGCCAGCATATAAGTAAGTAAGTCGATAGAGGCAATGGGGGTATTGGCAGTTACGGCGAGCATTTTGCTGATGATTTCTTTGTAACTCATAGCACCAATAACAACCTCTGTCAGCTTACTGCGGTTCTTAGCCACCTTGAAAAAATCAAGATGGTCATCCACGACACGCTGTTTGAGTTCCAAGGGAATATTGCATTCGGCCGCATAAAGCGATGCCATATCTGCACAGAACTTCGTTCCTTCCATTTGGAAATCAAGCAGCCAGTTATTTTCTGCATCGGGTTCAGCATCCTTGCTGTAAATCAGGAATCCTCGATCGGGTTGTTCCCCATTCAGAATGCGGTATTTCAATGAAAAGGCATTATGGGCAAGAAAAAGAATCTCTACGCCCTCAATTTCCAATCCCGCTACCAGTTCTTCCATTACGCCTTCTGGGTCGTACCAGAAAATGTAACGGAATTTATGGAACTGTTCATGTAGAACCTGCTGTATTTTATCTTTATTTGAATTAGCCATGGTTATTCACTTTTATCAAGCCCTTTTATGGGTTCAACCAACGGATAGTATTTCGGGTAGTTTATGCGTACCCCGTCGTCCAGATCAATGGTGAGACGTTGGGTAGACATCTGGGCCAGTATAGTAGCAAACTCCTTGACTTCGCGCAACTGGATTGCATATTCCGCTGCCAGCTTGTTGGCTTTGTTGCGCTGTGACTGATTGAGGTCGTCGCGCATCGCCAGATCTTCAGCTTCCAGTTTCTGCTGTTCTATCTTGTCGATGTAGGGTGCTACATAGTCGGCATGTAGTTTCGAGAGCGTATCGCTTTCGATGCGGTGCATATAGACCAAAGCCTTGAAGTAGCCTTTCTTTTTCTTGTCGCCCATCTTCGAGGAGAAGAGCCAGTAGATCGGTCGCTTTTGATACATCTTGCCGTCAATATGGTCGGCATAGAAGTCCTTGAAGAGGTATTCACGAAGCGGTTTGCCCAACTTCTCTTCCAAGTAATTCAAATTCTGATAAAAGTTGGCTTCGCCGAAGATCGCTTTGAGGGCACCTTCGATACGCACGGTCATATCGTCGGGGAAGTATTCTCCTTCGAGGATGGGCACAATGCCGTCATCGTCAATCAGCAGGGTGCCTTCGGCTCCGTTGTCGATGCCTTCTACCTTCACTCCAAGCGCATCGAGGTCCTGATGTTGGTTGGCGATAATCAGTCCCGGCTTATCCACGGAGTAGCGACCCATAAAGCAACCTACGAGGTAACTGATGAGTTGCTTCATAATAACGGCGTCGTTCCAAACTATTTCACCATTCACAATTTCAATTTCTCCTTTTTGCAGGATAGTGATCTCGTTCAGTGGCACATCGGGCGTGAGTTCATCCTGCAAGCCATAGATGTCGATGAACTGGCGGTTGAGTTCTTCTTCGTTGGCATGGAGCTGCATAAAGAGCTTTTCCCATTTCTGTTTGTACTGCTCCACGCGCCATGCAAGGCTGTCCAATTCTGGTGCAGCCGGGTCGATGCAAAGTTCCTCTCCCGTTGCTTGTCGGTGTTTCTCTATTTGATACTGGATATTGTCAGCATAGGTTTCTACATCGATGGTGAGGAGCTCGTTGCGCTGAAAGTCCCAAGAGGTTTCGTGGGCGTTCCAGTCGAGTTTAGCGATGGAGATGTTTTTAAGTGAAAACGTTTCGATGTTTTTTGGTCTAGAATCACACGTTGGCATTTTACCAATCTCTCCAATTTGTATATGCCCAGCCGGAGAAATAATTTTAGCAACTTCGCCAAATACTTTGGTGTTCTGCCATGCTATTTCTCTATGTAATTCTTCATCAGAATCATAAAAACAACTCATACCTTGAACATCAAAAATGAATCCTTGAGGAAAATATCTAAATAAGGGGCCAGAAATCAACCCCCATGAAATGCAAGGCTTAAAGTAATATGAAGGATTCCTTATTACAGCACCTTTAAAAGCTTTAATATCTGCGCCCTCATTTTCCCAATTTACTAATAACTCTTGATTTCCATACCAGCGCCTTTTATTACCGCCTTTATTATAAGGGATCCATTTTTTTTTGTCGCGAGCCGCTTCCGCGGCATTCGAATAGTTAAATCCAATTTTTTGTAAATCTACCTCAAACCATGAGCGGAGGAATCGTGCATTGTCTGCGGTCTGTAAGCCAACACAAGGGTTGGCGACCGCAGACAATGCACGATTCCTTGTGTAGGTTTCATAAATCCTATCACTTCCCCAGAAACTGATAGGATTACCTTCAATACTATCAAAGGAAGATTGATTCACAACAAAACGCCAAGGAGATTTTGGATTCTTGATGGCTTCTAAAGAATAAATATCTTTCTCATAGTGCTTCTTATAATCGTATACATTAATATAAATTCCTCTACTTTCACTTTTGCAATTTGCAAAAACAAATGTGACAGACTTTACTTTTTCTCCTCCTATTTCAGGAAAAGCATGAGGACCTAAATGAATTAATGAATCAATATGAACTGCTGATGAAAGTAAATAACGTCTGAGGTCTTCATAAGTTACAGTGAACATCCAACTGTCTTGGTTAATCATTGCCATTTTACCATTGGGAACACATAAATTAAATCCACGTTCCATAAATGTAGCCATAATATCACCTTTAGAGTTAGGAAAATGTATTCCAACGTATTCTTTTAATGCATCTCCCATACCTTTTCCCAAATACGGCGGATTCGTCACCACACAGTGATACTTCTCGCTCAAATATTTAGCCTGTTCCTTAAGCACCTGTTGATTTTTACCAAACAAGCCCGTTTCCACCTGAATCGCTTCATACTCTTCAGGCGCAATCTGCAAGAGCGAGCCAATGGTATCAACATGCTCCATGTTCCATAATGCAGATTTACCGCTCCAGTTTCCGGCTGAAGCAATGGTGTCGTGGTCGATGTTTTGTAAGGCAATCACATTGGGTTGCACCGCACGGCGCAAGTAGCGGCTATGGTAAGCCCGTGCCTTCATGGTGAGGGCAAAGCACGCCAACTGATAGCAACGACGGTCGATGTCGATGCCATAGATATTGTTTGTTAAGATTTCGGCTGGAATTTCACGACTCTGGTAACCCTCTTCCTCATACATCTTGCAGAAGAGGTCGAAAGCATACACTGCTATGTGGCCACTACCGATACAAGGATCAAGGAAGCGGATGTCCTTCACCGATTGGATGTCAGCAGGAATCGTATCCGTCTGTCCTTCGGGAGTAGGAATGTAGTACGGCATATCGTCTACTAATCGGCTCTCCGGATGCAAGGTCATCCAGATACGCCCCAAGGAGTTCTCTACCATGTAGCGCACCACCCAATGTGGCGTAAAAAGCTGCGTGGCAGCCGCTTGTTCGTCACTCTTCAATCCACCTTTCTTCGATTTCTTTTTTTCCGCATCATCTTTTCTATCGGCAATGTAGAACTGGTAGAGCCAGCCCATGATTTCCACGTTCTGGCAGTCCTCGTCGGTCATCGCTTTCCGAATGTCGTTCACGAAACTCTGTTCCGACAGCAAGTCATCGGGCAAAAGCAGTTCGGTATAGTCGCTGATGTGTTCAAAGAGGAAGGGCATGGAAGTGCCATACTGGTTGCAGGCAGCAACCAGCAAGCGGCGGTAGAGCTTCGCTTCCGGCAAAGCCAGTTCTTCGGGTTGAATATTCAGGTCCTCATCCACACTGCCCGCCATGGCATCCTGCAGAATTTCCGGACGCATTTGTCCCACACCCGGCGTAACCACCTTGGGCGTGGTGTATTCGTTGGCATCCATATAGCGCAGAGCCATCACCCGGTTAAACCAGGTGTAGGCCACTTCTTCCACCACCAAGTTCTTGCCCTTGGTGGCAATTTCCTGTTTCAGGCGGTTGATTTCTGACTCAAAGCCACGGAGTTCAGCCGTGTCTTGCGTCAGTATATAATCCATCTTCGTCTCAATGAGCGAGATGAGTTTAATACGGGTTTGCTGTGCAAAGGTTTTGAGTGCAGCGGTATTTGTTGGCATATGCTATCAGGTTTTATTTAGTTCAACATAATGTTCTTGTTTTGATGGATGTACGACAGCATCTCTTTACGTAGTACTGCCAAGTAGCGATCTACATCCTCTTCTGTCTCAAGCACCTGCTTGTCGAAATCCACTTTCATAGCCTTGTCTTTACGAACTACGGTCTTTATGGGACGAGTAGGAGGCATATTAGGCTTTTTATTGTTCTCATCGCCGGTAGATGAGGTCGCTTTTTCAGCATTCCGCTTGGCCTCTTGTTCCACCCACGCGTTGATAGCTTTTACACTGTTGTCGTAGGCTTGGTCCACTTCCGACTTCATAGCCTTCAGGTTACCGATGTAGCGTTCCTCTTTCGCCTTATTGGTTAGGATGCCAAAGAACTGTTCAATTTGATGTCGCAGGTTCTCCGGTATCTGAGTATAGGCCGGAATGGCCTTGACCGAATCGTGACGGCTGTTGATCCACGTCACCACCTCATGGCGAGCCGCCGACTGCAACTCCTGAATTTCATCATTGATAGCTTGGATAATCTCATTGGCCTTCTGCATCTTCTTCCAGGGTTCTTTACTGTTGAAGATGGCACCCAGTGTCTCCCGCTGTTTGTTGGCTACATAAGAGAGATTAGCCTGATTGCTTGTGGTCAAAGTTTCTACGCGCTTGAAGATGGCGAACTGAGGACCATGGATGAAGTCGCGAATTTCATCGGCTATGTCCAGTTTGTCATCCAATGCGTCTTCCAACTTCTTCGTATTCTGATACAACCCTGGATAAATCAGCCCAGCCAATCCATTCAAGGAAGTCAATACGTCGGCCATCGGGCGTACAAATTCAAAATGATGTCGGTCATGGATACTGCGCAGTTCGTCGATATCTTGTTTCAGACGCTCAATGAAGGCGGTGTGTACATCCTTTGCGCTAAGAGCAGTGCAGCTTTCACCATTGAAAAACTCCTTGTACAATCCTTTTAGCTTGTTGATTTGAGAAGGCATAATGGCTTCTTCAATATCCACCAAGGTTGCCGCCTGCTGCATGGAGTTGGTCAGTACATTATACAGATCGCGGTCAGCTACCGGCTGCCCGTTGTTGCGGAACGAAATCTTATCGAGTTTATAAAGTTTGGCAATGATGCAGAGAATGGCCATTTCGTACCAACCGTAATTGTTTCCCTTGAAGTAGTCCACCAAGTCCTTCACTTTCGTACGAACAGCCAAACGTTTCTGTCTATTGATTTCGTTGAATACCTCGGTACTACAGGCATCTTCCGTCAGTCCACTCAATAGGGCACCGGAGGTGCTGCTGTTGATGATGCTCTTCAGCATCTCATCGTCGTAGTCGATGGTGAGCATCTTCAAGTTGGTGTAGACTTGCTCTACCAACTCCTTCATGGCATCGTTCAGACGATTCTTGATATCTTGCGATTTGATGTCGGTCAGTTCATTACCGCCAATATACAGACGGGCAGATTTGGTCAATTCCGTTAAACGTTCTACAATGGCTTCCCGACGACGGCTGTTCACACGGCGCTTGTCAGAGATGATTTGCTGGCGGTAACCTTCATCATTGCTGGATAGCAGACGGGTCAGGCACTTGTCCGCCTTCTTGAACATGACCATGTCGTCTGACAGGTACTTGTCTTCACCCAATACCACCAGAAGCTGGTTTGGGTGACGCATGGAGTACATGTTCAGGTTGTTACGGTCTGTATCGTTCAAGTTGTTGAGCGGCGTGATGAAATGGATGAACATCTCGGCATCACGGCCGTCCTGCACTTCATCGACGATGCGTCCGTAGGGGAATATTTTGTAGTTGGACAACTTGATTTTGGATTCAGAAAAAATCTCGTCACGGAAAATCTTCTTCAACTCTTCGTTGGTGGCTTCCGGGCGCAGTTCTTCGTTCTTGATTTCCGTCTCAATGTCCTTTTCTTCATTCGTCTGATAGTGGTATTCATCGTTGGCTCCCTTTTCAATGTACGACTGTCTGACCAGCTTGTTCAGCGCCTCGTGAATCTCACTGCGGTAGGCAGGAAAGTCTGTGTCTAGGGACGGCAGCATCACACGAGTGATGTTGTCCAGGGAAGAGGGAAAACCCTTGACGTACTTCACAAGGAACAGGGTTTTGAGCACCTTCAACGCTAATGCATCGTCCAAGGTACGCTCAGCCTGCAGGATATCGTTGGTGATTTTGGTCTGGAGTACACCGCGTAAGCCCTCGTACATGTCGCAGAACTGCACAATTTGGCTCAGATCTTTTTCTTGGTATAGCTGAGCAACAGTCTGCGTAATAGTCAGCATGGAACGCTCACCCACCGACTGCTGTTTTCCGCTGAACGCATTGTTCTTGCTGAGTTCAATGATGGATGCCTGCAACAGGTTGAATTGATAGTCGATGAACGGGAACGATATGGCAAACTGGTCCTCACTCTTGTAGTTGTTCTTAAACTGGCTTTGGTCACCGAAGTTGAACAAGCTGCGGATGATGTTCTTCTGCTTGTCATATTCCAAGCAAAGCTGCTGGTGAGGTTCTTCCTTCTTTTCAAGCAAACGGCGCTGAATCACTTCGTCGGCATTGGCACTAGTCAGATTGATACGGGTAACAAAACGTCCCTGAATACGTGAGAAATCATTGGACTGCTGTGCATTCAAATCGCCTACAGTAGCGTCCATATCCATCTGAGAGGTAACCACCAGAAATGCTCTGCCATCGGTCTTATCTGTCAGACCTTCGGCGATGGTTTGAAGCGACAGCATACGGTGCACGTCCTTGCCGATAAATTGGCCGACTTCGTCCACAAAGAAAATAAAGCGGCTGTCAGCAGGCTGTTTGGCTAAATGTTCCTTGACAATGGTAACAAAACCGTCGATATCCATCTTAAAACCGCTAATTTGGGCACGCAGGTTCTTTTCGGCAGTGGCCTTGTCGATGCCTTCCAATTCAGCCACCACTTCTGCCAGTTTGTGCAGGTTGAGCAGGATGGTCTTGCGGTCATCTACCCATGCTTTGCCAAAGCGCTGCTGATACTCCAATTTCAACCGCTGATACAGTCCCTTGTTGTCAAAATAGCGTTCGATTTCTGCAATCTCGGGCTTCTTGTCGTCATAGCCAAACTTCTTGTTGAACACCTTTAAGAAGATAGTCAAGACCGGATCGCTGGCATTTTTACCGATACCATCGAGTAATTCCTGAATATTGAAGAGCACACTTTCGGTAGGAATCTTGCAGGCCTTCTGAATCTGCCCTTTCAATTCGAAGTCATCGCCAGCCTTTTCCGCAAAAATGTCGCCGCAAGGTTTGCCGTCAATGAAAAATTTATTTTCAAGTACATAAGATAAAGTCTTCAGCAAGTGAGATTTACCACTACCGAAGTCGCCTGAAATCCATACACAATTAGCCCTTCTAGGAGGTACCAATGTCTCAAATAGGCGGGGGAGCAGACGAATCTGTTCTCCGGTAATCACATACTCAGTGATTTCATCTTTCAACATAGCAGTGCTATCTGCCTTGATCACACCGTCTATCAAGCGGTTGATATCTTTCTTATAAATCTGTTTCTGTATCATTGTATTAAATCGTATCTAAAACTATTTTATCTCATTGAGATTATGTCCTCGGTAGTAGTTCTCATCCGAAATCACTCCGAAAAGCGAGAGTTGAAGGTTGTTGTATTCTCCAGGGAAAAACAATACGAGGTGATTGGATTTGGCAAGTTCGTCGATATTGTTCAATATGCCATGGGAGCGCACGAATGGATAAACGCGTCCCACTCCGGTGATGAATACAAAATCGGAATCCTGCTCTTGTATTTGTTTACTGATACGTGGAATAACTACCGACTTCATATCTAATATGCTGTCAATGGTGGCCACTATATCTTCTTGTGCCAAGTTGGCTTCTTCTTCCAACAAAGTGTTCAGCACCTCCTCTTCCTCCAGCAAGGTTGTACAAAGCTGATAAAGGTCGATGGTCAACGCCGTTTTCCCTTTCTTTTGGAGTCTTGAACTCAAACGTTCCACCTGTTGCTTCAGTTCCGTCTGTCCGCTATTGGGAATGGGCTGAATAAACAAGGGCAATTCGCCACCCAGATTTTTTCCAAAATCCGGTGAAACGAGTTTTTTAAAGACACCTTCGAAAAGGGTGTCCATGTCAATATAATTATTCATATAAAGTGCATGCATTTTTAATTTCATTATTAGAATAAAGAAAGGCAGCCAGCCATTTGGGATTATCCTTTACAATGGTACGCTCCACTTTTTCTGAAAGATAGGGCCTTTGTATCAATCCACTGTCAATCGACTCAATTAAATCAGCCTGATCCAAAATGCGGAAGACAACTTGACGTATTTTGGCAACTGTCAAATCGGTGATGAATTCCAGTTCAGGGTGTACATACTTCTTTTCATTGAAGAACTCGTTAAAATGAGCATGAGTCACCTTCCCTTGCATACTAAAGAAACAATCGCGTACATTGACGGATATAAAATCAAAGATGAGCGCATGCGCTTTGCATATGGCTAAAAGCAACATCTGCCGACGAGCCAAAACCGTTGCATTGACCAGTAAATCCAACTCATCTTCATTTAATACAGAAATACGTTGCTTGACTAAAGCAAAGAATCGCTTGTTCGTACTGATCTTATCCTTGGCCATTAGGTTTTGCTTGAAAGTGACTTCTTGGGTTTTATCCCAATTTCGTTCACATTCAAGGAAAGCTTCCGCCACAGCATAGGTCTCATTCATGAGAAGCGTACCTGCTGTGAAGGTTAGGTTATATGTATCTTCGTTTTGCATGTTGTTCCTTTTTTCTTATTTCTTCGAGTCGATTAGCAATTCTCTGATGTTTACGTCTAATAAATTGGCTATTTTGGCTAACATCTGTAAATCTGGCTGAATAGCGTTGGTACACCATTTAGAAACGGTAGCAGGATCGCGGTCAACTTGGACTGCCAACCATTTCCCAGTCTTTCCTGTTTCTGCCAATACAGCCTTTATTCGATTTATTTTTTCCATAATTGGATATATATTAATTGATGCGAGATGCAAATATAATGAAGTTCTAAGAAAGGAACGAAAGAATATAAGAAAAAGTACAAGTCACATGAGTTTATGAGCGAAAAAAATTAAATGGTACAGATGACTGCCTACAAATGGTGTCTTGTTCGATGGCTCTACAGAACACTGGCTGACGCTTGCAGAAGTAGAACCATCAAATGGTCTTGGCCATTTGCTCATAGATGTTGGACGCTACTTCCGACTTATCGTATTGTAGGCGATGCCGGAAGTGACAACCTTTTGATAAGATGTGCCATCCGGTTTGCTTCGTGTCAGTGACACCAAGCAAAACTCAGCTGATGGGCTTTTACTGCTAAAGGGAATCCTAGTCCATTGCCACAGAGAGAAGCAGCAGGGTTTCACTTCGCTCCACTCAGCAGTTTCTCACAGTGGCAATGAGGTTGGAATATAGGTCTTCAAACGATGATTTGCTCGATGGTTCTACCGAACGCAGGCTGACGCTTGCAGAAGTAGAGCTATCGATTGGTTTTGGTGGTTGGCTCACATGTGTTGGTTCCCACTTCCGACTTATCGTATTGCATGCGATGCCGGAAGTGACGACCTTTGGGAAAGTATGTGCCATCCGTTTTGCTCCGTGTCGGTGACACCAAGCAAAGCTCGGCTGATTGGCTTTTACAACAAGTGAAATCTCCATTCCGTTACCATAGAGAAAACCTGTAAGACTCCGCTACACTCCATTTCGCAGGTTCTCACAATGGCAACGGTCTTTGGAAAACAGATTGGGCTTAGGTGCTATCCTATAAATAGGACTTGCTTTATGGAGCTTTTCTTAGCCACCTTTGGATTTCTTGGCCGGGTACGTTTTAACGTGCAAAACTACTGCGGACGGGAGAAATGTCAAGTACCGCCATAGGCTTTCGGCTGGAGGGCTTGACGGAAGCCTTCCGCAAATTTTCTCGTTCCTCCAAAATTGGGGTATTCCGTCCGCACTCTCCGGCCTCATACTTGCCTTATTCTCCCTTGTGTCCGCAGTGGCTATTTGCACGTAAAACGGTCTTCCCGACCAAGAAGCTCAAAGGAGCTTTACAAAAGGGAAAAGTATCAGATTTCATCAACTCTTAAAACAAAAGGAATTATGCGGACAAGAAGAATGACTATCGAGCAAGGCCGGAGAGTGGGCATAGACCGCTTTCCCAACTTCCACAGAAGCGGAAGCATCAGGGGCATGAAACGGCTGTACTACGGCAAGGATTGCCTGTTGGTACGTTGTGGCAGCTACATCTACAATGTTTCCACTGAGCCAAGAATTTACTATCAAGCAACCATCTAAAAAACTTTTCAATTATGTATGAGACGGATTTTCCCGAATACGGGCAGCAATGCGAACTGGTCACCCCGTGGCGTGGCTACCATCGCGGAACGATTGTGGGCAGGACAGCAAGAGGCTTTATCGTGCAGTTCAGCAGCGGAGCAGAAATAGAAGTGTATGACGATGAAATAGAATTTGACTGATATGTGCAGACTGATGACACCCCGGTTGGAGGAAGCCTTAAAAGGCTATCCCCTTTATTCCCAGGACGGCAAGGGAAAAGAAGCGGTTTGTCGTGCAATTTTCGCTCTTGGAGCGGTACGTTGGTTCATCCTTGAAGGTGAGAAAGAAGGGAACGACACCATCCTCTTTGGTATCGTGGTAGGACTTGTGGAGGATGAATACGGGTATATATCGCTTAACGAGCTGTCGGAAGTGGAGCTTGACCTTACGGCACAAGGATTGGGTAAGCTACAAGTAAGGCAACAGGAGAATTTTACTCCTACATCGTTAAAGAACTTGCAGGACTTCCGCCTACAGCAGTTCTTAGCCAAATTTGAACATTAAACAACCCGTCAGCCGTGGTGCAATCAAGTGCCACGGCTGACACAAACATCAGTAAGCATGCGGACGAGAAACAAGATTATAAAAGAAGTCATCCGATGTGCAGAAACAAACGGATGGCATGTAGATGCCGAGAAACATCAGGACAAGAATATCGTCATCTTTGAATTTTCCCAATTCACTCCTGCCGGACAGGATTTCTTCTTTTCGGCCACGATGCAAGGACGCAGCCTTAAAAGTCTGGTCAGCGACATGGAAGAGTATTACGAGGGTTTTGATGCAGATGTGGAAGCCTATCTGTGGCTGGACAGCAACGGACACGGCAAAAACGGCGCACCCTACCGAATGAAGGATGTGCTGGCCGACATGGAAGCGGCAGAAGGTATGGTCAGTAAGCTGCTTGAAGCGGTCAGGGACTTGACAAGTTGAACACAAATACAAACATGGCCTGCCATATCTCCATTGGTGTGGCAGGCTATGAAATTTTCATCCTATCTCCGTTTACGACCTTTTTTCGGTAGTCCAGCGGTCTTGTAGGCAATCAGGTCGTTGCCACGGAACTGTATTTTCAAATTGCCCTGCATCCGGAAGAACGGCAACGGCCTTTCCGTATGGGTAATGTAATCATAGATGGTACATCGGTGTATGCCAAGGAAACGTGCCGCTTCGCTCACTGAATACGATTGTTCCGGTCTTATCTCTGAGAACTTCTTGTGTAAATCCATTGCACAAACATTTTTTGCCGATAAAAGTACGCCAAAAGCACATACAGAGTTGCATGTCAAACAATGGAATATCAAAGAGTTAATGGGATATTTTCGGAATACGTGTTCCTTTATCACAAGAACCTTGTTACCGACATAATAGTGTCGTGTGAAAACGTGCCGAATGAGGAGGTATGTTCTCTCGTTTTGAAAAAAACATATATTTGAGAGGTGACAGCGTTGACAAGGAAGTCTGTGCGTAAAGTTACCAAATCAAATCATTGCAAGTATTTGTAATACAGAATATTATCTTATTTCTTTAAAAAGAGAAAGAACAATATATGTTCTCGTGTTTGTCAACCGTTGGCAATGCATCTCAAAGCGCTACATCAAAGTGACTACCTTTGTCAACGTTTGTCAACGCAATAATCTTATAGAAAATATTTGATACGCTGTGACTTATCCTTTGTCAACACCGTCAACACCTAAATGCGTGCTTATTATATTCTGAAATGCGCTTAATAAAAAAAGGCCATCCGAAGATGACCTTTCAGTGTATGTCTTATGATTTTATTCTTTCCAAAGCGGTTGACTTTGCCAGTTCTTTACAAATCCCATGGCCGAAGTGTCTACCATGTGATATTTTGACAATAAGGCAACAAGACGCTGCTTGAATGTGTTATTGGGACGGATAATGTCTACAAAGTGTTTCAAGATGCAAAGAGTGAAGAACACACGTCCTTGTTGCACGTTGTTGTCCACCCAAGGGCGCAACGGCCTTGTCATGGTCAATGCTCGCAAAGAAAGTGAACGGTTCCACAACCTTGCATGGTGGCAGCATGAATTCCGGGTCAGTGTGACAATGGTCATCCATGAAACGAATACAGGAACGGTCAGGCCAAAATACCGTGCAATTTTTTTGCGTATCTGGTTGCTTGCGATGTTCTCATACAGTCGGGTCAAAGTACCCAAAGGTATTATTTCGGCAATCATCCATGAAGGAGGGTACGGGTCATCATAGGACTGCTTGAAATGGAGTATGAAATCTTCACGGCTGGTTTGTATCTCCTTATCAATAAGCGCCAAAGTCTTGTTATATTTGTCACTATGGGCAAAACGTGAAGGATTGGTCATCCAGAACACGTCACCGGTCTCAGCACATACGATATTTGTAATTGTGCTTCGGACAGCTACCTCTATGCGCTCAATCTGGTCAAAAACAAGTTGGCGAAACTCCCTGTCAAACTCGTATAGGCTTACGGCACTGCCTAAGGTGCTTCCACTTTTGTATATGTGTTCAGATTTGGGTACTTTAAGAAAAGGGTACAAATACCCGGACAAACGATAATAGCCTACCGACCGCAATATGCTTTCGGCATCATCTATATCTGAACAGTCCAAACCTCTGTCTTGAAGAATGGTCAAAAGTTCGGTTGGAGACGAATAATGTTTGGTGTATCTCATATAAAAATAAAACGACCCGCCGATTTAAGCATTGTTAAGAGGCTTGGCGGGGT